>JAABUH010004967.1_pt1 | contig 10575 bp, 9 predicted proteins | sample 5559121 | NCBI WGS metagenome assembly JAABUH01 (sample SAMN10711871, study PRJNA513364) | rock metagenome | isolation source: Antarctica rocks | place: Antarctica: Victoria Land, Battleship Promontory nord | collected 2015-12-28 | reverse complement strand
CGCCTGTTTTGGCGCGGCTGCCGAGCGCGCCGCGGCTGTGGTGTGCGCCGGCGCCAGTGCCGAGGCCGGGGGCCAACGGCGTGTTTGGTGACATGGTCGTCCGGCCGTACTGAGCCCCCGCTTGGCCCGATCATGATCTGCAGCTGCACGTACGGCAAGGGTCGTTCAGCAAAGATGCGGCATGGGCGAGCGGCGTCGCCGCAGCTGTTCTGGCGCGGCCGCCGGGCACGCCGCTGCTGTGCCGTATAGCGACGCATGGGCTGGCATTCGGGGGCGGGCAGCGCATCCTGCACCGCGGCTGTGCGGCTGTGCTGTGCATCATGCAGACCTACCAAACGCTGGAGCAAGGCCGTGCTGCAGGCGGGTGGGACCGGGCGCCGCTGCAACGGTGTGCTTTGATTTTGACCAGCTTGCAAGGACTTTTACACTGCATGGTCTGCATGTTTTTGCAAAGCAGCGTCCCCGGCCTGAGATGAGTCTCTGCACGTGTGTGTTCCATCATGTGTATGGGCAAGTCAGCCCAAGTGTTTGTATCATGTAATGGAATGATGGAGTAAACCCCCTTGTAAATTGACCCCGATGCCAAGGTTAATCCCTCGAGTCCGATGAGGCTTGCAAGCGCTTTACAAGTGCGAGAAGACGATGCGCTGCGATGGGCCGATGGCCAACTGACCTAATTGCGCCACAACGTGCCGTACTTTGCTGCTGGGGAGTCGGGCAAGAGAGGTATTGCAAGTCCCAGAGGTAAGTGCCTTATTTGCTCTCGTCTTGGGGAAGGAAAAGCGGGGTGGACATCCCTGGTCTGTGCAGTATTGACACCCGCTGAGAGGCGTTCTGAGCGTGAGGAGTGCCCAACTGGGTATATCCAAGCGGGCACCGAGGCCCTTCCTCCAGACTTATTAAGCTTCCTTGCCTGCAGCGCACTGTGTTTGTTTGGCTGCATAGCATGGGCGCCAGCCACACAAGGGTAAGCAGGAACCCGACTCTCGTGCGAGAGCTAAGCATTGTCACCCCCGGGTATAACCTGTTTCACGACAAGGTGGTAGTGCTCCTTGACACACGGTGCTCTTGCGCGCCTGGTCAAGGGACCTGAGGTTTAGACCTTGCTACTATGCCGAACCACGCAGTCGCTTCTTCCTGAACCCTACGCGGCCCCTCAGTGAAGTTTACTTAGGCTTGCAGCTGCCCCTACGGTTGTGGTCCTGCACCGTGCCACAGGGCGAAGCTGAGTGAACAACCTGGCAAGGTTCATGGCAGCGCGTATCAAAGTCCATATGCCTTGCGGAACATAGCAAGCTGGAGTCAGGCTACCTTGTATGTAATGAGCAGTTTCATGCAGCTGGTCCTGGAAAGGCTTTTTCCTGGCGTTGCCAGGGAGTCTGCCGCACGCATACTCCCAGTTGGCGGCTAGACCGCAGGCGCCTGTGTCTGTCTGAGCCTGGTGCACCTCCTGGACCCGACCACCCAGGCGACATACCCACTGTAACAGCGCTGCGTGCGCGGGGCGCAGCGCAAAGGGAGGTGCCGTAGCGCGGGCAGGCATGCTGAGCACTTCTGCACATCGCTGCGACCCTTTCGTGCCGGCCTGCTGTGGCGCGGCTGCTGTGACCGCCTAGGTGTTGCTCGCGCAGGACGTAGAGACTGGCGCTGGCCTGCGAGGACGCTGCTGCGCTGATCAAAAGTTCGCCAGGAGCCGCGCGTGGACACCCACACCATCGCCGGCTGAGGTGCTCATCTGGGAGGCCTGTAAGGCGTATGCAGCTGTGCTACGGCTGGACCTGTGATGGGCTGTGGTGTCCAACTGCAGGTCCCAGTGAGGACGCCGCGTGCCAGCAAGCAGCCGCTGGCGCCTAAGCACGCCGCCACTGGAGCCTGAGCACGCCGCGAGCCATGCAGGACGCCATGGCGGCACTGCCAGCCGAGGTTCTGATCCAGGTCCTCGCCCGTCCCGTTGCGCAGTACACGGCCGCTTGCTGTTGCCAGCCTGCAGTGTCGCACGCAGAATGTGTCAGTCGTCCTGGCACTGAAGGTGGCACTGAAGGAGCAGAGTGCTGGATAGCCTATGAGTGGGCTTACACCAAGCTGGAGCTCTCGCTTGCCTGGGTGGCCCCTGTGTGCGCGTGCCTGGGCAGTCCATGTCGGAGCTGAGCAGTCCTTGCAAGTGGCGTGCTGCTGGAGGCGACGCAGTCCGATGATGCCATGCAGGTGGCGGAGCGCCTGGCGCGGGCTGATGTGGCCAACGCGCAGCTCGTGTGCCGCGCGTGGGCAGACGCCTGGGCGGCCACCGTGCTGTCGCTGGCGCCGGGCGCGATGTCGGCGCCGCCCGCGCCTGGCTGCCTGCGCCTCCGGGAGCGCTTCCCGCAGCTGCAGGCGCGCCGCGGGCCGCCTCGGCGAGCTCTTGCTTCAGGAGCATTCCGTTTGCTTGACGGCCGACTCTCCTCCTGCTCTGGCAACAGCTGGGTGCCGGCACACCGCGCCGCTCCCCGAGTCCCGCCTCTTCATTTGCCTGCTACAGCTATGCCTGCAGCTGGAGGCGAGCGCTTCGCGCATGCCTCGCTGGAGGAGGCGTTCTGCCACGGCGCATTCAAGCAGCTCATACAGAGGCATGGCCACAGTGCCACATGCGCTGCTGGCTGTATGCAAGCTCCAGGGCCCTGCGCAAGCATGCGCCATCGTCCTGGGTCCTGCGTTGTGCGCGTGAATGCATGGAACGGAAGTTCTCTGCAACGGCAAACACTCCGAGTGTTGCGGCGGTCTGGGAGCAAGCGCTGACACAGCCCTGCGCATACTGATGTGGATCGTGAGAAGCACTGGTCTTATGATACCTGTTGCGCAGGCGCTGGAGCTGCAGCGGTGCACGGGCGCGTGCGTGCTGGACGACCAGCTGGCGCAGCTGGGCGGCCTGCGGCGCTTGCGCCGGCTGTCGCTGCGCGGCTGCAAGGCGCTCACTGGCGCCACGCTCGCCGCTGTCGCGCCGCTCACCAGTGCGCGCGCACGCTCAGCGTCCCGCACAAGCCATTGGCAGGCCAGGACTCCCGCCTGTCAAGTATGATCACAGCTGTGTGAGCGATGTCACTCGCTGCATGCAGTGCAAGCCACGCAGCGACCCGTGGTCGAGCTTCTGACATAGGCCGTGAGCGTGCTGTCTGAGTGTGCAGGGCGCCTGCACATGCCAACGCGGGGCCGCCCGTGAGTGCGACAACACAGCGTGCGGAACACGCACCCCCTCCCCGCGCGCAGGCCTGCGCGAGCTGGACCTGCAGGGCTGCGCGGGCGTGGACGGGCGCGCGCTCGCGCACCTGGCGCAGCTGCCGGCGCTCGGCGCGCTGGTCCTGGACCAGTGCGGCCTGGTCGGCGACGCGCACCTGCTCGCGCTCGCGCGCCTGACCAGCCTCACGCGGCTCAGCCTGGCGGGGTGCCGCGGGGTCACGGGGAGGCCCGCGGCGGCGACGCGGGGGCCTCGCGCGGGTGCGCCGCGGGGCCTGGAGCCGCTGGCGCGCCTGCCGGTGCTGCGCGAACTGAGCCTGGCGGGGCTGGAGCGGCTGGGCGACGACGCGCTGGCGGGCCTGGCGGCCGCGCCGGCGCTCGCGGCGCTGCACCTGGACCTGTGCCCGCTGCTGACGTGCGCGGCCGAGCCTCCACCCAGGAGATCGTTCGTGGCTGCCATTCATGAGGGTGACATAACAACCAATGCGACCCCTGGTTGACTGTTCACGGCCTTGCATGCTGCTGTCTTGATGCTGACGATCGCAGAGTTCTGCGCTATGCACACAAGTGCTTTTGAGCGAGTGGTTGGTGGTGCTGAGCAGTGCTGCCCTGAGGCCGCAAGGTGCCCCAGCGCTGCGTCTGCGGAGCATGCACTGCCTGGCGGCCGCGCATGACGTGCAGCCCTGGCTCTGGGGAACGGACATGCTTTGCGCTCTCCGCGCTGCATGTCTGTCCGGCTGACGCCGCTCGACTCCGCGCGCAGGGGGGCCGGCCTGAGCGCACTGGCGAGCATGACTCGCCTGGCGACGCTGACGCTGGCGCAGTGCAGCGGCTTGGACGACGCAGGCCTGGGCGCCGTCGCGGAGCTCGCCTCGCTGCGCAAGCTCGTGCTGGACGACTGCGAGCAGCTCACCGACGCCGGCGTCGCGCGCCTGGGCGCGCTGACGCGCCTGACCCTGCTCAGCCTGCGCAACGTGGACGAGCTGACGGCCGGCGGGCTGGCCGCGCTGGCGCCGCTGGCGCGCCTGGCCGCGCTCAACCTGGCGGGCTGCGCCGGCGTGGCGCGCGAGGGCGGCGCGGCGCTCGCGGCGCTGACGGGCCTCACCGCGCTGAGCGTGGCGGGCCTGGCGCGCGTGGGCGACGACTTTCTGGGCGGCCTGGCCGCGCTGCCGGCGCTGGACAGCCTGTGCGCGAGCGGCTGCTCCGCGAGCGGGCCCGGCCTCGCGCGCCTGGCCGCCGGCTGCCCCGCGCTCGCCCAGCTGGACCTGCACGGCTGCAAGTGCGTGCTGCGGCCGGACGCGCTGGCGGCCATCGGCGCCATGGCGCGCCTGCGCGTGCTCAACCTGAGCGCGTGCGGCGGCTGCACTGACGCGGCCGTGGCCGCGCTCTCGCGGCTGACCGCGCTGCGCGAGCTCAACCTGGCCGCGACCGCCGTCACCGAGGCCGGCCTGGCCGCGCTGGAGGCCGCGCTGCCGGACCTGGCGCAGCTGTCCGCCTGGGGCTGCCGCGCGACCACGCCGCGGCCGGGCTTGGGCGGGCTGCGCTTCGCGCACCTGGCCGCGCCGCCCGCGCCGCCGGTCGCCACGCGCGGCTAGGCCTACGAGAGCAAGTTGAGCTGAGCCGCCCCGCTGAAAGCAGTGCTGCTGCTCGGCGCACTTGTAACCTTGGGATAGCTGCTCCACAAGGGCATGCTGCACCCTGGCATGAGCGGCCAGAGGCTGGAAGGCTGCATTTCCACTTCCCTGTATTGTGGCGTGCATGGTGGGCATGATGCAATAAACGCGGCACGCAGCATGTGTGGCATAGCCGCGGCTGCTTGTGAGGAGACTTTTAATAATTTTTAGCTCTTGCTGCTGCAAGGGAGTTTGCCAGCGCCACATGACGCTGGCAGCTGCCTAGCATGAGCAGCTTTGCTCATTCTGGATAGTTGCAGGGGGTTGGACTTGACGTTCCAGGGCACATGCCTTTTTCTGTAGGTTTTACCATGTTCAAGCACTGCCTCCGGGGGCGTGTGCTGCTTCCCTAGCTAGCTTGGATGATTCCATACTAGTGAGTGCCCGCCACAAACCAGATTAACGTGCACATTGTTGTCTGTCTGTCTGTACGGGTGAACAGGGGCTGCATGTGACAAGCTTTGGAATAAACGTAGGTGGACATCCACCATGTCGATTGAGACGTAGACATGTAAGCGGCCTGTTAGTTTGGCGACCTTAAACATTGGCTTACACATGCAAATGCCTGAAAACTGGGGTCAGCAAGTTTACTCATGCATCCTTAATTCGAGTAGGGAATTCCCCATGCAGTTGCTCGTCCTTCGAGCAACTTTTTGCCATATGCAGTGCCGCACAGTAGCGCGTGCACGCTGAGTGGCCTCTTGGGGCTGGAGTACATCGTTGTGCCTCGGAAGCTTCAGTGCTCTGCGCGCCTCTGTTGCCACATGCAGCACCCACTATGAACCTGGAACTTGCAGAGACTGATGAGGATGCCACCTGGATAGCTGTGCACGCTCTGTTCAATGAGGAGGTCGAGGTTGATGAGGATGCCATTTGGAGAGCTGTGCACGCTCTGTTCAAGGAGGAGGAGATCCAGGTACGCTCTATGTGCTCACGCTTAGCAAGCTCCCCAGTGGTTTATCAACCAAGTTGCTCTGAGACTGTCAAGGTGAGCTCATGCCGAGCAAGGCAGCAGCCTCCCTTGGAGCGCTCAGCGGCCTAGACGCGTTACACGCCCCTGCGCGTGCGACCTCAGGAGGCCAGTGCATTCCTGGCGCTCGACGACGCGCTGCTCGTGCGCATCTTTCAGAAAATCGCCAGCGTGCGCGCACGTGCACGCCTGGCGGCCACGTGCACGCGCTTCGCGGGGGCTGTGGCTGCATCCTGGAACGCGCTGACTGTCTGCAGCCCTCGCGACGCGCCGCTGACCTGGACGCTTGCGCTGCTGAGCCGCGAGCTCGCGTTCCTGGAAGAGCTCACTCTGCACGTGAGCCCTGAGTCGCTCGGGCCGGGGTGGCCCAGCCTGCTGCTGCGCTCGCCGCGCTCGCTGCAGAAGGTGGACCTCCGCACCAGCCTGCTCACGCCAGGGCTGCTGGCCAGCCTGGGCGCCGCAACCGGGCTGCGCCAGCTGGAGCTAGAGCTCCCCGACGCACTGTGCGCGGCCGGGCGGGTCACACTGAGCGAGCTGGCGCCGCTGGCGGGCCTGCAGCGCCTGGCCGTGAGCACCAAGTGGAGCGTGCGGCAGAGCAACTCCACGGTTATTGAGCTGGCTGCGAGCCTGACCGCGCTCACCGCGCTGACTTACCTCGCGGTGTGCGGCGCAAACGTCTTCTCGGTCGCCACGCCGGCCGCTGCCGACGCGCTGCTCAGCCATGTCGCGATGCTCTGGGTGGGCACGCTGCGGTGCCGGTGCGGCTCGCACGCTGCGTACACCTGCAGAGCAGGGCGTGTCTGCTCTAGTAGCCTGCATGTGCACATGCACGCGCCTGCGGCGTTTCTATGAGCGCTGTCCCAGCCCGGTGACAGCTCCCAAGCGCCAGCGCATCTGTGGAGTGTGGCTGTATAAAGCAAGGTGCTGTATCCTGTGGAGTGCATGCGGTGACACAATGGATGGGATTATGCGCAGTTGCCCGCTGGCTTCGCCGGCGGTCACCGTGCTGACGCTGGAGTGCCCGCGTGAGGACGAGTGGTGCACCGGCTATCTCCCGGTGAGCTGGCTGGGACGTTGCTGAGTCGCCTCTGCGCTATGCACCCTGCTCCCTGTCCACCTTGCCAACGACCTGTTGGTAGATGGTGCATGAGGGATGGCAGCGCCAATGAGCGCATCATAATGTGATGATCACATGCCCTCTTTGTGTCCTGACATATGCACTACAAGCTACTTGGCCAAAGGCTGCAAATCGGAGGCGCTCGCCTGTCCCTAACGAGCGGTGTGTTGTCCGGATCGGGCAGCGCTGCGTGGAGGCCACGATCCGGCTGCGCGAGATGTTCCGCACGTCCGCGCTTGGCTGGCGGGGGCTGCCTGCGCTGCGCTCGCTCTCGCTGGAGCTGGGCCCGCATGGGGAGGCGCGCACCATCGGCGAGCAGGCGCGCTCAGGCCGAGCTCTCCCCTGTCGCTGCTTCGAAGCGATATGCATCTGCCCCACGATGGCATTGGATTCCCAGTTTGCCTGCAAGACTCCTGGCCGCAATGCACAGGTACCAGCATAGCAAACCTGTCGCTGGTCAGGCAGGTGCCAGCAGCGAACGTGTCTGCTTGTGCTTGCTGCAATGCGGAGCAAGGTGGGCACAGGAGCAGTATGCTGATGTGCGCACGCGCTGTAAGCGCACCAGGTCGTCGATGAGCAGCCTCCCGGTCCGCAGGGCTGCCGCATCAGCACAGCCTCCCGATCCGCTTGGCTGCCGCGTCAGCACAGCGGCACACCCTGCCCGGCAGGTGATCGCGGAGCTGAGCTGCCTGGAGAGCCTGGCCAGCCTGACGCTGCGCGGCTGGACGCGTGGGCCGGTGGTCACGCTGGCCGCGCTCGCGGCGCTGCGCGCGCTCACGGCGCTGCAGATCACCTTCCTCGAGGACGGCCCGGTCAGGCGCGGCACGCGCTGCGGCTGGCGCCCTCGCCTGCCCCGGCCGACAGCGGCGTGCGCGCATGCCCCGACAGCCGCCGGTGCCTGAATTTGAGGGCGGCCCCGACCTGCGCGGCGCGCGCTCATGCTGGGGACGTGTCCGGCCGCGCCGGCATGCCGCCTTGCCGTGGCATGCTGTGCAGGGTGTGCTCGCGCGCTCGCGCGCGCCAGCAGCGCCTCATGGTCTGGCTGAGAGCACGGCTGCGGCGAGCGCCGCAGGCTGGAGCTGGCGCCGGAGCTGTCGCGGCTGACGGCGCTGGAAACGATGGAGCTCCTGCCGTGCAGCGAGACTGGCTGGCGCTGGGCGTCCGCTCCGCTCGCGCTGCCCGCGCTCACCAAGCTGCAGGTGGGGCCCCCGTGCACGCCCAAGGTCATTCATGGGCTGGCGTCGCGTAGCCACCTGAAGCAATGTGCCCCTGCGTCTGGTCGCAGACGCCATGGATGAGGTGTGCTGCGCAAGACGCAGCAAGCAATGGCTGCCACACGTGGTGCGTCATGCGCATGCCGGTGCAGCACACAAAAGCGGTGCGGAACGCATGCGCACCCCGGCGCCGCAAGCGCTGACAGCAACGCGCGCCGCGCAGCTGTCCGCGACTTTCTTCCACGACCCCATAGCCTCCCCCAGCCTGGTGGCGCTGGAGGTATACGAGGAGTACGCGGCCTGCCGCGACTTCCCGGTGGTCCAGAACAGCCCGCGACTGCGCACGTTCACTGCTCGCACGGTTGCAGGCGCGCGCTCCCTCAGAGCACCTGCTCAGCACCCGGGCGCGGGCAGCTGCCGCATACGGCCCGCATGGCGCCCAGCAGGAAGCTTGTGCTGCCTGGCCACGCGGCGCCAGTGCCCAGCTGCGACCAATGCTGCACCGCCCACACACTGGCAGGCATGAGCTCGCATCATGCTCTGTGCAGCACTGCATTGCTGATGCGCCCCATATCTGCGCTCCTGCATCAGACAGAAGCGAGCACTTGCACAGGTTGCGCAGGCACGCCTGACGCGCCGACAGGCGTGCCAGCAGCTGACGGGGCGATGACGGCTGGCTGCTCATGGCATGCGCAGGCATCTCCGACGCGCAGATCGCGGCTGTGCCGAGCCTGATGGCGCTGCGGCGCATCATGGTGCGCCTGGGCCGCGACGGCCTGGGCAACTCCATGGCGTTCGGCGGGCGGCCAGACGACGTCACTCGCCTGCTGGTCGCGCTGGCCGCGCTGCGACCGGCCGCCCCTTGCAGCATCAGCGCCTGCATCGTCGCGGTCACGCGCGCTGTGGAGCTGCCCAGCGCGGTGCGCGGTGCTGCGGCACAGCCTCGACCCGTCTTGTGAACCGCTGCCTGCTGTGAGCGCCTGTTATCTGTCCCTTATTGTGACCCTTGTGCCATGCAAGCTGCTTGTGGCGTCCGATCTGCTCTCCTCGCGCTGTCCGCATGCTTGCAGCGCGTCTCGAGCTCTCAGGAATCCAAGACGGCCACCTGCCACGATCTTCACTGTGGTGGCACGGAGGACATGGGGCGCCTGAGTGTGCCAGTGGCTGCTTCCCATATACCCAGCAGCTGCAGGCATGCGCGCGCAGCACGCAGTGTCCTCATGCTGTGATACCCCAAGTGCTCCCGCCGGTAGGCGCCCCCAGGCCTAGGCAATTGCACAGCGGCCCAGCCTTGTTGCATCCATGCTGGCCTGAGGCCGTGGCGCGTGGCACGCCGCAGGTCCTGCGGCGCTTCCACGACCTGGTCCTGGCCTGCCACTCGCTCACCGTCCCCGACGCGCCGGACCCATCGGCCGGCACATGCGAGCCGCTCGCCGAGCCCCAGGCGGCCCAGGCGCCCGCGGCGCAGGGCGCGCCAGCGGACCCTGACCCCGAGAGTCTGCCGAGCCCGTCCGTGCTCTGCCTGCCCGCGCTGCCGCGCCGGCCGCGCGCGGCGGCGGCTGCGGCTGCGCTGCGCGCCCCCAGCTCCGACGGCCTCAGGGCGGATGCGGAAGGGGCGGGCGCGGGGCGTGCGCGCGGCGCCGGCGCATCGCGCGCTGCTGAAGCAGCGCCCGCAGCGGGTCCCACGCCCTCCGCAGGCGGTGGTGTAACCAGCGAGCCAGCTGTGGGCAGGGGCACCGGGCCCTGGCCGGAGTATGACTGCCTTCACGGGCGGGCCGCGGCCGGGGCGCCCGGCAGCTGCGCACCAGCTGGCGCGTCGCGGCAGGCACCCATTGCGCTCGGTGAGGGCATGGGCCGCAGCGGCAGCGCTGGCCAGCCGCGGAGTCACTTTGGAAATGACGACGGTGAGGAGGTGTCAGTCACTGGCATCGACACGGCTGCGCTGGCTGAGCACACTAGCGGCAGCGGCAGCGCTGGGGAGCGCAGTGGTGAGAAGCAGCCGGTGGATGAGTCTGAGTGCAGCTGCTCAACCGCACTGGCAGAGCATGCGCGTGGCGACGGCCGCGCAGGCAGGTCAGAGAGCGATGACAGCCTGTCTGAGTCGTCCGGTCCCATCTGCGATGCATCTGATCATGAGTGGGTGGAGGCGAGCGACAGCAGCAGCGCGGGCGGCTCAGACAGTGACCGGGATGCGCTCGGGCACGAGCTCATGTCCATGCAGCCCTCCTCGACTGCATCGGACGAGGCCGGGGCTGCGAGCACCGGCGCCGGCGGCCCGACGGGCGATGACGACCTGCCGCAGTTTGGCCTGATCGCAGCGCTGAGCCTGCACCTGGCGTGCATGGCCAGCGCGTCGGTCGCGCCCGGCTGCTCGCGCGTGGCCGACGCGAACGA
>JAABUH010004964.1_pt1 | contig 10581 bp, 13 predicted proteins | sample 5559121 | NCBI WGS metagenome assembly JAABUH01 (sample SAMN10711871, study PRJNA513364) | rock metagenome | isolation source: Antarctica rocks | place: Antarctica: Victoria Land, Battleship Promontory nord | collected 2015-12-28 | reverse complement strand
ATGGTCAGGAGGATGGAGATTGTTGAAAGTTCCATAAACAAGCGAGAGCTCTTGCAAGTTTGTCAAGCTGCTCAAGGGTGCCACGTCCAAAGCGTCTTCTGCTGGCGCAATCTCACAGAAGGTGAGAGAGGTAAACGCTGACACCACATGAATTGTGGTCCCACTTGCCCAGTCCAGAGTCAGCTTCTGCAGTCGGGGTGTGGGACAAAGCAAAACAGCCAGTGCAGCATCTGTTGCCGGAGCTTGGGCGAAGGAGATCAGTGTCTGCGTCGAGAATTGGTTGCGGTGCAGTTCATACAACAGCTGGGGCACTCTGCTGCCAGGCAAGCCTTCCCGGATCAACACACAGTCCGACAGCGAGGGGTGCTTCCTGAACAAGTCTCTGAAAGCTTTGCAAACCAGCCTGAGGGTGTGATACTGCCGGTAAATCAGCAACTGCAGGTCGTTAGACATTATTTGATCACGCTCTATTTGCAAGCTCATACCAACCAGAGTCAGGATGTCAAACCACGAGTCAAGCGAATCCCACGAGATTGCAGCCATTTTTTAAAATACCGGCAGCTCACAGTTCCTTTTGCGCCGAAGCAACAATGCTTAGCTTATACTAACAGAGCGGGGCAAGGGCACAGCGTACAGTGACAAGAACCCACCCCCGGGTCTGCACACGTGCCAAAACAACGTGAGTTGCTCCTGTTTGGTCTCGGAGCTTAATATTTGAGAAGTTTAGACAATGATATCAAGCAAGGCACTGCGGCGCGATCCAGCACAGCAAGTCAACCAGCATACCTTTCTTCGGGTTCACCCCCGTGGAAACCCGCTGTAGCGCGAAAGACTTGTCGGTGAAGGCGTCAGTTGCTGTTACAGTGAAAGCAGGCTGAAAGCAAAGCCCCCACTTGGCAGCTGTGCAACACGCAAAGGGCATATGAGAAATTGGCCTGTCTTGGTCAACATTGGTGGAACATGACAGCTGGCACCTGTATTATCCACTTCGTTCAGCAAAGTAATAGCCAAGCATCAAGAGCGCTTCCACAGGAAGTTGAAGTAGCTTGCTGCCTGAACAAGCTTTCCTCTGCAGAGGGAGAGCCTGTTCAGTCAGCAAATTTCTGTTTTCTGTGCAACCTGTTGCATATGCACAGCAGTGCAGTGGACTTACATGCTCAGAAATGCTCATCGGACTTTGGTGCCTTCTGACTTTTGACTGTAAATTAGGCGGCAGACTGCTGACTGAAGCTGTTGCTTTCAAGTTTGGTTGCGCCCCTCAGGGGATGCTGACACAACTGGAGGTCACTATGTGCATTGCATTTCAAAGCCATGCCAGCCCTGAGTTCATGACTCAAGCTGTAGCCTGCCAGTGCTCAGATCATTGGGACTTCAGATAGCTAGACATGTTACAACTATTTGGATGCGTGACATGTACTGCTGGTAGTCTAGGGTCAGCACTTGCATGGCTGAAAGGTCCAAACAGCGCTCGCAAGCACAGCGTTGTTGTGCCGCAGTATTGACAGGTATATAGCTTACCTGGTAATAGGGTTGTGGCCCTTCATCCCACTCAGTGCTGTACAGTCTGCTTACACACCATCTCCGTGAGAAAAGTGAGCAAATCTGCAGCATGCAGTCCCTGCACCTGGCAGCATACGCTGTAAACATCAAGCTACCGATGAAATGACGTTCTGATGCAGTACATTGACACTGCTGGGCGTGATGTGGACGTGCTAGAGGACGTACTGGCAGTGCTACGCAGCCTGGCAAACATGTGTCAAATGCATCCTGCTGTAGGGGAGCCTGCTGGACAAGAGTGGCATGACAAAGCTGCGGTTTACAGACAGCATGTCATTGCAGTGTTGAAGCGCATGGGGCGCTCTGTGCCGGCCAGATGTGCTCTCTTTCACAAGGCCCTAAATGCTGACAAGGCAACTGGTCACATAAATTCTTGTTTATGATCAGCTATAACCATGCAGGAATGTGGCCATATCTTGCATATCAAAATGTTAGCTGAGTCAGCGAGGCAAACCCGGGCAGCGGTGTCCCATCTGTCCTGTGTGCAGCAAGAGGGGCAATTAATGTTTGCTGTACTTTTTGCCAGTGCTGAGTAGGGCCTGCAAAGCTTAAAACCCACTTTAATCTTTGATCAACACTCTGTGCTCATTAATGGAAACAATGTAAGCTTGGATCTACTTGATGACAGTGGCTGCGGTGAGTGCTGTTGGGTTATCTAAGTCGCTGTTGCTGGCATTGCTTGTGATGATCTTCTCTCTTTTGGCTCTTTGATTTCATCAAACATGGAAAAAATATGCTATTGTGTTTTGTTACTGAGTGCAGTCACAGCGCATCTCACTGCCAGAAGCCACAATTCTCATAACATTCCTGTAAGGGTTGGAAGTTCTCAAATGGTTCTCATATTCTTCTCAAAAACTTTTGAGAAGGGATGCCGGCTCTTCTCAATTTGCGTTTTCAAGCTGAGCATTCCTATATGCTTCTCAAACTTTGAGAAGTTACTGTAATGCTTCTCAAACTTTGAGAAGTTACTGTAATGCTTCTCAAAATTTATAGGAAAATAAGGATGTACATAAATCAATAGCGGATACAAGCATATAATGTTTTAGGAAGCCCCTTTAATACCCCGTTTATGATCCAGATCTGCCGTTTACAGCCAGCTGGCTGTACTCACTTTGGAATGGCTATGCTTTACAATGCTAGCCCGGAGGTATTTAGCTGATTAGTGAACATCAAAGGTGCATAACAGATGGTCCAGAAACATGCAATTTAGGGCACACTACTTGTATAAATATGATTAGCAGAACCCAAAGGAGCAGACCCTGATGTTTCATATTGCTGAACTAGCAGATCGACATGATTGACTTGGCCCGGATACTTCACCTCCTCTTTTCCTGCCAATGTCTTGCCGATCACTAGACTAGCAACATAGTGAAAAACACCTGCATTATGTCTGAATGATTGCCAGAGTGTAACAACCAGCACCCTCAACATGGCCAAACATGACGCAACAACTGCTGCTAGAAACAACTCACTAGACAGAAAATGCCATGACTGGGCTTGTTGCCTGCAGAAAAGAGTACAGAGTTCAAAATGACTGTTGGCAGACTCTGGAAAACAGCAGCAACGAAATTATGCATGCTTTCATAGCTTTCTAGGTCCACCCAACTTAGCCCAAGGACATCAATAGGTCTGATACAATGATGCAATCTGAAGGCAACCACATATCCAGAGTCCAACCATTTCAGGCCAGGCAACCTAACGATATACCGTAAGGCTTTAAAAAACTGTCGTATGAATGCAAATGTGTCTAGTAAAAGGACTACAGCAATCATGAAGGGACCACATGCCAGTGACATTGCTAAGATGCACCCAAACAGACGCAACCCAGACTGGGAAACATCATATCGCAGCTTGATCAGTCTGTACAGGGCATGAAAGGCAACAATGACACCAGTTGTTGCAAAGTGAAGAAGAAATATAGCCAGAAGTACTTTGCTCGGCCAGAGCCCCCACACTTGCCTCAAAACAATGATGCTAGTAATCAAGTCATAGTAGTAGAAAGCAAGACCCGCCAACCCGGCAAATGCTTCATAAAACGACGACACAAGTGCCTTAGATCGCTGAACAAAGGATTTAGGACCAAAATGAACGGATCCTTTGCGCGAGGTGTAAAGGCGCATGCATGCATATACAGTCAACGCAAACAAGCAACATACTCCAAACACTAGCCATACAATCAGCAAGACCACGTGCGAGTTGTGATTGGCACAAATGTCCCTGACGGAGGTCAGCTGATTTGCGTTGCCGGAGGCGAGTAGAGTTGATTCTGCAATGGAACTGATGTACGATGCAGACTGTAGCCATTGTGCCCTAGCCACTGTGATGTCATTTTCGTGTGCCTGGAATGCAACACTTGAAAAGTTGTAACGCAAGACTGGAAGCAGAGATGCTTGCTCTCCAGTGGTGTCATTGTCGTACAGGTTCTTTTGAAGGCATAATTGTTGCCTCCAGCTAGATGTGCCCACAGATGTTGTCCACATTTGACCAATGTCAAGGTATGAGACGTGTGACAAAACACCGCCTGCTTGCAGCCATGAGAGAGGCAAGGTCCCAGTCAGTTGATTGTCACTCAAATCCAGCAAACGTGTATCCTCAAGCGCTCTTGGGATGTCTGGCAGTGGCCCAAAGAGGGAGGCATTTACCAAGGTGACAAGCTGTAGTGGTGATGTGCTGTTCCACAATGCTTTCAGACTGGAATTGAGAGGGCAGTTGCCTAAATTGAGCAGCCGCAGATTGCTGTTGTGAAAACTTGGAAGTCGGCCTTGGACATAGGAATTTTGCAGGTTGAGAATCTGCATGTTTGCAAAAGCACTTGAAGCAGTCCAGCTTGTGGGGATAGCGCCTTGCAAACTGTTATAGGAGAAATCTAGCTCCTGAAGTAGAGGAAAGGCCCCAACAGAAGCCCAATCTTCTGGCAAGGTACCAGTGATATGATTGTTGTCAATGGTCAGCAGTAGTAGGTTTTGGAACGCAGTCTGATTGCCCCAGCTGGCAGGCAGAGGCCCGGTGAGGCTGTTGCTCCCCAGGTACAGCTCAAAGAGCTGTGGAAAGGCATTTGGGTGACTCCATTCTGCTGGGAGCTGCCCTGTGAGGGAGTTGAATGTCAGGTGTAGCTCCTCCAAGCGGGTCATGAAGCCATAGTGGGCTGGCAGCGTGCCATTCAAGAAGTTGGTGCTGAAGCTTAAGGCTTGCAGGCCTGGCGGCCAGCTTGCTGGCAAACTCCCGCTCAGCAGGTTGTAGCTCAGGTCAAGGACAAGCAGTTGACTGAAGGCCCCTTGGTCGCCCCAAGTCGATGGGATGCTGCCTGTATGCAAGTACACAGAAAGCTCGATAGCTAGAACTTGAGCACATTGCAACACATGATAGACATGCAATGTTATGCAACAACAGAATGCACACAGTCAGCACATGGCAGCAACACTTTAGCATGTGTGCTCAAGGTGTTATGGCCTATGTTCGGTACGTCTGCTCCGTGTTGTGACACCAGTATGCAGCACAATTGCTTAAACTGATTTAACGAGGGCTGCACAAGCAAAGGAGAGAATAGCTGCATGATGTCTCATTACCTGTCAACTTACAGCCATGCAGATATAGCAGCTCTAGCTGCTGAAAGGCTGAAGCATGACCCCACTCTGCTGGTAGACTTCCAAAGACATCAACTCTAGGGGCATCAGCTTGACTGCTGGCTCCAATCTCTAGATCGAGCAAGGCAGGAAAGGATTCATTGCCGCCCCAAGCTGCTGGCAGGGTTCCAACCAGAGGCACACCTTCTATTGTCATGTTTTGGAGGGCAGCATAGGCTCCGGGGCTGCCCCAAGCATCAGGCAACGGCCCTGCAGAAAACAAATTGTCGTACAAGCTTCAACAACACTATGCTGCCAAACCATGCTGTTGCATCCTCCTTTGTTTGGAACTAGATGTTGCATGCCATCCTGATGGCTCGTATATTGCAGCCAACCATTCTTGCTGTGGTGGGTGTACAAGGAGGACTACTGGAGATATTGCACTTGTAAGTGTGCTAGTGCACACACAAGTGAAGGATGAAAAGATGTACCAGTGATGCTGCAATTGAGTATGACAAGCAGCTGTAACTGCTGAAAGTTTGTTGTGCTGCCCCATTCTGCAGGCAGACTGCCTGTGAGATGGTTGAGATACTGCAGATTTAGCTCAACGAGGTTTGGAAAAGCATTGTTTCCCCATGCGGCCGGTAAAGACCCTCTGATGGGCAATGCATACAATAGCAGCTTGTTGAGATTGGGGAAGGCGCCTGCACTTGACCAAGAGCTAGGGATTGTGCCTGCATGAGCCAATGCAGAAGGTTGGCGGCATCAGAGTGAGAAGAAGTGGATGCTTGGCAGTCATATCTTGCAGGCAAATGGTTGAACACATACGGCTCAATGACACTACCTGATATGTACATGCTGCACTGCACCTGTTGTGGGCTTGTCGACACTTTGGACGTGTCCAGGAGTGGCAACTTGTTGGATGGTTGCTGACTACAAAACCCTCAAATATGAGCACGATAAGAAAGACAAGAGCTGTACCTGAAACGCTGCTATTGACAACCTCAAGATCGCGTAACTGTTGGAAGGCCATTGGGTCTGCCCACTCTGCAGGAAACAAACCATTGACCCCTATGGCGCTGAGGGACAAGAGGGACAGGGACTGAAAGGAACCGTTGCCCCCCCATGCTGCTGGTAATGTGCCTGTGCCACACCATCATGCTTTATGGCAATGTCATACACCTGTGAACCAAATGTGGTGCTACAACACAACAGGTTGCATGTTTTGTTTCAACGGTGCTTGACATTATGCACCCCGCATGCAACACAGCAGCGCCACATCAGTAAACAGTCCATGAGCTGACACTGCCAAAAGGTTGCACTTTAAGGTATATAGGACATAATTGAGCACCATATACCTCAAAACGCAACGTGCTAGGGTGTTCATTTGTGCTCCAGAGCACGCTGCAACTTGAATCAAGGTGCTTGCCCAAATTGCACACAGGTGCGCTTGCAAAAATTTGTGTTTGCTAACAAGTTGCCATGACTCAGTGGCTGAGCCATCAGTGCAATCCAGTTGGCCTATGATGTGGTGAGTGCATTCTGCCACTTGCCTGTGATCATTGTGTTAGTTACGAGAAGTTTTGTGAGCTGAGGGAATGCTGATGGTGACCCCCACTCTGGTGGCAAGGTGCCCGATAGGCGGCTGGGAGGAGACAGGCTGCTGCTGGCCCCGGGATCAAGTTGCTGCAAGGCTGGCCAAGAGCTGCTGCCTCCCCACTCAGCTGGCAAGGTCCCAGACAGTGGGTTGTCACCCAACAATAGCAGCGTCAATGAAGAGAATGCTCCTGCCTCCCCCCATATGCTTGGCAATGAGCCTACAGACATTTTGTGCAAGTTTGTGACTCAAGATGGCATCATTGTGTAGCAATGAGTCCACTGAATGCAGTGGTGTCAGTGATGTGTTGACGACGAGACAGAAAGGCAACAACAAACTGCTCTTTCAGCCAACAGCTGTGTCTGAAGTTGCCAGTGCTATGCACACATGTGTACACACACTTGTCATCTTGACAGCTCAAGAAGCATCAGCAATTGCAAGGGTAAGACTGGTCTGTGTTTATGTGAAGACACATAGATATATGCACATCACAGAAAGCTCTTGATAGCACAAAATTGGAAACAAAGGGCAGACACCCCTGAGGTGAGCGACGGGGGGTGTCATGGAGTACCGTTGATAGCAAGGTAATGGAGATCCATGAGTTGAAGCGAAGGAAATGCCTCAACACTTCCCCAAGCAGCAGGCAGTGTGCCTGCAATTGCATAATGTGTTTCTGTGCAGCAAGAGAACCTACGCAAAGATAAGTTGACTTGGCATCACCATAGCATACCTAACAGTTGCGCCTATTCTTGTTGGACATTGCATGTTAGATAAGAGTACACACCATGAGCACAAGCAGCTTCTGTACCTCAGCTTCATGTGCAAGCTGGCATACAATCTTCCTTGTATACTGAAAGCTTCTGATTCAGCAAAGCTTGGGTGACCATGTTTTAATGGGCCTGTATGCCTTGCCATCAAATGCTGATGTGTACCTTGTATGCTGCAGTTAGTCACCCGTAAAGTCTCAAGTCGTGGAAATGCTTGTGAGGATCCCCAAGTAGCTGGCAAGGTGCCAGAGAGGAGACTGAGGTTTGCAACGGTGGCTCCCAACTGCAGCTGCTCTAGTGCTGGAAAGGCAACACTGCTGCCCCAGGCTGCTGGGAGAGTTCCTGAGAAGGGTGTGTCCTGTAAAAAGAGTAGGCGGAGAGATGGAAAGGCGCCTGAGTTGCCCCAGTCTGGGGGGAGTGTGCCTGCAGCAACACAGGACAGCTGAAGACTACTGCACCGGTTGATGGCGTGAAGTTGAGCATATACATTGCAAAAAACCTTCAGATTCAGGGTTACCTTCCGCACCCAACTTCACCATGATGATAGCAACTGAACCTCAGGCGGTACGCCGCAAGATGCAAGAGCCTCAGTGTGTGTATTGACTGGCTTCAATGACACACAAGCACAGGCCATTGCAGCAGCACAGATGTGATCTTGTCATACTACGGCACATATTGGAGGCGCTGAGTGCGTGTGACCTGTCAAGTTTGCGCCAGCTAGATGAAGCTCAGACAATGCAGAGAGGGCGCCTGGCTGGCCCCATTCAGGAGGCAAAGTGCCTGAAAGCTGTGTGGTGCTCAGATTAAGGATCTGAAGTTCTGGAAAGGCTGTAGGAGCAGCCCAGCTGCTTGGTAAGGAGCCAGCAATGTTCCCGGCAGGGCCAGTGAAATTCATGACTTGCAGGGCAGGAAAGCTGCCGTTGCCTGCCCAAGAGTCTGGCAAATCTGGCAGGCTGCCTGTCAAGGTCAGGCTGACAAGGGATTGCAGACATCCAAGAGCCTGCCATGTGCTTGCAGAGCAGTTGGATGGCCACTCAGCGACAATTGCGTACCCAGATGCATTGTAGGCCTGCTGCCAACCTAGCAGCTGCAGCACCTGAACCTCGCAAGTGGAGCTAAAAGGGGGCTGAGCGGTGTGTGATGTAGTTGCATTTGCTGTTGGTTGTTCTGCTTGTTGGCTTGGCAGAGAGCTGGCTGGTGCTGCAGCTGTTGCCTGACGTGCTGTTTGCTGTATGCAGGCACCTAGCAGAAGGAACAACATCGTAATTGGCTGGCTGTGTGCCACTCCAACCCCTGCAAGCCCAGCAAAACTGTCATGTTACATCTCATTCGCTATTTGCGAGGGCCTAGATGGCTGTTGCGTGCGAAGCTTGTTGACTGTCGTATCGACTGCAAGGTAAACACACCGGCAGTTGTTTGGCCAGATCCTGTCATCGGCTCGGGGTGTCTCTGAGAGTGCTGCAGCGTGCCTTAGCTTGCAACAGTGTTGTCGCGATTCATTGGACTGCGGCTGGTGTGACAATCTTGGAACAGCCGAGAAAACCTACGTTGGGTTCTACCAAAGACTCTCCCACACCCACAGCAGAGGCCTGCTGGAATCGCTGCAACTACTTGATGTTAAATGTGCGTGCCCTTGAGAATGGCGCCTGCTTAGCAATCATGAAGAAGCCGAGCGATGCTCCTGAAGGATGTCTATCGAGTAATTTGTCATCGATGCCACTTGACATAGCCTGTGAGCGTTACGCGGAGGCCTTTAGCGCCCCAGCGTTATTTCTCGCCCGATCCACCATCGCGACTCATGCGATGTAGCTGTGGCGGGGCTGAGTGCTGAGTGCGGCAGGCAGGCAAGGTGCACGTGAGTGGCAGCTTTGTTTGAACACGGCAAGTTGTCACGCTATGTAGCGCTACCGGCAGGTTCATCGCAACAGTATGTCAGAGCGGTCGACTGCAACACTTGCTGGGCAGCCAACCGAATCCATCGCACGCCCGTTCCCCCGTCATCTGAGCTTGCAAACTCCTCCAGAAGGTATCTTTGATCAGAACGACTTGCAGTGGACTGAACGCTCTATCATAGTAGGACCAAATAAAGGCGACACCCTAAAAGAAGCTCATATTCCAGTGAGCAGAGTCCAAGACTTCGTAGCTGGTGAGCTATTGCTGCTCCAGCAAGAGCAATAATAAGTTGCAGAACTGCCTGAGCCTATCTCCTTGCACAGGTCAATCACTAGATGGCAAAACTAGTTTCTACTTGGCCGGGGCCAAGCAGAGCAATCAGCCAGGCAGCTTGCAGAGGCCTCAAGACAACTCCATCTTAACTCAGGAGACATATCACTGCAGCTGTGGTCCAGAAGACTTTAGCAAGGAACTGCCAGACGCTTTGACACAGCAGCGAGCCAAAGACAGCAGGGTCAGCGGCAAAGCCAGAGGCAACTCCAGAAAGCGTGGCTGTCTTGCACAGTTCAAGGTCACCAGGCTATACTGTTGGCCAGATGTTGCTCAGCTCAGCCTACAGCATGCAGCTCACACTGATGCAGCTGGGAATGCAGCTCATGGTGATGTCATCACTGCACAGGGTGTCAAGCACATGTACGCCCCTGCACTGTCTGCAGAGATGAAGGATTGGGTGCGCACCAAGCTGCTTTCAGGGGTCCCCACCAGGCAGATTCTCAAGGAGCATTGGAAAAATGTCTGGCCCAAACTCAATGCTGGCACAGCTGACAGGGACTGTTTCCTGGTGTCTCAAGACATACGCAACATCCACAGCAAGCTTGCTCAGCTTAGCTGGAAGCTTCACCAAAACGAAGCCCAGTCTGTCCGCCTATTTGCTCAGCAACATGCAAGGAACATATTCATATATCAAGAGCAGCACAGCAGTCAGCCCAGTCAGCCTGCTATGCCCGCTCAGCCGCCACCTTCTGATCAACACTCACTGTTGAGCACAGTGCACAGCCTGCAGACCCTCCACAGCAGCCACAGCAGCTCCAAAAGTTTGTAATGGGCATGGCCCCAGACAGCATGCTAGCCAACCTGCTGAAGTATGGGCACAACAATGCTCTCCTGCTGGATGCTACATTTGGCACAAACCACATCAAGCTGC
>JAABUH010004959.1_pt1 | contig 10589 bp, 8 predicted proteins | sample 5559121 | NCBI WGS metagenome assembly JAABUH01 (sample SAMN10711871, study PRJNA513364) | rock metagenome | isolation source: Antarctica rocks | place: Antarctica: Victoria Land, Battleship Promontory nord | collected 2015-12-28 | reverse complement strand
AGGGCACGAAGCCGGGCGTGGCATACCCGGGGCCGGCGGCTTCAACGCCTGACTCTGACGACTGATCGAACTGCCAGGACGCTATTCTGGGCAGTGCTCCTTCGCCGAGTGCGAAGGGGCCCTGGATGGCACTGGCAATTCGTCAGGTCGTATTTGAGGTGGTGTATTCGGCTCGAGCCAAACACATGGGTGACTATGGTATGGCGCCAACGCGACGATCTCTGCCCTTGCACGGAAGGCTGCGGCTCGGTCAGCTATACTGGCCCCGGCGACCTTGTCGCATGGACCTGCCCACTGGCATCCGGGCCTGGCTGGGCGTAGGAGGCTCCGCCGTGACCTGACCTCGGATGCCCATCCTGCCTTTCAAGCTGAACCAGGAGCGCCGCCACCGTAGTCCCAGGCAGAAGCGCAAGCTCGTGGACTGGCGCGAGTATGACGCCGGCTTGCGCCAGCGCGGGAGCCTGACGGTGTGGTTCACGAACGAGGCCATCGAGGGCTGGCGAGCGCAGCCGCGCACGACCCCGGGCGGGCAGCCCTGGTGTTTGCCCCTGGTGATCTTGACGGCGCTGACGCTCAGGGCCGTGTTCCGCCTGGCTCTGGGCCGAACCGAAGGCCTGATCGGTTCCATTACTCACCTGCTCGGGCTCGCCTTGGCCGTCCCCGACCATGCCACCCTGTGCCGCCGGGTGGAGACGCTGGCGGTGCCGCGGCCACGACCGCGCAGGCATGGAGAAGCCCCTCCACCTGCTGGTGGACAGCACCGGCCTGAAGCTCTGCGGCGCGGGTGAGGGGCTGGTCGAGAAGCACGGCACCAAGACGCGCCGGTCCTGGCGCAAGCTGCACATCGGCATGGACGCCGACACCGGCCAGATCGTCGCTGCGGTGCTGACCACGAAAGACATCAACGATGGTGCCGAGGTCGGCCCCTTGCTCGACCAGGTAGCGGCAACGGTGGCGTCCTTCACCGGTGACGGCGGGTACGATCAGGAGTGCGTTTCCGCTGCGCTCGCCGAGCGCTATCGCGAAGCAGCAATCATCGTGCCGCCGCGTTCCTCGGCCATGCCGAGCGAGGCGGCCGAGACCGAACCCACGCAGCGCGACCGCCACCTGCGGTTCGTCGTCGAACACGGACGCGCGGCCTGGCAGAAGGCCTCCGGCTACACGAAGCGTGCCCGAGCCGAGGCGGCCATCGGCAGGTTCAGGCAGGTAATCGGTGACGGGCTGCGCTCGCGCACGGACCAGCGTCGGGCGAGCGAGGTGGACGTCGCCGTCCCTGCGCTCAACCGTGTGCTGGAGCTTGGACGCCTAATCTCCGTCCGCGTCGCCTGACCCCAGACAGGGCTGGGGCAACTGCGCCCGCATCCCTGGTCCGTGCAACACGGCCAGACCCGCCTCTATCCCTTGCACTCCAGGGACCGTCCACATATGCAACATAGTCTCAGAAAACAAGACGATCCCGAACGTGCTCCGGGGATGCTTTAGAAGTTCGGGTCGGCGAGCAGGTAGAACAGGCCGCCGGCCAGTAGCATAGTGACCGGCAAAGTGAAGACCCAGGCCAGCGCGATGCGGGTCAGCATGCCGCCCTGCACGCCTTGACCACCGGCGATCATCGTTCCCGCGATGCCGGAGGTGATGATATGAGTGGTGCTGACCGGCAGGCCGGTGAAGCCGGCTGTACCGATTAGAATGGAGCCGACCAGTTCCGCGCTGGCGCCCTGGCCAGGGGTCATGTGCTGCTTGCCCAGCCGTTCGCCGAGGGTTCGCACCACCCGCTTGTAACCGACCATGGTGCCGGCACCTAAGCAGAGCGCGCTTAGCACGCGGACCCAGATCGGGGCGTATTGCACCGGCGGCCCCATGTCCTTGCGCAGCTTAGCCGCGAGGCTCTTGTCCTCGGCGCTGACGCCCGCGCTCTCCTCGACGTGCCTCATCTCGCTCAGCACAAAGTAGACGTCGCCGCGCAGCTGCGAGCGCGTGGCGCGGGCGGCGCCGGCATCGGGGCCGCCCGATGGGGGCGGGGCCGCCTGCCCGGCGATCATCGGTCCGGCCTGCTGCAACGCCGCGGCGGCCTTCAGCGCCTGGTCCCTCAGGTCGTCGCCGTGGCGCTGGATCAGCGGCACGGCAGCGGCCGCGTTCTGGCCGAGCTGCGAGAGGAGCTGCGGCACCTGGGGGTTGAGTGCGAAGGTGGCAGGCATCAGGCCGATGATGGTGAGCATGATCAGGCCGATGCTCTTCTGGCCGTCGTTGGTGCCGTGCGAGAAGCTGACAGAGGTGCAGGTTAGGATTAGCAGCCCGCGCAGCCAGAGGACCGGGGGCTTGCCTTCCTCCGGCGGCTCGAAGAGGTGGCCGCGGCGGACCACTAGGCGCAGGATGCTGTACAGCCCGCCAGCGCCCACAAGCCCTAGCACCGGCGAGATCGCGAGGGCTTCCAGCACGATGACTATCTGGTGCCAGTCCACGCCCTGGCCCAGACCGCGCGACTTGAGCAGCGCGTCGCCGGCGGCGACCCCGATCAGCGCACCGATGATGCAGTGCGAGCTGCTGTTGGGGATGCCGAACGCCCAGGTCAGGACGTTCCAGAACAGCGCGGTGGTGAAGATGGCCACCAGCGTCGGCACGGCGGGCGAGCCGTCGGGCGGGGTCAGCACATCGGGCGGCAGGATCTCCACCAGCGCGTAGGCCACCGAGATCCCGCCCACGAGCACGCCGATAAAGTTAAGCAAGCCGGACCACAGCACGGCCGGCACAGGCTTCAGCGCATTGGTGTAGATGACGGTGGCGACGGCGTTGGCCGTGTCATGGAAGCCGTTGGTGGCCTCGAAAGCCAGAACCAGAACGAAGCATCCGACCAGCATCGCCACGACAACATCGGAGGATGGCGTAAAATGGACGAGCATGGGAACTCCTGAACACCCGTAACTTCAACCGTGCCGCAGCCGGCCTGGCGAATGTCAGTTTGAAGACACTGGGTGCTGACCAGAAGCTGGCAGAGCGTTGTTCGACACGGACTTCCCCCCCGCGGCCAGAAATGAGTCTGTCACAGTAGCGAAAGCGATCAGGTTCAATGCACCGAGACAGGCTTCGCGATCCGGATCATGCAGCTGAGCACCGCGACTCCAAGGCTGTCGCGGCCTGCTTGCCGAGCAGCGTGCGGGCTCGGAGCTTCAGCCTGATCAGATGCTTGTAACAATCAACCCTGCACCAAACACCAGGTGGCGAGACACACCTGCATCAGCACCATGTAGAAGGCGGTCCGCAGGTCGGGCACCTGTCACGATCGCCCGAACACGTCGTATCCAAGTTGGGGTCTTGCCTGCACCCACGCAGCAGCAGCGCGGAGTTGCCCCACGCCCTTGAGCCGGCACAGTTCGGCGGCTCCTGCCCGGAAAGTCGAACAAATTGGGATCGGCCGACCTGGGCATGTCACCAATCTGTCAGGCCTGACTGTTTAGCCCCAGGGTGTGGTGACCCGATCCATCGTATGCTGTAAGTGTCTTCTCTGATTGGGGTTATGGGGGTCAAGCTGTTCCTCGTTCCTCAGGCCCATTCCCGTGGGTCACTCGCTTCTCTTCGCGGTCGGCGCAGGGCCGCCGCATGATGGGGTCAGGAGGACGGGGCGTCTCAATCTGTCCCGCGACCTCGGGCATTGCTGCACCGGGTTCCGGACACTCAGCGAGATCACCCCGCCCATCGTCCCCACGGGAACGACACGCTCTCCGCCCTGCTCAGGCGGAAACTGGACCTCCTCGGCTCATGCGGCGGCTGCCGGCGCGGCGGCCTGCCTGCCCCAGCGGAACTCGCTGCCGTCAGCCCACATGCGGTGCAGGATCACCGCCAGCTTGCGCGCGACCGCGACACGGGCGCGCGCCATGCCGCGGCGCTTCGCCACGGCCATGCCCCACGCCCGCAAGGCCGACCACTTGCTGCTACGGATCAGCAGCGAGTGGGCCGCCTCATACAGCGCGGTTCGCGCCAGCTCGTCGCCGCACCGGCTGATGCGGCCCTGCACGTCGGTCTCGCCGGACTGATAGCGCCGCGGTGTCAGCCCGAGATGCGCCCCGACGTCACGAGACTTCCGGAAGCGGCCGGGCTGGTCGATCGTGGCGCGGAACGCCAGGGCGGTGAGCGGGCCGACGCCGGGCACCGTCATCAGCCGCCGGCACGTGGGCTCCGCCTTCACCTCGTCGAGCACCCGCCTGGTGAGCCTCTCGACCTCGCGGGTCATCACCTCGACCACGCCCAGCAGCGACTCGGCCAGGCTCGCCAGCACAGGGTCGTCGGCGGCCAGCTCGCGCACCCGGCCAGCGAAGGCCTTGCGGCTCGGCGTGCCGAGCTTCAGCCCGACCTCGCGCAGCAACGCGCGGATGCCGTTCTCCACGTCGCGCCGCTTGTTGAGCACCAGGCGCCGCGCGGTCAGCAGCGCGCGCCAGGAGCGGCAGGACGGGTTCTTCACGTGCACTGCGCGATACCAGCCCGTGCGCATGATCTGCGCGATCCCGCGGGCATCGTTGCGGTCGGTCTTGTTCGGCATGGCGCCCATGGCCGCCTTGGTCTGCCGCGCCTCGATGCAGATCGCAGGCAGGCCCGCCTCCGTCAGCCCCGCATGCAGCCAAGCCGTCAGCGAACAGGCCTCGAGACCGACCCGCTCCATCGTCATCCCGCATGCCCGAAGAACGCGGCCAGCGCCTCCGGCTCGCTGGCGGCACGCGCCTCGCGCACGATCCTGCCCGCGTCATCCACGATGCAGACGGCGGTCTCTTCCAACGACACGTCCAACCCGGCAAAGTAACCCACGGCTGCTCCTCCTCGATGTTGTGGCCGATGCACACGGACCACGCTCTATCATCCTCAGAGGAGCAGCCACCGGGATCACCGGGCAGAAACCCCAATCACCCCATCTGTCCGGAAAGTTTACCCTGCAAAGTCGTGGGGTTTGGGGTGGTCGGAGCAAAGCCTGCTCTTCTTGAGAGCCAGCCTTTTCGCCTGTTTCAAACCTGAGAGAATTTTCCAAGCTGTTGGTTTTTCTGGTTTTCTTTCCGGACTGACACTGAGGATCCCGCTCGAATCCTTGCCATGGTCCTGCCCCGGCAACGCGCTAGGTCAGCTTTCCACCATAAGCGGCCACAGCTTCATTGGGGTATACCCCAGCAGCACGCCAGCCTGAGACGTCAAAGCACGTCTCGAATGGGTTGTTCTCGGGCTTCCGAGACGATAGCCTGAGCAGGTCTGGACCCTACCAAGACGGATCACCCTGCCGCCATGCCAATCTATGGCTATGCCCGCGTCAGCACCCTCGACCAGGACCTGGGGGTCCGGTAGATGCCGTAATGGGCCTGCACCGGGGCTGACGATTGGTGCGGGTCTGTTCAGAGTGATGGCGTGAACGTGCGGATCCGAGCGGTTCGGGTCCGGCCATCAGGAGGACGGCCATGGAGCACCATGTCGGGATCGACGTGTCGCTGGAGCTGAGCAGCGTGTGCGTGCTGGATGCGACCGGGAAGGTGGTCCGGGAGGCGAAGGTCGCGAGCGAGCCGGAGACGCTTGTCGCGTTTCTGCGCGGACTTGATCTGACGATCGTGCGTGTCGGCCTGGAGGGGGGCCCGCTATCGCAGTGGCTCTACGACGGGCTGCACGAGGCAGGTCTCGAGCCGGTGCTGCTGGAGACGCGGCACGTCAAGGCGGCGTTGTCCGCGATGGCGGTGAAGACCGACCGGCGCGATGCTCGCGGGATCGCCCAGCTTTTGCGCATGGGGTGGTATCGGCCCGTGCATCGCAAGTCGATGTCGTCGCAGGAGATCCGAGCGTTGCTGGGCGCGCGCAAGCAGCTCCAGATCAAGGTCATTGACCTGGAGCAGACCGTTCGCGGATTGCTGCGCGGCTTCGGGCTCAAAGTTGGTGACGTGAGCCGTGGCAAGCTGCCCGCGCGTATCCGCGAGCTCGCAGCCGGGCACGCGATGCTGGAGAAGATCGTCGAGCCGTTGCTCGCCGCGCGTGAGGCGATGTGGCGCGAGCTCGCCAAGCTGCACCGCGAGGTGCTGATCATCGTCAAGCAGGACCAGGTTTGTCGCAGGCTGATGACGGTGCCAGGTGTGGGAGCGCTGGTGTCGCTGACCTATCGGGCGGGCGTGGACGATCCCGATCGGTTCAAGAAATCCAAGTCGGTCGGCGCCTTCTTTGGTCTGACACCCAAGCGATATCAATCGGGCGAGACGGATGTCACAGGTTCGATCACGAAGGTTGGTGATGCGGCCGTTCGAACAGCGCTGCACGATGCGGCCAACGCGCTGCTGACGCGGGCAACCCGGTTCAGCACGCTCAAGCGCTGGGCTTTGGATGTCGCCAAGCGGCGGGGCATGCGGAGGGCGAAGGTGGCGCTGGCCCGCAAGCTCGCCACGGTGCTCCACCGCATGTGGGCCGACGGGACGGAGTTCGTCTGGGGTAAGGACCCGGCAGCGGCCGCGTCGGCATAATCGCAGAGAGACATACAGTTCGGAGCGGGGCCAAGCGGCTCAGCTCCCACGAGGTCCCTTCGCCGGGACGCGGAGACGGTAAGGCAGGTTCCGTTGCAGTGGTCGGGAGCGATCCCGTATCACGCTGGGTAGATTGCTCCGCCGGCTCCCTCATGAAGCATCATGTGGCGGTCTTGCGCCGACCACGGGCAGAAGCACGAAACCGGCGAGCGGATGCACTCTGAGCTTGACGACCAAGGGCCCATTACAGAAGCAACGGAACCAAGAGTTCGATTGGGACAGACGCGAGATGGCGATCTTCGGGCTAAGTTGCTTCCGTTACGGTTAGGCGGTGTCTTTTGGCCGCTATCACCTCGCGGATCCGTTGTTCGACATCCCTGCTGTGGTAGGGCTTGGCTATGACAGCACTTCCAGCGAGGTCATCTGGCAGCACACTGGACACGTCGTATCCGGTGCCGAACACGAACGGGATGCCGCGCGTCCTGAGCACCGCAGCCACGTCCCAGGACGTCTCGCCGTCAAGGTTGACGTCGAGCAAGGCCGCGTCGAACGTCTCCGACTGGGCCAGTGCGAGCGCCTCGCCCCTGCGCGTCGCCGGTCCGACAGCCACCCAGCCGAGATCATCGAGCGTGGCTTGGATCATCTCGACGAGAAGGAACGAATCCTCGACCACAAGTATCCGAAAAGCCTCCGGAGCCGCCGCATCCGGCACTTCCGCCATCAGCCCACCTTCCGTTTGCGAATTCGCGCCACCTTGTGCATCCGCGCCGGAGTAAGTAACTGATGACGCAGGTAGAAAGATGTCGCACACGACCCCGGTCCGCATGTAATGCACGATCGCACGGCCGCCGGTCTCCATCGACAGCGCGCGTTCGATGAGCGTAAAGCCGAAGCCGCGGCGCTTGGGCTGCTCGACAAGCGGCCCTCCAGTCTCGGTCCAGGACAACTCCACGCCGCCGTCGGTGGCCGGTCGCCAGCTTACCGCCACACGTCCGCCGGGTGCGGTGAGCGCGCCGTACTTTGCCGCGTTGGTCGCCAGCTCATGGATCGCAAGGGACAGCGAGAGGGCCGATTTCGGCGTCAGCTGCATGTCGGTCCCGTCGAGGGTGACCGCAGTCTGTCCACTGGCATAGAGGTTGAGCTCCTCGCGCAGCAGCCTATCGATCGAGACGCTCTCCCAGCGGCTCTGGGACAGCAGGCTATGGGCCTTGGCCATCGCCTGGATGCGGCCTTCCAGCCCTTTGACGAACCCCGTCAAATCGTCCGCATTCCGGCTTGTCTGTATGACAAGGGCCTGGATGTTGGCGATCGTGTTCTTCACGCGGTGGTCGAGTTCGGCCATGAGAAGCTTGTCGCGCTCGGCTGCCCGCTTGCGTTCCTGCGCAGCCGTGTTGATCCGGCGCAGGACCACGTGGAGCAGGGAGACACGCAGGTCGAACGCCGCATCGAGATCGGCTGGCGTCCATGGCAAGGACCGTCCACGGACCGTCTCCTGCCATACTTCGAAGGACTTGCGCGGACTTAACCGGTCGCCGTCCGGGCCGCTCTCCACCAGCTTCACCGGCTCGCCGGCCCAGGCGGATGTCCCGACGAGCTCGGGCCGGAACCAGATAATGAAGTCGGACAGCTCCTGCGACACCGATATGGCGAGCACGCCAGAGGCGACGTTGGCGAAAGCAGCGCCAGGCGGCCACACCTCACCCAGCCTGTCGGTCGAGAACAGGCCATCATTCTCTGACACGTGGGTGTTCAGCCACGCGATCAGGTCCTGGATTTGGCTCTCACCGGGCGTGATCCCCAGGAAGGCCAGACTGCCCTTGACGCTGACCGCGACGCCCCCCTGGATTGTTCCGTCTGCGGCTGGCAAGCCGCAATGGATGTAGTCCAGCAAGTTGGGCGACTCCTTCGTCAAACCGACGGCATAGTCGTCCGCGCTGGCCAGGTTGAGCATGAGGTTCTGCAACACCATGCGGCTCGCCAGCCGCTCATCGAACTCGTCTCTCTTCTGGCATGCCTCAAGCTGGAGCGAGAACATGGAGCCGAACAGCTCGCATATGGCACGCAGGTGCCGCGGCAGAATGCGCGGGCTGTAGTGGTGGCAGGCGATGAGGCCCCAGAGCTTGCCGCCGCAGTTGATCGAAATCGACATCGAGGCATCGATGCCCATGTTGCGGAGGTATTCGCGGTGGATCGGCGATACGTTGCGCAGGATCGCCTGGCACATGTCCAGCGGCTCTCCCGTCCGCGGATTGGCCGCGGGCACCAAAGGCGCCGCGTCGTAGTCGACCTGGGTGATCAGCCGCAGCCAGTTCTTCACATAGAGGGCACGGGCCTGCTGCGGGATGTCGGCGGCCGGGTAGTGCAGGTCCAGGAAGGGCGCGAGGTGCGGCTCCCGGCTCTCGGCGATGACCCAGCCGGACCCGTCATGCATGAACCGATAGACCAGCACACAGTCGTAGCGGGCGACCTCGCGCACCCGTTCGGCGGCAAGCTGGCACAACGCCTGGAGCGAGGGCGACACTTCGAACCCGTGAACCATCTCCTGGACGCCAGCGAGCGGTTCGGCCGCGAAACGGTCGCTGGGATCGGCCGCCTCGAACTCCAGGACCAGTGATCCGGCGCTGCGGTGCAGGCTTGCGTCGAGCGGTTGATCGGCGATCACGCGCAACTGCGGATCAAGCAGATGGCGCGGCTTCACGAGATCGAGCGCGGCCACCAGCCCGCGCAGGCTCTCGATCTGGTCGGGGCGGAACAGCACCGCCGCAGACTGCCCGAGCAGCTCCTCAAGAGGCACGCCCAGCAGGCGGGACGTGTCGCCGGCCGCCTGCAGCACTTCCAGCGTGGCGGGGTCAAGCACCAGCATAGCGCCATGCGGAAGGATCGCACCCGGGATGTGGATCGGCTCCCGGTCGCAGTTCGTGACTTCAACGGACGCCATCGGGATTCCAGGGTCAGCCATGCGACGAGGTGCTCCATCCGTTCAGCCACTGTTCGAACGCAGCGAACGTCTCGACCGCGCCTTTGAGGATCTCCGCACGTACGGACGGCTCGGGCGGGGCTGCTGACAACTGCGCCAGGTAACTCCTCCATGCCTCGCCCGTCCCGGCGCCGCGGCCAATGAAGAACTGTCGGCCCTCCGTCACGTCTTTGCCGAGAAGCCGGTCGAGGCTGCGCGCCAGGTCACGCCCCCCCAGGGCCGACCCCTCGGCCACGTAAAGCGCCCCTAGCCTGAGATGCGCGCTGTCAAGGCGTGGGACATGCCAGCACTTCGAAACGGCATGGAGCGGCCGCTTTAAGCCCAACGCCTCCAGGTCGCCCGCAAGCCAGTTGCTCCGATCTGGTCCGATGGCCACGGCGGCCTCGAATGGCAGGTAGAACCCGTAAAGGCGGACGATGAGGTCCTGGTAGTGCGCCAAGCCGATGGTTGCGTCCTGGATGGCCGCGAACCCGGCATGGCAGTGAAGACGGTCGTGAACGTCTTGGGTCGCCGCACGCAACTCCAGGCGCAAAGATGGGGCCGCTTTGCCGGTCGCCATGCGGAGAGGGATCATCTCTCCGATCGGAGCAGCCCTCAGCGTGCCGTCGCCCAGGGCTGCAGGACCAGCACGCTGGTTCATCTACGCGCGCTCCATGGCACTCCTCGGGAGTGGGGCCTCCGCCGTCGCTGGGGCATGCGCCGCTTCGGTTCGCTCCAAAAGGCGAAGACCAGCACGGACGACTTCGCTCGCGGTCTGGTAGCGGCCCGACGAGACCCGCTCGGCGATGAACTGCTCAAGCGCTGGGGTCAAAGAGACGTTGAGGCTCGTACGTTGAATGGACATGCGGCTGCAACGCGCGAAGCGGTGGCACAATGCGCCATCTTGCGATCACGAAACCGAGCGCAACAAACCACCCGACACTGTTGGCGAAGTCCGGAGCGCTTGGGCCAGCGGCGGCGTTGGGTCGGTTTCCGCCTTGAAGGCCGCCCATGTCGCTGCCGTCGCAGCCGCTCCCGTCAGCGTGGTGCATGGATCGGGCGGTGGTGTTGAGGCGCAGGGTGACGCATGGGATCACTCTCCCAAACTCTGGATGCCCCTCTTGCCGTTCAAGCGAAACCAGGACCACCGCCACCATTTCCCA
>JAABUH010004956.1_pt1 | contig 10592 bp, 10 predicted proteins | sample 5559121 | NCBI WGS metagenome assembly JAABUH01 (sample SAMN10711871, study PRJNA513364) | rock metagenome | isolation source: Antarctica rocks | place: Antarctica: Victoria Land, Battleship Promontory nord | collected 2015-12-28 | reverse complement strand
AGGACCCGTTCGGGGCGCGGCAGGGAATCCGAGGTAAGGGCGTCCAGCGCCTGCGCGACGCCCAGCAGGTCCGTCGCCAGGTCCCGAACCAGCGGCGCCACCTGGGCCGCGTTCAGCGCCAGCACCTCCACCCACAGGGCGGGGTCGCTCGCGGCGATCCTGGTGGTGTCCACCAGTCCGGGCCCGGCGAGCCGGTCGACGTATCCGGCTCCGGTGAGCATGGCCGCGACGGCGCTGGCGGCGACCTGCGGCAGATGGCTCACCAGCGCCACGGCGCGGTCGTGCGCCTCGGCGGTCAGCACGACGGGTGTCGCGCCGGTGGCCAGGGCCAGTTCGCGCACGTCCCGCAGGGCGCCCTCGGAGGTGCCGGCACTGGGGCACAAGGCCCACGGCCGGCCGATGAACAACTCACCCGAGGCGGCCAGCGGGCCGGAGCGCTCCGTGCCTGCCAGCGGGTGGCCGCCGCAGACGGCTGACGTGTCGCCGCCCAGAGCGTCTACCGCCCGCTGCACGCCGACCTGAACACTGCTGACGTGGGTGTAGACGGCGCCGATCCCACGGCGCTGGAAGCCGTGCAGCTCCGCGGCGATTCGCGCGGGCGGTGTGGCCAGCAGGACCACGGCGGCCCGCTCCTCGCCGTCCCAGGCCCGGCCGGCACCCCGTCCCGCCGCCTGTGCCGTGTGACCCGGCTGCGCGTCGGTGAGCGTCACCGAGCGGCCCTGATCGGACAGGGCCAACCCGATGGAGGCGCCGATCAGGCCGGCCCCCACCACGAGAACGTCGCTCACCGGTGTCCCCGCCATCTCGCGGGGAGTGGGCTGCCCGGCCTGGACGCCCGCCCGCAGTGCCTCACGTCGGCAGGTCGGTCCGCAGACCCGCTGCGCCGCGCAGGTAGACGTGCCGCAGGTCGGCGCGGGGCAGCGAGGTCTCCACGTGCGCGAGCAGGCGGAGGACCCGCGGCATGGCGCCTGGGACGTTGATCTCCCCATCTGCCGGGCGGCGTAGGCGGGGAACTCCGAGGTCAGGTCCGGGGTCGCGGTGAACACGACGCTGATCAGGTCGTCGTGGGTCAGCCCATTGCGCTCGAGCACCGACTCGAGCAGCTCCGTTGTCGCTTCGAGCACCTGCTGGCGGTCGTCCCGCTCGACCTGGGTAGCACCTCGTACAGCACGAACCGACACCGCGCACCTGCCCTTCTGCACCTGGGTGCGTGGATGTCGCGTCGTCTGGGGGTGGAGCCGCCGAGCCCCGCTAGAGGCCCACCAGGGCGTAGAGGGCGCCGACCTCGTCCCTGCTCAGGGCTCGCAGCTTCCCCGGCTTGGAGGCACCCAGGCGGACGGGGCCGATGGCGATGCGCACCAGGTGCTGCACGGGGTGGCCGACCTCGGCGAGCGCCCGTCGTACTACGTGCTTGCGGCCCTCGTGCAGCACCACCTCGACGAGCACCTTGTTGGCGGAGCTGTCCACCAGCTTGAAGCTGTCCACCGTGGCGGGGCCGTCCTCGAGCAGGACCCCGGCGCGCAAGCGCTTGCCGACATCCCGGTGCACCGGGCCGATGATCTCCGCGAGGTAGGTTTTCGGCACCCGGTAGGACGGGTGGCTGAGCCGGTGCGCCAGCTCGCCGTCGTTGGTGAGCAGCAGCAGCCCCTCGGTGTCGGCGTCGAGCCGGCCCACGTGGAACAGCCGCTGCGGCCGGTCCTTGACCAGGTCACCGACCGTCGGCCGTCCTTCCGGGTCTGACATGGAGGACACGTAGCCGCGGGGCTTGTTCAGCGCCAGGTGCACCAGGTTGGACGACGTCGTGATCCGCATGCCGTCGACGCGGACGACAGCGGTCTCGGGGTCCACCCGGCGCCCCTGCTCGAGCACGGGCGCACCGTCGACGGAGACCCGGCCGGCGTCGATCAGCTGCTCGCAGGCCCGGCGCGAGCCGATGCCGGCAGCGGCGAGCACCTTCTGCAGGCGGATGCCGTCGTCAGTCATGTTCCGGTCTCAGGTGGAGGGCGAGTCGGTGTCGAACTCGGCCAGCTCGGGCAGCAGTGGCGCCAGTGACGGTAGTTCGTCCAGCGACCGCAGCCCTAGCCGGTCAAGGAAGTAGTCCCCCGTGCCGTAGACGACGGCGCCGGTGACCTCATCGCGACCTGCCTCGACGACAAGCCCGCGGCCGACCAGGCTGCGCACGACCCCGTCGACGTTCACGCCTCGTACGGCGCTCACCCGCTGCCGGCTGACCGGCTGTCGGTAGGCGATGACCGCGAGCGTCTCCAGGGCCGCCTGGGTCAGTCGGGCCTGCTGGCCGTCCAGGACGAAGCGCTCGACGTAGGGCGCGCAGTCCGCCCGGGTGAACAGCCGCCAGCCCCCGGAGACCTCGCGCAGCTCGAAGCCGCGACCCTGCTCGGCGTACTGCGCAGCGAGCTCGTGCAGCAGGGTGTCCACCTCGGAGGTCGACCGCTCGACGACCTGGGCGAGCGTGCTGACCGAGACGGACTCGTCGCAGACGAGCAGCACCGCTTCCAGCGCCGCCGACGCCGGTGGCGCTGCCGCCGGCGGCTGCTCCGACGCGGCTGCGGCCTCGCTCATCGGTGCTCCTCCTGGTAGTCCGGGGTCGGCGCCGCGTCGATGGGACCGGTCCAACGCACGCGCAACTCGCCCAGCGCCTCGAGCTGATCGAAGGCGACCAGGCCCTCACGGTAGAGCTCGAGCAGGCCGAGGAACCTGGCGACGACCTCGAGGGTGCTGGCGCAGTCCCCGGTGAGGCCGCGAAAAGAGCTCCCGCCGAGCCGACTCAGCCGTTGTTGGAGCAGGGCGGTCTGCTCCGGCACGCTCACCACCGCGCCGTGGACGTGGTCGACGGCAACCGACGGTTCGGGCCGCGGTGCGAGGGCTCGGGCCGCCAGCCCGGCGAACTCCTGTGGGCCCAGCCCGAGCAGCACCTCGGGCAGCAGCCCGGCAAAGCGCGGCTCGAGCACGACCTGCCGCGGATGTCGCCGGGACTCCTGCTCCAGGCGACCCGACAGGTAGCCGGCCGCTTGCTTGTAGGCGCGGTACTGCAGGAGCCGGGCGAACAGCAGGTCCCGCGCCTCCAGGAGGGCGAGGTCCTCCTCGTCCTCCACCTGCGCCCCCGGCAGCAGGCGTGCGGCCTTCAGGTCGAGCAGCGTGGCTGCCACCACGAGGAACTCGGTCGCCTGGCCGAGGTCCCACGCGGCTCCGAGCGCCCGGATGTGGGCGATGAAGTCATCGGTCACCTTGGACAGCGCGAGCTCGGTGACGTCGAGCTGGTGCTTGCCGATGAGGGCGAGCAGCAGGTCGAACGGGCCCTCGAACCCCTCGAGCCGCACCGAGAAGGCGGCGCCCTCCCCTGCCTCAGCCACCGAGCAGGGCCCGGACCGCAGGCGACAGGACCACATCGAGCAGGGCAGGCAGCAGCGGCAGCGGGCTCCCGAGCGGGACAAGCAGCAACGCGAGCAGAACGGCCGTACCGATGTTCTGCTCGGTCAGCAGGTGCTCGGCGCGCTGCCAGCCCGAGCTGCGCGGACCCAGCCCGAACAGCAGCCGGCCGCCGTCCAGGGGCGGGATGGGGACCAGGGACAGGACACCGAGGTAGAGCTGGGACAGCCCCGCAAGCAGCAGGGCCGTGAGCCCGAGCCCGAGCACCGGGGGGGTCCCGCGTTGGAGCAGCGCCGCTGGGCCGGCCAGCAGCGACACCGGGCCGTACGACGCCCTCGTCGCGACGAGCAGCGCAATCCCCACCGCGATGTTGGCGACCGGCCCAACCAGCCCGACGCTGAGCAAGGTCGCGCGCTGATGACGGTCCCCGGCCGGGACCGGGCGCGCCCAGCCGAGCCCGGAGATCGCCGCCGCGACGGCCCCGAACGGATCCGCCTGGCGGCGCGGGTCCGGTCGCAACCGCTGCTCCTGACGAAGCCCGCGCACCCCCCTGCGGTCGGCGACCAGGCACTGCACCCACGCGTGGAGGGTGACGGCAACGAGGAAGGACACCAGCAGCACGAGGAAGGAGAAGGGGTGCGCGAGCGCGTAGAGCACCTCAGCGCCGGGGTGGGCGGCTCATCGGGCCAGGACCTCGACGGCCAGGTCGCGGTAGGCCTGTGCGCCGGCCGAGGACGGCGCGTAGCTGGTGATGGGCTCACCGGCGACGGTGGTCTCCGGGAAGCGGATGGTCCGGTTGATGACCGCGTGGAAGACCTTGTCACCGAAGGCCTCCACCACGCGCGCCAGCACCTCGCGGCCGTGCAGGGTCCGGGCGTCGTACATCGTGGCCAGGATGCCCTCCACCTCGAGCTTGGGGTTGAGCCGCTCCTGGATCTTCTGGATCGTCTGGATCAGCAGCGCGACCCCGCGCAGGGCGAAGTACTCGCACTCGAGCGGGATGATCACGCCCGAGGCCGCAGTGAGCGCGTTGACCGTGAGCAGACCCAGCGACGGCTGGCAATCCACCAGGATGATGTCGTAGTCGGCCACCACCGGTTGCAGGACCCGGAGCAGGGTCTGCTCCCTGGCCACCTCGTTCACCAGCTGGACCTCGGCTGCGGACAGGTCGATGTTGCTCGGCAGCAGGTCCATCCCGGCGACGTCGGTCTTGAGCAGGACGTCGTCCACCCCCACCTCCCGCTCCATGAGCAGGTTGTAGATGGTCCGGTCCAGCGACAGCGGGTTCACCCCGAGCCCCACCGACAGCGCTCCCTGCGGGTCCAGGTCGACCAGCAGGACCCGGCGGCCGAGTTCAGCCAGCGCGGCGCCGAGGTTGATCGTGGACGTCGTCTTCCCGACGCCGCCCTTCTGGTTGCACATCGCCAGGATCCGGGCCGGCCCGTGGTGCTCGAGCGCGCGAGGGGCGGGGAAGTCGGGCAGCACCCGGCCGGTCGGACCCACGCCCGCGGCCAGGCCTGCGGCCTGCGAACTGGGCACGACACCGGCCGCGCCAGCGTCGGGCTGGCCCTGCGGGGTCGTCGACATGTGGGGGGCCCTTCGTGACTGCCGGAATCTGTCGAGACGTCCTGGCGAGCGGCCAGGCCGACGCACTGGCACTGTACGGCGACGGACTGTACGGCGACCCGCCACCGCCCGACAGGCCCCGAGCCTCGTCCTCGGGCTCGAACGCTCGAACGCTCGAACGCTCGAACGCTCGAACGCTCGAACGCTCGAACGCTCGAACGCTCGAGCCTGGCGCCATCAGGACCGGCGATCTCGATGAGGTGCCCGATGCCGGCGCTGCTGGCTGCGGCCGGCACAGGAGCAGGTCGGCCCAGGCATCTGGGGCGAAGTCACGCTCAGGTCTGCGAGCGTCTGCTCCGGCGACCTCCGCCATCCTGCTGTTGCGCTGGCCACCCGTCGAGGACGCCCTAACCCCTTCTGGGCGGCCCGGCGGCGAGGGCCCGGGGGTGCGCCCCGGCGTACACCTCACGGAGCCGGTCGACGGTGACCAGCGTGTACAGCTGGGTGGTGGTCACCGAGGCGTGGCCCAGCAGCTCCTGCACCACCCGGACATCGGCCCCCCCGTCCAGCAGGTGCGTGGCGTAGGAGTGCCGCAAGGTGTGCGGGGAGACGGCGCCGACCAGTCCGGCGCGCCCGGCAACGGCCCGCAACGCGGCCCACGCACTCTGCCGCGACAAGGGGCCACCTCGTGCGTTGAGCAGCAGGATGGGGCTGCCGCGGCCGGCCGCGGCCAGGGCCGGGCGGCTGCGTACGAGGTAGTCCTCAACGGCTGCCCGCGCGTAGGAGCCGACCGGGACGATGCGTTGCTTGCCCCCCTTGCCGAGCAGCTTCACGACTCCGGCCGACCGGTCGAGGTCGTCCACGGCGAGTCCGACCGCCTCGGAGATGCGGGCCCCTGTGCCGTACAACAGCTCGAGCAGGGCCCGGTCCCTAAGCGCCAGCGGGGTATCCGGGCCACTGGCTGCCTCGATCAGGCGCTCGACCTCCTGAACGCTGATCGCCTTGGGCAGCCGCTTCGGGCCGGCCGGGGGGCGCACCTGCCGGGACGGGTCCTGGCTGGACAGGCCCTCCCGGAGGGCGAAGCGGTGCAAGCCCCGCACCGCGACCACCGCCCGGGCCGCCGAGGTCGAGCGAAGCGGCGCATGCTGCGCATCACCCTCCCGCAGCCAGGCCAGAAAGGCCGACACGTGCTCGGGGCGCACCTGCTCCAGTGCCCCCACACCGAGACCGTGCAGGAAGTCGGTGTAGCGCGCGAGGTCCCGCCGGTAGGACAGCAGCGTGTTCGTGGCCAGGCCGCGCTCCACCGCCACATGGTCCAGGTAGGCCTGCACAATGCGGCCGGCAGCGGACTTCCCGCCCTCGAAGCCGCTCAGACCAGGACCTGCCCCAGTGTGGCGAGCGGCAGACCGTGCGCCTCGGCAACCGGCGCGTACGTGCAGTGTCCGTCCACGGTGTTCACGCCGAGCGCGAGAGCCGGATCCGCAGCCACCGCCGCCCGCAGGCCTCGACCGGCGATCTCCACCGCGTAGGGCAGCGTCACGTTCGTCAGGGCGTAGGTGGAGGTGTGCGGCACGGCGCCCGGCATGTTCGCCACGCAGTAGAACAGGCACCCGTTGACCTCGAAGGTCGGGTCGGAGTGCGTCGTCGGCCGGGTCGACTCGAAGCAGCCGCCTTGGTCCACCGAGATGTCCACGAGCACGGCGCCTGGTTTCATCGCGGCCACCAGCTCGTCGGTGACCAGGGTGGGCGCCTTCGCGCCGGGCACGAGGACCGCCCCGATGACCAGGTCGGCATCGATGACCGCCCGCTCGACCTCGTAGCTGTTCGACGCGACCGTCTGCAGGTGCCCCTGGTAGATGCGGTCCGCTTCGCGCAGCCGCTGCACGTTCTTGTCGAGCAGCAGCACCTCTGCCTGCATGCCCAGCGCGATCGCCGCGGCGTTCATGCCGCTGACGCCGGCGCCCAGGACGACGACCTTGGCGGCGTACACGCCGGAGACCCCGCCCATGAGCACACCCCGGCCGCCCGCACCGCGCTCGAGGCAGTGCGCCCCCACCTGAGGCGCCATCCGGCCGGCGACCTCGCTCATCGGCGCGAGCAAGGGCAAGGACCGGTCCGCGAGCTGCACGGTCTCGTACGCCACGGCGGTGGTGCCAGCGGACAGCAGCGCGTCGGTGCAGGCCCGCGAGGCCGCGAGGTGCAGGTAGGTGAACAGCACCTGGCCGCGGCGCATGCGGGGGTACTCCTCCGCGACGGGCTCCTTGACCTTCAGGATCAGCTCACCGAAGGCCCAGACCTCCTGCGCCGACGCCAGGATCTTGGCTCCTGCCGCCACGTACTCCTCGTCCAGGATCGACGAGCCGACCCCGGCCTCCTGTTCGACGACCACGTCGTGCCCGTACCCGAGCAGCTCCCGCACGCCGGACGGGGTGATGGCGACGCGGTGCTCGTTGTTCTTGACTTCCCTGGGGATGCCGATCTTCATGTCAACCGTTTCCGCAGGCCAGGGGGCGTGGTCGACGCCCCGACCGCTGATGGGTGCAGGCCCTTGTGGGGCCGAGTGAGTGCGGCCACGAGCGTAGACCTCGGCGGCGGGGCCGGGCAGGTCACGTCAGGGCGTGTACGACGCTGCCCAGGCCGTAGGTGATCGCCATCGTGGCGCTGCCGACAAGCAGGTTGCGCAGGGTCGCCCGGCCGGCCGGGGCTGCGCCCAGCCGGGCGGCGAGGTAGCCGGTGAAGGACAAGCCCAGCAGGACGACGAGGACGCAGACCCAGATGCGCGCGGCGGCCGGTGGCAGCAGCACCGCGAGCAGGGCCAGCAGGCCACCCAGCAGGTAGGACACTGCCGAGGCCACCGACGCCTCCCACGGGTTGACCAGGTCGTGGACGTCGATGCCGAGCTCAGCCTCGGCGTGCGCCGCGAGAGCGTCCTGAGCGGTGAGCTCGAGGGCGACCTGGCGAGCCACCCGCAGGGACAGACCGCGCTGCACGTACAGGTGGGCGAGCTCGTCGAGCTCCTCGTGCGGCACCAGCTCGAGCTCCACGCGCTGGTGGTCGAGCAGGGCCTCCTGGCTGTCCCGCTGGGCCCGCACCGAGGTGTACTCCCCCCCACCCATCGACAGCGAGCCGGCGACGAGCCCGGACAGTCCGGCCAGCGCGAGCGCCGTCACGCTGGGCGTGGCCGCAGCAACGCCGACGACCAGACCCGCGGTGCTGGTGATGCCGTCGTTGCAGCCCAGCACCGCCGCCCGCAACCGGTTGAGCCGGCTCACCGACGTCGAGAGCAGGTGCGCGGACGCGTGCGGCGGCAGCTGCTCCTCGTGCTCGGGAGCAGCTTGCGCGGCGCCCGAGGACCTGACAGCCGGGGAATCGTCGACCGAGGAAGCGAGCACCGGGGATTTGTCGGCGCCGCGCCCGGCGTCCGGCCCCGTCGGCGGCCCGCTTGCCGGCGCGGGCGACCGGGCCCATCGCGGCACGGCTGCTCCTCTGGCTGGATCTGGCGCGATGGTCCTGCTCGGCAGCGGTCGCGCTGGGGGCGGGGACCAGGTCCTGGGGAAGCGACGTGCGAGCGGCAGGCACCGCCGGTCGGTTCGTCCGTGCGCTGACCAGACTACTCAGCGTGCCGGCTGGTTGCCTCTGCGCCGGGGACGCACAGGTCCTTGCCAGCTCGATGGGCAGACTGGCGGCACACCGGTCCGGTCGGTGGCGACGACGGGAGGGCGCGGCCCGTGGCGGCAGAGCCTTCCTCGTCGGCCAGCCGGCGCGTACGTCGGTGGCTGCTGCTGCTCGCAGTGCTCGTCGTCGGGGTGCTGGCCGTGCGCGTACTGGCCAACAGCAGCGGGGAGCTGCTCTCGGCCGCGGACGATCTCACCCGGGTCTCGCCCGGGTGGCTGGCAGCGGCCGCTGCGGCGGAGGTCCTGTCCTACGCCGCTCTCGGTGCGGCGCAGCGCCGACTGCTGGCCGCCGGTGGGGTCCGCGTCGGCCTGATCCCGATCACCGCCCTGGGGGTAGCGGCGCAGGCAGGCGCGAACTGCCTGCCGGGCGGTGTGGCGGTCTCCACGGTGATCAGCTTCCGTCGGCTCAACCGCCGCGGGGTGCAGCCGTTCCTGTGCGGCTGGATGCTCTCGGTCTCCACCCTGCTGTACGCCACCGTGCTCGCCCTGCTGGCACTGCTCGGGGCCCAGCTCGCCGGCTCGTCCTCCCCGTCGGTACCGGACCTGCGCCCGGTGAGCCTGGTCGTCGTGGGCCTGGCCGGCGCCGTCGGCGGCCTGCTCGTGGTGCTGCGCCACCGGCGGCTGCCCAGCCGGCTGCTGCTGTGGACCACGAAACGCACCGACCACGCCGTGGCGCGGCTGCGGGGGCGTCCTGCGGCGCCCGGCGCCGGTGGTGCCTGGGCACGGCAGCTCCGGGCGGTGCACGCCGGCCCAGGTCGCCTGGTGGCCGTCAGCGCGCTGCTGGCGGTCTGCTGGCTGGCCGACGGGCTGTGCCTGGCACTGGCGTTCTACGCCCTGGGCAGCGGCCCGCCCTGGCGCGGCCTGCTGCTGTCCTACTGCGCCGCTCAGCTGGCCGCGAGCCTGCCCTTCACCCCAGGCGGGCTCGGGGTGGTCGAGGGCAGCCTGACCGTGGCCCTGGTCGCCTACGGCGGAGCCGAGCAGAGCGCGCTGGCGGCCGTACTGCTCTACCGTCTGATCAGCTTCTGGGGGCTCATCCCGGTCGGGGCCCTGGCCTACCTGGGCCTACGGGCCGGCGAGCGGCGCCACGAGGCGGCGCACCACCTGGACCTGCCTGGCGAGGAGGCTGCATGACCGGCCGCACGGCGGTGGTTCCCGGTCCCGGACCGGCTGCCGGCCGCCGGCTGTCGTCCACGCGACGCACCGTGCTGCTCGCGGCGGCCACCCTGGCAGCCCTCACCGCCTGCTCCGGGCCGCGCGGAGGGCTGCCCCTCAACGCGGTGTCCCGTGATGCGGGCAGCTGCGCCGCCGTACTCCCGCTGGCCCTGGACAGCGTCGGTCACCGCGGGACCCTCGTCGCGATCCACCCGCTGCACAGGGGCGAGGCCGACACGATCCTGCGGGCCATGGGGCACTCCCCCGGTGCCGGACCCGCCCACCCGAGGCAAACAGCGCCGCCCTCCCACCACCCCGCAAACCTGCCCAAGACCTGCGTCGTCGCCTACCAAGGGGCGTTCACGGCCGGCGAGGTCGCCTTGGCACCGACCGAGCACGGCCGGTACGCGGTCGTGATCCTCAACGTCCGCCACCCCGCCGTACGCCAGCTCGTGCTCACCGACCGCCTCCCACCAGGTGTCTGACGGAGCTGCGCAGAACCGTCCACAGGGTGGTCAGGGCCGTGCATCCGCCTCTCGGTGGTGGTTTGCTGATCGGGATGACCAGCAGGACGCTCACCAGCAGTGGTGTGGCCCACGCGGCGACCTGCGCCCCTGTCCGGCGCACTCGCGGATGACCGAGCAGGTACGACCGGACCCGGCCGCGCCTCGCGGGTACCGATCAGTCCTGGCCAACCGGGAGTTCCTGGGTCTGCTGATCAGCCGGGTCGTCTCGCTGGTCGGCGACCAGCTGGCGCGGGTGGCTCTGACCGTTCTGGTGTTCTCACGGACGGGCAGCCCGCTGCTGTCGGCC
>JAABUH010004955.1_pt1 | contig 10592 bp, 9 predicted proteins | sample 5559121 | NCBI WGS metagenome assembly JAABUH01 (sample SAMN10711871, study PRJNA513364) | rock metagenome | isolation source: Antarctica rocks | place: Antarctica: Victoria Land, Battleship Promontory nord | collected 2015-12-28 | reverse complement strand
GCCCCGCGGCCACCGTACGGTTTGAGACCCTCGGGTACGTGGTTGGTGGACAAGGAGGATTTCAATGGGGCGACAGGGGGGCCTTCCAGGCCCCCCTGTCCGAAGGGTGCGACACCTGTTCGTGCCGGCGGGGATGCTGATCGTAACCATCGTGCTTGCTGTCACGACTATGAGAGGTGGTGTCGCCTTTGCGGCACCCCCGAACGGAACCGCCGCCGACCAACTCATCGCCGCCGATGTGGCCGCGTCGTTCAGGCAGGCGGGGTTGCCCGTGGATGACTTGCGGCAACAGCCGGTCGGTGGCAGCCCAAGCGGACCGCCCGCCACGGAGCGCGAGTCCTGGGCGTTCTGTGTTGGTGCAGCGGAATATAATCCTCTGGCTCGATCCGGCGATCGAGCCGAGTGAGGTGGCACGCTATCGCCAAGCGCTCGAAGGATTGCGGTGACGCCATGGTCGGACGACCCAAGGCCAGGCAGGCACTCCTGCTTGCCCCCCTCATCCTTGGCTTCCTGTTCCTCGTCGACAGGCCCCGGGACAGTGGCTGGCCCGTAATCCCGGGGGCGGCCGCGGCCGGGACGGTGACATGGGAATACAAGAACGCTACCATCGCATCGTGGTCCGAGGGCGACTTGTACGACAGCGGCCCGACCCTGCGGCAACTCGCCGACACCGGGGCGAACTCCGTCACCTTTGTCGTGACCTGGTACACCACCAGCCAGTATTCCACGGACATTTATCGCACCGGCGGTACGGCCTCGGACGCCGCCCTGGTCTGGGCGATCGGGCAGGGCACGGTCGCTGGGGCTAATGGTGCTGCTCAAGCCGCACCTTGATAGTCAGGATGGTGCCTGGCGTGCCTTCATCAACCCCAGCAATGCGGACCAGTGGTTCGCCAACTACGCCACGCTGATCGATCACTACGCCGACCTCGGCGGCCAGCAGGGTGCTGTCGTCCTCTGCATCTGTAATCTCCGATCAAGAAGTGGTTCATCGGCAGGTTTGGTGAAGCAGGTCCGAGAATAGGGAAGGTCGGCTCGGAATGGGCGAAAAATGGCACTGTCGGTGCCCGCTTCGGTCGTCTTGCTATCGTCCGTCCCCATTGAAAGGACCGGGTGGAGCCAAATCACCAAACCTGCCGATGAACCCAAGAAGTGGACACCCGTAGGCGGGATGCCGAACTAAAAGTGTTACACGCTGCCGCTGCCGTAGTAGAACCCCGTCGAGTGATGGGGGGAGAGGATGTTACGGCAGATGGAGCGCAGTACGATCCACTTGTTGTCCAAACGGGGGCGGAGTATCCGCCAGATCGCGGCGGAGCTGGGGCGCAGCCCGACGACGATCAGCCGCGTGTTGCAGGAGCCGGTCGAGCGCCAGCCGACCAAGCGCTATCGCCGCTCGAAGGTCGACCCCTATCGGGCGCAAATCGAGGGGTGGCTGCGGGCGGGGCTGACGGCGGAGCGGATGCTGGAACTGGCGCGCGCCGATCCCGCGCGGCCGTACCCCGGCGGGCAGAGCGTCTTCCGCGGGTATGTGCGCCGGGTGCGCCTCGAACAACAACAACAACAGGCCACGGTCGGGGTGCCGATCCGCTTCGAGGGGCTGCCCGCGGAGTATCTCCAGGTCGATTGGGGCGAGGTGCGGCGGTTCCCGTTCGCGCAGCAGGCCCCGGCCACGCGCTACTTCCTGGCCTGCCGCCTCAAGTACAGCCGCTGGTCCTGGGTCTGGTTCACCCAGGATATGCGGCAGGAGACCCTCTTCCGTGGGCTCGTCGCGTGCCTCGCCGCGCTCGGCTGGGTGCCGTGGGTGCTCGTCTTCGACAACATGAAGACGGTCACGAGCGGGCGCGACGGTGACGGCGAGGCGATCTGGACGGCGGCGCTGCGCCAACTGGCCGCCGAGTGCGGCTTCCACCCGCAGGCCTGCGATCCGGGGGCGGGGAACCAGAAGGCGTGTGTTTCAAACTGCACCTCCTGCTGTTGATGCGGGAGAGGTTTCACGGTGGGCAAACTTGCGCTTCCATTTCACCGGGGCCGGTCCTACCGGGCGGTGATAGAGGCATGCGCCCTTGTCGTTGTAGCGCTCGGCCTGGAGTAACCCGCCGTCGCGCCACCGCTCGACCGTCTCCACGCCGACGCCGAGGTCGGCCGCGAGTTCGGCGACCGTGAGCAAGCCGCGCGCCCGCAGTCGGCTGAAGCGGTCGGCGAGCCGGTGGCGCTTGCGAATGTTCGCGACCATCACGGCATGGAAGGGCTTGCCGTCGAATGAGCGTCGGTCGCGGGTATTGAGGACGGCGGCGACCGCGGCGTCGGTGTGCTCATCGAGCAGGCGGTCGATCTCGTCGACGATGGCCTGGGCGGTGCGGCGGAGGTGCGTGACCGGGAGCGGCGCGGGCAGGGTCAGCGTCTGGGTGCTGCCACCCTTGAACCGCACCGCGACGGTCAGCACGTCCGCCTTGTGGAGGGTGACGTCTTCTAGAAGGAGGCGGACCATGCGCTTGCGCTCGCGGTCCGGGGTGCGCGGGTCCCGCCACAGCCGCGGGAAGTCGGCCGCTAACGCCACCACGGCCGCCCGCTCCTCCGGCGTCAGCACGCGCGGCCCGGCGTGGCGATCCTGCTCGACCGTCGCCTGCGCCGCGGCCAGGGTCCGCAACTTGGCATTCCACTCCGCCTCCAGCACATCGGCGACGAGGCGGTTGTCGGGATCGACGCGCAGGTAGCGCCGCTGCGCCAGGTCGGCCTCGTAGCGCGCCCGCTCGACCTGCTGCTGGCGGAGCCGGTCGACCTCCGCCACGCGGGCCACCACCTCGGCTTGCACGGCGAGCGCCAGTTCCAGGGCCTGCGGCGTGACGGTCGCGACCAGCAGGGTGCCGATGGCGGCGTCGACCGCCGCGCCGGGGATCCGCTGGCAGGGCGCCTGCCCCCGCTGGATCGTCTCGTGCTGGCAGACGTAGTCGGGGACGAGGCCCCCGCGCCGCTGGTGATAGCGGATGCCGAGCCGTTCGCCGCACCGCCCGCAGATCGCCAGCCCCTGGAGGAGCGCCGGCCCCTCGCGCGGCGGCGTGGTCGTGCGGTCGGCCCCGTGCGCCAGGGCATTCTCGCGCAGGCGCTGCTGGTTCTCCTCATACTCGTCCCAGCCGATGTACCCGGCATGCTGCGCGGGGAAGAGGGCGAACCACTGCTCGCGCGGCAGTACCGTCACGCGCACCCGTCCCGCCACCGTCTTCTGGGTCGTGGTCCGCCCGAAGACGAAGGCCCCGGCGTAGCGCGGATTGTGCAGCAGGTCGAGCACGGTGCTGTGCTGGAGCGGCTGCCAGACGACCTCGCCGCGATGCGGCCCGCCGTGCACCCGGTGCGGGAAGGCCAGCCCCTGCTCGCGGAAGGCCCGCACGACCGCGCTCGCCGAGCCGGTGCGCCGGAACGTCTGGAAGAGGAGGCGCACCGCGCCCTGGAGCTGCTGGTCGGGGTCGAGGACGACCGCGTCGTCCTCGCGATACAGGAAGCCGATGGGCAAGGGCAGCTTGAGCGTGCCGCGGCTGGCCTTGTCGAGCACCCCGCCGCGCAGCCGGGCGCGCAGCACGTACAGTTCCGCCTCGCTCATGGTGCCCTTCAGCCCCAGGAGGAGGCGGTCGTTGAAGGCGGCGGGGTCGTAGACGCCGTCCTCGTCGAGGATGAGCGTCTGGGTCAGCGCGCAGATTTCCAGCAGGCGGTGCCAGTCGCTGTTGTTGCGCGCCAGACGCGAGACCTCCAGCCCGAGGACGATACCGACGCGCCCGAGGCCGACCTCGGCGACGAGGGTCTGGAAGCCGGCGCGGTCGACCGCCGAGGCCGCCGACTGCCCCTGGTCGCCGTCGATGACGCGGATGCGCTCCACCGGCCAGCCGAGGGCGACCGCGCGGTCGCGCAGCGCGTACTGGCGCGCGGCGCTGGTGGTGTTCTCGAGGACCTGCCGCAAGGAACTCTGGCGAACATAGAGGTAGGCGAGCCGCTGGAGGTGGCCGGGGGTGACCTTCTGGTGCGCCGCCTGATTCATCTGTTAGCTCGACTTTGGCCTTTCCGCGCCGTGGCACGCTCTGCTGATGCCTGCATGAACAGGTGGCGCTCCAGCGTTTATCCATGTCACCCCTCAGACCCGACATGCAGAAACGCTCTGCCAGCTCCAGCGACAAGAGGTTCTGGTTGCTACAGCAACGCGACTGCTGCGGGGACAGCCAACCGGAAAGGCCAAAGGCCAGCTCAGCACCTAAACTGAAGCGCAGGTGCACGCCCGGCCAGGACATCCGGGCTCTGACGCACTCTCGCTGATCCCGAGAAGCAAAGTAGGGAGAGGGTCGCTAAGCGGCACCGTCACGCGCCTCATCAAGCCTTGGGAGGGCGCTATTTCGGCCGATCTTCCCCACTCGGTGCTCGGTTATGACCACGATCAGCCAGATTGCGTAAGAGCCGACATCCGATACACATGCCGGTCGCGTCGCTGGCCGATCTGACCGCCGCGCCAGTTGATTTGTTATGCGAGCAGGCCAAGTAACTCCGTGAGCTGATGGATCGTGTGCGTGGGGAGCCCGGCCTGCCCGCTCGGTAGCTCGTCGCGAAACTTCCCCTTGCGCAGCCAGATCGTCATGGCACCGTGCCGATTCCCCCAGGCCACCCCACGAATGACGCGGTCGTCGATCACTGCCACGCGTGTGGGCGGAAGCGCGAGGCGGTCCAGCGCCTCCCGGTAGAGGCGATCCTTATTCTCTTGGCCGAAGAGGATCGCGGCGAAGTGCCGCGCGAGGTCGTACTCCTCCAGCACGGCGTGGCGCGCAGCGCCACGCGCGGTGTAATCGTCGCCGCTGACAAGCGAGACGATGGCGAGGCGGTACGTCGCCGCCAGGCTGGCCAGGACCAGCGGCGCGTCGGGGAAGGGCGCGCCGACATCCGGGTCGTAGAGCGTCCGTCCCCAATCGAAGATCACCCCTACCACCTGGCCCATGCCGCATCTCCTCATCGGCGACTGCGCGAGTCGGCGCAGTCGCTCGCCGTCCTTCACGCGCCCCGGCGCACCCTGGGCCACCGCGCGGGAGGGGGCACAGCCCGTCGCATCGCTGGCCGACAGCCCGCCGGCCCTGCCATCAGCAGCGGCGCTCGTCGAGCGTCTCGTACTGCGTGTAGCGCACGACCCCCGCCGCGTCGCGCTCGGGGACGGTGCGGTAGACGCGATAGACGACGCCGGGGGTCGTGTCCGCCGCCAGCGCGTCCCGCAGCTTCGCCGCCTGCGCCGGGTGCGTGACCACGCCGAGCGCCTCCTCGGGCGTGAACCAGCCCGCCTCGGCGCACTCGTCCCCCGCGCGGGGCTCGCCGGCGACGTGCGCGCACAGGAAGGTGAACATGACGATGCCGAGGCCGCCGATGTTGGAGTAGACCCCGATCAGGCGCCCCACCGCCACGGCGCAGCCACTCTCCTCGGCGACCTCGCGCCCCAGCGCCGTGATGAGGTCCTCCCCGCGCTCGACCTGGCCGCCGGGCGGCTCCCAGCCGCGCCGCTCGGTCCGGACGAGCAGCAGGCGTCCGTGGTGGTCGCGCACCACGCCCATGACCGCCACGATGTGCCGCGGGTACTCCTCCATCTCCCCCGCCCCACGCGCCGCCCAGCCCGGCGCGCCGTCAGTCCCCGGCCCGCCGGTCGTCATCCAGCGAGAACAGCGGCGCTTGCCCCGCCCCCGCCCGCCGGGGTCGCCGCGCGCGATAGGGCGGCAGGCGGATCGCTGGTCGCCAGGGGAGCGCGGCGAGCGGGGCGCGGTACGGCTGGGGCGAGGGGTAGCGAGTCGCGAAGAGGCGCGGCTCGTCTGCGGCGCGGATGCGGCGCTCGTCCGGCTCGTAGGCCACCGTGTACTGCGCGAGAGTCTCGGTCGCGTACTCGACGGTCAGCGTCTCCCCGGAGGGTCCAGACGGCGGCCTCCGCCCCGGCTAGGCCCCGCTCGCTATAGAACCGCCAGTTCCGGAAGCGCACGAACCTGGACGGATCGACGCGCCGTCGCCCGCGCACGCGGAAGAGGCGGTCCAGGTCGGCCAGGTCGCGCCACGCGCCGTGGACAAAGCCGAGGACGTGCGCCGGGCTGTGCCGTCCGTCCGTGCGCTGCTCATGGGCGAAGTGCTTCTGCCCATTGTAGTCGCGGAAGAACCGGGCGTGGACGGCGTGCAGCTCCGGCCACGCCGTCGCCCGGGCGAAGTGGTAGTCGGCCATGCGCCGCATCGTGCCGAAGTTGGCCTCGATATAGTTCTGCCACGGCCGACCACGGTCGATCTCGCGCTTCTCGATGCCGAGCGCCTGGTAGATGCGCCGAGCCTCCTTGGCGAGGAAGACACTGCCGTTATCCGTCACCAGCGCTTCGGGGGCGCCATGCTGCCGAACGCCCATGTACAAGACGATGAGGAAGGCGGAGAGATCCTGCGTGCAGGAGAGACCGCTGGCGATGATAGCTCAGTTGTAATTAGAGTGCCAGGGTCACGAGCAATATGTGTACAGGAGGTCGTGAGGAGGCGTGATGGGCTTGCCTGGTAGACGCCCCGCCACATCATCGGTGACGCCGACGTGTACCTGAGATGGCAGCATAACTGGCCGGTACGAGCGGCAGGTTTGGCGCCGGAAAGCCGTCTCGCGCTCGCCCGAGGGTGGTTTTCCTGCCACGCTGATTACACGCCGGTGTCACACATCATAAGGCGAGGCGTGACCCCTATCACCCATGCCGCTTTAGCGACGGGCATGACGCGCGTGACGCTGTCGGCCCCGCAGCGGCGGGGACCAAGGTGTGACGCGGCCCGCTCGGCCACCCTCGGGCGGGGCGCACGCAGCGCAACGGTAGAGCGCAGCGCGCGCCGTGGCGTGGAGAGCGGGAGGTGGGTTGATGGCAACGGTCGCTCGTATGATGTAGGAGGGTCGGTAATCATGCCGCGATGGTTTGTGCCCCTCCAAGGTTCCCCGATCGAGTTGAGCAGGCTGGCAACCCACGTACTCCCGGCCCCTCCACTGTGGGTAACGCACGAAGGCGACGAGTATCGTCTCTACGGGTCTGACTTCGACCGGTTGACCAGCGCCGAAGATGTCTACGCCCTCGCGCGCACTTTACTTCCCCGAATCAACGGACTGGGGCGCGTACGATTCCCGGACTGGGAGCCGATCACCTTCGATCGCGTTGTGCAGATTGGTGACGACGGCGGCCACCACCATTCGGTCTGGGCGACCGTCGAGGTTGGGAGAATACGGGTGGCCGCGCAGGCACTCGTCACGCGAGCCGATGGAACAGTCGACCCGCCCCCGCCCCCGCCCAGCGGCGACGGTGCTCTGGTGGCGGCGGTGCGGTCGGAGTCGGCACAAGACCGGGCGCTGCGCTTCTTCTCCCACGAGCCGAGTTGGTCCAACCTGTACAAAGTCTACGAGGTGATCAGGGACGATGTCGGGGGCGAGAAAGGTATCACCGGCAAGGGATGGGCCACGGGGAAGCGCTGCGAACGCTTCACCAGGTCGGCAAACAGCTATCTCGCCAGCGGGGATCAGGCCCGGCACGCATCGATGAGAGACCTGCCACCACCCAAGCCGATGCAACTACCGGAAGCGACAGACTTCATCAGATCCTTGCTCAATCGGTGGCTGATGCAGGGAGACGCTATTGACGAGACGCAATAGCGTCTCATTCGCGGTCCCCGACAGCGCACCGGGGCACCCGCAGGGCAGGCTTGACCATCCCGTCCACCGCCTCGACCATCCCCGCCCCCAGCCATCATATTATGTCGAATTGCTATCGCACGTCTACCAAGCATGTTATTATTCCTTGCGGAAACACCAGTTAGCGGAAGGCACTCTCCCCTGATCAGGATACGGCGTCAAGTGGTAGAATCGGCCCCCGTCGGCCCGTGACCGTGGGGCCAGTGGCACGTTGTTCATAGCAGGCCGGGGATACCGCCCGCCCGGTCGCGGCGGTCGGCGGCGACCGGGGCGGACGCGCGTCGCGTAAGGAGGTGTATGGTGCTGCGTCGATCACTGCGCCGCCCGTTGCCACGCATGGCGGGGGTCCTTGTCTGCCTGCTCGCGCTGCTCATGGCGGCGGCACCGCCCGGGATGGTGCGCGCCGCCGCACCCACGCTGACGCTCGATCCCGATCACGGCTTGTGCGACGATCGCGTGGTCGCGCGGGGGTCCGGCTTCCCGGTGGGCAGCGCGATCGTGTTGCAGCGCGACGCCGACAACGGCCCGGCCCTCGCGCGCGCGACCGTCGGCGACGATGGGGCCTTCGCGGTCGCGTTCACGCTGGCCTGCGGCGAGTCGGTCGCCGGGGGGACGGCGCTCACGATCGTCGCCGGCCCGGACAAGGCGGGCGGCCCGGCCACCGGGTCGGCGCGGGCGAGCGCCACCTTCACGGTGCAGGCCGTGGCGGGCGATGCGGCCTGGGCGGCGGTACGCCGGGGGGCGACACCGGCGGAGCGGCCGATCTACCGCCCGACCTGGCTGCCGGAACGCTTCGGTGGGACCGCACAGTTCACCGTGAACCCCTCCTACGGCGCGTTCTACCGTACCGCCGCCGGAGAACGCCTGATCTTCGCCAGCGGCGACCTCTTCGGGCGGGCCCCCGACCCGGCACCGGTCGGTGCCGTGCCGGTGCGGGTCCACGGCCTGCCGGGCTACCTGATCGAGACCGCCGAGCCGGCGACGATCGCGGTGGGGTGGGCCGAGGCGGGCGGGACCTACGTTGTCCGCGATGAGCAGCGCACCGGCGGCATGCCGCTCGGTAGCGGCGAACTCCTCCAGGTCGTCGACAGCCTGGCTCCGGTGGGCGCGGACGGTACGGTCGCGCCGCGCTGCTTCGCCGAGACCGGGCGGTGCGTCGACGGGCGCTTCCTCGCCTACTGGCTGGCCCACGGCGGGCTCGCCCTGAACGGCTACCCGCTCGGTGACGCCGGATTCGAGACGCTGGAGGACGGACGGGCGTATACGGTGCAGTACTTCGAGCGCACCCGTCTGGAATACCACCCGGAGAACGCCGCGCCGGACGACGTGCTGCTCGGGCAACTCGGGCGCGCGATCCACCCCGCCCCCCCCCCCGCCGCGCCACTGGCGGAGGCGCGCTACTTCGCCGAGACGGGGCACAATCTGCGGGCCGGGTTCCGCGCCTACTGGGAGGCCAACGGGGGACTGGCGCAGTTCGGCTACCCGCTCACCGAGGAGTTCCCGGCGCAACTGGAAGACGGCAAGACCTACACCGTGCAGTACTTCGAGCGGGCGCGTTTCGAGTACCACCCCGAGAACCCCGCCCCCGACGACGTCCTGCTCGGCCAGTTCGGGCGGCGCCTCTTCGCCACCTCCTTCCTGGCCCCCTTCCCCGGCCAGCCACCCACCTGCCGCGCCGCCGACCTGGAGGGGTCGGCCGGTTACGGTGTCGGCACCGGGAGCGCGGGCGGGGTCATCGCCCTGACCAACCGGGGTGCCGCCCCCTGCGCCTTCTCCGGTACCCCCCGGGTCGAGGTGGTGGACGACGCGGGGCGGGCGCTCGCCGCGCCGGTGGCCCGGCAGGATGTCCCGGTGCGCTGTAGCGGCGGACCACAAGCTCCGGGTCCCTGCCCGGCGCAGTGGGCGCTCGCGGTGCCGCCGGGCAGCCAGGCCACCGCCTTCTGGAACCTGTTCAACTACTGCGCGCCGCCGGACGCGCCGCCGCTCAGCTTCCGGGTGACGCTGCCCGACGACGGGGGCCAGTTCACGGCGCACATCGCGGATGCCGACGGGCATCGGCTGACGGGCACGCGCTGCGATGCGCCGGGGCAGGCCGCCGAGTTGCTCGTGGAGCCGCTCGCCTTCGAGGCGGGTCGGGAGCCGGCCTTCGGCGCGCTGCAGACCTACTTCGGCTTCCTCAACCTGCATGGCTACCGCGAAGCCTACGCGATGCTGAGCCCCGCGTTACAGGCGCGGCAGTCGTATGGCGACTTCGTCGCCGGCTTCGCGGACACGGCGCGCGACACGGTCGCCGTCGAGATGATCGCGCCGACCGGCGACCGGCGCTGGACCGCGACGGTGCGCCTGGCCGCGCGCCAGACCGACGGCACGGTGCGGTACTTCCGGGGCACCTACGAGGTCGCGCAGGTGGCGGCGGGTGGCGACGCCCCGCCGGGGACGCTGGTAGAGCGGCTCACCGGGGCGAGCATCGCGCCGGAGTAGGGTCCTGTCTCCGCCCGGCAAGTCGGCGCGGGCCGCCCCGATCCGGTAGCACGTCGCTCCGGGCCGCCCCATCCCGCGTCGGATACGTCCTGTTCTGGAGTCGATCGTCGAGCGTTGCCCAGTCGATGCCCTTTGCATAGAGCAGATCGTGGATCGGCGCGTGGTTCTTCTTATCCAAACGGTGATTGCTCGTTGACATCCAACAACCACCAGTCGGAACAGGAAGAAGGTGCTTGAACTATGCTAACCAAAGCCCAACAGAATGCGCTTGAATACGTAAAGCAATCAGCTGCTGTAACTATTCAGCCTGAAGGGCGGGCAGCGGTGGCTGCCCGGCGCAGGTCTGTTCGAGGGCGGTGAGGACGTGCCGGGCCTGCTTCCGCAAGGACGAAATATAGCCCCGGATGCG
>JAABUH010004953.1_pt1 | contig 10594 bp, 12 predicted proteins | sample 5559121 | NCBI WGS metagenome assembly JAABUH01 (sample SAMN10711871, study PRJNA513364) | rock metagenome | isolation source: Antarctica rocks | place: Antarctica: Victoria Land, Battleship Promontory nord | collected 2015-12-28 | reverse complement strand
CCCCATGTGACTCTGATCACTGTAACTCGTTGGCTGTAACACAAAACAGTCCTCAGACTGCCAATCGGGTACGTTTAGTTTTCACTGAGTCATAGAATTCGACACGCTGACGCGGGTACATGAGTTTTGCTGCCAAGAACAATACATATTGGAACCGCTTAGCTATCAGGCTATGGGTATGGACGAAGCCACATCCAAAAAACAAAAACGCTGTACGCAAGGTTCCAACTTGCGCGGATCGCTCCATCTGTTAAGCTGAATTAAGACAGACGCCTTAACCATCGGCCATTACAGCGTGTAACCAAAAGATGCTCTTGTTTCAATACAAAAATCATCAACAACCTGTACAAGACTAAATTACAGTGTCAAAGCTTGCGATTCAACTTCCACCGTTAGTGGCGCTAGCGCTAATTCACGCTTAGTGTATCTTGGCAATACCCAAATCGACTATTTGCTCCCCCAAAACTATCGTTTCGTTCACAGGGGAATCCGATTAATGTAAAACGACTCCTACTTCCTGGAAGACACCAAGAATATGGAAAAGTACGATAAAATCCATCTCTCTTGAGTCTGCGGATCACTGGTAAGCGCTGTGATTTTCATTACTTGGAATTTTACTTTACTGTATCTTTTGGTATGTAGAGAAAATGCTCGGATGTGCCTCAGCATGCGGCAGCTTATTGATTTTCCAAGTCGATTCGCCAGACTACTTTCCTACGTCTAAAGTTTTCCCGTCAGAGTCGCGCGGTATATAGAAAGCGAAGGCAATCTAGTCAAAATAATCCAGTGGGCAGTACTATCACTAGCCACCTACGTCCTAGACGCTCCCTCCATTCGTATACTGGCCACACCCTCCATCCCCAATCGTGAATCCCGTTGCCAGCGTTACCAACTGACTAGTTACAAAGGTTGCCCTTTTCTCAGCCCCATCGCAACTTCCATTGATGGTTACCACGAGACTGCATCCTCCAGGCCCGTCGGGAAATTGCAGGTATGCCACGCAGGTGGGATCCTGAGCGCACTGAACGCAGCAGGTTACAGGATCAGTGGTGTAACGAAGTCGACGAAGCTGACGCCATCAGTGCTTCGTGTGTTGATGGTATCGACGTATTGGCCGCCATTTGCCGTCCTGATGATGTTGTCGGGCTGGCATTGGGCATAGACTGTGGGAGTCGGTACTGTCAAGGTCTCAGTTGCGGTCGTGGTCGTGATGGTGGTAGTTGTAGTAGTCGTGGTTGTCTGAGTTGTCTCAGTCATCATAGAGGGCATGGCTGTGGTAGTGACAGTCGAGGTGGCCGTTGTCGTGGTCTGAGAGTAGGTCAGCTTCAGTTCGTGTGACGGGCTTCTGTCAGCTAGGCAGCACCGGGTGCTACTTCAACTAATAGATCCGACGATCTACGCTCGGTGCGGTATCTACGTGCTAGACAGATGGCAATCGGACTTACCCTTATAGTATTTGTGGAAGGCGCGAGCGTAGTGGCCGCCATAGTCGTAGCCGTATAGGTCTTCGTGATTGTCGTTTTTGCCTCGATCAAGGCACCACAGATCACAGCAGTTGGATACAGAGCAGGAGTGTGTTCCGCTTTGCCATTTCTACAGCGAACCACTTGGCTGGCAGCAGCACGCTCCTCAACAGCTCTTCCGTGGATGGCTGGAATACTAGGTTGCTCGCGCTCAGTTTAAGAGCGCTTCCTCGCTATATATCCAATCGCCGAGGCGAGAGGTGTGAAGCCAGCACGAGCAGGGACCGTGGAAGCGGGAGGGGTTGATGTTGTTGATGTTGATGTGGTCGAGGTGCTAGTGCTCGTGCTCGTCGCAGTGGCCTGAAGAATGGCATGTCAGGTCAGACTTAGCTGTTCGCTAACATCATTTCTTCAATTCTTACCGTGCCGGTCACTGTGTTCGTCACTGTTGAAGTCTCGGTAGGCGTAGTGGTCTCAGTGACTGTCGCCTATTTCATTCGGCCATTAGTAATGGAAAATTTCGATTTGAGCTTCACCGCCGGGCACGATGCGAATCATACCGTTGTCGTGTCAGTGACAGCTGTACTCCCAGGTGGTGGAATAACTGTCCTATTTGGGGTGACATTAGTCTTCTTAATGTATGCGAGGGGAATGGTCAAGGAATATGATGAAGTCTTGACAGGGTTCGCCGATCTGGTCCCGAGAAAAGTCTTGCACAGACTCGTTGTTGAGTAAGTGTACTCAGCAAACACTAGGTTGACGCTCAAGGTCAAAACGGCGCTGAAAAGTGAGACGGATAGTAACATCCTGCGAGATGCGGAGCCTCTATCCAGGCGCAATTGAAGGGTCCTTTGGCTGGACTGGGCCTGCTGCCCTTCTTATGATGCTGGGCGAGCATGGCTTGGAATCGGGGAATACGAACCGCAACGATGTAGGGTCACAGCACTGTAAATAAGGCGGAAGCCCCAAGTAAAGCCCGCCAGTGAATTGCATGCGCTGCCCGTTGTCAATATCAATGATCGATTCCCATGTTGATTTTCTCTTTCGTTTAGGTCCGTCGCGCTCCATTACTGAGAGCCGGCATTCAAAAGTTTGCTTCTGCGTGGACCTCCAGAACTTTTTGGGGCGGCACGCGAATGACTATTCCTTGCGGACGTTCACATGATTACCATGTCCCTGAACCTTTGAAATCAGAATTTGAGTAAGGATTGCGACACAAGTGACATCGGACGTCGTGTTGCTAGCGATGATCAATGAACATCGTTCGGCCGGGACGCTTTCCATGTTTCCATGTTGGGCGTTATGCAAAGCCAAGTTTTCTGCTAGAGTTACTGCTGGGTGTGTTTCGTCCAGAAGGTATTGTAGGCAAAGCCGATTGGGGTCTAGGGGTCTTTGTTCGGTGGCTGTGACCGATGACTTTGACTTTGATCAGAAAGGCATCCGGAGCGAGCTTGAGATCGCCTGAGTAGTGTTTCACTTGAGCAACATAGTGGCACGAGCATTCATTGCATGGGAAAGGCTTCTGTCATCATTCGCAGTCTGTACATATGGTAAGGTCAGCTTTTGGCATGGAACATATTGATTGACCAGCAGTGTACATACGAAAGAATGCAAAAGACTTGTAAATCGCCAAAGCCTTGCGACTTATCTAGCCTAATCGATTGTCAAGTCTATCATTTCGAATGCCATGCAACGCAGGCCCAATTCTAATCTTTCCACCCGTAGCGTCTTCCGATGAATTTCACTACATACACAAGCCCCAACAAGACCGGTACCTCGATCAATGGACCAACAGTGGAAGCCAAAGCTTGGTCACTGTCGGCACCAAATGTGGCAACAGCAACAGCGATGGCAAGCTCGAAATTGTTGCTTGCCGCTGTGAAACTTTGTGTCACCGACAATCTGTAGCCGAAACCAAGCCTATGAGTCACAAGTAATGTGAAGAAAAAGATGACGGAGAAATATACAATCAATGGGGCAGCCACCCTGATCACAGATATGATCTGTTGGACGACTTGATGTCCTTGAGAGGCAAATAGGACAAGAATCGTAAACAGCAGTCCGATTAGCGACCACGGCGCTGCCCATTTCAAGAACGTCCGGTTGTACCATGTTGGATTGACCAGATTTCGAAGAGCGAATCTTGTAACGATAGCTGCACCCAGAGGTATTCCAAGAAAGACGGCGACGCTAGTAGCAACAGTCGTATAAGATACCGCAACACCATTGTCCGACCGGCTAATGATGCGGATAAAGAAAATGGCCAGTGGTGCGAACAGAACCATTTGCAGGATTGAGTTGGCTGCAACGAGAATGGCGCAGTAGTCGCTGTCCCCGCCGGCGAGACCAGTCCATATCAGAACCTGGAACGCATGGCAGTCAGTCGCTATCATAGGATGCAGGAAGAGGCTCGCTGACCATTGCGATACACCTTGCAACTCCCACCAAAATCAACCCTTCCCGCAAGCCACTCTTGTCGGGGAGAAATGCCCAAGAAAGACCCAGCTACCAAGTGTCAGTGATTCGTAAAACCTATCAGTGGGCTCGGTAGATCAGCCTTACCATTAGGAAGGGGGCCACCAGCCAATTCATGACAATACTGAAAGCCAGCTGTATCCAAATTTCACGCTTTCGCAACGCCAGATGTAGCGTCTCGTATTTCACTTTGCACAAGATCGGATACATCATGACCAGCAGGCCGATAGCTACTCGAATCAGCGTCGGTTCTCGGCAGCAGATGAGATCCCCTCACCGATAGGTATCGAAACGCCGACGAATTTGCCCTTTTGCAACGCTGGACCAGTATTGGGCACGAAGTTGCCGAGTATAATGCCTATTGCCATCGCAAGCAGTATCCAAGCCGCAAGGAAACGATCCAGCCAGCCAAGGCCTCGGAATGCCGAGACCTTGTCTGGGACCATAGCTTCCTCTATAGCAGCTTTTTCGCAGTCTGCGGGCAACCCAGCTTTCTGGTTGTGCGTGACGTTGCTATCCATTGAAGACGTTGGCACTGCGACTTTTGCATTATCCGAACTGCCGTTATTGGCCGCGTAGGACATCATCCGTCAGACCGTAGTGTTGGCAAGTAGAATAGAATGTAGGCAAGTGGCAGGATTACGGCAGGTATCAACGAACATAGGTCATAGGGGATTGATATAGCCATCGTGTGTCCACGACCAGGTGAGCAAAGCTCAAATCCAGCCAATCAGCGACGGTCAGTGACATACTGGCTAAGTTTTCAGTGGCGCAAGCCTTGCCGGTGATGGTGCAAATATTGCCGAGCACGAATGTGCAAATCTGGGGTTGTCTTACTAGTCAGACTCGGGACTAGTTCAAATCAAGATTTTAGAATATGCTAGGACGGATAGGGCCCGCACTTTCTTTCGTCGTCCCTTCTGCCTTTCAACTTTGTCTTGGCCTTCATGCCTTCTTCATGCAATCTCGTGAATTGACTCGATCCCCGCTGGCTCGGTACTCGCCGGGGCTTTCTGACTACGCCGTTGACCATGTCAGATAGAAAAAGGGAACGGCTGCCCAGTGGTATCCGTAGACGTTGTGCCGGTCGTAAAAGTTGCCATGAATGAGTCGAAGGCATCCTGTATAGAGCGTGAGCATTGCAAATATTGGATGTTCTATATCGACGGACGTCAAGCCTCTCAAACGGCCAGTCAGCTCCATTCAATTCACCCGTCCATCCAGCGGTATCCCACTCTGAGGATGATGGCTGGCTTGTCTCGTTTTCAACAGCATTCACTACAGGAATGTAGTTCTGGGACACGGTTGGTGTGCCGGCCTGGTCACCCCTGGCTTTGTCTTGCCTTTCCGCCGATGGTGTGTCACTTATCGTTGCAAGACAAGGCTTCTGACCGAATGATTCAGCTTCTAGCATTCAATCATGAAGGCCAGATAGCCACACCCTGGGACTACGGACAGATGGCCATGAGAACTTACCGCAGCACACAGTTGAGCGTGAGAAACCGACGACGGGGACGCTTCTTCTTCCACAGTAGAATTAGTGGGCTGTCCCTGGCGGAACTGATGAATTTGCTTGTCGACATAGTCCTTGTTCAAACCGTGCTCTTCTAGTAGTTTCCGGAGAAAGTTGTTTTCAGCGACCACCAATTTTGCAGCCTGTTGTACTTCTACACTAGCCTGAGCGCCGAGCTGTAAACAACTCCCCCATTTTCGCTCCAGCTCCTTCAAGTAGCTCTGTCTTCGTTCTCGATGTGCTTGCTGATTTCTGCGGACTCTGGCACGTTGCTAAATCAGTAGGCATAAGCTTCATGATGAACGCTATGGAGGCGGAAAGTATGTACCTCCTCTCGACTGAGATCCTGAGCTTTGGAGGGTGGCATGACACAGCGCCTCTTGGTGCAGGCTGAAGCTCAAGACTCAGGATGTTGATTGTGGAATGCAGATGGAAATGAGAGACGCCAGTGGACGGTCCGCCCCTAATGCATGATTTCCCATGCCAAGCAAGCTACGGTTTTGATGTGGCCTAAGAGTGGGGCGAGAGAATCCTAAAACCACAGCCAATGAGCCGCTGGGAGTGACATACTCGCGATCAAAATTATCAGAGCAAACAACGGCAATATTCAGAAAATCGTAATGGAGCAGTCTCGACATCATCCACTGACATCGCGTGTATGGTCTTCGCTACCCGGGTCCACCATTCTCACCAACTCCGCTTTCTGCAGCTTTCCACTGTCTTCGGCCGGTCTCTTCAGCGAATGGCGGCCTCATCAACAGCTAGGGACGGACTGATGACCTCCGATGCCGCACAATTCGACGCAGACAGTGTACCACCACGATTGGATTCTTCTGGTACGCTTTCCATTTCAGAGAGCAATGATGATGCGACGATCAGGGCCACTTATCGGCCTTTCCTCCTGCCTCATGGGACAAATGGCCCTGACTGGATTGACGACCTAGAGTTAGACGCTGTGAGTAGAATGTCATCAGAGGACTATCAGAGGACTGGACAGAGGTTGAAGGTCTTGGTGCTATTCGGAAGCCTACGGCCCAGGTTTGTGCGCGCTGATCCAGGACAACCGCTCCTGCCCTCTCGGTTCCGGGGGAAAGGCTAACAGGGAGCGTCCAGATCATATTCGCGCCTGACAGCGCTCGAAGCCTCGCGGATTTTATTTAGCCTTGGCTGCGACGTCCGGGTGTTCGACCCTACAGGCCTCCCAGTCAAGGATGACGCTCAGCACAACCACAAGAAAGTACAGGAGCTACGCAACTTAAGCTTGTGGAGTGACGGCCATGTCTGGGTTTCGCCCGAGCAGCATGGAAATTTGGTATGTCGGCTGCTTCTTTCAGTTAATCTGACTGACAAATGAAACGAAGACTGCGGTCTTCAAAAACCAGATCGATTGGATCCCGTTATCGACAGGTAGTGTACGGCCTACTCAAGGTCGCACTCTTGCCATTGCCCAAGTCTCCGGTGGCTCTCAATCATTCAACACCGTAAACTCACTCCGTATTCTGGGCCGATGGATGCGAATGTTCGCTATCCCCAATCAATCCTCAATACCTAAAGCGTACACTCAATTCACAGGCGAAAGCGGTGATAATGACGGTAGACTATTGAGCAGCAGCAATCGTGATAGGCTTGTGGACTGCATGGAAGAATTTGTCAAATACACCATCGTGATGAGGCCGCATTTCGATCTTTTCTCTGACCGATTCAGTGAAAGGACAGCAAAGAAGCACAGAGACCGCGAGACCAAAGTGGAATTTAAAACCGAGAAAAAACCGGGCGACGTCAGGAATGGCAGCGGGCAGGACACGAATGGAGCGCGAGTGGATAGGATTTGATGGCGGACGTAGACGGATCCCGGCGTCTCGCATAGCAGTGTCACAGGCCTAAAGAACTTCATTGTTGTGCGCAACATGTCGGGGGGTTTACGGTAAGATATTCATCGTGTTCATCGTGCATAGATCCATACGCGCTGGGCTGGCAGGTCACATATGGATGAAATCAAATCTATCGCTAGCCTCAAACGTTATTGTCCGTTCGCTGCTATACGTTTGTCATTTGTGGCGCCGTTTGAAGCAACGAAGACTGTATGTGCATGTACGCGCTATAATGTAAGCTGATCCCGCAAAAACGTGATGGATTAAGTACTGATGATCGGCATCTGGTTGACGTAGTTCTAAAGCTATGATTTCAGAGACTGTCTGCCGGTCAATCTACGGTATCGCTGGCTGGGAATAAAGATCCCACATGTTAGTAATACTTCCGACACCCAAGAGAAAGACCAACGAAGGGAGTTCGACTAGGCCAGCAACCTCAACACAGAGGTCCGATAGTCTGGAACTGGTCAAATTAACTCGAGCGCAATTTTCTTCTCGAGAGGAAGACAAAGGACGCACTACCCCGAAAGTCCCGAGGATGGCACCGTTGAGGATGGCGAAAACAAGGGAGCCATTGATTGGTAATCGAAGACGTCAAATACGCGGCCTATGATACTGTGACATGTCGCGCTGTTGGTCACCAGACGACCAATTACAATGGGCACTGGCACTAATGGTACTACGGGACTAGGCCTTGGTATATAAGCATGATCATGAGAACTTATCAAGAGTATCGTCTTCCTCATTCCCACTCTATTTTCTTTTCAATCAAGATTTGGCATGCAGTACAGAGGCGCTTACTCATTCCCCACAGCCTCTCGAAACCCGTCCATGAATCGAACATACTCTTCCCCAGCATGAGCCCACCCAGAGATACCCCCCTCGAGGACATAGCTCCTCATGTTCTCATCGGCTCGAGCCTCAATATAATCAGCCAGCCAGCCCGCCGCGCGCATACCCCGTCCACGAGACGAGCCTGGCGGGATGAAACAATCAGCACTGCAAACGTCTGAGAACGAAGCCCCGGACCCAAAGCGAAATCGCGCGAGGATCGCAATCGGAGCAGAAGTACTCGAGCAACGAACCGCAATACCACACGACCTTTCCAATCCTAGCCGCCGCGAACATAGCATATAACGTGGGAAGAGCGGGATACAAGCTCTAAGCCGGAAGATTGATCGATCCGCAAATGGTTCCGCCCTACGTTCCCAACAGACCCGGTTAGGTCGTCATTTACTTGCTGGCTACCTTGAAGATTCGAACTCCTTTGTTCATACCTCGTGATCCGTTCTCCGCAAATCGACCAGTACGAAATCGACGCCGGGTCGCTGGCCGCTGCGAAACCAATCGAGGAGGTTGGATCGGGGAAGCGAAAGCATTTGGTCGGCCTTTGGGATGGGATAGTCTGCATGCCAGGGGATGGTTTCGTTTTGTGCAGACATGTTGACGATGACGGGAATAATGGAAAGTGCTACGCGAGACTGGGGAGGAATTTGGAGGTCCTTGATACTCGGGCATGGTTTGAGGGGTTGGTCACTATGGATCGATCAGTTGGTCACTTGAACATAGTGATTCGCCGGATTCTTTCAGACCTGAGCACCGACTTGATTACCTAATGTTTGAGATCTAATCTAATCTAGATGTAATCGGTAAGCCGCTTGAATCAGGTAGGGCTGAAACGCTTAGAGGCTTGCGCTAGTGAGTGCGTGACGTCATTCAGCCTTGATGATTATGAGCCCTTTGCAATTCAAATTGTCCCAATTCTCTTTATCCTAGGATATGTCCCTTCTCGAAGAGTCCCTCTAAATGGAGAGCACTTCTCTGGAAGAAATGGCAACTTTCGAAATTTGGCATAGTAATGTTCTAATAGGGCCAGCAAATAGGGCTGCATCTTAATGCCAAGGATTTGATTTCGTATCACTCTCACTTTACCCTTCAAATAAACATTCAACACCGAATGAATACTCCCATCATGATCGTCAAAGTGAAGGCCTTTGATTACCACACCCACGGTGAAGCTGTGATTCTTGGCACCTGCTTCACTATTGGAAGTCCACACTATGAAAGTCACAACCTCACCTTGACCCATATATCTTCTCATCTTTCCTTACATTGCGAATCTCAGAACTCTCATCATGGATTCGAAAAAGGCAGTCATTGACGAGATGGTTGGTGATATATTTGCGAGTCCAGAGGGCACTGTGTTGATCCGTACGTCTTTGATATGTCCCCTCCGGCCTTGACACAATCGCTTACACTCGTCAGATGCATGTAACACCAAGGGTGTCTGGGGCAGCGGCGTGGCGCTTGAGTTCAAGAAACGCGTACGCTCCTACTCTCCCGTCCAATGGCCAAAGCTACCGACTAACCTCTTCCAGTTCCCTGAAGCCTTCAAAGAATACAAAACACTTTGCACTCGTAGTGCCGCCAGAGCCACCAAGAAAAACCTCCTCGGCACTGCGCTCCTCATAACTCACGAACCACAGATCGGTCCTCCAGAAGAACTTACCAACATGCAGAACGAGGGTATCTACATCGGGTGCCTCTTCACCTCAGAAGGCTACGGCAAGAACGTCGATCCCCCCGACAAGATTCTCGAGAACACCGCAAAGGCACTAAAGCACCTAGCGCCACAGATTCATGAGCTGAAGCGTCAGGAGGAGGAATCCGAGGTGGAGATGAGTTACATTGGAACATTTGGAGAGAAGCGCACGAAGAGAGTTCTGCCAGCAAACCGTGAACGGCGCACCTCTTTGAGAGGATGCAGGGCGGTGAGGATCAACAGCGGAAAGTTCGGGGTGCCTTGGAAGAAAACGAAGAAGGTCTTTGAGGATGGGCCGTTGGATATCTTGGTAATGAGACGCGAAGGTGAAGCAGCGGAGTCTGAGGACGACACGGATAGCGAAGCGGAGGATGGGAATGACGAGCAGGAAGGCGAGCAGAGTGTCAAGCGTGAGGACGAAGACAAGGAGGACGAAGACAAGATCAAAATGGAGGAAGACGGTGACATCAAGTCAGAGAGGGAGGACGACATTAAATCCGAAGGAGACGACATCAAAAGCGAAGAAGAAAACGACATCAAATCCGAGGAAGGAACTGAAGAGGTGGGTTCTGCTGAAGAAGAATCCAGCCAGGACGACGCTGAAGACGACCTCTTGGACAGAGCCCACGCAAAGATGATCGTCACGCGCAAACCACGAGGCCGCAAGCGAGACAGCCAGGGCCGCTTTGTCAGTCGACCGCCAACCCCTGATTTTGGTCTCTGGCCGCTG
>JAABUH010004952.1_pt1 | contig 10594 bp, 10 predicted proteins | sample 5559121 | NCBI WGS metagenome assembly JAABUH01 (sample SAMN10711871, study PRJNA513364) | rock metagenome | isolation source: Antarctica rocks | place: Antarctica: Victoria Land, Battleship Promontory nord | collected 2015-12-28 | reverse complement strand
TGATGGCGGGGCTGGGCGTGGTCATCGTCCTGGTGGGTGTGCTCGGGGGGCGTCTGGACCAGGCGCGCAGCGGGCGCTGAGGGCCCGTCACAGGGTATCGTTGGGACGTGCTGATGTGAGGTATGCGCTGCCCTGAGGCGGATAGGGATGGGGGAACAACATGCAGTGTCAGCGGTGCGCCGGTGCCGCGTTGACGAAGGCAGGACGCGATCGATCAGGCCGTCAACTCTACTGTTGCGGCACGTGCGGCCAACGCCAAACGCCCCACTCGGCCGCGGCTTTCGGCGGCTACCGCTGCCCCAACGACATCATCGCCCCCGTCGTGCGCTGGCATCTGCGTTTCCGCTTGCCCTATAGGGTTATGCGGACATGGTGGAGCTTCTGGCCGAACGCGGCGTTCACGTCGATCCGTCGCGCGTCGTCGACTGGGTCCAGCGATGCACCCCTCTCTATAAAGAAGCGGCACGCCCGCATCGCCACCGTGTTGGTACCCCCTGGTGTAGGATTCCAGGTGAGTTGCGCCGTTGTTCACTACCGGTGCGCACATTGTCCCACTACCCCTGCGCCAATCAGACGTCGCGTGCTCCTTGTGAGCCTCGCCCGACCCTCCCACGCCTGTTTCCCCCCGCCACAAGACCACCGATACTCCCCTGTGCTGGCTACTTCGCGCATCCGTGCAACGACATGTTTCTATCGTTGCACGGATGCGCGAAGTAGCCAGCACAGGTGAGCGGTATCGTTTAGCCATGACGACACGCCGCGATCAGCGCGCGCTACCTCTTGGCGTGGGCCTCACACTATTCCTCGCCGCCGCGCTTGCCGGTGGGATCGGGTTGGCTAGCCGTGCCGCCGCCCGGCTCAGCGCGCCGCTCGACCCCCATATCCCCAATGAGCAAGCCCTTATCGACGCGGGTCTCGCCGCGACGCCGGGGCCGGACCAGCCCACGCGCCCCGTCGCGGTGGATCGCGTGCTTGTCGACGGCGCGGCAACCTACGTGCAATACCACTTTACCGCGCCGGGCGCACTGGGAAAAGGTCTGTACCCGACGATTTCCGATGATCGCGGCGCGACGATAGGCGCGAACGGGCTCGGTGGCTACTGGTCTTCCCCGCAAGCACCGTTGGGCTGGATGATCCCCTTCGCACTTCCGGCGTGGGTACCGTGGCGGCCACCGCAGCCGTCCACGGTCTGGCACGGCTACTATGTCATCCAGCCTCCGCTCCCGGCCACGGCGCGTATTGCCGTCGTGCAGTTCGGCGGCCAAGACTTGGGCGGCGTGGTGGAAACAGTCCGCGTTCCCCTGGACCTACGCGCTCTGGCGCTCCGCCGCATCGTCCACCCCGGCACGCGAGTGCGCGCCTCTGGCCTCACCCTCACGCTGCGCGACCTCGCTGTCGCACACCTCACTTATACGCTGCCCCCCGACATTCCGATCGACCGCGCGCACGTCCATCTCGTCGACGGCACCGGCCGCATCGTGCCCACGACCCCGTTCGAGCCTGACTGCACAGATGGTACGTGGGGCACAAACGGAGGGGTCTGCGCCGCCAGCGTAGTGTTCCCGCCGCAGCGCTCCGGCGTACGCCTGACGTTGAGCATCACCGCGTTACCGGTCGGCAAGCGGCTCGAGCGCGGCCCCTGGCGGCTATCGTTCGTCGTCCCGTGACGAAGACAACGACGCGCTCGGGTAACCGTGTGTGCTGGAGGCCTTGTCTGTCCATCACCCTACCTCGCACGCAACCCTACCGTGACCGTGCCGGCCGCGCGGGCATCCACGCCATCGCCACCCGCCCCGATGTCCCGTCTTGCAACGGCAGCGGCGATGGCGGGAGCGCGACGCGACGGATGCGGCGCGTCGCGAGGTCGACCACGCGCACCTCCAGCGGCGGCGCCACCCGCACCCGCACGCCGACGTGACGCTGCCAGAGGTAGGCGATGCCCCGCCCATCCGGCGTCCACACCGGCGACATAAGCAGATCGGTGCTGTGCAGGAGCGCGCGGGCGCTATGTCCCTGCGCGTCGGCGACGACCAGCGTGTAGTCGTATTCGGCGATGTCGCCCCGGTCGACGAGGTAGAACAACCCCGACGACGTCGGGGAGTAGGCGGCGGCCGGCACCTCCGCCTGGGCCCCCCGCGCCAGCGCCAATGAGCGCGCCCTCACCAATGAGCGCGCCTGTCCGGTCGTCGCGTCGACCACGATGAGTCCCGTGCCCGTCACGATCAGCACACGACGACCGTCAGGCGACCACGACAGGGCATTGAGCCCTGGGAACCCGACGCCGAACGGAACGCCGCCGAGCACGCCGAAACGCCGGGCGGCAATGAGTTGGCGCGGGTGCGTCCCGTCGCAACCGACGAGCCAGACGCCGAGGCGCGGGTCCGAGTTCACCTCGTAGATCATCTCTTGAGTGCCGACAGCGAGGGCGTAGGCGAGCATGCAGTGGCCGGGGGCGGGGGACCAGGCCACGTCCTCGACCGCGAGGGCGGGGTTAGCGTGCGCCCGTGCGGCGGGGACCATGACCACCCGGCGCGGGCGCGGCCGGTCGATGTCGATGACCCACAGACCCCGGCCACCCTCGCCGAGGGCGATGGAGCGCCCGTCCGGTCCGGGCGCTAGAGCGGTCTGGGATGGTAAATCCCGCGCCAGGATCTGTGCGGGTAGTCCCGGCCGTGCCGCGACGAGGGTGGCGCGCGGGGCCACGGAATCCGGGATAAGTAGAAGGACAGGGCCGGCGGCAGGGGCGCCCGTGGCGGGGACTGGAATCACGCCACCCCACGCGCGGCCGGCCATCGCGGCACCGCGACCATGACCCATGCTGAGCAGGGATAACCCGAAGATGCCAGCGACGAGCACTGCACGCACGGTCGGTCGCCACCCCGCCCTAGTGCCGATATCGTGCAAGTGTCTCCATATCGCCATCTATTATATCCCCTCTCCGTCGCCTAATACATTGTCGCCGTCTTGATCGGCAAATTGCCAACATCGAGAGAGCGTGAGTACCACACAACTATCGCCATGGCCTGTTAAAAGCTTAGTACTACAACGTTAGGTCGTCAGGACGTGTCGAGGAGACGGCGGAGGATACGCTTGCGATGGGAGATGAACTGTTGGAGCGCCTGCACGTCGCCGCCCACCACCGCGTGGGCCAGCGGCTCGATCGTCTTTCGCTCCAGGTCGCGCAACTGGCCCTGCAGGTAGAGCAACGCCGCGCGCCGCTGCTCGCTGCGCTGGAACAGCGGGGCGAAGCGGGCATGGTAGGCCACCAGGTCGTCAGCGAGGCACTCCACGTCGCGCGGCGCCAGGTTGGGCGTGGGCGGTTGCGCCGACGGCGGCGCGACCAAGGGGGCGTAGGCGGCGATTATGGACAATCCTCCTCCCCCCAGTCTACTCCACGCCCACCACTACCTAACGTTGTAATATTAGGTTGAACGTTCCCACCACGTCGGTCACTTCGGCGTCCACGTCGATCCCATACGTCCCCAGCCACGCGTGGCCGAACGCCTCGGCCGCCGCCGCCGTGTCCCCATCTTCGAGTGCGTCGAGCGCGTCGATCAGCCCCTCGTTCGCTCTGTCGATATGCTGTGGCCCGACGTTCCGAGGTCGCGCCCGGTCCTCGTTGTAGACCAGCACCATCACCCGACACGCACCCACGTCCAGCCCCTGCTCCTGCACCCGCTCCCGGAAGGCCCGCGCGTTGGCGGCCCGCTGCTGCGCCGTGGCGATTCCCTGCACCGTGATCTTCAAGCCCGGCGTCGAGCGCGCCACGCTGCGCGCCTCCCCGCCCTCCTTCTGCCACCGTTGCACCGTGCGCACCGACACGCCGAGTTGCCCCGCTAACTGCTTGTTGCCCATGGCAACCTGGGCGCGCCCCTCACCGCCCCCGAGTTGCTGCACCACGGCGCGGATCGCCGCCGGCGTCAACTCCACGTTGGCCGCTGCTACGCGCGCCTCGTAGGCTCGCGCCAGGTCCTCGCCCAGGTCCGACACGCTACGCCGCCCCCTAGTCCGTCAGCGTGGCCGCGTGATCGCGCAGCGGCTTCAGGAGCTTTAACAGCGTCCCAATCCCGCCGCGCGTCCCGTCGAACGCCGCCAGTACCTCCCCTAACGGCACCGCGGCGTCCTGCACCTTGAAGTGCCCCAGGCCCGTCCCGAGCGTGACCGACGGCGGGCACGCCTTGATCGGATCGGGCTCGTCGCTCACCAGATACACGGCGTCCCTGTGGACGGCGACGGGGGTGTAGCCGGCCACGTCCATCTTATGCAGCGCCCGCGACAGGTTGGCATTGGCCTGCGCCAGGATCGCGTGCCGCCAGTCGGGCCGGTAGAGCGGGCTCCGCTTCTCCTTGTGCCACGCGCTGTTGAAGCCGCTGATCGTGAGCGCGTAGGTGTACTTGAGCGCGCCCAGGGCCAGGCGTCCCACAGGCGTCGTGTCCGCGTAGAGCGCCGTCCGCGCCGTGCGCAGCCGCTCGTACCACGTCTCCATCACCCGCGAGTGCTTGGTCCACACATATGCCTCGGTGATCGCGACGGCCTGGCCGCGTTCCAGTGCCCAGGCCACCGTTGGCGTGCAGGCCCATCGCTCCTCCGCGCCGGCGATCCGCGCCAGCCAGTACCCCGGCAGCTTCTTGTCGAAGGGTAGCTTTCCGGCTGGATCGCGCCGCTCCTCGATGCCCGACAGCCCCAGTTCGACCACGCCGGCGGCGCTCAACCACTGCGCGTTCTTATCGTAGCTGTGCAGATATGCCTTGCCGCGCTCGGCCGGCGAGAGCGTGCGCATCCAACTTAGTTCGGCTACCGTGTCGGCTTGCCCCGCCGGCGCCGGCAGCCGCTCGGGGTACGCCCGCTTGCTGTCGGCCCCCCGCTTGCCCAGCTCCTGCAGCAGGTCCGCTCCCGTGCGGCCCGGCGAGCGGTAGTACGGCGTGCCCACGGCCTGCGCGTAGGCCACGAGCGCGCCCAGGAGCGTCGCGCCGTCGGTGTCGAGGCCCCACACCGCGTGCTCGTCGTACAACGGGAACACGATGGACACGCCCGATCCTGCCTCGCCCTTCTTACGCAGGTCCAGCCAGGGCGTGAGCGCCGTGGGGAAGGCGTGCAGGTCGTCCAGGCCGTCCGATACGAAGGGGTGACGCAGTTCGCGGAATTGCCCCGCCACGGCGAGTTCGTCGGGCAAACCGGCCGCGCGCACCCAGGCATCCGTGAGCCAGAGTTGGGTGAGCCCGTGCCGCCGTGCGCCGTTATACAGGTCGCCGACGTGCCGGATCGCGCCCCGGATGGGCACGAGGGGCTGTCCAGGCAGGTGCAGCCCGTCCACGTCGAGCACCCCGATCGTCGGCGCCGTTGCCGTTGTGGTCATGGTATCTCCTCCGCAGCACCGACGCCCTCATCCGCTGGGACAGGTCTCGTCCCCAGGCTCTGGGCGAAGCGCAGCAGGTAACCATCGGGGTCCATCACCAGAAACTGCCGTTGCCCGATCACTGTGTCATCCCGACGGTACCAACGCTCCTGTGGCTCAACCATGAGCGGGTACCCGTCCGCGCGCAGCGCCTCGACCAACGGAGCGATCTGATCGACCCCCATCTCAAAATTGACGCCACGCCCGTAGGGATGCTCCAGCAGCCCTGTCTCCCACACCCCATGCGCCTGCTCGATCATGAGCTGGCTCCCTTGATAGGAGAGGTAGGCGAACTGATCCTCGGGCCGCTGGTACTCGATGTTGAATCCGAGCACAACGGTATAGAACCGGAGACTCACGGCAAAATCGGACACGCTCAGTTCCGGGACCAACGGATTGTACATCATGGCGCTTTCTCCCCTTTCTATGTGTGGCGCGCGCGCTCGCGCGCCCGTCGCTCCCTGCGCGGGCAACGGCACGGCGCATGGTGGCAGTGGGCGCACCGCTCGATGCGCGCGGGCGCTCCTCTCGTCGGGGCGGCGACCGTGACGGGAGGCGGCCCGATGGCCGTGGGCGACGCCCTCCCCGCGCAGGTGCAGTCCTCCCCGCGCTGGCCGCACCCCGCGCACACGATCAAGTGCCCGTACTTCCCGCCGACGTAGTCGATCGGGGCGGCTGGCTCCTCCGGGGCGGGGCGCTCGCGCCGTATCTTGTCCAGCTCGACGCGCACCGTGTTGATGGTGATGGTGCGGAAGTCGGCCGCGCCGCGCAGGGCCTCGATCAGCAGGTCCTCGCCGACGGCGGGATCGACGGCCAGGCTGTGGAGTTGCTTGTTCAGCCGATCGGCCGGCTCCGTGCCCATCAGCTCGCGGTAGACGGCCCGCCAGCGGCGATCCTCGGCGGCCAGGTCCTCCCGGTCGAGCACCGCCATGACCGGCGCCGCTCCCTTGCGGGCCGCGCGCCGGCGCATCTGCGGTGTTCCCACGTCGTAGACGTTGGGCAGGCCCCGCCCCTGGGGCGTGCTGCGCACGTAGCCAGCCCCCTCCAGCTCGCGCAGGTAGTTGTAGGCCGACTTGTAGCACCCGCCGACGTAGCCGGCGATCCGCGCTACCGTGCGGATGCAGCGTCCCTGCGTGTTGGCGTGGTGCGCCACCATGACGTAGGCCCGTTTCGCGCCCTGCGAGAGGTCCGCGTCGCCGAGCACGGCGTTGGGGACCGTCGCGTAGCCGGTGTCGTCATCCTGCGCTGGCGCGGCGGCAAAGTGGTAGATGTTGGCATGACCGCGGCCACCCCGCGTCACCGTGATGAGCGCGGCCCGGCGCAGATCGGCCGTGCGCCGCTTCACCGTGCGCGTCGAGCAGCCCAGCTCCACGGCGAGGTCGGCCTGGTACGGGTGGCAGGTGTCCTCGTCCCAGGCGTAGGAGATGAGCAGCACATGGGCCAGCCGGTCGTTGTCCAGCGGCGCCGCGTCCAGGAACGGGCGCGGTATCTGCGTCCAGCCTGTGCGCGGCGCCAGGGCGGGCGGGTGCTGGGGCTCGACGTCCGGGACGGCGGGTGCGTTCATCATGCGCCCTGTCCGCGATAGAGCGCCCGCAGACGCCAGTAGCGGTACTCGTACCACTCCTGGGGGGATGCCTCAACCTGGGCACGCCGGCGGTCCTCGGCGCGTCGCTCGCGCACGCGCTCGTCGTCGTCGCAGCAGGTGCCGGCTAGGTCCGCGCGCGCGCGAGCGAGCACGCGGGCCAGGAGCGTGTCCTGGGGCAGAGCGGCCGCGATCCGGGCGCGGCTGTTGAGCGCCGTGGTGTGATCGGCGCGGCCCAACGCGTGGGCCGTCGCCGCGTTGGTCAGGTGGTAATCCTCGGCGAGCAGGTAGACGCACAGGTGGCGCGCCCGGGCGACGTGGGGCGTGCGGCGCGGCCCCAGGATCGCCGCGGGGGTCACGTCGGCCGCGCGGTCGAGGTCGTACAGGGCGTTATAGGCGTGGGCGACGGCCGCGATGATGGGCTGCGTATCGACCATCCCCGTGCGTGTCCACACGGGACGTGCGGTAGTCCTTTGACAGAGCAGCGCGTCATTGCTATCCTGTCGGGAGAGCATGGGTGTGCTTTGAAGCATAAGCGCCTCCTGTGCAGGTCCGCTACCCGGTTCAGGAGCCTTGGAACTCCTCGGGGCCGCGGCCTCCGTTTTGGTGGCTCTGGTGATCGCTTTCGACGGCTTCAACACCAGCGCCGGTCACTATTAAAGTAGTCCAGGCATGCAAGAGGCTCATCGGTTCCCGCCGGTGGGCCTCTTGCATTGTGGCTGCTACAGCCACGCATCCATGCTACATAGCAGACTTCTCCATGATGAGCATTGTAGCCCACACCCTCCCCTGGCGTAAAGGCGGCGCGCGGGCGCACGCCCTGTCTCGCCCCTACAGGCGCTGTCCGGCGCGTTGTCTGTGCGGTCATGGGAGCCCTGTCCACTCGTAGGCCGTGCCGTGTTTCACGGGCGCCGTCGGCAGCCGAGGCGGGCCAGATGCCGCCGGCGGCGCTGTCGGTGTCGTGGCTGTCGCCGCCGCGAGCGCGGGGGGTGGAGCTGCGGGCGCCGTCGCCGCGGGCGCCGTTGCCGTCACACGCACGGGCGCGCTGGGAACCGTGACCGGCGTCGCTCCCCGCGTTGGGGGAGGCACGGGCACGGAGACCACCGGTGCGTCCGCGCGCGCGGGTGTCTGTGTGACTGCGGCGGCGACCACCGTGGCGGCGACCGGCGCGGGGTCCGCGCGTTCGACGCACGCGGGTGGGGCAGGGAGCTTCGAGAGTCGCCGGAGCGCGCGGACGGTGTAGAACGGCCGCGTGCGCAGGTCCATCGGCCGCGCCTCGCGCACGCTCACGATGATGCGCCGGCGCGAGGAGGCGTGCAGGTCCTCCGGGAACAGCAGGGGCACGCCCGCCTCGCTCACCGAGCGGCTGTCGCGCTCGGGTTTGCGCCCGAACAGGCCCCCCGGCGCGGCCGAATCGCCTGCGCTGGACGCCAGTACCGTGCGCTTGCCGAGCGTGTCGCTGGCCCATTGGGCATCCTTGCCGCGCGTCCCGCCCAGCCAGGCCAGCGCGTTGCACGACTCCACGAGGGCCTCCGCGCCGGTCTCCTCGTAGTCCTCGATCAGTTGCGAGCGCATCTGGAACGAGAGGACGCGCGAGACACGCACCTGGCGCAGCACGTTGAAGCGGTCGGGCGCGTCCGGGACCGCGCCCATCGTCCCGAACTCATCGAGCAGCAGGCGCACCTCGCGCTCCAACGCCCCACCGGGCAGCGTGCGCGCGCGGTCCATGAGCACGCGAAACAGGGTGGTGAACAGGCCGCCGACGAGCGGGCGCAGCGTGCGGTCGCCCACGGGCGTCACGATGTAGAGCGCGATCGGCCGCCGGCCGCGCCGCCCCAGGCGGTCCAGGTCGAGCGTGCCCACGCCGCCGACGACGGCGCGCACGGCGGCGTCGGTGAGCGTGGAGAGGCGCGGGGCCAGGCCCGAGGGGATGGAGGTGCGCAGGTCCTTGTGCTCCTTGATGAGCCCGAGGAACTGGCCCGCCGCCGGCGGGATGCCCCCCGGCGTTTTGAGCAAGCGCGCCTCGATCTTCTCGATGGTCGGCAAGAGCAGCAGGTCGATCAGCTCGCCGAGCGTGCCCGTCGCGCGGCCCGCGTCATGGGCGACGGCGTGGACATGGGCGACGCCGGCGGCGATGAGCAGGATCAGCGCCTGCTCGAAGTAGGCCACCGCCGGGGCGCTGCCCGCCGGCGTGGTGTTGCGGAGCCAGGCGGCGGCCCACGCCTCGGCCTGCGCCTGCGTGCGCTCCAGAGAGAGCGGCGCCCACGTCACGCTGGCGGCCGGCGTCTGCATGTCCAGGCGAAACACGTCGTGTGTGCGGCTCATGGCCGCGGCGGTCTGCGCCCAGTGTTCGCCCTTGGGGTCGGTGGCCACGTAGTCCACGGCGGGATCGGCCTCCAACAACTGCCCCTTGTAGATGGCGTTGCTCTTGCCCAGGCCGTTGGGCGCGCAGATCGCCACGCCTTCCACCAGCAAGTCCTGGGGGATGCCGACGGTGATCTTTTTGAGGCCACGCCGCGCGGTGCCCAGCACGAGATCGCCCGGTTTGGCTCGCCGCCGCCGCAGCTCGTCCCAGGTCTGCCAGCGCGCGCCGCCGTAGGTGTTGGCCCGCGTGGGGTCGAGCGCCCGCTTCCGCCGGCCGATCATGATAAAGACGGCGAACAGGGCCAGGAGTGCGAGGACGCCGCCCAGTTCCAGGGGGATCGCCGCACGCACGGGCGCCCCGCTCGGGCTGTGGAGGGTGGCGTAGCGCCAGGCCGCGCCGTGGCGCATCCAGAAGGCCCAGGGCGTCGTATGGATCGTCGGTGCGAGCCCGTGGAAGCCGTGGCGCGCCCACGCCTGCGTCGCGCGCACGGCCGCCACCCCAGTGGCCGCCGGCCAGGCCACGGCGTCGTAGGCTGTCTGAGACCACAGCGTCACCGCCGCGGTGGCGTGGCGGTCAAGGACCGTGGCCGTGGCAGCGATCCAGCGTGCGCCGCCGGCCGGCCCGAGCCAGATGGCCAGCGCGATAAGCAGGCCAGCGATGAGGCCGGACCACCCGCGTAACAGCCAGAGCAGGCGGGTGAACAACCGGCGTCCGGCATGCAGCAGGGCGCGCACGAGCGCGCGCACTCCCCGCGCCAGGCGGCGCACAGCGATACCGGCGCGCATCCAGGGGCGAGCGGTCAGGGGTGGGCTAGCGGGTGTGCGCGGCGTACTCATGGTCTGTCTCTCCTGGCTTCTACAGGTCGAGGGCCGGCGTCAGGCCGCGGTCGAGGTCCACCACGGGGGCAGGCTCCTGGGAGGGGGTTGACGCCGCCTCATAGTAGTCGGCCGGGTTGGTGATCTCGACGCCGGACAACTCGGGATGCGCCTCCGCGTAGGCGGTGAGCAGGACTGGATCGGTCACCTCGTACAGCTGGCCCTCGCCCACGGCGAGACCGGTCTGCTCCCAGGCGTACACGGTCGGCCCCTCCTCTGTCGAGGTCAGGTCGCCGGGGGCGAGCGCGGTCGGGGCCTGGTCCACCCACACCTCATAGGGCGGGTCGATACCCTGGGCCAGCAGCGCGGTGATGTCGGCGATCTCGGCCGGGTCGGTGATTGGTTGCCAGCGATAGTCGTCCGGGCCATAGCCGTCC
>JAABUH010004951.1_pt1 | contig 10598 bp, 10 predicted proteins | sample 5559121 | NCBI WGS metagenome assembly JAABUH01 (sample SAMN10711871, study PRJNA513364) | rock metagenome | isolation source: Antarctica rocks | place: Antarctica: Victoria Land, Battleship Promontory nord | collected 2015-12-28 | reverse complement strand
CGGCGATACCCCCGACCGCGACGTCAACGTCATCAAGACCCATGTCCATCACCTCCGTGCCAAGATCGCGCGCTTACCCGGCCGCCCGCAGCCTATCCGTACCCTTGCCAACGGCGGCTACCTGTTTCGGCCCTGAGACACCAGGGAGCGCACGACGGAGCGCGGGGTGGACGCCCAGACCGTATCCGACGATGGCATGAGGCTGCGTCCTGACGCACCCTATCAGCCTGCCTGCGCGCGATGACACGCCCGCGTCGTTGCAGCGATACTGATCCAAAACATCATCGGCCGCGTATACACACTACCAGCCCGTCAGTCATGAGACGGGGGGACTGCGCGCGTCGGACGGACGACCGGGCATGTGAACGCTACTCAATTTACGGCCACTTGATACGATAACCGCCGCAATGCTCGTCCTGCTTTCTATCGGCTCTACAACGACATCAGCGAATCTTTTTTTCCAAGCAGCAAGGACTATGACATGAGCATCGGAAATGACGACCTGGCGTGGCGGTGAGTGATCGTATCGAATGGCCGGATTTCGCGTAGCGAACACAGGGCACGACGCGGTAGAGATAGAGAGAGGAAAAGCGGAGGTGAGACCCATGGGACGCGTCCTCGTCGTGGACGACAACCCGGAGATCGTGGCGCTCCTGAGTGACCTCCTCGAACTGGAGGGCTATCACGTCCACGCCGCCATCGGCGATTTCGTCCTGCCCCTCGCCCGCGCCGTCCACCCCGACCTGATCCTGCTCGACGCCCATATGCCCGGCCAAGACGGCGCCGCTATCAGCCGCCGTCTGCGGGCCGACCCCGCCACCGCCGCGATCCCCCGTGTGGCCGTCACCGCCGACCCCGACTTGCGCGCACGGGCGGCCGAGATGGGCACCGTCGCCGCCGTCGGCAAACCCTTCGAGTTCCCCGCCCTGCTGCGCTGTGTCGCCCGCTGGGCCGGACCAGGGGCCACCAGTAACGCGTCTCTACTGCACACCCCCATCCCGTGAGTCACGGGGCCGCAGGCACGCGCGCATGGGCGTGTCGTCGGTCACCGCCCTGGCCAGCGCGTCCCGTCGCCTCACGTCCTCGCACAGGGGACCATTGTGGGACTCGAAGTCCCACACTCCGTTCAAGCTGATCCAACGATGCGAACGGGCGAAGTCCGGTCGGGAATAGTCGAGAGAGATATTCATGTGGGCACCTCACCATGCATGGCAGTACGACCGTAGCGGATCTCGCAACCGCCGCCGTCGAGGCCCGCGGCGGTTAGCATGAACAGGCCGCTGCCCGTGGGCGAGGGCAAGAGCGCGGAACTGTAGTTCGCGCAGTCCGGCCCTCCCTGGGACATCTGGACCGGCGCGGCGATGAGGGACCAGGGGCCGACTTCATCCTGTCTATTGACGAGGATATCATGCCTGCTCTGTGGGACCACCATGTCGTCGCGGCCGTACAGGTCGTGCGACGTGAGCAAGATTTCACCATGCGCGCCACCGGCTGGGGTCCAGGCGATGTACGGGGTGTGGCCGGCATAGACGCCGGAGCTCGTCTGCACGCGCGGGCCGAGGTCGGCGGCGTGGCCCCAGGTGTCACCGTCGGCCGACGTTTTGATGTGGACGTCGCAGTTGGTCCGGCCACATACCTCGAAGCTCATCACATAGCGTCCGCTCGGCAGCCGGATCACCGTCGCCATCCCCGGACGCGACGATCCATCGGGGACGGCGACGTCGACATGCTCAGGCCCCCAGGTCTTGCCCCCGTCGGCGGATACAACGTGCCCCAGGAACTGACTGTACGCGATGCGGCGCTCGTCCGAGAAATAGCACACGAGGCGCCCCGCACGGTTGATCTGGAAATCCGGTTCCCACACGCCGCCCGCCCCCTTGGCGCACGAGCTGAGGTAGGTCCAGGTCCGCCCGTAATCCCGACTGCGGAACACCTTGAGCTCGTGCCCCACCGTGCCTGCGGCCCCGGCCGACTCGCTCAGGAGCAGCGTCCCGGCGGGCTGGCGCCCCAGCGCATGTGGCTCCTCGAAGAGCGTTTCACAGCACATGTGGCCGCCGTACGCGCCATCGGCGAGCGTGGATAGGCGCGACCACGACCGCCCGTCGTCCGTACTCCGATAGATGAGCAGGCTGTCCGTCCCGCCGACATTGATCCCGAAGGTCGCCAGCAAGGTCCCGTTGGCCGGCCCATTGTGGGCGAGGCGGATGACTCGCGGGTATCCCGCGAACTGGCTTGAATCGGAGGGTTTGTACAGGACACCGCCCCCGCTTGCTGCGGCGTGACGGGTGGCGATTGGAGCGGACATACCCACGCTGAGACACACGCACGCGGCGAGAAAACCCCGGCCACGCCGCCCCTTCATCACGCGAATGAAATCTGCGATCATGCGAGACAAATAGTTACTCCTCTATGATGGTGCGGTGTGCATAGCCTCAGCCGTTGACGCTGCCGGCGAGGGCTGTCCTGGATCTACCGTGCTCATCCGTGCGACGGAAACAGGGCCCTGCTTCCGTCGCACGGATGAGCACGGTAGATCCAGGACAGGGGATGAAGTTACCACCTCAGGCCCAACCCGCCGTCGACGGCAATGACTTGTCCCGTTACCTGCGCGGCCGCGTCCGACGCCAGATACACAACAGCGCGGGCGACGTCCTCCGGTGTTTGCATGCGTCCCAGCGGGATGCGCTTGCCCCCGTCCGAGAGGAACCGCGCGATGTCCTCATCCGTCGCGACGCCCCGTAGGGCCATTTCCCCCTCGCTTAACACCCACCCTGGATGCACACAATTGACACGAATGCCGTCGCGTGCGAAGGCGGACGCCAGATTGAGCGTTAAGGTCACTAAACCGCCCTTGGAGATCCCGTATGCGAATCGGTCGGCTGTGCCGCCCTGCGCATGCAACGACCCGATGGTTGTGATCGTCCCCCCACCCTGAGCAATCATCCGCGGCACGGCGGCACGGCACGCGAGGAACGCCCCCGTCAGGTTCGTGTCGATGACGGTATGCCAGAGTTCCTCATCGGTTTCTAACAAGGTGGCTCGAGGGAAGACGCCCGCGCAATAGACGAGAGCGTCGAGTCTACCAAAATGGGCGATCACACGGGCGATGGTTTCGTCGTGCGCGGCGGCCACGCGCGTGTCGAGCGCCAGTGGCAACGCGGAATACCCGCGATCGCGCAATGTCGCGGCGACACTCTCGCGCCCGGGGCTATGGTCGGCGATGGCGACGCGCGCGCCTTCCATGGCGCACTGCTCGACGATGCCGCGCCCAATCCCGCGCGCGCCCCCGACGACGATGACCACTTTATTGACGAGCTGTCCCAATCTCTCCTCCAGTTTGACTGTATGGGTGGACGTGACACATCATGACGGCGTGGCGCCATACATACCCGTCGAGCCATCGGGGAGGACGCACGACCGGGGGACGTGCGTCGCAACCAGGCGCCGCGTGTCGGTGTCGGGATGCGGAGATAACCGACGCAACGCCGACAACTCGGCCCACCGCATGTCCACCACGCCGTCCAGCCGCCGTCGATGGTCACCGCGCTGCCTGTGATGGACGCGCCGCCATCCACGCCGCGTCGGCGCACAACGCCGCCAATTTCGGCTGGCTTGGCCTAGTGGGTCACGCCCCATTTAAGTGGATATTGCTAGGACTGCGTTTGCACGCGTTTAGCCGGTAGCACATGTCCATCTATTTGTAGCGTGACCCACTAGCCGCCCTGCGGGATGTTGGAGGTGAACGCCGCGTGGGCCGCGGAGTCGGTGGTCAGCGACTCGTTGAGCGGGGTACAGAAGGGGCTGGTGCAGCCGGCGTTGACTGGAATACCGTGGGACGTCCCCTCCAGGACCAGCGTCTTGGTCAGTAGCATAACGCCGCCCTTGTTGGAGGTGTAGGGCGCGCCCGGCTAGGCCAACCGCGCCGCGCATCGAGCTGATGTTGATGATGCGCCCCCAGTTGCGCTCGATCATGTGCGGCGCCACGGCCTTACTGCACAGGGACGGCGCGGCCAGGTTCACGTCGAGGATGTGGTCCCACTCGTCCTCGCCCATGTCCAGAGTGGGCTTGCGGATGTTGACGCCGGCGTTGTTGATCACGATGTCGATGCGCCCAAAAACATCTACCGTGCGCGCCACGATCTGCCCACCCTGGACGCTGTCCGTCACGTCGGCGGCCAGGCCTTCGCCGCGTCGCCCGGCCGCTGTGGCCAGCGTGGACGCGGCCGCCCCCGTCTCGTCACCATGGCAGCGGATGACGCGCGGCGTGTCGGCCCCCGCGCTGACCAGTGCGGCGCCCATAGCCTCGCCCAGTCCCTTGCGGCCGCCGGCGATCAGGGTCACACACCCATCCAAACGACACAGGTCCAGCCCCACGCGATCTCCTACACTCGTGGTCATCCGCTCCCTCATCATGCCATCATGCCCCGCAGGAACGCGACGCTCTCCTCGATTTCACCCAACTCGAACGCGGCCAACTCCGCAGCGGAAACGTCGCGCTCCCATGGCGTGCGCCACTCCTCCCCCCCAGGTCGCCCGTGCTCGTCGCGCAGCCGCAGGACCGGCAGGATGTCCTCGACCCGGCGCGGCGGGTACCCCGGCCAGAAATCGTCGGCGAGGAAGCGGACGTGGCGCGCCTGCAAGGCGCCCAGTTCGATCGAGACCGCCGCCCGCGGGGCCTCACGCGCCAGCAGGGCGCATACCTCTGCCACGTTCAGGACGCCCGCGCCGACCGCACAGCGCGCCAGCCGGTAACCCTCCGACGTGTTGTAGACGCGGTAGTCCTTGAGGTGTACATTCTTGATGAACGGGGCCACGCGACGGGCGAAGGCCAGCGGGTCCTCGACCACGGCCAGCGGGTTGATCGCGTCCAGGGTGACGCCGATGCAGGGACTATCCAGCGCCGTGCAGATCTCCAGCAACTCGGCCGACGTCACATCCTGGTGATTTTCCAGTGCAATAGCGACGCCCATCTCCTCGGCCAGATCGCGCACGGCGCGCAGCCGGCCCACGATCTCGGCCAGGTAGGCGGGCCAAGTCTCGCGCACGGCGCGGCGGTCGCCGCATAGAATGTCGCTGGCGATAACCCGCACCACGCCGGCGCCGAGTGCGGCGGCGGCCGGTAGCAACGCGCGCAACTCCTTCACGTCGACCACACCGCCGTCGATGACGATGAAGAGGTCGCGCGCGTCGGCATAGGCGCGGGCCTGCTCCAGATCGGCTCGCGTGAGGCCGGGCAAGCTCCAGTGGGGGGGGAACTCCACGCCACCGAGACCGTGCGCGACGGCGAGGTCCATCAGCCGATAGGCGTCGTACGGATCGGGGCAGGCGCGCGCCGTGCTGGACCCGACGAAGCCGCACAGATAGCCAAAACTGTAGGCGGCCAGGCCAACCGGCAAACGCGCCCGGCCAGCCGGCGCAGCCTGGCTATCGCTCATCCCTTGACGCCCGAGAGCTTGACACCCTCGACGATGAAGCGCTGCAGGACCAGGAAGACGATCACCACGGGTAAAATCGCCACCAACGCGCCCATAAACACTTCGTGCAGGATGATCGTCTGCGAGGCGATAAAGGCCGATACATCCACCTGTACGGTCCACATGTTGTTGCTCTGCCCGATCACCAACGGCCAGGTAAAGCCGTTCCAGCTCCCAAGGAACGAGATTGCACCCAGCGCCATCAACATGCCAAGCGAGTTGGGGATGACGAGGCGCCGGTAGATGCCGAAGTAACCCAGGCCGTCTACGCGCCCCGCCTCCTCGACTTCGGTGGGGAAATCGAGGTAAAACTGCCGGAACATGAAGGCGGCGAATGTGCTGAACAGGCCGGGCACGATGAGCCCTTGCAGGGTATTGACCCAGCCCAGGCTGGAGACGAGTAGGTAGAGGGGCACGAACGTGACGGCCCCAGGGATCATCATGGTGCCGAGCACGAGCAGGAACACCACGTTGCTATAGCGGAAGGGGATACGCGCCAGGGCATAGCCGGCCATCGAGGCGACAATCATCTGGCAAACGGTTTGCGAGACCGCCATAATCGCCGAGATGCGCAGGCCGGTCAGGATGGGCACGTCGGGGTTGTTGAAGAGCTCGGACACATTGGCCCACTGCCAGGTACTTGGCAGGAACTCGAAAGTGGGCGAGGTGATCTCCAGGTCCGTCATGAAGGCGTTACGCACCATGATGTAGAAGGGCAGCAAGAAGGTGAGAGAGAGGACGAACAGCAGGCCGTAGAGCAGCACGCTCCGCAACGTGATGCGCGGGCGCCAGCGCGGCCGGACTGCACGGGGCGGGGCTGGTATAACTGCCATAGTAAAACCTCCTGCGCTACAGATGCGGGCGCCAGTGATAGCTACGCTGACCGTCCCAAGCCAAACAGGCGGAGTTGTCCGAACGAAAAGGCAATGATGAGGAGCGCCACGATGAACGCGCCAGCGCTGCCGACGCCGTAATTCTGCGCGCCGATCGCGGTGTTATAGAGGTAGAGCAAGGGGGGGCGGACGCTGGGATCGGAGTTGTTGATATTGAAGAACTCGTCGAATGCCTGAAACGCGTTCAAAATCAGCAGCACACCGACGAAGATCGAGGTGTTGCGCAACAACGGAAACGTGATGTGGCGGAAGGTTGTCCAGCCAGCCTCGGCACCGTCAATCGCCGCAGCCTCGTAGAGATGGCGCGGGATCTCCTGCAAGCCGGCCAGAAAAATGATCATGTAGAACCCCACCTGCAACCAGAGGCGCACACTGACCAGGACCAGCCAGACCCAGGGCACACCGAAGGTCCAGGCGATCGGATCGACGGGGTGGATCGGCCCGATGTTCGGCAGGTGGAGCAGGATTGTATTGGCGATTCCGAAGCGCACACCGTTAAAGAGACTCAATTTCCAGATAAGCGAGGCCACGACATACGATGAGGCGGTGGGCAGGAAGAACACGGAGCGGAAAAACGCTTTGCCGTGAGCCACACTATTGACCAGGAGGGCCAACCCAAGGGAGAGGGCGAACGTGATCGGCACGATAAAGAGGGCGAAGATCACCCCTGTACGTAGCGACTGCAGGAAGGCGCTATCCGCGAGGATGGCGCTATAGTTGGCGAGTCCGACCCAGTGCCCGACACTGACGGTACCGCGCGCGTCGCTCAGGCTGACCAGGAATCCCCAGATGATGGGAATGACGGTGAAGACCAGCAGTCCCACGAGGAGCGGCGCCATGAAGGCGAAAAATGCCAGGGTGGTGGCTCGTTCACGCCGGCGGCGGTTGGTCCGAGACGCGGGTACGGCTCCCGCGACTCCGCTGTGAGTGCTCATGCTGCTGTCCCCTCTAGCTTGTTACCCAGTAGCTCTTGGCGATTAGCTGAATGAGTGGAAACGCTCCCCTCCGGGCATGATCTGGCTCTTTAGATATGGTTCAAACGGACTTGACAGTGTTGCACCGGCCAAAGGCTCAAACTGTCAAGCTGGCTTGAGCGTGCGCTGAACCATGTCTTATGTACAAGTCCCTAGACTCCTAATACGGGCACACATGGTGCGAATGAGTCAAGTTTTCGCGTCATGTCTCGTCGGTCTGAGGCGGAGCCTCGCTAGTTTTACAACGAAACTTCGCACCATGTTTGCTTGTATTAGGAGTCTAACCTTGTGCAGGGACGGCGCCCTGCACAAGAGGCTCCTGACGGAGCAGCAAAGATCGACAATTTTTTGTCGATGTTGACGCCGCAAGCGCCTAGCGCCACCCATACGTACGAGGTCCTCACGCCACCCAGTCTGTCAAACCCCGGCGCCGCTTACAAGGGCCAGGGGAAAAGCACGGATACTCTTCCCCTGGCCACCGAATCCGTCCAGCCGTGTTGCCGTCTGCTCTATTTGAGCTCGGCGTTGACCGCGGCCTGCGCCTTCTGCGCGGCCTGATGCACGATGGTCGTCACGCTGGTAGTGGTCTTCACCGCCGCCGTCGCCGCGTCCAAAAGCGGCTGACTGACGTTGGCGTCGTTATAGAGGACCGTACCATAGTGCGAGTGCTGCTGCAGCACCTGCACCGCTACCGTCGCCTGACCGGACTTCAGCTTGGGAGCGGCTGACACGGCGGATTGGCGCGGTGGGATGTGGAAGCCGTAGCTGGTGTTGAAGTCGATCTCGTCCTTGGTGTTCTCGATCCACAGCCACTTCACGTAGTCCAAGGCTTGCTTGAGGTGTGGGCTCTTGCCGTTCACGTACTCGTTCCAGCCACCGAAGAAGGTTGCGGGCGCACCGTTGGAGTCAAGCGCCGGCCACCCCATGTAGCCGAAGTCGTCGCCGATCGCCTTGCGGATGAGAGGCATGGCCCAGAGGCCGGTGTACTGCATGGCCGCGAGGCCCTGGGTGAAGGCCGAGGGGTCCCACCAGTCGACGGGCGCGCCAAGTAGAAGCACGCCAGACTTGTCAAGCGTGCGCAGCGCCTCCAGTGACTTCACCGTCCGTGCGTTGTCGAAGGCAATCTTGGAGCCTTTCATGTAGTCGACGCCGGCCGACCACGGCAGGATGCCACCACCAAGCGCACTGGTGCCGCCATCGTTGCCGACGAACAGGCCCTTGACGCCGCCGGTGTTGAGCTTCTTGGCGTCGGCCAACAACTCATCGAATGTCTTGGGCTCGCTCGTGATGCCGGCCTTCTTGAAGAGGCTCTTGCGGTAGTAGACGCCGCCGGTGTCAATAATCATGCTCACGCAGTAGACGTGGCCACCGTAGGTACATTGGCCGATGGCGTTCTGGTTGAAGTCCTGGCGCACCTTGGCGGTATAGAGGCTGTCCAGCGGGTAGACCTGCTTGGTCTTGATGGCGGTCAGCGACACGCCGCCGTTCTCATAGACGTCAGGGCCGTTATTGCTCAGGAGGGCGGGGTTGAGCTTTTGCGGATACGCGCCCTGGCCAACCACCCAAGTGAGGTTGATGTGGACGCCGGAATGGCTCTGCTCGTACTCTTTGGCATAGCGCAACACCGCCTCGTGCGTACCCGCCTCGCCATAGGCGTGATACCACACGTTGAGGGTGACGTCGTCGGCCGCGCTCTTCGCGGCCGCGTGGCCGCCATAAACCGTTGGCAACACCATGAGGCCGCTCAAACCCAGCGCCAGTGCTGTCCGTTTGATCGAACTTCGCATGACTAACCATCCTTTTCATCGCCGACCGATGCGCCTCTCCGGCGTCCATGCCCGCGCGTAGAGCCCTCTATCGACGCGATACTGCTAGACGTACCTAAAATGTATAAAGGCCAATGCTCTCCGTTGCTTCCTGACAGAGCCGGTGACGGCGTGGTCGCCATCGCTCCACGCGGTGTGACTCACCTCCATCCTTTTCCTTGAGCGGCGCCCTCGTCAGTGAGGGCGGCGACACGCGCCGTTAGGTCACGACGTATGCCACTATATATAGCACACTTATCGCCCCCACGTCTATTCTGCGACGCTGAAAACAGTGTCGGCACACGGTCCACGATGAGGCGTGTACCGACGTGTGTTAGAGACGTGAGATATCGAGGATCGTCACGCTACCAGTGGTGGACGGCCGGGGGCGGCGTGGTGGCGGGATCAGCGGAAAGTGTCCTGCCAGCCACCGCTGCGGCGCGACCCACCAACCGTCCCTCGCGCTGTGCGCGACCGGCCCGCCATCGGACCAGCGCGCATTATAGTTGACGACGAAAACGCGCCCTGTCCGCCCATCCACGCCGATGTCGACGGGGAAGACACCCACCGGAACGGCCCTCCCCCCGCCGTCACCATGCGCGTCGAGCATGCTCACGGTTCCGTTGCCCATCGCATCACCCATACTGTCGGTCGTGCCGGCGGCAGCGATCAGCACGGAACCGCTCCGGATGGACACGGCCGCAGGCCAGGGCGTATAGCCCAGGACGACGGTGCGGAGCACCACGCCGCTGTCCGCGTCGAGGACGCTTGCTCCCCCCCGACCATTAGCCGGCCCCACCACGATGACACGCCCCGCTCGCTCGTCCATGATCGGGCGGTAGGCGTCGATACCAATGTGGACCGTACGCACGACGGCGCCGCTACGCGCGTCAAGCACACTCACCGTCTTATCATGCGGGTTTGTCACGAAGACGCGCGCGGTCCGCTCGTCCACCGCGATCTGCCCCCAGGGCGCGGCGCCGGTCCGCGTGGCACGCAGCACGGCCACTGTACGCGCGTCGAGCGTGACGACCCACCCGCTGTTGCAGCGCACGAAGACGCGCGCGGTCCGCTCGTCCACTGCGGCGGCGAAAGGAAACAGGCACACCGTAACCGTGCGCAGCACAGCGCCGTTGCGCGCGTCGAGCACGCTGACCGTGTTATCCGACCGGTTGGGCACGAACACATGCCCGCTTTGCCGGTCTACCGTAAGCCACTGCGGGGATGTGCCCACGACGACCGTGCGCAGCACCACGCCACTGCGTGCATCGAGTATACTGACGGTCGCGTCACCCCCATTGGCCACGAAGACGCGCGCGGTCCGCTCGTCCACTGCGGCGGCCACCGGGTCCGTCCCGACGGCCACGGTGCGCAGCAACGCGCCGGTGCCGCTGTCGAGGACGCTGACAGAACCGTCGCCTCGATTGACGACGAAAGCGCGTCCGTGCTGTT
>JAABUH010004949.1_pt1 | contig 10600 bp, 7 predicted proteins | sample 5559121 | NCBI WGS metagenome assembly JAABUH01 (sample SAMN10711871, study PRJNA513364) | rock metagenome | isolation source: Antarctica rocks | place: Antarctica: Victoria Land, Battleship Promontory nord | collected 2015-12-28 | reverse complement strand
GCGCTGGGACTTGCTGAGGCGCACAAGCTCAGTGCGCTCGGCCTCAATCAGAGAAACGTGATGTTTTTTTGCGGACATCGGATAAGCCTCCTCAGACTTATCCATTCTACCAGGTTTGTCTACTAGTTCCTCCTGACGCAGAACCGCATTGTCGCGGAATCCATCCAGTAGGCAACGCCCATCCTCCGGCAAGAAAGCGGAAGGTGAGAACAGCGCCACGAATACGCGGAACTCTTCCAAGGGGCAAAACTCCGCGCCCCGCGCCAGGCGGAACCCGAAGAACGCATCGTTCGCCGCCCGCTCACAGTACAGCCGCCACTCATTGCCGTTGGTCAGAATTGCCCAATCAAAAAAGCGCCGAGTGCCGTCTTTTGCCCGCTGCAAATAGTCCTGTATCTGCCGACTCGGTAGCTGCCCCTTATCTGCTCCTGAGCCAGCCTTGTCAAGCGGCACTTCCACCTTTTTGGCTTCTATGACCGCGATGGAATGGGAGTAGACTCCGGCAGGTGTCCCCATTTCCGCCGCCTGTATCCGCACCGTCTTATCAGCGAAGAGGCAATAATCAGGGCGCTTCTTTGTTTGCCATCCCTCGCTTGGAAGAAACTTTTCAGGAATGAACTCCCACTTTAAAGCCTTCAAGACGGCATTAATGAACTGATCTCGGGTGTAGTCTTCGTTTTGCAGTTGAAGTCCCCGGTAATCGGTATGCCATAGCTCACGCAGTTCTGCGTGAATCGTCTCGACCTGATCTTTGGACGGAACTTCCGATGAGAATTTTAAGTGCTTCTCGATGTAGTTGGGCGTGAAAATGCTGTGACATGTATACCAGGCCGTATCCTCGTCATTTAACCCCTCTAGTCCCAGTTGTACTGTTGTATGAGTAGTTCTTGGCAATTCGCTTTCCTCGCGCTCTTATTCGCCAAGAGGACTCGATTTTCCTTTCCCAACGAAAGAGGAGGAAACCATTATGAGTGTGCGAGAATCGGGGGGGCGTGGGCTATAATCTAGCCAATCTACAGGCACGAACGGGGGCGGCAAGGCGATGATTGATTTATCCAGTGACACGGCGACGCGGCCCTCGGAGGGGATGCGGCGGGCGATGGCGGCGGCGGAGGTGGGGGACGAGCAGAAGCGGGAGGACCCGGCGACGAACGCGCTGCAAGAGCGGGCGGCGGACCTGCTGGGCAAGGAGGCGGCGCTGTTCCTGCCGTCAGCGACCATGAGCAACTTGATCGCCCTGAAGGTGCATCTGCGGCCCGGCGACGAGTTTGTCGCGACGCACAATTCTCATATCGTGGTTTGGGAAGGGGGCGGGTATGCCGCCGTGGCGGGCGCGGCAGTGGTGGCGCTGACGACCGAGCGGGGCGTCTTTTCGGGGGCGCAGGTGACGGCGGCGATCCGGCCCGACGACCCGCACTATGCCCGGACGCGGCTGGTGTGTATCGAGAACACGCACAACGCGGGCGGCGGGACGGTCTGGACGCGGGAGGAAGTGGAGGAGGTGGCTTCGGCGGCGCGGGCGAATGGCCTGGCGCTGCACCTGGACGGGGCGCGGGTGATGAACGCGGCGGCGGGTTCGGGACGGTCTGCGCGCGAGGTGGCCGCGCCGTTCGACAGCGTGACCCTGTGCCTGTCCAAAGGGCTGGGCTGCCCGGTCGGGGCCATTTTGGCGGGGTCACGCGCGTTCATCGAGGCGGCGTGGCGACCCAAGCACCTGCTGGGCGGGGCGATGCGTCAGTCGGGGGTGCTGGCGGCGGCGGGGCTGTACGCGCTGGAACATAACCTGGGGCGACTGGCGGAAGACCACCAGAACGCGCGGCGGCTGGCGGAAGGGTTGGCGGAGATCGGGCGCGTCAAGATTGACATAGCGCGTGTCCAGTCGAATTTGGTGTTCTTCGCCGTGGAGGGCCAGACGGGGCCGGAGGCGCGGGTGCAGATGGAGGAACGCGGCGTCCGCATGAGCGGGTCCTACGGCGCGCTGCGGGCGGTGACGCATTTGGACGTATCGGCGGCTGACGTGGAACGGGCAATCGGGGCTGCGCGGGAGGCGTGGGGCGGATAATAGCAGAGGAACCCACCCCGGCTCACGAGTTCGCCACCCCTCCCTGTTAGGGAGGGGGCAGGGAGGGGCTTTGCTTATGTTTGCTCGCTTTGGCTACAGCGGGTATGATGTGGCTGGCGCACGCATGGATGGAAGCAAGGCAAAACTGCTTGACATCACATAGCGCAACTTATAGGAACCAGGTGGGAAGCGGCGTAGTACCAGAAAGAAATGAATGACAAAGAAGCAATGGCTCATTCTGGGAGGCGGCTTTGTTATAGCAATAGCGGCTTTTTTTGGCTTGTCATCATTCACTTTCACCGGTCACATCCCCATGCCCCAGGATACAGATCGATCAATTACGTTGAGTGGGTACACAATGGTTAGTCTAGCCTCCTGGGTCGCATTCGTTGGTGTTCTCATTGGAACCGCCGTTCTTGTAAGAGTTGCCGGGAAAGCGAGAACAGTGAGAACCAAGAACGAGACCATTACGCCATTGGTAGAAGATCCAAAGAATGATCCCGGCGTCTGGCCGCCGCCCCCGAAACACTAGGTACTGAGACACTTTGTGGCGTCTGTAGTTTCGGAATTGGTTTAGCACCGTGTTGCGCTCAGAGCCGAAAATGACTATGACATAAGCGAGAATATCGGTACGATCTGTGAAGTCAGAAGCGCAAAAGCGCCTGAAAACCATTTCCCGGCGCGGCTTAGGGCGGCGTCAAGCGAAGAGATGAAAGTAAGCAACAATATGAACAAAGCACTTCTCCATACGGTTTGGCAAATTGCCGACGAGTTTTTGCGGCCACGCGCGGGGGAGGCCGACCGGGGCGGCGTGGACGGGCCGGTCGCGGACAACATCCGGCGGCTGGGCGAGGCGGGCTTGTTCGGCCTGGGCATCACGCCCGAATACGGTGGGCTGGGCGCGGACGAAACCACGCGGCATGAGTACGCCGAGATCCTGGCTTCGGCCTGCGGCGTCACGGCGTTCACCCAGCAGCAGCTACAGACGGGAATCAAGCTCGTCACCGAGGCTGAGAACGAGGCTTTGAAGCGCGAACTGCTGCCCGCCCTAGCGTCGGGGGGGCTGCGTTGCGGGGTTGCGCTTTCCCATCTGCGCCGCAGCGGAACTCCGCTCGTGCGGGCCAACCGAGTCGCGGGCGGATACACGCTGAACGGCGTCATCCCCTGGATCACAGGCTGGGCGCTGCTGGACGGGTTCGCTCTGGGGGCGGCGCTGGAAGGCGGCGACCACCTGTTTGTGTATGTGGACAAGGAGCAGTGCGGGGCATCGCTCTCGGCCAGCGCGCCGCTGCCGCTTGTCGTCATGGCAGCTTCAGACACAGTGGAAGCGGAAGTCCGTGACCTGTTCATCCCTGATGAATATGTGCTGGCCCGCCGGCCCGGCGAGGCGCTGCGGCGGGCTGATGAGAATACGATCACGACCCACGCGGCCCTGCCCCTGGGCTGCGCCCGCGCCTCAGCGCGCTATCTGCGCGAGATGGCGTCGCAACCGGGCCGCGAGGCGCTGGGCCAGACGGCCTTCGCCCTGACACTGGAAATTGACGGCTGCCGGCGCGAGGCGCTGACCTGGTGCGACTGCGCCGCCCACCCCGACTACAAAACCCACGCCCTGCGGGCGCGGGCGACGGCGAACGTCCTGGCCCTGCGCGCCGCCTATGCGACCGTAATCGCGACCGGCGGACGCGCGCACTTGGTCACGTCGGTCCCGCAACGGCTCGTGCGGGAGGCGCAGTTTTACGGCACGGCGGTCCAAATGCCGGACGTTCAGGCCAGCACACTAGACCAGCTCATCTCGCCGTTTTTCGGGCTATGAAACCGCCCATGACCCACACAGATGCAGCCGGGGGAACGGCGGAAGCGCTCCTCCAAAAGCTCCAAGCCGTCCTGGGCGACGCGGCGGGAGCTGATCCCTCCCGCGCCGCACTACGGTCGGTGGAACGGGAACACGGCGCGCAGGCGACGCGGTGGGGACGCCTGCTGAACGATCTGGTGGCGGGGAGCCACGCCTGGGATCTGTGGGAGGCGCGGCAGGCGCACCCCGCGCCCCTGCCGCGCCTGCATGAACTCTGCGTGTGTGAGCCGGTGCTCCAGCTCATGCGCGAGAGCGGGGAACTAGCCGAGCGCGAGCATCTGCTCCGGGAGCGCGACGCCGCCCTGGCGATGGCCTGGGGGCGGCCTGCCGCGACGGACGAAGAGTGGTGGCTGGAAGCGGAGGCGGTCCAGGACGGCTATTTCGCCGCCGTCCAGCGGGCGACGGCCGCCTACCAGGCCCACTATGAGGCGCTGCGCCGAGCCGCGTCCGGCCTCCCCGCGCCGCTGGCCGCCCCGCGCATTCGCAGCCGCCTTCTGTTGCAGCCGCCCCTGATGTCGCTCCTGTTCGGCGCCTGCCACCAGGAGCGAGCGTCGGAAGAAGGCGAAGCAGCCGGATGCCGTCAGGGCGGGAACGCCCTAATGTGGACAGGCAGTGATTCCCGATTAGACGCCATGACCTGGGACGTGGCCGCGCTGGCCGTCAGCGCCTTCTACGTCCGCACCGACGGGAGCCGCTTTGACGCGGGCTTCCCCGTTCTCGTGGAGGACTACTTCGCGTGGCGCGGGACCGACCCGCGCAAGCGTTCGCGCGAAGGGCGCGCGCAGATCGCCGCCCGGCTGGAGCTTCTCTGTTCGGACCGGATGCAGGTCCGCAGCGAGGCCGAACTGTGGCTGACGGACCCCCAGACGGGGCGACGCCGGAAGACCCGCGTGATGGCGGAAGGGCCATTCCTGATCAAGCGATCCCGCTTCTTCCGTCCCTCCCCCACGCCCAACGAGGCAGCCCCGGAGACGACCGGGTATCTGCTGTCGCTGGGCGAATGGGCGCGGCCCTTCGTCGAGGAGCGCGCCATGCTGGGCATTCACCTCAAGCGCCTGGCCGAGTACGATTTGCAGCGGCAGGGATGGGAGCGGCGGATCGGCTGGTATCTGGTCTTCCAGATGAACAACCAGGCGTCCAAGATGACGTTCCAGGATGTCACGAAGGACGGCAGGACGCGCACCCTGGTCACGCCGCAGCATCCGCTCAAGATGCGGACGGTGTTGAACGGCAGCCACGTCGCCTGGGAGGAAACGGCGCGGACGAACCCCGGCAAGCTGATCAAGCAGTGGGGGGACGCCCTGGAAACGCTGCGCCGAGACGGTATCCTCGGCCCGTGTCCGTGTCTGGACGGGGCCGCCGACGGCAGCGACCTGCCCGCGCGGGGCCGCCTGGCAGCGCTGCTGGAGCGGCGTTTCCAGTTTGTACCAGGGCGAGACCTGCTGCCGCACCTGCGGGCGAAGCGGGGCGCGGCGGAGCGGAAGCGCGCGGTGTAAGATTGCGGTGCCCACGGAACTGCGGACGCTCGCGGAGAGTATGCTATAATAGTGCTCGCCTCGGGTTTTAACCCGTGGCAGAGGCCGCGTAACAATCAGCCGTAGCCATCAACGCCATCATTGAGCTGCCAGCCATACGCCCGGCGCTAGAATTAACCCCATGCAAAGCCGCATCACACAACCATTACTCACCATACTTCTCATCTCCCTGCTCGGCTCGGTCGCCTGGCTGAACCGGCACGTCACGCCGGACACCGGCGGGGGGGGCCAGATCGCCAGCCCGGACGCGCTCAAGCGCTATAATTTCACTCTTCAAGAAGTCGCCCATCAGAGCGGGATTGATTTCACCCACCAGGTCCCCACCCTCGACCCTGCCCTGGCCCCGATCATGCCGCAGATCGCCTCGATGGGCGCTTCCGTCACGGTCGCCGACTTCGACCACGACGGCTGGCCGGACATCTATGTGACCAACAGCGCCGAGGGCAGCCAGAACCACCTGTACCACAACAACCACGACGGCAAATTCACCGATGTCGCGGCAAAGATGGGCGTGGCGGACCTGAACAAGCAGGGCAGCGGCGTCTCAATGGGCGCTGTCTGGGGCGACTACGACAACGACGGCTACCCGGACCTGCTGGTCTATAAGTGGGGCAAGCCCGAACTATTCCACAACGACGCCGGGAAGGGCTTTACGCGCGTCACCGACCAGGCCGGCCTGCCCGCGTGGGTAAACGCCAACAGCGCGACCTGGGTGGATTACGACAACGACGGCAAGCTGGACCTGCTGATCTGCGGCTACTACCCGGACGGCGTGGACTTGTGGCACCTGAAAAACACGCGCATGATGCCGGATGACTTCGAGTATGCCAAAAACGGCGGCGGGAAGTTTCTCCTGCATAATCTCGGCGGCGGGAAGTTCGCAAACGTGACGCAAAAGATGGGGCTGGGCGCAGACCATCGGTGGACGCTGGCGGTGGGCGCGGCGGACCTGCGCGGGACCGGCTATCCCGACCTGGTCTTTGCCAACGACTACGGCGTCACCGAATTATATGCGAACGAGAACGGGCGCGGCTTCCGGGAGATCGGCGAGGCGGCCAACATCGGCAAGTCGCCCAAAAGCGGCATGAACGTGGCCTTTGGCGACATTCAGAATGCAGGCAGGCTCGCTATTTATGTCACCAATATCAGCTCGCCAGGCAACATCGTCCAGGGCAATAATCTCTGGATGCCCTCCGGGCCTCCGTCTCGGACGCCGCACTACGACAACATCGCGACCGTCGCCGGCGTCGAGCTGGGCGGGTGGAGCTTCGGGGCGCAGTTCGGAGACCTGAACAACGATGGGACGCTCGACCTGTTCCTGACCAACGGCTACATCTCGGCCAGCCCCGACAGAGACTACTGGTACGAATACAGCAAGATCTCGGGAAGCAACGGCGCGGTCCTCGCCGACGCCCGGAACTGGCCGCCTATCAAGGACATGAGCCTTTCGGGCTATGAGCGCAAGCACGTCTGGCTCAATGACGGTTATGGCCAGTTCAAGGACGTGGCCGGCGCGGTCGGCGCGACCGACACGCACGACGGCAGATCGGTCGCCGAGGCCGACCTGTGGAACACGGGCGCGCTGGATGTCCTCGTCGCCACCCAGCGCGGGCCGCTGCTGCTTTACAAGAATACGGTCGCCCCGGACCGGCACTGGGTCGAGTTCGATCTGGTCGGCACGAAGGCGAACCGCGACGCCGTAGGCGCGCAGGTGCGGCTGTATTGGAAGAACGCCGAGGGTAAGGAGGTCTCGCAGCTACAGCAGGTGAGCGCGGCCAGTGGATTCTGCGCCCAGAACGACCACCGTCTGCACTTCGGTCTGGGCAGGAACCCTCAGATCGAGAAAGCCGTCGTCCACTGGCCCGACGGCACACCTGCCCAGACCGTTCTCACATCGCAGATGGATAAACCCGATAAACTTTATGTCATTCAAGAACCCTAACCGGCGGCCCTGGTCTGGCTGTTCGTAAGTTCGCCCTATCCTTATGGTATAATAATTCCAATCAGCCCTCATTAGAAACTGGTAAGACGCCATGATCAAGGAACGCACTTCTTCCACCCCCACCGGCCCTTTGCTGGAACGAACTCCGGGGGCCGCGCCAAAGCGGCAGTTTGACAGCCGTTACGTCGCGCCGCTGCTCATCACGACAATCTTGATTGCCGGGCAGTTTTCTTACGGCATTTTAGAGAACCTTCCCAGGACCCTGCTCGCCATCGGGTGCAGCATCGCGGCGGAGATCGTCCTGAGCCTGCTGGTCTTCCATAAGTTTCCGCACCTGGCGAGCGCCTATGTGTCCGGCATCAGTTGCGGCATCCTGATTCGCTCGCCGCTGGTCTGGCCGTTCGCGATGGTGGCCCTGATCTCGATCTTGTCCAAGTACGTCCTGCGCTGGGGCGGGCGGCACCTGTGGAACCCCTCCAACTTCGGCATCTCGGCGATGCTGCTGCTGGCTCCCGCCGCCGTGGCGAGCCTGACCCAGCAGTTCGGCAACTCGATCTGGCCGATGGTAACTGTGTGGACGTTAGGCTCGGTCATTTTGTGGCGTTTGAAGCGGCTGCACATCTGCGCCGCCTATGTCGGCGCGTTTGTCCTGTTCGCCGCGCTGCGGAGTCTGCTGCCGGGCCATCACGACCAGGGGCTGTGGCCCGCCTTCGTTTCCGAGATCGCGCCGATCACCGGGCCGGTCTACCAGCTCTTCATCTTCTTTATGATCACGGACCCCAAAAGCACCGTTCAGGGCGTCCGGCCCCAGATGGCCGTCGCGGTGGCCGTGGCCGGCGCGGAGTGCGTCCTGCGGCTGCTGGGCAACGTCCACGCCCCCTACTACGCCCTGTTCCTGGTCGGCCCGACGGCGAACCTGATCGAGATTGGGTGGAAGAAGTGGTGGGCCACGCCGCCGACAACACGGGCGAACGTAGCGACGGCGTAAATGAGAACCGGCACTTCCAGTGCCGGTTCTTTTAATCGCACCGATGCTTAATCGTGCCGATGCTTAATCGTGCCGGAGAAACACCCATGACAATGATACTGCCTGCGACGACAATGGAACAGCCCTCACTGACGGCCCCGAACGGCCATTTTTTGGAGAAGAGCGGCGGCAAGACCCTGTACGCCGGGCCGCTGACAAATCTGCCCGCGCCGCAGTCGCTCACGACCGAGGAAGCGGCCCGGCGGATGTATTCCGACGGCTATGTCCTCTTCCCGGCCGTCCTGGACCCCACCGAGGTCGCGGCCCTGCGCGCCCTGATGGACGAGAAGGGTGGGCCGGACGACGACAAGTGGGTGGTCCAGGACTGGTGCTACAACCGCCACCAGACCACGGACTTCCGGCAGGACCCGCGCCTGCTGGCGTTTATTGACCGGCCCGGCGTCATTGACGTCGTCCAAACCATCCACGACCCCGGCGCGCATGTTACCGGCGGCAGTTTCTGGACGACAGGCAAGGGCCGCGCGATGGGCATCCACCTAGACTACCTGCCGGTCAGTCTGCCCGAAGCGGTCCACGACGACCCCGCCATCCGTGTGCCGATCTTCACCTCGACGGCGCACTTCTACCTCAACGACATGACGGCGGACTTGGGGCCGACCACGCTCATCCCCGGCAGCCACCGAGCGGGCCGCCCGCCGCAGGACGAGTCCACCTGGCGCGACATCCCGCCCCAGGCGGCGATGGTCCGCGCGGGCGACGTCTGCCTTTTCCGGGGGGACATCTGGCACGGGGCGTGGATGAACTCCTCGGAAACTGAGCGCCGGTACATGGTGCAAGTGCATTACGGGAACCAGTCTATCGGCAAAGGCTACCCGTCCTTACGTTATGACGCGCTGTGGAATCCTGACGTGATCGCGTGGGCGACGCCGGAACAGAAGCAGTTGCTAGCCGGGTAATCAGACAGAAGCGTCATCGTGCTGACTTGCGCCCTCACCGCATCCCAGGCGGGCGATTACGCCGTATGGGACCGGGTTGGATATGAGCGAGTGCGTTCCGCCTTTGACTGGCGCGTGGACGACGGCGCGTGGACTGCAATCAAGCCGGATGCCGACACGGTGGAGGTCGAAGAACTGCAAACGGCGCCCCCTGGCACGGGCGGGCGGAGCGGGCGGGCGGATGAAGAGGCTGCCGCCCTATGGCATAAGCCCGGCCAGACCATGCAGCACGTCTGGGCCGAGAGCGTTTACAGCGGCAAGGAGATGCCGGACGCGCTGGACTTCTTCGACGCGCACGGCGTCCCCGTCCGCCGCACAGGCATCTTCGATGGCGAGGGCGCGAACGGTTTTTACGGACAAGGTGATCCAGACGGTCGCTCTCGTTTACGGCCCTGATCGGCGCGGGGTCCCTACATTTCTGGCGTTGACGGCGGCGAGCGCACAGCAGAGGATTTCCTGAATTACTTTCGGAACTGGTTCAGACAACATGGTATAATCCGACCGAAGCACTACCCGCTGTTTTTTACTCAGCGTCACAGACTCGGATTAAATTGACAACCAAGGAACAATCCCCCACCACCGTTGACGGGGGGGGAGCAGGAAAAGACAGGCTGGACCTCGCCTCCCCCAGGATTGGGGGCAGGGGCGCCATCGGGAAAAGCCTGGCCCTGACCGCACTCTCCGGCCTGCTGCTGGCAGCAGCGCTCCCCCACCTCGACTGGGGATGGCTCGCCTGGGGCGCACTCCTCCCCTTCCTCCGACTCTTCCCCTTCCCCACCAAACGCAGCGCCTTCGGACATGGCATGGCACTCGGAGCCTGCTTCCTCGGCACCATGTCCTACTGGATCATTGTCTTCGCCGCACACCTCATCGGACCCGCCCTCAGCACGCTGGGATGGGCGCTCGTCACCGCCTACCAGGCCTTCTACCTCGGCGTCTGGGCCGTCGGTGCCCAGTGGCTAAAGACGCGGCCCAGTCCGTGGGCCTTCCGCCTGGGTGTGCCCGCGCTGTGGGCGCTCGTGGAGTGGTGGCGGCAGTCGGGGACGCTGGCGCTGGGCTGGGGGGACCTGGCGTACACGCAGCACCTGGCCCTGCCGGTCTTGCAGGTGACGAAGCTAACGGGCATCTGGGGGCTGGCGTTCCTGATTGTCCTGGTCAACGTCGCGCTGGCGGAAGTGATTGGCCCCCGAACCCACCCCGGCACAAGTGCCGACCCTCCCGGAGCG
>JAABUH010004944.1_pt1 | contig 10608 bp, 12 predicted proteins | sample 5559121 | NCBI WGS metagenome assembly JAABUH01 (sample SAMN10711871, study PRJNA513364) | rock metagenome | isolation source: Antarctica rocks | place: Antarctica: Victoria Land, Battleship Promontory nord | collected 2015-12-28 | reverse complement strand
TAGGCTGCCGCATCATCTTCAGCATGCACCTGCTGAGCTCCAATTGTTGCTGCAGTCTGCGCAAGACCTCATTATGCACTTGTAGCATGCAAGACATGTCTACAGTGTTGCCAGCCGTGACTTCATTGCAACAAACACCTGCATTTGCTTGGCCAGTTCTGAAGCTATAACAAAGAGACAGAAACGACTGTGGAGACTGTCACAGTGTTGGGGACCTGCAAACTTCAGCATCCATGTTAATCATCACGACACATGGCAGCGTGCTTCCTGGAGCTTTTGTTGTGAAGAGGCAGAAACAGTAGTTTAGTCCCAATTGTACGCTGACGTAACATAGCAAATTTTGGGGTACTGTACTTTTTCTACAGCAGTCAGACACAAGCAAAATGCCAAACAGAGCAAGTTAATGTATGACCCTTTTGGTGCTATGTCAGCATAGTACTAGTATAGGCAGATACATATCTAGCAATTTAGTACCTGCCTAGTGCTTGTAGGCTTGAAAGCGATGCAGCTCTCAGTGCAATATCAACATCAGTCACTGCGTCTCACTTTGCATGCTGCACATCACGCTCTAGTGTTGAAAGGCAGCATGTTGAAATAAGCTGTGCAGACTTGCAAGCTTGACTTGACACAATATCTACAAGAGGACTTTATCGCAAACTGTGTGTTCGGTGAACCAAAGTCTGAAGCTTATATAGTACTCAACAGGCCGCTAGGACGCAGGAAGCGGGTCAGTAAATGCAGCTATCACAGAAGCTGACTAAGTGTTACTAGCATGTTCTAGTATGTTCATGAATGGCTTGACCGAAAATGTCTAAGGGCCACTGCATAATTCAACACAGCAGCAGCTGAGCACTACAAAGTGTGTATAATGTCCAAAAAATTGGAACATGTGTGTGCATGATGGCATCATGGTTCCTTGCTGCTTCTGTATATCTGAAGATGAGATGATGTTGAGCCTCAACACTAGAAAGGGCACAGTGTGGGCAGAGTCTAGATAATCTGGGAACAGGTCGTCACTTGCTTCGGCAACTACCCTGCCAACTCATTGCATAATGGCTTTTGCATAATGAAACGCCAGCGAAGACTGTACATAGCAACTTCAGTGGGTGCATTGCGATCTAAGACAGCCCTGGGTTGTTCGCCCTCAGCGAACACTGTAGCATTGGCACAAAGACAAGTCCACGACCGCTCGTCATCATCTCCCGCTGCTTGTCTGCCTGTCGTGCGATTGATCCGGAAAGAGCGCACCTTGTCGGAAACCATGCGTATTTTGCGGTGGATCTTCGCAGTTATTGCTGTTTGTGTTAGTCATCGCGCAAGTGAGTTAAAATGTCACCACAACGCGCTGTTGTGAGATCCCCGTTGTAACGCTGATCACGTTTCAACCACGCAGAGCCCTTGCCATCAAACTCATATTGGCTGAACTTCAGGACACTTCGAGCTTTTCATGCCATACCCCGGCTTTGGCGCAGTCCAAACCATTCCTCAACACAAACTGCCAACCCCATCTGAGTTGGTGGTATGTATGCACCCTCTCCACTGACCTTTCCAAGCTGACCTCTTCAGTGATTGGCCCCCTACCTTCAAAGCCTTCAGTCAATGATGGTATACATGTGTACGGTGCATACAGGGTCAATACGCTCCAAACGAGATCCTGAAAGGAGTCACAAAGCTTTTTGAGGGGCGTCTGCAGGGTGCAGGTACATGAGCACTCTCATGTGCATGTTTTCCTGCCTCTATTGCTGCTCCCATTTCTTTTGTGTCTTACCAAAAAGGCACTGCATTCTTACAGCATGTGAAGCTGCCCTGGCTGCAGAATTCTATCACTTTTTGTCACATATATCTGCAGCTTCCACAGTATTAGCACCACAGCATGCAGCTTACTGCGATCAAGTACCATGCCCACTCACGGTTTTATGTCAACTGAGATGACACAGCACCACACTTCCTTCACGTCGCCATGTGCAGAAAGCGCTCAAGTGTCCAGGTCTGGAACTCTGTGGTTGCCAGATAAGTATGGCAATGTCTTCACTTCTGAATCAGATTCCAAGGGCACATACAAGGACTTGCAGAAAATTGCTTATGTGGGACCTAGCAGACCCTTGGGGCACGTCTTTGATGCAAATGACAATCTGGTCATCTGTGATGCATCCAAGGTCTGATGATAAACCTTGAGCTTTGCTTACAATGCCTTTTACTGCTGTGCTGTGCTGTGCTGCGCTGTGCTGCGCTGCGCTGCGCTGTGCTGTGCTGTGCTGTGCTGTGCTGTGCTGTGCTGTGCTGCTTCTTTACTGCTGTGATGTGCTGCACTGCGCTGTGCTCCGCTGCGCTGTGCTGCGCTGCGCTGTGCTGCGCTGCGCTGTGCTGCGCTGTGCTGTGCTGTGCTGCTGCATGTGGCAGTCTGGGATGTATCAAATGGCAGTAGGATGAAATGTTCTGATCCCCCCTGTGGGTGGTTGCACTGCAGGGTTTAGTCATGCTTGAGCAAGCCACGGGCAAAGTAGTCATCCTGGCCAGCCAGGTCAGCGATGACTCGCCCCTAGACCCTGGATCAGTCATCAACTACGCAAATGACGTGGACATTGCGGAGGATGGCACTATCTACTTCACCACTTCCTCCGACATCCCAGTAGTGCCCAATGTATTTGGCTTTTGGGACACATATGCCTCCTTCACACTGACTATGCTAAAGGTATGGCCTTCTCTGCAAGCATTGACCATCACAGCAGAGTGCAGATCATACAGCGCCAAGCTGCAGCTGCCTTTTGCATCAGCCATGTGATACTTCTGACTGTATGCTGTCAACCTCTGCATTGCTGGCTTGCATGAATCAGTACATCAGTGCTGTTGATGCACTGATGCCATATGGCACTCACTGCTGAACTTGAAAACACACCCTGTTCAGTGCAAATCACTCAACTTCCAAAGCAAAGCAATCAGTAGAGTGAATGATGCAGTGCACGTTCAGTATAGGCACCTGATTCAGGCATGACAACCAGGTGCCAACCAGGAGGCACCTAGCTCTAGGTATCTTGCTTGCTGAGGCACCAACAGATCCAGCTCGACAGCTGCATGCACCTGATAATGAATCGCAAGATGTGTGTGGTAAAGCACAAACTGTTTTCATCATTCATCAGTCAGGCTGTGGTTTATGTGACAGGCTGTGATGATGTGGTCTGGCTTTGCACACAGGCTCGATCAATGCAGCAAGTGAGCTGGTGATCTGCCAATGAATTCTTCTGTGCCTGCAGCATGCATCATGATTCATCACAATGAGCAATGAGAAGAGCCCTTGTCAGCGGCCTATGCAGGGTTCAGTGACAGGCAGATTGCTGTCTTACAGTCCAAAGACCAAGAAAACCCACGTGCTAGCAGGTGACTTGTTCTACGCCAATGGCGTGGTCGTGGCTCATGACCAGTCCTTCCTGCTGGTTGTGGAAACCATGTCTGTCACCATCCACAAGTATTGGCTCAAGGGTCCAAAGGTGAGTGAGCATGTCAGCAAACATGCTGAGCATCAGGCACTGATCATCACACATTGTATGCAAAGGCAGAGGCATTTGTGTTTGGATTTGAGGGTTCAGAGGTGGGCACCTGTTTTTTGCACAGGCTGACATCCTGCATAACATTGTACTGGGGTCCAAAATCAGTGTAATGGTTGTTTGTGAAGTGATGTGAGACAGACTGTTGCAGCGTTGATCGACCTGTTATGCCTGAGACATTTCAAACAACATTTTCAGGGAGGATCGACAGCCTGATGACTACTATTTTACAACAGAGTCACTCCTGGCGTGGCGTTTGCGTTCCTGATTCAAAATGTGCAATCAAGTTGCATCGAGCATTGTTACACTGTCATGCATCATCAAACACACTGCCTGTTGCACTAATCTCATCTTGATATCATGAAGATTGCAGTTGCTGTCAGATGCCATGCAGAAAGGGCAAATGGAGGTTTGGATCTCTAGTTTGCCAGGCTTTCCGGATGGCATCAGTCAATCAAAGGACGGCAACTACTGGGTGGCCATGGCCGGCCCAAACCAGCCCTTCGTCAAGGCTCTTCCCTACAGGTTTGTTGCCTCAGCTGTCATGTTGTTGTACATCACATCAATTACTGCTAGAGTGCACAGTATGCAAATGCCGGACAGTGTTGCTTTAGGGACTCCTGTATGCAGTGCTTGAATTCAAGGCAGGTCTTGAGACAGGGAGGTGCACATGACTGTCTTTGAGAACAAATTGGGATGTCCCAGACAAAATTTCCCCACAAGACATGCACAATCACTTGGCCTGTGCATGCATTTTCACCCCTGTGCCAGCCTAGCCATCCTGTCATATCTTTCAAGACAGGAAGGAATCTGAATGTCTGTTCTCATGCACATCTGTATGTACCTCAGCCTAGCAATGGTGCAATATCTTTTGCAAATGTGTTTTGTCATGTCAGATGCTGCGAGACTCCCAAATACCAATCTGTTGTGCATTGCAGATTTCTGAGGTTTATATTTGCATGGCTGCCAAAGTTGGGTCTTCGGCCTGCTACCAAGGCATATGGCATGGTGATCAAGGTGAGTGAATAACATTGCAGTATCACCAAAGATCTGGATCTTTGTGGCCATCAAACCTGCCGCAATGCTTGTCTAAAATGTTGCTTGTACACTTACTAATCATGCATGAAATGAAGTTGTTGAGCCGTGTTTAATCAAAGAAGACGGTATGACAACATCATACTGGCAGTGTTCTTGGCAGGTTCTGTTGTATGAAAATTTTTCATGAGATGACATGATCCACAATGCCTTGTCTTGCTGTTTGTGCTCCCTACCCTCTTGCTCTATTCCTCCCTGCTCTGCGCCCACTCCCCACATACCCCCCCCCCCCCCCCCCACCACCACCCTCAAAACAACATACCATGCCTGGTCCGTATGCATCACATCTGATGTGAAAATGTCAATAAGTCTACACGTGGAGTCATGCAAACTTTCACAGTGACGCACATCTTTCATGTTTGCATGTAGATATCTCCTGAAGGCAAGGTTCTGGAACACCTCATGGACACTGATGGCTCTGTGGTCAACTTCATCTCAGCTGTCACTGAGCACAGCGGCCGACTCTTTTTTGGGAATGTGGCTGGGGACTATGTGAGCTACATAGACACCAAGTGAAGCAGTAGGACACAATCTGAATTTGGAGTTGGATCTGGGGCCAACAATGGCTGGCCTGAATCCCACCAACGCTCACAAAGGAAGGCAGTGCAGAGAGGTGTGAATGTGTTGATGTCTGGAGTGACTTTGAGAATGAGAATGATAGTTGAGATACAACGTAAGGCACTCAAACAATGAGGCAGGAACATGCACACGCTTCAGCAGTGTCCGCATGCAAGCAGGATGATATACTCACATGTGTACTCATGATCATCATCAAACATCCAATGTCCCAACAGCATCATTGTTTGTAGTCAACACCACATTGTTACTAGTCAACACCACATTTGCACCCGGTTGTCAAAAAAGTTGCAGAGATCCAAGCTGGTCTGAGTTGTTGTTTTAGATGAAATATGTGATGACAGATCTGTTCAGACATGTCTATACAGTATGGCAGAGGGATGGCAGCGTGTTGAATGGAAGCTTATGTATCCGAAGTTGTGCTGGTGTACATACTGATATCAGGCCTGATTCCCTTAATTTTGGCTTAAGGGTTCCGAAGTCCATAACACATTAAAGTTGTTACTGCTTAATTGCACCGCCTAGCTGCATGCATGAACCTTCTTCCGTACTGGCAGTATGATGCAACATGTCAGCAAATCTTTCTGTGCTGTTTCAACTTTTGACAATTTGATTTTGCATCAAGCAGTCCAAGGGTTAAATCAACATTTTCACTCGCCTGTACATGTGTACACCATCTGCAAGGACAATAAATTTCCGTTCCATTTGGATCGTTTACTGCTGCCAGAACAACGAAGACGCTCTCAGTCGACGCAATGCATACAGTGAGGCCTACAAGTACTGATCAGTACATCTGCGTTGCTGGTCATGGCATGGCATGTTGCCACGCACTTATAACAATCCAGTGATTCGGCAAGTCCTCATCCATGCAGCAGAAACCAGAGTCCACAGGAGGGTAGGATCAGATGCAAGGTAACAGGCAAAGCTGCAGTGCAGCTTTCATTGGTGTTTCCAGTCATAGCTGTGGTGCCATGCTCATATCAATGGGTGCGTTTCTCATCACCCACTGCAACATGGACACACATGGTTTTCCTGTAAATGCATGATGCTATTGTACACAGTGTGCCATGGCCACTACCACATTTGCTGTGCTGGCCTTGCACCTTTGCAATGTCAGCTACAGCGGAAAAGCAGGTGCCTATTGGGATTCTGTCATACGCAAGGCAGATGGCAGACCCTCAAGCAGTAAAATATGGGTGGATGAGCTGTGACAAAGAACTTGTGCTGCCACACAGCAAGCATGAATGCGCAGTTCTTTAGGAGCACTTTCTCTGATCAGTATAGCACCTTCAGATATACATGCTGCAGCAGTATACACATGATCCACTAATACATCCGAGCTAGCTGACGCCCGATTGAAGTTGATTATGGACCATGGGAAGACTCATGTTTATGAGCAGCAATACTGCGGGAGGCTTCACTGCGACTTCGTGTAAAACACTGATCGATGAACATCCAAGAGAATATGACCCTGGCTATGCTTGGTCAATGGGCATTGAATAAATTCACTTTTTGGCCTCAGCTTGCTCAGGGGGCTTGGGGGGGTCTGTGAGGTCCCTGCAGTAGGGCCCTGGTGGCTGGTCCCACGTGAGAGTTGTCTGGCCTTCCGCCTTGGCAACCCATTCGCCATCTACGATTGCGCCCGCCGGCTCTGCTTTTTCTCTGTGCTGTGAACCTACCTACACATGAAAAGCAGGCGATGTCAACACGAGACGACAAAGGATGCTGCACAGTGCATAATGCGTTCTGCTGCAAGGCTATGGCGTCTACGGCTATACGACTGCTAGCAGGACAAGCTATCATGTAACGAAGACTACAACAGCCAGTGCCTCTTGGAGTGGCTAGCCTAGACATGTAAGCCAGCAGACGCACCCCTCTGCTATCACACAAATGCTTGATGAAGTCCGGTGCCTGCCCATACTTTGCAGTATGGGTCACACAAACTTGGAATGCAACTGCTGTTGCACACTCATGTGGCGCATTTTGCTGAAGACCTTGAGCCTTCTGTAGAGCATGGTGTGCATGGTGCACATGCGCTCACCCAAGGCTGCAAAATATGAGCAATGTTTGCAAAGACAGACCAACACAACACAGAGGCTGATACAGCCCAGGCACAAGCGCATCAGCGTGACAGAAGAGGCCTGTGATGCTGCACTTACAGAGCCGTGTGCTACAGCACAGCAACACAAGCACCCACCCTAGGAGTCTTGCCGGCTTTCAAGTCCTCCATGATGCTGACTGCGTCCTGAGGGGTCAGGTCCTCATAGTAGGTGTACTTGAAGCTTCTAGCGTCTGGACCGCTGTAGTCAGCTACAGCAATCATCGGTGCATTCACACATGAACCCATGCACTCCATCTCCGACAATGTGTACATGCCATCCTGCATTAAACATTCGGCATGCTGAATGCGGTCATGATCGGTGCATTCAAAGACGCATGCTGTATGCAGTTTAAAGTATGCATTGGGTACACACCACTCTGTGATGTAAACCTCGCAAGACAGGCCCCAGATGCATGGTATTGTGATTGTGTTGGGCACACACGATCTTGCTATGCTTCTGTAAGACAATGACACATGCAGCGTGACAGGCCATACAGCTTTCGTCTATCTAATGCTGTGCCAGAAAGGGCTTCTTGAATCACGTCTGTGACAGCTCAGCTCTACACAGTGTCCTCATGTTTCATGTGAACTCTCACACACACATATGTACTTCATATAGTAAAGTATACAAATATTCAGACATACAACAATGACCTGTTCGGTGCGCAAAACATGTGACCTGGTTGTGCGAGGAGATGGAGGCCTGCACATGTACAGACTATTGTCTCTTCCACTATGTGTTGCGCACCTGGCAGGTCATTGCTGTATGTCTGGATATTTATACACTGAAGTCTGCCAATGTTCATGAAGGAACAATGCACAACAATGATTCAAGAGGTCAGCGCTGCCTACCGCTGTGGTCTGTCCATAGTCCACTCCTAGATGCTGCTTTAGGGTCTGATAAATCTCACGAGCGCCTTGAAGCATGCAGGGTGTCGTGCCGCAAACCATGACATGATACTTGCCCATCTTGCTTCTGTTGAACATGGTATAAAAAGTGGCAACCTCGTATACTCTGATGGGAGGCACATTCAGCACCTCTGCCACCTGCAAGCATGATAGCCCTGGCTGCAATGACTGAGCCAACACAGAGCAACAGCAGCAGAAAAATGGTCAGTGTTGAATGCAACTTTATTTTACTTTGTTCATCGCACTCAAACTGAGCCAGCCTTTGTTTTGCTTCTGGGCCAGATCCAAGATTGGAATCATTGCAGATGCTTTGTAGTTTGTAGGGAACTGTGCCACAATCTCTGCTGCCTGCAACAGGGCAAGACATTGTGTTTGAGTGCTGAAGTATAAGACTCGTAAAAGAGCCTCAATATTGTACAGACAAGACTTGTGCATTCACCAATTGTGATCAAGCAGTCAACAACCATTGGTCTGACACTGTGTGTAGCTATGTTGCTTACAATCTCATAGTTGTCGTCTGTAAAATTGAATGGAGTCTCCCAGTTGTTGTCAGGATTGTGCTTGTGCTGCAAGAAAGCAGGTCGTTCATTAGTTCCTAAGACTTATTTGACATGAAGTGAAACCGACCAGGGCCGAGGCCTTACCACGTTAAATATGTCGTGACTGTTCGTGGAAAAGTCCCTCGGCACACACTGCAGCGCACGCAAGGTGTGATCAACAGGATTCTGAGTGTAGGCCTACACCACATGTGATGGTGTGTGCGCACCTGAGACGCTGCAGGGACTGATCCGCAGACGGGATGATGGCAAGATTGGCGAAGAGCAGCCGACAACCGCCCTGCACTACGCAAGCTGCTGCGCAGCATGCTATAGATGTGTGAAATACTAACCTCAGCAACCACAGTGCAATGCCGCGTTCAGCATGCGCAACTTGGCGAACAGTTGCAGCATACGTTGAGCAAATTATAGGGTTCTTAAATTTTGTCCAGGTTTCGACGAATTAGGTAGTGACGATTGATACGCCCAGCTGCACAGTGGACTGCATAGAGTTGATACGGTTGGGTTGTTTCCAGCTTCACAGAGTTGGCCATGCTCACAAACTTAGTGAGGCGACACTAAAGCTGCATACAGAGGAATTGTGAAAGCTCGGTACCCTAGGCTGGTCAGGCGGATATATATGAGCATAAGTTTTCGCTTGTCTCTTCATGTCGGTCGCAGCTAGGTCTCCTCATCACGGCAATAAGCGTCATTTTGAGCCAAGCAGTGACTCGCCAGAGTGCTACAGCACAGATCGCAGTTCTGGCCCTAGCAACAAGCGATATAGGCAGTACACTCAGAGCTTGCGCTGCGCTCCACTTGCAGAGCGTCAGCCGTATGTTGTGAGCTCCACTACTCTTCAGGCGTTGAAGGGCTTGTTCCCTGACATGGACGACAAGGTAAGAAGGTTTTCATCTCAGAGTTGCCTAGCAACTATATTGCGCTAGTGATGCTCAAGGTCATAAGGTTGCTGGCTCCATGCAGACCATAGGAGACGTTTTAGATGCATGCGGCGACAACATAGATAGCGCTATCAAGCAGCTAGGGCAGTTGCGCTTGACAGCTCACTGTGGAACAGCACAGCCTGCAGCTTCAGGTGCAGACCAAGCTGCAAATCCCAATGCTTCAGCTGGCAGCCAAGCAGCAGGTGAGCAATCAATCCAAGCATTATACTGAAGAAGAATGCAACCCTTGCTGCCATCTTTGGTTGACAGCTGACCAGAGATCATGGCAGTGCAGCCCCCCATTCCCACGATCTGATGTATTTCCATCTTCTGCAGGACCTTCTGTCACAAGCAATGCGCAAGCAGCACCGCCTGTGGCAAAGGCCAAGTCACCAGAGGAGTGGGTTGAAACTCTTGTCCAGCAGATGGCCTCAGCTAGAGACATGGCTGATGCTCGAAGCAGAGCTGCAAGCATCCTGCAGACATTCCAACATGCTGTCCTGCATACGTCAGGACCACAGGCAAGTACAAAGCTATTACGCACTCATGCTGTGCACACAACATGACCCACTGTCCACACTGAGACTCACACTGTTGTTGAAATGGCTTCAGATGCTTGATTTTGCAAGCTGAACTAACAGTGGAACTGAGTAGTTTTGTGAATTCTCCCAGGATTCTTTGAACCCCAGTGGCTTGAAGAGTCAGTTGGCAGAGCTGCAACACAACAACAGCATCCTCAAGCGCGCTGTTGCCATACAAAACAACAGAATTCAGGACCTGTCCAGCAGAGAAGCTGAGTCTCAGCAGTTGAAGCAAGTGGTGGCACAGCTACAAGAGAAGTGCCATGGTCTTGAAATGAACAATTACTCCTTGGCGATGCACCTGAGACATGCCACAGACAATGG
>JAABUH010004942.1_pt1 | contig 10611 bp, 10 predicted proteins | sample 5559121 | NCBI WGS metagenome assembly JAABUH01 (sample SAMN10711871, study PRJNA513364) | rock metagenome | isolation source: Antarctica rocks | place: Antarctica: Victoria Land, Battleship Promontory nord | collected 2015-12-28 | reverse complement strand
CACCAACAGACAAGCCAGCAGACCAACCTCAGCAGTCAGCTGACAAAGGCAGTGACTCTGCGTCAGCAGCAGCGGCGACAGCAGCAGCGACAACGGCTGCCGCAGGAAGTGAGGAGGGGAGGGAGGAGGCAGATGACTCGGCTGTTAGGTTGATTGCCTCTAAGAAGGCTTCTACCTTCACAGAATACTTCAAGTAAGGCTCAGCTCTTTGTCTCCAGCTCAGTGATGTGTCAACTTGCATGGACTAACGTCCCTTGTAGGTCTGGCTTGTCGTACATGATGTGCCTCATGCTCTGTTGTGCTCAGCATGGTCACATGGGTCATCACATGCTGTGCTGTCAGGCATACTGAGCACCACATGTCAGCCATTGTTCCACCGGGGAGGGATTTGTCCCCTAGGCACAAGTGAAGGAGCCTTTTGGCTTTGCAGGACAAGGTGGAAGCAGGAGGGCTTGGATCCAGGCCAACCCCTTCTTCGCGTGGGCCTGGCCAACAGACGCAGAGACACCCCCTATGAAGGTATGCATGCCCATTGCTCATCCTATGCAGAGCTACAAATGCTGAGCCACGCAAGCAGGCAAGAAAGCTGGCTACCCCATCGGCACATGGTCAGCTTCCATTGCTGTGCGAAGCATGGACTCTTGGCTGAGCTGAGCAGCCTGCCTGTGCTGTGCTGAGTGGGTAGGGCTGCAACATCTTCTATGCATGCATGACAACGTCTCAAGAGGCAGCATTTGCAACGCATCCTGTATCTGACGTTGCGTCAAGCAAGCACGGCAAGTGATCTTAGATCTTGCCTAGCTCACCATCCTTTGAAGTGGTTGTGACGTAACAACAGCGTGTGGCAAGCTTATGCCATGGGTACGACAAAAGATGTTGCATGCTGACCCTCAGCACCTTTGTCATGTGCAGTTTGGTCCTGCAGGCGGAGTGTTCCTGGTACCACAGCTGTGCATCGCCCACCCATTGACCCGGCAGTGCTTCATCATGTCCAAGCTGGTGCACCAGGTCCTGCACTATGTCAACCAGTGCCTGCTGGCCAGCGAGCTGCAGCCCAAGCTTGTCAAGGCTCCCCACAGGTTGTCTTCCCTTCTCTCAGACTTTGCTCTGCTGCTGCTGCTGCTGCTGCTGCCGCTGCTGCTTTGCACTCAGGTGTTCTGGTCACATTGCCTTGCCCTTGTCAGTGCAAGACAGATGATGCACCCTTGATGATTGCAGCCCTTGTTACGGCATCATGAGACCTATCAACTTAGCTGCTCTAGACTTTGACCGCCACTGGAAGCCCCCCTGGTGTGATTGGTTGTGTACTAGTATGCACAGACGCTTGCAAGGCATGTGCGGAGGATTTGAGGCAGTATGTGCTTTCTGATCCAGAAGTCCGTGTGGCTCATTTTGCCAAACGTCACTTTCCCTCCTCGCCAACTTTGAATTCAAAAGTTCTGAAGCGTCTTCGAAATTTGACTCATGTTGCCAAATTTTGAAGATGCTGCAGGACTTTTGAACTCAAACTTGGCGAGGAGGGAAAGTGACTTCCAGGCGTCAGTATCACTTGATGTTGGTCATACTGGTGCAGGTTGCCCAACATAGTGTATGTGCTGGAGGCGTTGACTCCCAAGGCCTGCCAGGAAGACTACAGCTACGAACGCTTTGAGCTGTTGGGGGATGCCTTCCTCAAGTATGCAGTGTCGCTCTTCCTCTTCCTCAAGTTCCCTGAAGCCCATGAAGGTACCTGCCCTGCTGGACTGTGACTTGTCACCTCCCATACTTGTTTATGCAACTGTGGCATCTGCCATGTTCTGGATTGATTTGCTCGGTCTTGCATGCCCTGCCTGTTTCTGCCCTGCCTGTTTCTGCCCTGCCTGTTTCTGCCCTGCCTTGCAAGGTTTGGCCCCGTCCTGACCTGTTTGGGCCTGCCCTGCCCTGTTTGTCAAAACAGTAAGCGTTCATCTGCTGTACGTGTGAACACTTAAGTTTGGTTAGAGTTAAATCGCAGAGTCACTTATGCCTGACTGATTTAAGTGCGTAACCTGTTTTTGCTCACCCTATAGTCAAAACTTGGCTAGCAGTTCGCTGCAGCTCAGCCTTCTTGACTACCTTGAGTCTGACATTTGAGGGATGGAGCATTCAAGGGCTGACGCATTTCATGGCTGGAGCATCTGTTCTGTGTGCTGATGCTGACAGTTGGGTGTGGGGTCGCAGGGCAGCTGGCGGGGCGTAAGGGCGCGGTGGTGGCGAACACCAATTTGGTCAAGATTGCCATCCATAATGGGCTGAAGCACTACATGCTGGCCCCCCTGCCCCGGGGTAAGGGGGCCAGAAAGAGGGCCGAGCTGGGCCTCTCGGTGAGGCTCCCGCTCTCATTGCCCCTTTGTGATGACAGCACTGTCATCTGAGGGCGTACATTGTTTTCAAAACCTCTGCCTCTGTAAAATCTGTCAATGCTGAACCCTGAGCCATAGGTTCGTGCACTTATTAGGTCAAACCCTTTTGCTCACATAGAGCGTGTCTGTGCCACACATGTCGAAGTGAAAGTAGGCGGTGTCAGCTGTAGCTGTCTGGAAAAAGATGCATTGATCTTTGTTCAGTGAACATACAGCGACACATAGGAAGATCATTCAATTATCATTCATTGAGCAATCAATGAAACTCTTGTCGGTGTGCTGCAGACCACCCAGCAACTGAAATCCAAAGCTTGGGCTGATGTAGTGGAGTCCCTCATTGGCTGCATATACCTGGAAGCTGGTGAGAACGCTGCTATGGAGTTCCTGGTTTACCTTGGCATCATTCCAGAAGTGCCCATCGGTTTTGAGCGAGAGCCTACAGTACACATTGCTGAGGTCAACATGGAAAATGACCAGCTGGCAGCCGACATAGCAGCTGCTGAGTCAGCTGCTGCTGCGTTGGACCTGACTGAGCCGGCAGGTGCTGAGGCAGCTGCTCCAGCAGGTGCTGCTGATGCTGCTGCTGCTGCAGGGGCGCCATCAACTGCTGTGAGTATGTCAAAGCTTGATACATTACCAGCCACCAATGGCAATACCACAGGCAGTGTCCAGATAGACAGCACCAGAGTTGTTGCGCATGGTGCTGCACAGGATGCAGCAGCAAGACCAACCACTGTCAGCAGTAATCAGAGCAACCTAGTGGGCACAGAGGCACCTGCAAGTGGCGTCACCAGTGTTGTTGGAAACAGCAGCCTTGGCTCTGATAGCATGGGTGGCAGTCAGGCAGAGGACAGCTTCCCGGCTGCTGAGAACCAGGCCATGGACATCTCTGCTGCAGACCAGACCATAAATGATGTGAGTGATGCTGCTGCTGCTGGGCCACACAGCAACGGCCACCCCTTCACCACCATCCAAGCCCTCAACAGCCTCACCCCTCCTTCCAGAACGCCTGTTGTGGCCACGCAGCCTGCCCTTGCCAATGGCCATACCACAGACCACTCGGCTGTCATGCCGCTGTTGGATTCACATCAACAGCTCAGCAAGCAGGGAACAGCACCGCCGACACTGCAGACTACTGCAGAAGCCCAGCAATCAGCTCCGGCCAGTGGTCCAGCCGGCAAGGACACCTTGCTTCCAGCAGATGCTAAGGCACAGCAGGCACAGTCATCAGACCCTCATGCCCTTGCCATCTCACCAGATGGCAGTGACAGTGACCATGACAATGTGCAGTCAGGCTACATGTACCAGTCAGGCTATGGCGCCAACTCAGAGGCAGAAGATTCAGGCCTCGCTGAGTCTGGCTCGACTGAGCGGCGTGCCAATCCCGAGGAGATCGAAATTGCTGAAGAAGAGGTCGAGGGCGACATCCTGCTCCCACCCTCCCCCAGCCAGTCAGGCCACCCTATGGAGCTGGACTCTCCTGTAGGCCTGCCTGTGACAAGTGTCCCTGCTGGGGATGGGACAGTCCCAAAACAGGCCAGATTGGCATCAGATCTACCCTCAGGGGATGATGATGACCAGGTGAAAATGGACGCATTGGCCTTCCTGGCAATGGAGGAGGACTCTGGGGATGAGCACCAGGCAAGGCCTCCACGTGGACAGGTAAGCAAACTTTGCTACACTCATGCAAGCATGCAATTACTATCTACAAGCGTGCAGAATTTGTGATGAGTCACACTTGCAGATTCAGCCCGTGCGAGGCTCCATGCCACCTGTGTATGCAACTTATGTATGTGATAGCGGCACTGTTTTTTGGGCCATTATGCACATGCTTTATAGCCAAATCTGTACGCTCACAACACATTAACATACATGATCTGCCTCAGTCAGCAGCAATGCATGTGCATGTACCTCAGGCGTGGCGGCCGCCTCAGGAGCTGATAGACAGCTACAGCAGCGGCATTGAGGCGGTGCTGGGGTACAAGTTCCAGAAGAGGGCGCTTCTGCAAGAAGCCCTCACCCACACCTCCTGGCCTGATGCCACCCAACAGGTCAGAGGCTGCTCATTTTGCCATGCTTCTCACTTCTGTTACTGCACACACCGACAAGGCGCACCCTGACTGCCAGAACAGGAGGTTAAACAGGGAGGTACTCAAGACTGTATATACCTGACTCCAGTGGAACACACATGTGTCTAACGAACAAACAAATGGATGATGCATGCACTGCAGTATCGTGTTGACACAGAAGACGTGCTGCTGATCCCTGATGTGTTACAGCATGGACATTGGCAGAGCCTGTGACACATCAGTCCTGTACATCCTGCAGCACGTTATTAACAAAAGCAAAGCTTTGTAACACTAGGCAAGCTTTTTAAGACATCTGTACAGTGTTCACAGCTTTCTTGTCGTGTGGCGTCAAGTCAGGTGTTGATGTCTAACAAGCAAAGATTTGGCTGACTGGACACCATGCTGAGTCATGTCCTGTCAAGCATGCATGATGCTGCAATGGTAAGCCCTGCAATTTAAATTCCAGCTGATCAGCCAGGTCTTGTGAAACAAGCTGTCCACTATAGTGTCAGGAACAATGTCATTGACTCTAAGCTCTGCTGGTCTATGAGACATAGCTGACCGCATCATGGTGGCATGATTGCCTTACACCCAATTTGACCTTGCTAGGTGTGCAAACATTAGAGTAGGTGACTCACTTGACTGGCTGCTAGCCTGCAAAGCCAACACATGCTATTTTGCTTGTAAAGCTGACAAGTAATTTCTTGGGCTGGTGACTGTCTGTAGTGGTTGCATCAGAATCCTGAGACTGTCACGGCTGCAGTCGTCATTAAACTGTTACCGGTGAGCGTCTGTTGACTTTCTGATGGATCCTCAAAGCAAGTCATCACTAGATCAGAAGAGCTATGCTGTGTCAAGATTTTGTTATGGGATTACAACGCTGCAATGCATTCAAATCATCAGCCTGGCTTTTGGTCACTGTCTGCAACAATAACTTGTTGCAGGCAGCTGCAAGAAAGCAGGCCATGGGTTGGCATGGCAGTAGTTTCTGCGCCTGTGACTTTTATTTTTGTCAGATGCGTTCCTGTTCTTTTGACAGCCTGGTTTGGTGGCTGGTCAGCACCAGCAGAAAGTCATTCTGGCTGTGACTGACAGGCGTTCAGACTGTTGCCCAGCTTGGCATGTAGTGCCTGTCACTGAAAGTTTAACAACACAGCATTGTATGTCATTGAAAAGGGTCATTGAAAAGATCCATGCCCTTTTTGTCGCCATGCCATGCTGTGTTGCTGAGCTCTCACTGACAGGCATTACATGGAAGGCATGATCAAGCATACATGTGATCTTTGTGATCGTCACAAATTGTTTGTTTGCACATCATTAAAAATGAAAGAGACAGATCCCATTGTCTATAATCCACCCTCAATACCTGATTGTTGTAAAGCAGAGCCTGATATCTATCACAATTTTAATCAGCAGCTGACTCAGCCTGGCTTCCTCTGCATGCCTTTTGGAGTTTGCATCTCTTGTGAGCCACAGGTTCCAGGCCTGCAGAAGGCACAAGTATTCAAAGTCCTCTCTGCTACTGCCCTTTAAAACTTGCAGCCGCCCCTCTGTTCACGGCTGGAAGGAAGCCGATAGGCAGGCTCCCTGGAAGAGCAAGACTGCTTTTGCATCTATCTAGCTTATGCTGGCATGTTTTGGTCATCGTCAGAGAAGTCTGGACAGCAAGTGTTGCATTAGCATGTTGCTGCTCGTTTCTACAACTAGCTGCAGAGTGTTTACAGGCTCCAGGGTCAGCATGGGTGGCAAATTGCGTTGAGCAGACCTGTAAGCTATGACTATGAGCTGCTCAAGGCATCTTGCTAGGTACTTTGCACTTGTGTACTTTGCAGATTTGTACCAGCAATATGTGTGCTCAAAGACATGCCATGCAATGCAGACACATGCAAATAGATCGTGTTGACCACAACAGCATGATGCCCAGGGTCTTGTCAGCCATGCGACTTGCCAACTTCCTGAACAGTGCTGCTGTTGTCAGCTGCTCTTTCACTACCACATGTTTGACTGGCATGACACCATCTGCGCTTTTGTGTGTTCCGCCTGCCTGCATGCGCATGATGACTTCCTGGCTTACACCGTTGGTATCCCTGCTCTTTCAGCTTCAGGTAGCAGCTGAGCACAAGTCAACTGTAACCTGAAGGTAAAAGACATGGTGCAGAGCGTTCATCCCTGATTCAATGGCTGGGCACCCGGGACCATGCCTCGCCTTCAGCTTTTGCCAGTCAACAGCTGGCTGGAACTTTGGGACAAACATAGGTCTGGGCACCCAGCCACTGATTCCTGCTGCATTCATGCAAGCACCTTTCACACACACCTCAAAATTTTGGTTAGTATCGGCGAGCTGACAAAGCTGGTGACCACTGATTGCATTAACTGGTCACTCTGGCTGTGTCATCAACCTCAGGAAGGGTATTGGCTATACATGGAGCCAGCCTGAAATTTCCTAGCCCAACGCAACACAATGACACAATCTGAGTGCTCACGCCAGCCCGCATGCATGCACACCTACGATCCTGAATGCATCATGCTTGTGAGCACGTTTGAGGAGTCTTCGAACATCCTCAAGCTTGCCAACACGCTAGATGCATCCTGGACTTCTCTGTGTTGGCAACGAGATGTTGATTGCCCAAAGCGTCTACTGGCAGCAGTGCTGGCAAACTCATCAGACTCAATGTACCTCTGATGTACAGTTGGATTGCATCAACAAGTATCAGTACATCACTCTTGTCATGACTTCAGATTTTGTGTATGGCTCACACCTGCCAATGCATACCTTCATTCCTCAATAGCACAAGTTGTGAATGACAGAACTTCTGAGAAGTACTTTCTTGTGTGCTCAAGCTGAGGATCAAGCTCTGTTATATGCAATAGTTTTCATTGAAGCTATAGCTATGGCTTTGGAGCATCTGTTGTCATATCATGTCACGTCGAAGTTGCATGCAGTACTGCCACCAGATGCAACTCATACAATCGCAGATTTTGTGGTTGTATGGAGCTTTATCTGACGACAGTACCGTATGCAATTAGAACAAGCATGCTCCTGGTTCATCTTCTGCAAAGTCTAATGAACATCTCAAGAGGCTGCTGTGGCAACATGCTGACTCATCTTGCCCTTGATGGTCACCGGTCAACTGAAAATTATTATTAGGTGCACCAAATCCGCTTTGCTGTTGACCTCACCAGCCATTGTCATGTACAGATCTGAAGTGTCAGCTTGTACAGTACATGTAGCATGAAGTCTCCAGTGTTGCAGCCCACTGAGCATGAAGCAAAGCTACAGGGCATTTGTTGCCTTTAGCTGAGATGATGGGCTGTTGAGATTGCTGTCAGTCAAGGTCATCCTACATCATCAGAGCTGCTGTATCGCAAAGCGTACTCAGCATACAAAGTGCTCAAAGATTCCGCCAGTGCTGCTATGTCATACACTTGCTTATTTTCTCAAGTACTTTGTACCACTTGTGCTTGCTATGCATGTTTGCTTGTGTTGTGAGCATGACAGTCTCACTAATCACTCAGTCAGCCACCAGCCTTGTAGCCAGGTCCCAAATTGGAGCTTGACCTGCTGGACTGGAACTGCTTGATGTCAGAGCGTACTCTTATTGTTGTAGGCTAGACAATACCGCAGTGGACTTCCAGCAACAGCATGACCGCAGACAGGCTGGATTGTTGCTCAACATGCTGATCAGGGCTGATTAGGGCAAGTCTGGGGTATGATCTGTCTGTGATGTGTGTGCAGGGGTACCAGAGGCTGGAGTTTCTGGGGGACGCCGTGCTGGACCTGCTCATGACCAGATACTACTTCACCACCTACAGGTGCCCTCAACCCTCTCACCCATACTTCATGCAAAGTTCAGGATGCCCATTACCAATGTCATGTCTGCTGCCTGTCAGCAACGCCACTGCGATGGTTAGAATGATAAAGTCAGCTGGAAAGTTGCACTGCTGCGCTTGCTTGCTTGCTGCATGTTCAGCCACAGCATAGCTATTGACTCACAGGAGAGTGCACAAGGCAGATCCTGATGCGGCTGCGTCAGTTTGTTGCATGTTCAGCCACAATGGCTGTTGTGTTATAGCAGAGTGAAGCAGGCAGACCTTAATGCTGCTGTGTGACTTTGCTGCATGTTCAGCCAATTTGGCAGCCAAAATGGGAATCTGTATGGTAGCAGAGTCAACAAGGCAGAGCCTGATGGTGCTGTCTGACTGTGTGTGCAGGGACAGCAATCCCGGCACTCTGAGTGATCTGCGCTCAGCCTCGGTCAACAACACTCGCCTGGCCTCTGTGGCAGTCCTGCACAAGATCCACACCTTCATCCGGCATTGCTCTTCACCCCTCTTCCATGACATTGGCCTCTTTGTGGAGCAGCTGCAGCAGGCTGTGGCCGACCAGGAGAAGAAGATCATAGAGCAGCAGGAGGTCCTGCGCCAGCAGCAGCGGCTGGAAGCTGCCCGAGCAGGTGAGGATGTCAGCATGACTGATGGCTGGCTTGGCGGCAAGCACAAGGCTGGAGGAGAAGATCTGAATGATTCGCCACCTAAGCGGCCCAGGAGCAGTTCCCCAGATTCCCATGGCCGCCACCTTTCATCTTCTTCTCCTGACACAGCTCCTGAGAGACAGATGGAGACCCCATCCCAGGACCTGACTCACCCTCAAGACTCAACCCAGCCTCAGTCTGAGTCAGCTAAGCCAGCGAGTCAAGCACCACAGGAAGCTAGTACAGGGGTGGATCATCTGGTGTTTGCTGGCTCAGCTCAGCAGCTGCCGGCAGAGCTACCAAATGACACAGCAGCTGTCGATGCTGACTCACATGTAAACCAAGACAACCCCAGCACAGCTGACAAGGCCAGCGCCAAGCCGGACTCTGCGCCAGCTACTGCAGCAGCTGCTGAAGCAGGTGGTGATGCAGCTGGTGATGGTGCCAACCCCACAGGGGGTATCATGGATTTGGAGGATGGGGTGCAGCACCCCTTGGGGGGCCCCAAGCCGGACAAGCCCAAGTCCAAGCGTAAGAGGCACATCTACAACAAAGAAGCTGTCAGGGTACGCTTGGTTGATCTTTTTTCTGTGCACATGCAACCTTGTACCTGTACTTATTCTGATTAATAAGACGTGGCAAATGTAGCATGGCTGGAATTTTGACCAAGCAAGCATTTATTTGCTTTAGTGCTTGTGTGAGGTAATACTGAGGTATTTGAGCACAGCCAACAACGTGAAATCTGTAGCTGGATTGATACAACAGCAAAGCTTTAGGCTGACAGATTTGGACTGTGTGTGTCACACAGCATGTTCTGTTGCCCCTATTACGTCTTGATAGCATCCGTGACAAAATGCACATGCCCAAATGTGGTCAGGGTCATCCGTAACAATCATGCTGCAATCTGAAGCTGGTGATGGTCATACCAAACACATTCCTAAGAGTGTTGCAGGAGTCTGTTCAGGAGTCTACAGTAGTTGCAAACACGGCATAGTGTGTGTAACAAGCCAATCATGGTGTCATTCTCATGTCAGAAGTGCGTCAGTCATGGCCTTGCATAGCTGCGTCACACCAGCTCAGACATGTTGGGCCTGAACACATGCAGGGCAAGGCTAGGGAGCTTCAGGCTGATGATGATGCCAAGGCGGCAGCCCTGATGTGGGCCAGTGAGGCAGCGTTTGGCAACACAGAGGTGGCAGCCCCAAAGATCCTGGGAGACATCGTGGAGTCCCTTGTCGGGGCTGTCTACATTGACAGCCGCTGCAACTTTGACAAAACCTGGGAGGTGAGGCCAAATACTATGTCAATCTGTGCATGTCTGCCTGCCTGCCTGCCTGCCTGCCTGCCTGCCTGCCTGCCTGCCTGCCTGCCTGCCTGCCTGCCTGCCTGCCTGCCTGTCTGTCTGATGCTTTGCTCCTGTGTTCGTCTGTCTGATGCCCCGGCCCTTTTGTCTGTCTGTCTGTCTGTCTGTCTATCTGTCTGTCTGATGCGATGTCCCTCTTTTATACTGTTATGCTGTCTCAGTGCATGCCATCCAAGTAGGCCTGGCATTCCACAGATGGCTGTCATGTGCCATGTTGTGACGCTCACATGTCTTGCCTCACGGAAATCGTGCATATTGCTTGCATGCATTCAGTGGTCAGGCTAGTTGCAACACAGGCTCAGGGCTGCATGTGTGGTGCAGATCTT
>JAABUH010004940.1_pt1 | contig 10613 bp, 14 predicted proteins | sample 5559121 | NCBI WGS metagenome assembly JAABUH01 (sample SAMN10711871, study PRJNA513364) | rock metagenome | isolation source: Antarctica rocks | place: Antarctica: Victoria Land, Battleship Promontory nord | collected 2015-12-28 | reverse complement strand
ATATAATCCCACATTAGGGTGCATGCGCACCGCCTGCATGGCTCCCGAGCGCCTAGCAGCTGCTGCAAGGACACAGTCGCGCTGCCCGGGGCGCCGGGGGGCCCGGCGCGGGCGCGCGCCGCCGATGCGCTTGTCCTCGGCCAGCAGCGCCTCCAGGCGCTCGCGGTACAGCTGGCGGTGCAGCGCGGCGGCGGCCGCCGCGTCGAAGCCCAGCCGTTCGCACAGCTCGCCCAGCACGGCCGCCTTGCTCGGCGCCGCGTCCAGGCGCCCGCTCGTGAACTCCTCGCGCAGCAGCCGCCTGCGGGCACAGGGCGGAGCGAGTGGGTCATACGCGGGGTAGTGCAGCGCCTGCCGTCCCCGCCTCGCTGGGCTCACGTTTGGTGTCGCAGCTGCAGGCTGGCACTTGACCGAACTGTGCGCCCGATGGCGCTTGCGCAGCGCAAGGGTGCCAGCATGCTGGGCGGCAAATTGAGGGAGCCCGATCAGGCCAATACGTGACGCCGCTGGGCAAGCCCCTCGCTCTGCAGCCGGCCGCGCGGAGGCAGTACAGAGCGTCGGCAAACATGTCAGGCCTTGAACATAACCCTACGCTCCTCCTGCAGCCTGTACGCACAGTACGCTGCGGCGCAGGTGCAGGCAACGCGGCACCCGCGTCAACGCAGCTGTCGAGCGCTCGGCGCTACGGAGAATGGCGGGGATGTCAACAGAGCACACAGGCTGTGGGCACGGCGGCGGGCGGCGGGCGCGCGCCGGTAGGTCTTGGAGACGATGTCCTCGCGGACCTCGGCCGCCTCCTTGACGCCCAGGCCGAGCATGCGCTGCAGGTCGCCCGCGGCGCGGTCCAGCGCCGCGCCGAAGCGGCCCTCCCGTCGCAGCGTCTCCTCCATGTACACCCTGCGCGCCGCGCCGCGCCTCACCCCCGCCCTCCCGAAACGGCCGCTTGCACCTGAGGTCGCCCGCTTTGCGCGCCGTGGCCAACGGCCGCTGCGTCCCTGCCTGGCTGGTGCGCGAGAGGGAGGCCGCTGCCTGCACCCCCTGCCTTTTCGCTCCCTGCCAACAGTGCCACTGGCGCACAGGCGCCGTGCAAGACGGTGCCTGTCAGAGCTGAGGGCTCGAGCGCTGTCGTCCCCTGAGCAGCAGGCCAGGCGAGGCTGTTCAAGCTGACACATGGCGGTGCACATGGCGGTGACACATGGCGGTGCAAGCTCTGCCGTGAGGGCCCTGTCTGCGCAGGCGTGCGGCATGCCGCGGTGGCCCTGCGGCAGCAGACCCCGGCGCAGACCCTGCCGCAGCAGACCCTGCTGCAGAAGACCCTGATGCGCACCGGTAGAGCTCGCGAAGGTCGCGGCGCTTGTCGTCCGCGTCCAGGCGGCCGCCGAACACCGACACGGGCCCCAGCCCGGGCGGCATCTCCGGCTCGCCCGCCAGCGCGGCCAGCCCGCGGCTGTACGCCAGCACCTCCCCGACCGCCTGCCCGCGCCGCTGGAGCCGGCTCAGGCTCCAACAGCGCGCGCTGCAGTCGAGGGGGCGTGCTCTGCATGCCCTCCTTTGGTCACAGTCGCGCCGTGCGCATGCAGAGCTGCCCCAATGCACTGCATGTCTGGAAGCAGCAGGCTGCACAGCGGCATGCATGCGGCAGTCTGCGGCTGCTCTGAGAGGAGCAAGACCGCGGCCGGCACGAGCGACCGCTGCAAAAGGTCGCCGCGCCTGCGCCACATGCGGGTGCCGCTGACAAGCACTGCGGCGCACTTCCGCAACGTCGCTGCCGCGGCCGCGACCACTGGTGGGCAGTTTGGCCCTGCCGGCAGCCTGCTGCTGCTGCTCTCCGCAGCCAAACTCCCAGGGCGCGGAGTGGCGCGCCTGCAGCGCGTCGCTATAGTCGCGCGCGCGCGTGCGCCGCTTCAGGCACTCCAGGCCGCGGTCCAGCATGGCCTCCGCGGCCGCGCGCGCGCGCTCCTTCACCACCTCGGTCGCCGCGTCGTCCTCCAGCCGCACGCGCTGCTGCGTGGCGCGCACCTCCGCGAGCGCGGCGCGGTCCGCCTGCGGGGGGACGCCGAGTCAGGGCTTCGCCGAGGCTCCGGCGCAGGCACGCCGCGCACCCCGCACGCCGCGCGTGCGTGCTGGCTCTGCTACAGCGGCGCCCGCTGCCGCCCGCCGGCCATCGCCCATGCAGCAGGGCTGTGTGGCCGGCCAGGCGGCGCGCGGGCGGCGCACCGGCAGGCCGCCGGCGCGCGCGTCGAGCAGGCTGCGGAAGAGCGCGCGCGCGTTGTCGCGGCGCGCGATGTACAGCTGCGCGTCGCTCATGCCAAACACGCGCCGCCAGGGCAGCAGGAAGGCCGCCTTCTGGTCGCCGAACACGAGCGCGGAGACGTAGACCAGCTTTTGCAGCGCGCGCCGCTGCTCCACGTCCGCGCCGCGCGTGCCGGCCTCCAGGCGGCTGCGCATCAGCCGGCGGCCGGCGTCGATGTGCACGGGCGCCGCGTCCTCGTCCGCCAGGCCCAGCGCGTCCTTGAACGCCCGGATGCGGTCCGCCTCGTCGCCCCTGCGCCGCCACGCGACCAGCGCTGACTCAGCGGAGTAGCAGTGGCGCGGGCGCCGCGCCCGGGCGCCGTGGTGTCCGCGCCGCAGCGGCGCCTTCCCAGGGCCTTGAAGTTGCACACACCGCCTGGAGAGGTGGGCGCCGCAGCGGAGGCCCCACAGCATGCAGGCGCGGGCTCGCTGCACAAGCAGGGCCGCTGGCCGCCTGTGAAATACATGCGGCGCGCTCGCGAGCGCCCCAGGCACACCGGAAGGACCTGAGGGTAGGCACCCGCGCATTGACATCGATGAGTGCGGGCAGAGCCGGACGTTCAGGCTGGGGCGGGGGCGCACCGCAGCGGCGCGTCGCCGGGTGGCAGGACAGCCTGCAGGTACGCATCGTACGCCGCCTTGAGCTCGCCGACGAGCGCGACGCCAAAGTCGACGCCCAGCCGGTCCGCCAGCGCGGCCACGTCGGCGCGCTGCAGGGCCGCTGGGTCCTGCCCGGCCAGCAGGTTGTGCAGCACGGTGCCCGCCGCCGCCACGCGCTCCTCCTGCAGGCGCCGCGCGGCCGCGCCGCCCGCCACTGCGCCCACCACCGCGCCAGCCGCGCGGCCCGCGCCGCGCATATTGCCTGCCGCGCGCTGGCTCTCGAAGTGAGATGCAAACGCACGTGCATGCCCCCAACAGTCCTCCTCTTGCAGCCTCGTGCGCTGCTATGACCCGCAGCTGCTCCTGCAGGCCCAGCGCAGCCGCGCCCGCCACGGCGCCCGCCAGGGGGCCTCACACGCGCCGTCGGTGCCTGCACGCCTGGCTGGCTGCTATGATGCGCCCATGGTTTGTCTCGCTCTGTCCGGGCGGCGCCGTGCACCCCGCCGCCTACCCGACTCTGCGCCAGCCACACTCCCTGCGCCACAAGGCCGCTGCCAGAGGGCGGCCACGTTCCTGCTCGTACGGCGCGGGGCGGGAGGCGCACCCGGGGCGCGCGCGCCGGCTGCATAGCCCAGCCCGGCGGTCGTGGCCACCATCACCAGCGCGCCGGCGAACAGCGCGGCCTTGGGCAGGCCGGCCAGCACCTTCTGTACGCCCTCCAGCTCCCGCTGCTCCATGAACGGCTTCTGCAAGGGAACCGAGCCGAACAGCTCGCGCACGGGACAACATGCAATTAAGCAGCTTCACCCGCACCTGTCCCGTCCTTGCACTGCAAGGCCTGCAGGAAAGCAGGTCAGAGAGCAGCAAACACAGTCCAGGGCGCACTGCATGCGCCTCGTCATGTGCTCCAGTCGTTGCCGCGGCTGCTCGCCGGCAACAAAAGCGTTGCCGGCATATGCAGCCGCGTGGCAATACGTGGGACACTGCCGCCGCGCGCTGGCTGCCATGCAACAAGTGCAAGCTGCCCGCTCCGGGTGCTTGCAAAGCGCACGCATGTGCGCCGTGCGCCGTGCGGCCCTGTCCGCCGCACAGGGCTTGTGGCAGCATCATCTGGAGAGCTGGCTTCACCACATTGCGCACACAGTCATCAACTATGTTGGGGGGCTTGCGCAGCCAGCGCCTATCCTGGAGTCCTGAAACCCTACATCAGGCTCAAAGGGTCGAGCCTGGCACCGCCAGGAGTTGCTGACAGTGACGGACGTTGTTCCCGGTTCTTTCTGGAGGCGGGTAAAGCTCAGACCTGTTCTCTTCCACCCGTTGCAGCAAGATGCGCACTGTTTTCAGCCAAGCGCCGTGCATCAGGGTGAGCGCCTTTCACGGCCATGCTTTGAGGCAGCCTGGGGCGGGCCGCTTCTGCGGCCAGGCGGTTCGGGTGCGGGTGACGCAGCGGCGGGGCGGTCTGGTTGTGCGCGCGGTGGAGACAGAGAAGAAGCCCGACACAAAAGACAAGGAAAAGGCGGACCGCCTCGTACGAGGTACGCGCACATAGCGTGCTTGTAGCGCAGCTGCTCGTGCCCCTCTCTGCTGCAGATGCCTCAAGCATGCAGCGACCCTGCTCAGAGCTGCAGTGGTGGCCGAGTGGCACCACTACTCAGCTTTGCGGTGTCCCAGCTCCCCCACCAGTCCTTGCCCGCCGTGACAGGGCTGGACAAGGCGACGGCGCAGAAGATCCTCAAAGTCTGGGAGGAGACGGGGGCGGGCAGCTCACCGGACGCGCTGCGCAAGATGCTTATCAACCGCTCGATCCGCACGCTGGGCACGGTCTTGCTGCAGGTTGGGCTGGACACTGGTCCGCCCCCCGCTTTGCCAGCTCCGCTGTGCAGCTCCCGGCGCCAGCCTTTGCCACACGTGTTGATGGTCGCTCGGCTGTGCGTGCAGGCGCGTCCTGGGGCGCCTTCACCACGGCCAGGTACATTGCAAGCGGCGGCGACTTTTTCGGCAAGATCGCCGTGGAGTACCTGGCCTATGCGCTGGGGCTCTACTTTGGCGTCGGTGCGCCGCGTCCCACCCTCGGCTGCGTCGGCTGCCAGAGGCGGGGGCGGCGCCGCTGAGACTGGCGCGGGTTGCAGGCGTGGTGCTGGACGCGTTCCTGCTGGGCGCGACCGGCTATGCGGCGTTCCAGTACTCCACCAACGCGGAGGCCTTCCTGCAGGCCGTGCGCCAGGCGCGCCCTGGCCTGCGACGTCGCTCGAGGGCCATAATGTCTGCTGGCGGCGCGCAAGAGTCAGCCGAGAGTCAGCGGAGCCGTTGCAAGTCCATGTCAGGGGTGGGGTTGTGTGCGAAGTTCAGAGCACGCCCGGTGAGCGCAGGTGGCCGGCACCAAGTCCCAGACCGGGCTGGCGGTGGCGGACAAGGCGCAGAGCGCGGTCAACCTCGTCAAGGTCATCAACGCGCTGAACAAGATCTCGGACATGCTCAAGGCGCGCCCCTGCCCTGCGCAAAGCGCCGCGCCTGCGGCCGCCGTCCGCGCTGCAGGCGCAGTGCCAGGCTCGGCGGCTAGGCGGCAGGCCCCGCTGGCTGCGCTGATCCTCAGGGCGGACTCCCTTGTACGCTGGACTCGCTCATGCCCTCATCACCGCCTGCCATTGTCACGCATATTCAGCAATGGCCGGCCATCCCGGTGTTGAGTTGGACCAACAGGCAGGCTGTCAGCCGCCTGGTTGACCCTGGGTGGGGGGACACGGGTCGCAGGATGAGGCGGGCAGCGCCGGCGGCAAGCGGCAGAGCCCGCTGAAGAGCCTGAGCACATTCCTGACTCTGCAAAAGGCGGAGGCGGGCGGCTTCGACGCCGGCAAGTACGGCCTGAGCAACGACCAGGCGGCCGAGATCGCCACCGTGTTCAGCAGGCGTGGCCTTTTCCAAGAGCGCGCAGCATGCATGTGGCGACCTGGGGCGCACGCTGAGCCGGGGACAGCGCGTGTTCCCGTCGCGCGCTCGTGCGAGCACGCGACACGGTGGGCGCCAGCTATTCCAGGTGAGCACGGCATGGCGACGCGCAGGTTCGACGAGAATGACGACATGGTGCTGGAGCCAATGGAGGTCCGGAGACTCATGTGCGCCCGCTCTGCGCTGCCCCCCGCAGCGGCGCCGCTGGCGGCGCCCTGCGCGGCTGCCATGCTCATGCGCATCGCATGAGCCACGCCTCGCGCGGGCTGGCCGCGCCTTGAAAACGCCTGTGATGAGCCCCTTGCGCTTTGCGGCTGCTCAGTACGCACGGCTGCTGCGCGCGCCGGCCCGGGCGCTTGCGGCGCGTGACCCTGGCCGCGGGCGCGCAGCCGGCAAGAGGGCTTCGACTTCTCGGAGGACGAGGAGAAGAAGGCGGTGCAGATCCTGGACACGTCCGGCGATGGGCTCATCAGCTTCGAGGAGTTTGTGGACTGGTGGGTGAACAAGGTGCGCGCGCGCGCGCGCGCTGCCGGCCCCGCCTGCGGGTGTCACGTCACACGGCAACAAAGGGCACTCCATGCAGCGTAACCTCCTGCGCAACAACCCCTGCATGCCTGCATCCATGCAGCGTAAACTTCCTGCGCAAAGGCTCCTGGATGCCTGCATGGAGGGGCAAAATATGCGTGCCACCTTGTGTGGCCCGCCCGACCTGGCGTCGCCCGCCACGCACCCGCTGCGGAAGAGTGGTCCAAACGCCCGCGAGCTGGCGCGTGCGCAGGTGGACCCCAGCAAGATGCAGACCAAGTCGTGAGCGCGCTGAGCGGGCGACGCATGCCCGACGGGGCGGGCGCAGCGCCGGGTGCTGAGCGCGTGCATGCCGAGCTCGTGACTGCTTACAAGCGTCCAGCGTCAGCTGTGTGCTGCGGTCTGCTTGAGGTCTGCTGAACAGCAACGTGTCTGTGCGCGTGCCCAGGTCTTGGGCGGCATGACGGGCAGGCTAGCGGTGCATGTGACAGGCAGGCTGGCGGTGCATGTCATGCCAGAGTGCCAGACATTTGTGAACAGGTCTGCAAACACTTTGCAAGTCCGCCGCAGCACTGCTGGCATGCAAGTGTTGGGCTTGCGCCCACGCCTGGTCTGCACATGTTTGCATTCACGCATGGCTTCACTCAGGCATTCACTCAGGCACTCGAGCACGCGTTGGCATTCATGCATGCCCTCACTCATGCCTTCACTCGGGCATGAGCCGAGCAAGGAGCCTAGACCTCCAGCCGGGGCTGCTGCGCCGCGGTCTCCCGCTTCAGCAGCAGCAGGGACGCGGGCGGCTGGTATGCGGCCAGCCGGTCGATGAGCTCGCCCGCCGTCGCCGCCTCCAGCAGGATGCCGCGGTACGCGTCCCGGATGAAGCCCTCCGCCACGGCGTGCTCCACAAATGCGAGCAGGTGGTCGTAGTAGCCGGCGCCGCCGGCGCCGCGCACGTTGAGCACGCCCACCGGCTTGGTGTGCAGGCCCAGCTGCTGCCAGGTGACCACCTCCACCAGCTCCTCCAGCGTGCCAAAGCCGCCCGGCAGCGCGATAAAGGCGTCGGCCTTCGCCGCCATCAGCGCCTGCCGGCGCGCCGGCCGCCTTGCGAGCTGCCGCGCACCAGGCCGGAATGCTCTGCAGCTGACAGGCGCTCGTTGGCTGCACACGCACCCAGCAAGCCGGGCGTGGCGGGGGGAACGGGGGCCACGGCGCGGGGGCTCCGCACTTTGCGCGAGTGCATCGAGTCCACCACCCGCAGCGTCCCGATCGACGCCCTGACACCTCGCGCGGCGCCAGCGCCTCCGGGATGACGCCCAGGACCGCCTGAGCAAGGCACAAGCGCTCGGACAGCGGTGTGTGATGTATGAAACATCGGCAGGCCACAGCGTTGAGCCGGGCAGCGCACCTGCCCGCCGTCCTGACATGCCCGCGCTATCTCTCCCATCAGACCGCCGCTTCCTGCGAGCAGTGGGCCTTATCACTCTGCTTGGCAGTTGACGGCCAACACAAGCCACGCGGTTGCACATGACGCGCACCGCCGCCATAGACGAGGCCAATATTTCTCCTGGCCATCTCTGCTCCCAGGTCGCGCGCCGCTTGCATGTACTCAGGTCTGCTGCCAGCGTTGAAGCCGCAGAACACGGCTATTGTCCTTATGGCGTTACGAGGCGCGCCGCCGGCGGGCAGTGCTGTGGGGGGCATGGGCCAAGGGCTGTGGGGCACCGCCGCAAGCGCTTATCTGCTCAGGTGCACGGCCGGCTCTGCCAGAAGTCACAAGTGAAGAACATGCTCTGACACTTTGAGCTGGCCCCAGGCGGGTCCAGAGCCAGGGCGTATGACAGCCTCTGCATGCGTTTGCTTACAGCATCCCATGCGTGGACATGCCGGCCCTGCAACACCTGTGCAACCTAAGCAGCAAAGCCCCGCTAACCAGGCCACCTAAAACGCGAGCGCTCTGCGCCGGCGGGCGCCGCCTCACGCGGGCGTGACGGGGTTGCCCTGGTCGTACTGCCGCCGCGTCTCGGGGTTGCGCAGCACCTCGTACGCCGCCTTGAGCTTGTCGAAGCGCTCGCGCGCGGCCTTCTGCTGCGCCAGGTCGGCGTCCTGGCGCAGCATACGTCCGCCGTCAGCGCAAGCGGCAAGCCGCCCGCGCTCGCCGCTCGCGCCGCTGCTCCAGCCAGGCGCGCTGGTCTGCACTCGCGGGCCTGGCACTGCGCGGCAGGGTGCCGCGGGCCGGGGACGCGCGCGCGCTCGCCCCTGCTGCGGCACGCAGCGCCAGAGCGGCGTGGCCGCGCGACAGAGTCTCAGACGACGCCCCGCGTCGAGCCGCCGGCGCAGCGCCGTGCCGGGCGGGCGGGCAACCGGCAGGCGGCCCGGCACCGCGCCTTCTGTCGGTCGGGGTGCCAGAGCAGCGCGGCCTCGCGGAAGGCGCGCTTGATGTCGGCCTCGCTGACCGCGCGCCCGCTCGCGTCCAGGCCCAGGCGGCCGTAGTAGCCGAGGAAGTCCGGCCGGCCGCCGGCCGCGCTGCGCGCGTACACCGTGCCCGCGCCCGCCGCCCAGCGCGCGTGGTGGCCGCCGTGTCCCCAGCGCTGCTGCCGCCGCGCCTCCGTCTCCTCCTGCGCCGGCCGCGGTCCCCGCTTCACTGCGGGCGCCTCGCAGGATGCCGAGAGTGCGCGGCGCGGCAACCGGCGCCGGCGGCATTTGGGCGCCAGACGTCGCCGCGGCCATCAGGGCACGCTGCCAGAGCGCTGCACATGCACCCGCCCCGGCTTGGGCGCATCCCTGCCCCGGCGGAGCGGAGGGCGGCGGGCGGGCGGCGAGCGGGCGAGCGGGCGGCGCACGTCCACACGCTGCCGCGCGGCGGCGGCGGCGGCGTCCGCGCGCGCGCGCACGCGCGCGCCGTGCCGCATGATCTGCCCGCGCCATAGCCGCTCGGCCCAGCGCCGCCGCTTGGCCGCGTCCCACGACCACTTGTCGGCCTCCTCCCAGCGCCGCCACTCGGTGCCGATGCGCGCCGCCTGCGGTCGCGCCCCGCATGTAAGCCCTTCCCGGCCGCAGCTGTGCAGCCACGGCGGCATGGCAGGCCCCGCTCGCCCAGGCGCGCTCTCAGCACAGCAGGCGGAAGAGCGCTGCGTCGCAGCAGACCGTGGGCACGCTGCCCGCGGAGCATGTGGGTTCGTAGCAGTAGGCACGCTGGGCCGCGGACAGCGCCTCCCCCAGACCACGCGCAGCGGCTCAGGCTTCCACACCAGCTGCCCAGTGCTCGCATCTCTCTGCGCACACGGCCAGCCTCCCGGGGGCACCGGCGTGTGCGCCGCTGGCCGCAGGCCCTACGGCTGCCCTAGGCTGCCTACGGCCACCCTAGGGCCTGGCGCGCGGGCGCCACCTCCTGCTCGTCGTCGGCGGCGTCCAGCGAGCCCAGGCTGCTGGCCATGAAGCGCTCGTAGTCCTGCTCCTCGTCGCGCAGGCGCGCCTCCTCCTCGCTGCCGCGCTGCAGCTGCGTCGACATGCGCGCCGCCAGGCCTGCGCGCGCGCCGTGCCGCCAGCCGCCACCGTCACGCTACGTGGAGCCCTGCGGCCGCGCACACGTGCAGCCGCGCTGCGGCCGCGCCCGGTGCAACGCAGGTGGGTCACATGCCCACGCCACGTTGCTGTTCTGGCGTCTTGCAAGCGGACCAACGCCCTGGCCGGCTGCATGAGCAGCTGGCGTGCATGCACGGCGCCGGCCTCTATCCTGTGCACCCCGCTGCGCATGTCGCCCTGCAGCGAGCACCGCCCGCCCCTCTGCGTAGTGCGCGACATCACACCAGCGCGGCTCGTCCACCCTCCCCTGGATTGGCATCCGGCCGCGCGTGTGACATAGGCAAGGGCGCACGGCCGCACCCCGGCCCGCGCACGCGCGGCCGTCCGAGGGTGGGCCGCACCGGCCGCAGCGCACACGACGCAGAGCGTGAGCGCGGACGTGGGCGACAGCAGTGCGGACGGCCCACCCAGACCGGCCAGCCCCACGCCCGCAGCAGCCACGCCCAGCGCCGCCATCGACGCCGCTGCCGCCAGCTGCACCTGTGCGCGTGCGCGCGCGGCGCCGTTGGCGCCGCGCGCCCTGATGCCACACCGCAAGGCGGGGCACCGCCCCTGCGGCACGGCAGTCGTGGTGTTGCGCCAGGCACGCCCTGTCCGTGCAGCTTGCAAGCGCGCGGCTCTGACGCAGGTAGACCGGCAAAGCTTGCAGCCTGTTCTTGGCTCAACGCCCC
>JAABUH010004939.1_pt1 | contig 10613 bp, 15 predicted proteins | sample 5559121 | NCBI WGS metagenome assembly JAABUH01 (sample SAMN10711871, study PRJNA513364) | rock metagenome | isolation source: Antarctica rocks | place: Antarctica: Victoria Land, Battleship Promontory nord | collected 2015-12-28 | reverse complement strand
TTCTTTCATCGAAGTAGGTGTTTCAAGCTTGCAAAGCTTTTTGTGTGCGCGCAGGCCAAATGGATTTCACACTGACATATGAAAAGCATCTCTAGGCCATGACCTGTGGACAAGCTGGTCAAGCAAGCCCTTTACTCTATCATTACCTTCTGTTTACCCCATCAAACACATACCCCATCAAACACAATTCAAGTAGCGTTTCAACGCATAGGCGTGCAACAAGTCACATCGCGAGCTACAGCACCCTGCTCAACGCTTCATGAGACAAACACCAATTAAGTTGCCTATCAAAATCAATCATGTACCCTTGTAGCCATTCTGATTCTAGAATTCATGACAATCAGTTTCTTCGTCTAGACCAGCTCATTGCAGTCCAGTATATACATGTCCTAGTATACCGCTCGCTTGGTCACATTTTGCTCGCAACACATCGTATTTGTCCTTCTCCACGTCCTCATACAGGCTGTTGTTTGTTGCCATCCTTTCACTTTTGCTTTCCCAGCTGGGTCCCTGCAGGTTCCTTGCAAAGAGTATTTCGGTTTCATAGCATGTGGGCTTCTGCAGCTTGCATTCACACGTATGACTTAATCTGCATGTCTTGAATCTGACTCATGTCCATCCTTTAAATGCGCTGATAGTATGCTCACCTATGTCAGAGTCATCGTCTTCATTTCATTGGCAACACCAGCATATTGGGTGACTTCTTGCATGTTGATACATTTGCATCCTTGCCCAAGACATTATGCTTTTTCATAACTTTGCCTATCTTGCTGTGCACTGTCTTGCCAAGGGCAACACGTTTCAAATGCGCTTTAAATGCACCAGGTGCAGGCTTGCCTGTGCACTCATTACAATTCTTTTAAGGGCGATGCGACTTTGACTTGGGTGAAATCGTTTTCTGCCAAGAGCAATATCTCGCAAGACCGCTTTGTGCTCACCTGGTGCAAACCTGCACACCTTGCCAATGGGTGTGATTCTGAGCTTTTGGGATGCCTTGAAGCTGTAGAAGCAGCTATAACAAGTACAACTTACAGCCTTCTTTTTTGTCATCTCACTTTGTGGCAGGCTCTTTGACATGCGCATATGTGTTTTCATAGTCCCAGGTATATGTATATTTGCCTAATTGACCACTGACCATAGGGTTTATTCTGTGATTTGTCAGGATTTGTCATCAAACATTAGGGTTGTGTGTGTGTAATCCTCTTACATAAGGGCCCTAAACCCTACCCACTGTTTTAAAGATATGAAATCAAACCCTATTTGTCAATGCTGATTCAGCCTAAATCACAGCCTGTAACTAGGGTAGCAAGCCCAATTCAATTTCCAGTACTTAGTGCAGTACATAAACCCTTAATTACTTAATTACACTTTTTTTGAAATTGTATAAAAGGACACAGCAGTCTTCGTAAAACAGATTTTCAAAAGGGATTGGCTGGATTAGGGAATTAAGGCCCCCACAAGGCAAAACTCCATGCTTGCCCTTAATTTCAAGAGTAATCTGGGGGATCCCCCAGGATTTCACAACCTTCTTCTGTAGCCCCAGACCTACAGAACTCTACACACAGACTTTTCTTCTTCTGCATACAGACTTTATAGAGGTCTGAGTCAGAGTTACAGAGGGTCTGAGGCAGAGTTACAGAACGTCTGAGCCTGAGCCATAGAGGATCTAGGTCTGAGCTGCAGATGTCTATGGCGGATCGTGCTGAATTGGTAATAGACTTTACCTACGTTACGTCACAAATGACAAACTCTGACACAAGTCTGCTTTTCTGCACGTAGAGTACTGTGGCTCTGTAGGACTCTGACAAAACTCTATTTTTACTGCAATTTATGGCTACGGCGTACGAAAGTCTGGTGAAACACCTCAAATTAGCCATCCGACAGCTGGAACAATTAACGAAGCAGGAATCTGCTGTGGACGAGGATCAGTTGAGTGATCTTGCAGACCAGATCACGTCATTGGTTCTAGATCTCACAGCTTAGGGAGCTCTAAGAAAATGAAGGGATTGAGATCGCTGCGGCCCCAAAGCGGATTGTAATTACGACGAGCCTCAATACCCTATCTACAGAGGATAAAGTGGCGATCCGCAGTCTGCTTGACATAATCAACCTCTGCCTCTTCACCCCCACTTACCAAGTGAATGCCTGACATGGCTTATGGGACTAGTGTTCATAACTTTCAAACTTGAGCTGCATGTACATATATAGACCTGTCCCAGCAAAACTACCGATCATGGTGACATGAAACAAAACCTAGCACTACACCCTCATGAGGTGTAGCATGAATCACACTCTATGTCTACATGCATCAGGTCAGACACTCAAATGTGACTCAATTCACACATACCATCAACATAACAACACTTTATACTTATAACCATGCACCACAAAATGATGTAGAATAAACTACCTAAACAATGTCTGTCTGTCACTTCACCTACAGAAATTATGCAACTACACCTCACAAACATATGCACACATAGGATAAAACCATACTATCAAGACTACGTGTACAGCTTGCGCTTTTGCTTCCTTGGACCCCAATCCTTGTCTGACTTCCGAACTTGTTTAGCCAGCAACTCACATGCTTCTTCCGTGGTAGGCAGTTTCCCCTCTGCTTTCAACTTGATGGCTTCACCCTGAGTATGGCTATAGGCACAAGGGTCCAACCCCACAGACATCACATACCACAAGCAATAGTGACCAGCAAATGCAACAGTTCTCCCCAAGTTCTTGTAGCACTTGCCACATTTTCTTGTGCCATTTTTTCCTCCTGGACCACTGCCACCTCCAAGCCCCTGGTCAGAACGAGGCGGCTGCAGCTGCAGAGGTGCTTGGCAAACAGATGAGGCTGTAGCTGGCAAGCCATGTATTGCCACCTGTGTATTTCCACCTCAGCTTGGCTTGCCTGCAGAACAATCTGCTTTTCATGCAACTTCAAGTGCTCCTCTTGCTTGAGATACAAGTTGCACAGTGTCTTTTTGTGGTCCCATACATTGACAACTGCAAGACTAAAATCTCTGCAGAAACCAAGCCAATCAGCATGTTTCTTCCTTGTGTGCACACATTGGAGTTCCATGTATAAAGCACGCTCTTCTGCAGATTTGACAGGCTTGACAAAGTCCATGATGTCAAGTTGTCTGCTTTGTTTCCCTGTCCTGGTCATGAAGGGTGGTATTTCGCCAGGATTAGGAAAAGCTTTGAATATCTGTATGAGCAGCTGTACCTCATCCTCCAGAGGTAGCGCCAAGCTCCGCAAGGCTGCATACACACAGAACACATCAGAATCAGAAGGCTGAAGCTGTGTGGACATGCTACAGTGTTACATTGTCAAATGCGTCTCTAAATTGGGGAGGGTGTCTAAAACTGCTTAAGACTCAAATGAAGACTCTGTAGTCTAATACAACGTCATTAGACTCTGAGTATCAGCAGACGTCTGCAGAACTCTGAATATTTGAGAGTATGTGACGAGTCTGCAGACTCCTCAGTCTTGTACACAGAGTTTGGCAGACACTCTGTCTCATGCACTGTGTCTGGGACACATTTAGAACACTGAGTCTTGAACTACTGCAGACTGAGTGTGCTGATCACAGTGTCTGCACAAAGCAGAGTCTTGAGTGCAGCCACAGACTGTTGGAGGACGTGAGTACTTAGTTGAGGATGTGAACTTACTGACTGATTACATGAGTGTGCACAAAAGCACAGCTGCTGATGCCACAGGGGATAACACCTAGTTGAGCTGCCAGCTAAACGCGCTGCAAGACACTGAATATGACGTAAGGCATCATAATGTCCTGCACTGCCATGCTACACAGCAACCCATCATCTATCATTTTGCCTTGTCACTGACCTTGATGCAAACAGTGAAAGGCAAAACCCTAGCATCGCTGTATTGCCATGCTACGCAGGTTCTGCATTCACCCTGCTACACATTTACTGCATGTGCCGCTGCACACAAAGCTATGCATGCTCCACCCTCAGGTAGTTGGGTCTGCGTTCTCCAGCTCCTCTTCAAAGTCAGGATGCGCCTCTGGCTTTGCTATGTCATCAAATTCAATCATAGCAAAGTGGTCAGGCAGAATCTGAGCGGCAAAAGCCTCTGCCGGGGCTGTCCGGAACTGTGTGAATCTCAGGACATCTTCCCTATGCTTGACATTGTGAGATCCATGCTTGTCTTCCACCTTGTTCCTAAACTCCTTGTCCACTTGCATCCAAAGTGTACGGACGTGTGGTGCCTTGCAGCTGTACTTTGGCAACATGCAGGCTAAGACGGTGCAGTAGACTGGCAGACATCTTTTTGTGCTAGCCTGTGAATGCAGATTGGAACAGGTGCAAAGGTAACAGCACATTCCTACTGCTGAAACTTGAAGAGCATATGTCAGCCTGCTGCAGAGGTACGCTTGGGCATAGCTACTGCATAGCATAACACTGCATAACACGCAAGGCAGTGCATGACTGATATAGCACTGCAAAGATCAGCACAACAGACCAATGTTGCATAGTCAAAGTTGATCATGGTCTGTATTCGACGTCCAATGCAGCAACAGTGCTCCGAACGCGACGAATGGTTCAAGGGTACGCATGGTCTTGCCACGCATCGAGGCAGGGGCTGGGAAACGGCTGCCTGTTGTTGAAAGTGATCTGAAGCGAAAACGTGTTCGAACGACTGCACCGACTCACACCCCAGAAGCTACTTTCCAGCCCGCTCACGACTGTTCCCATGAAGTCGCATTAGCAACACTGCCAGCAGCAATTGACGTTGACAGTGAAGCACAACCTGATATTGACAGTGAAGCACAGTCTGATGTTGACCACAGTGAAACACAACCTGATGTATGTCATAGTGGTCTGCATATGTGCTTATGCATTCTGTGATCACCCCTGTCCATAGCTTGTATATGGTGTTTGCTAATGCAATGGGTCTCCAGTTCTTGAGCTCGTATTCACTGCCCTTTTTGTATAGGAGAATGGTGCGTGATTCTTTCCACGCTTTGGGGGTGGAGCCTGTCATCCACATGAAGATGAGCATCTTGTGTATAGCCTGGTGTATTCCCTGTGGCAGGTGTTTTAGCAGCTCATTTGGGATGCTGTCGGGGCCAGGTGATTTTCCATTCTTGAGGTGTGATAACCTGCCATATAACAGGTCTGGGTTTTGTATGTGCTGTAGCATCGATACTTGCCCATATCCAGGCTTGCCAACTTTGCTCTCCAGTCTGTATGGGTCAGTACTGCTGTGTGCTTTACCTTCCCATGGATACGCACGGTGGCATGCATCAGGTGGGAATGTTTTACTCTTGGGATCTTCTTGCACTAAGTATAAGTGCCGCCTTGGTTAGAGCAGTACCCTGTGACTTTACCTCAAGATGTGTACCAGCTGTATGCGCTCGGCTTTGTGCACAGACATCATGCTTGTATGCACACACCGCATGATGAGTCTGAGCTGATGTTGTGCTGTTTGTCTTGTACTGCAGACAACAAGCTGACATGTGCTCTAGCAGCTGTGGTTCATGAGAGTGATCATGGACATATCTACATCAACATTTGCAACCAAGACATTCATTGTAGATATGCACAGTAGAAGCAGAAACTTGCACACAGCTTTTCAAATCTGTCCCTCATTCCCCACTGGCTGTGCATTCTTGTGCCAGATTTTGTGGGTTCAGCCACATGGAAGAGGAGGTACGGCGTGAGCGAAGAAGAGCAGAGTGTATGGCTCGAGCAGCAGCGTGGCAACTGGAGAAGGAGGAGGCAGAAGCCAACAAGGTAAGCTCAATGGCAAGATACGCCATTTGCAGCGAGCACACATTTGCTACAGCCCATGTTTTGTCGTGCTTGCCGCTTGCCATGCCTGCATGTGGTGTTGTCTTAGAAAGGCTGAAACACAGCCGTATACAAACTGCATGCACAAGTTGACTGCTGTAACATGTAATGTGAGTCTGGAGAGTGCAACGTAGCTAGTGTACAGGCGATGCAATGCCCACCGACAGTTTGTTTTGGGTTTACGAGACAGTCCTTGCAAAGTGACGTACAATTCACTGTGGAAGCTGATGTCTAGCTGTCATGTACAGACAATGCAGATGTGGTGCCTCATCTCTTCAGAATGGTCTACACCAAGCATAATTTGTATCCCACAGCCTCCATCTGGCAGTGAATGACACCAGCACTCAGTGTGGCCAGCAAGCATTGTCAGTGAACTCAGGTCTGTGCATTTGTTTGCAGCTGAGGTATCAGCGAGAGAAAGCCAAAGCACAGCAGGCAAGGGCTGCCAGGCAGGCAGCTACCTTGCGGAAGTTTTGGCACATGCATTCTGGTGTCACCTGGCAAGATGCCCTCTTGGTCAGCCTGTTTACAAGCAGCATGGCCGGCTTGGCATACCTTTGGCCCCAGCTAAGCCACAGCCTGAAACAGTCAAGCCAGCAGCAGCAGAGACTGCATGAATGTGTTGCCGAAGCTGAGGCAGTCAACGGCCAAAGCCTGAGGCAATCAAGCCAGCAGCAGCAGAGCCTGCATGATGTGTTGCTGAAGCTGAGGCAGCAAATTCAGAGACAGCATGAAGCAGTCTAGCTCCTGTGGTGTCAACGGCAAATTCGGCAGTTGCACAGTGCAATGCTGAAGGGTACACCTCAATGTTGGGCAGTCCAAGTTGCATATGCACCGAGTTCCCGGAGCAAGCGTATTTTGCATTATGCCTCTCCTGCCCAATCTGATGAGCAGCGCATGTGCTCCTCTGTGCTGTCTGTCATGCACAGTGCCACACAATTGTCAGGTCTGTTGCTGATTGGAGAATTGTGTGCATTCCCAAAAGTTACCGAGGTGAACCATTTCTGCATTGTGCCAAAACCATTGATGTGCTGACCTCATCAATTTGACTTTGCTGAAATTTCAGATGCCTTGCCAGAAAACTTTGAGAGTCTTGTTGCCTGAAGTATATTGGGTGAAACTAGTCTGAAGATCACCTGTATCTATTGTGGAGCTTATACAAGCTGCACCATTCAAAGAGTCATGTTGGATAGACACCTCAGTTTGTGTGATATTTAGCCAGTCTGTAACTAAGGTCTGTAGACCAGAGCCTTGGTCAGATTAGACTCCCAGTTGACTCATCAACAACCCTTTTGACATTGTCGCACATCACAGACTGCACTTTGAAGGGTTGCTGTGAGCGCTGCCAGACGTGCAGGTGTGCAGGATCAAACAGCGAATTGGAATTATCTCAATGATTGCAGTTGGCACACAGCTACCTGTACACTGTCACATAGTATAAGTGAAGTGCACACGTGTTATATGCGGTAATCATAACATAAAAAAAATAGTTTTGACATTGAGGCTCAGAGTTGTAACATTGCAAGCCACATAGTAAGCCACAACCTGTGCCTGCTTGGATGTAGAGTCAGGCTGTGCTGTACATAGAGCAAAATAACTATGTGTCATGTAATGATTGTGACTGCTGCTCTGTTTTGCAATGATTCACTTATTACACTTGCAGTTTGCAGTGGACAGATGCACACAATTGAGGCTGCAGTGTGAACACTTCTATCCTTAGGAGTGAGCCAGTACTCGACCTTTTTCAAGTACTTGCATGATTCAGCTGAGCAATATTATACACATAAAAGCCTAGAGATTGCAGAAGAAAACTGCATATGAGCAGAGCGAACCGTTGAAGAACACCTAATCTAACAATGCAAACTTTCGCAAAGTGAACTCATCAATGTACAAAGATCAAAAGGAGGAGGATATTCAATGTGCAAGCTAGGTTGGCGCAAGAGACCATAGTTGGCCAGCAAAAACAGCATCACACACAAGCTTCAAGGGGAAACTGTACCCTCTCATGAGCTGAACCTATTCAATGCCACCAAGTAGTTATGCCCAGAATGGTGTGGAGCCATTGCATGGGCCAAGCTGTGTGTTCATGAAACATATCTATTTTGACAAACAAACTGGTCGAGTTGTATTGATGATGAAAGGGCTGACTAGGATTGTGTGCAACAACCCACAACAATACTCCCTTCACATGCATACCACTTTCAAAGCTGACAACACACTTTGAACACATGTTCCAGCCCTGCTTTCAGGCCAGTTGTTTTCCACTTCTTGAAAGCATTCATATGTCAAAAGCCATGGACGTACAAGCTATAATTCCATTCACGTGCAGCCTTCTCCCTTTGGTCAGATGCCACAAAACTTGCTCCCAGACTGCTCTTGGGGACAATGAAGCGGCCAACCAGACGCATGTCTTGGTTGTGCACATTACAACAGACCTGGACAAACCACCCTATGGTGGCCAGCCTGATCCCAAGCTGTTTCAAAGCATCTGCATATTCAAGCTGTCTTTTGACCTCCCCAAGGTCAATGTATGCGAAAATGCCATCGCCTGCGACGTCCATGCGTCCCCGCATGTCAATTTCCAGCGTCTCTTGAGGTAGAACGACTTTGCTTGATGCGATTGGTGGGGGACCGTCTAGGTATATGTGTGGTAGCGCAGCGGCTATCGCACACATGACTCCTGGGCTGCGACACATTAGCAAGTGCTGCAGCTGTTGGTCGTCTTCCATGATTGCAGCATCTTTGAGCTTGAACAAAGCAACCCTCAGCGCCTGGTTTTCAAGCTTGTTAACAATGTCAACAAAGCGTCTGAGATTTATGGTTCCATCAGGGTCATGCCACGACACAGGCTGCTCAGACTTGGTCTGCAACACCGCATCTACTCGCTGTAGCAGTCTGTGAGCAATCTTATGCTGCACCAGATTGCGACTGACTTTCACAGCATACTCCAGCGGTGTTGTCAAGATCTGCATATACCATTACAGTTTGACATAACATAGTTAACTGCAAAGGTCACATACAGCAAGCACCGCTTGCTGACCTCCTTCTGACTTGGATTGGCGTAGACAGCCTCATCAGGCAAAAGCTGCGCCAAGTCTTGAAGAGTGTGCCATTATTGCACGGGCATAGCCATCTCCAAAAAGCTTTTCTGCCACAGCGCCTGCTTGCTGTTCCAGGATGCTGCCCATCTGGCGGTCCATTCCATCTACCCGCCTCTGCAACCCACAGCTCGTCTCAGAGAAAAACAACTTTGTCAAAGGGGAGACAGCGCTTAACAAAACCATATAATCTGCCTAACCTTGACAGCTCTTAAGTCATCTTGTATTGGTTTCAGTATCTTTTTCATCCTCCGCTCAAAGTCCTCTGCAGTGAGGGCACTTTCAGCAGAACACTGCAGGACTCGTGTCCTTGGGCGTCTACAGTGCCTGTTCACTGAGCGAGACAAAGACCTCGAAATTCTGCAATCCCCGTGATGAGGGAGATGCAAAGTAGGAAGCCTGCCATTCAAGGCAAACATTTGAGTCGGAATACGGACGAAGCTGTCGAATAGTCCACGGTCCGAGATCACGGGGGCAGAGAGAGAAAAAGGGACCTTGACCAATATTTTGCCCTTATAAAGCTTGTTCGACACGGCTTTGGCTAGTCCGCTAGGAAGAGCCTTCCGGAAGCTGCATGCTGTGCCAACACATTTACCCATGTTAGGCCTTTAGGGGCCATTTGGGTGGGTCCCCCAATAAATGTGAATGCGCCCGGGTTAGTTTTAAGACATGTGAATGCATGATGGTGCACTTGATCACAAATCACCGATTGATTGTGTTCAAGTTGCAAACCATTGTAGGTAGAAACACAAGCTCCTGAGGGATAACGAGCCATTATAATACAGAGTTCATGGTCTATAGTCTGATCTGCATGAACATCACCAGGAACTGCCTAAGTTGCGCAAATTGAATCAGATGTCATCATAGACCATCGGCTCTCGTTCTGGCTGACTTGTTGGGGCTGCTCCTCGCAGCATCTCAGGGTCGAGCTCATCAACTGCTGCTGCAGCTGCTGCATGTACTTGTGCTTGAATGCGCGCTGCTCTATCTGCTGGCAGCTCAGCTTCTTCATCATCAAAACTGCCACCTCCATGGTGTCCAAGCGGTGCATTCTGCAGCAACAGCTGTCCAAGTCTCACATGCAGAGCGCTCCAATCAGCAAGACTGGACTGCAACTGAACAGCCATGACAGCACGAATTGGTTGGCAAGCCTACTTCTGCAGCAAACATTTTCACATGCACAGCTTGGGACTTCAGCCAGCAGGCACGAGAAGTATCAAAGCACACTGCCTCATCATTCTTCTTCTTGCCATGCATTGCCTGTAGCCTGACAACACATCCTTCCACACAAAGCAGATTCTGAAACCAGTGCACTTTCCAGTTACATGTATGACGATGATGGTCAGACATGAGCGTTGTACGGGTGACAGTGTGCCAAACTGCATGTGTGTGGCTGAGCACAAATGCAGTCATACTGGAACTGGTCAGTGTCTGCAAGCTGCACAATCACAGTGTGCATTACCTGATGTCGGCTCTTGCCATGCCTTGGCTGGACCCTCAGAATGACATCCTCCAGCATGAATGGCTGCTGGTTTGCCAGCGTGAGCACATTCTCCACCTGCTCAGGGTATGCAAACTCCACAAAAGCATAATGGGCCTCATCATTGCCCCTGATCTGCACCGTCAGCACCTCGCCCACATCACAGAAATAATCTGCCAGTTCTGCATCGCTGATGTGGTGTGGGACATTGCCCA
>JAABUH010004938.1_pt1 | contig 10614 bp, 10 predicted proteins | sample 5559121 | NCBI WGS metagenome assembly JAABUH01 (sample SAMN10711871, study PRJNA513364) | rock metagenome | isolation source: Antarctica rocks | place: Antarctica: Victoria Land, Battleship Promontory nord | collected 2015-12-28 | reverse complement strand
GGCGTAGCGATGGAGTCTTGGGAGGTCAGTTGAAAAGCCATCGCAGCATAGCGGGCGGGATGAACATGTTTCAATGATGGGTATCCGATGTTGATATACAAGATGCGTTGAATATCGCGAGAGATGAATGACTATGCCGAGTCCCTCTTCAACGTGTGAACGGACTCATGAATAGCCAAATAATTATATGGCCCCATGTCCACGCGATTTTTTCTTTTCGTGTTCCAATCCCCCACGAATAACCGGCTTCACGAGTACATTCTCTCATGTAACCTTGCTCTCTTCGAACGCCTCCACATGCTGTTCATTTAGTCAGCCCAAAGAGCCACTTTTGACCGTGTGGACTCAACTTCCGCTTTGGCGCATTCATTTGGCAGAGAGGGCCTCACTCTTATCGTTACAGCAGTATCCAATCCGCATTGTGACAGTTTCAAAAAAAGTTGGTAGATCTCAGGGTATCTGAAATGACCGCTGACCCATGGGCCCTGAGTTTCTCCTCGGACGCCTTCGAGACATTGTCTTCTATATGCCAGACAGTGGCTTTTGCACCTATCTGTCTTCACTGCTCTGCTTCCTCATTAGTCTGTTCAGGTTCTGTAGAGCCAGACGATGAAGCTGCGTCTGTATTAGGTAAGTTGATAGAGAATAAGACCAATTCGCTTTTCCGGTCTTGACAGAGGTCTGAGCTCGCTTTGCCGTCGTTGGAAGAATTTGTCTTGGATTCATCACCTTCAGGTGTAATCTTTCCGCTTTCTTTCTCCTCGTCGCTCTTGGCTTCACTCTTGGCATCGCCAAGAGCACGATTTTTGGGGTGTTTTTCCGACGTCTTTGCGGCGCTAGAGAAGAAGATACTCTTCCAATCACTCCATTCCCAGTCGCCTACCTTATGTTCTGCATTCTCACTCTTTTCTTTTTCCGACGCGTCTTCATCTTCCTCATCGGCCTCCGAGAAAGCCCAAAGAGTTTTGACATCTCCTTTGATGAGTGCAGTACCCCACAAGGCTCCTAGCACACCCGGCACGAGATAGAGCAGGGCAGGTTGAGCGTGGCCAAATATTTGCATAACGCCCAGGGTAACTAGTAAGCCAGTCACGTAGCCAACGAGACTAGCATGGAAGTAGGTCTTGGGGAATATTGTGCCGTGGAATTGCTCAGAGGTCACAATGGCCTTTCGCGAGGACCAGAACTTTTCGCCCCAGCCGCCAACCGCTGGATACCATTTGTCCTTCTCCATTACTTCATTAGCCGCTTTCTCGTCGGAAGATCCAGCGCTGACTGTGGGGTCATTCTTCGTAGGCTTCTCAACTTCGCGGCGAGTCTGCTTTCGTAGGTAGAAGAGGTAGAGGTCGAATCTTAGGGCAAAGCCGATCATCATCCCAGGGAGCACAATATCACCAAGACCAAGCATAGAGAAAGAGCGTTTTGCAGGATCTTCACCTGGTCCACTCGGTCGGGGGAAGACCAATTTCGCAGGTATGTCAAGCTGAGTAGCCACAGTCACCATGAGAGGAGTGAAGAAGACAAAATAGATGTCGTAGACGAAGAGGGCAAAAAGGATGAGGGTACCTGTCCATGAGGTCGTAGGTGAGATAAGCTGAAGAGCACTGTAAGCCAAGCTAAAACCTAGAGCGTTGGTTAACCACCATGGTTTGTCGATCAAGTTGAAGTAGATTTGCGCCAGAAGTGCGATAATGAAACTAATATAACCTTGAGGTCCGACCCTGAATTTGGCGTGAACAAAGTTGCGGACTAGGACATGGATCTGAAGCCTTTTAGATGGCAATTCCCTAGTCTTCCATAGGAGGACTTTTATCACTCCTGGAAGGGGGATGGATGCCAAGGGTCCAGGTAGTGGCGAATCTCGTGTATCAGGCTGTGGCGAGCTTGACTTTGCTTTTCTTTGTTTTGGCATGACAGTCCAGACTTGGTTGTTGGAGGTGTACATTTTAGGAAACACAAAAGATGTGGCAGTTCCCACAGTATCTGTCATTAATCGAGCTAGAGCAAGGACACCGAAGATAGAGAAATACCAATTCAAGATCTTGTTCAAGATTGCCGGATCCTCAAGCCATTTGATGAGGTAGTAAAGGCTAGCGAGGGTGGTGCCAGCAAATAAGGGCAGCATGATAGCATCCGAAGGGGACATGCCTTCCATCTTCTGCTCTGGCTCGTCTGGCTCATCTTCACCACCGTCTCGCCTTTTCCGCTTCGGTGGTTTGGCTGCTGAGCCTGGACGAGTGAGCGAAGCATGAGCGCCGGCATAGATAGGAAACAGAGCGGAGAGGATTAGATGGAGATATAGTGGCAGTAAGGGTTGGATCAAAACCGCGAGATAGCCTATGGCCTGAAGAATCTCGGCAAGCTTCTCCATCTTGGAAAGCTCTGAACGCAGCCGTAGAATTTACTCTGACAGTTTTTTGAGCCGTAAAGCTACTAAAGCCTGGAAAGTATTTGAGAAAACATGGGGTGAAGATAATCTAAACAACTGATGGAGAGGCGCTAAGCGTGTCACATTTCTCACGTCTAATTCACGCTAATCGCGCCATGGCCTCGCAGGGATATTTGTAGCACGTCCAGATAGGCCATGCGAAACTGCCAGCCAATCGTAAAAAGCCCAACTATGTGGAGATGTATTGCTGTTTGCTCCAAACTGCGTCGCTTGACACACAAATTTCGGCCCGAGGCTTATCCGCAGCGATTTGTGCGACTAGCGCCGAAAAAGGCTAGCTCATATGAGTTACCGATCAGGTCTAATTTCGTATTAATATCGAAACGGCCTGATGTTTGTCTGCAAAGTCACGGGAAAGCCTTGAAGCAGTCGAGATTCTGACCTCATTTCATCCGTTACTAGCCTGAAAGCGCCGCTTACCAACATGACACCACCACAACACCCCCACCCATACAGTCCCTATAATTCGTGCAAATCCAGAGCATTCGTCGCAACCCCCATTACAGCACAAGTGAATGACGGAGCTGTACCTTTACACACCTACCCGTCGTCGGCGTCTCTGTCTCACAATTGCCGCATTAACAACCATCCTCCCCTTGCAAATGCCACTACAAGCCCAAACACTTCCCCACCAACTTCATCAAGACTGCCTTCTAACAACCGGCGCACTCTATATCAGACTGCTCCCAGCAATACTGGCACGAGTCCAAAGAGATTTTGGTCGTTCTTGAATGTGACGAATAGCACGCTAACTTGCACCGCACTTGGAGTAGCCCTAGTCTTCGGCGTTGGTGCGTGGGTTGGCCAGAACTACGCAAACAGCTATGCCAGGAAGAGCTATGAGCTTAGCTTGTGGGGCATTTGTGTAGATCATCAAGTAAGTGCGCAGTGCATATCTTGTTTCGGTGTAGCTTTGATCTATCGTTTGATACCATGAATTTAGACTTGTCGTGCCCAGCTTCGGAAGGGGCTGGGAAAATTCAAGCCTTGATGTCCTCTATTCGATTCATAAGGCCCCGAGCAATGCATACCTGGACAAGACATGTGTCGAATCCTGGGTGACTTTGTACAGGAATATCCTGGAATCCTGGTCTCAAGATCAGTATAGCCCATTCTCTAGCAATCTGCCGTTCTTTTTGGGGCTCTTCGTGTTCGTGACTTGGGTTTTTGGTGCGGGTTATGCCTGCAAACTGAGGTTACTGTCCTTAAGCAAATCCTGGGAGTGCCAATTTTAAAGTGCTGCTAGACTCTTCGACAGACAGAGTGGGTAGTTGAAGAGTCTCGCATTCCACCCAAATTATTCCTTCTGCATACTAGGCAGATTATGACAGCTCTGCGTCAGGAATTCAAGCTTGACTGCAGCGATGATTCTTGATACTAAAGGTCCCGGGTCTATGGGTAAGTCATTGTGGGATTCAATTTGCTACGAAGAGATCAGTATGCGTGCTACCAACGAAATCCGACAGGAAATCAAAGAAAATGCTCCGCAGTGCTACCGTACTAGCAACGAACGCGAGGAAAGATCGTTCGATCTACACCAGGACTAGATTGATATTGCATGCATTGACTCGTAAAAAGATGACTGGATTCTAAGAACATTTGAGTATATGAAAAAGCCGAGCTTGCTTTTCTTAGCTTACTTTTGTCGAGTCTATATCCCTCCGATGCGCTCTTGCAATTTCCCTTGCCTGCTGCATCAAAGTCTGCTGACATTCCCCGGGTATTTCACTCTAGACGAGACATTCATCTCTACTGACTTATTAGTAGCTAGTCTATTAGGCTGCCTCGGGAATGAAAGGCCTTGTAAACATGTCTCGGTAATCGCGTGGGTGCCAGTGTGATCCGTGTTCTTGTCTAGAAGCTCGAGTATGGTTCAGGCTCTAAGGAGGGCTTTCTACTTAGGAAAGCTCTTCTACGAGGTAATCCATTCGATGGTTTTGGGCTGTCGGTGTAGCGGAGCCAAGATGTGAGCCATGATTGGAGCCTGACAAAGTAGCTATTTGCTTTGGCCTGCTTCGAAATGGCAGGAATCGATGGTAAGCAGCTGCAGATGATTGCGACACAAGATTCGATCAAGCTAAAACCAGGCCCGTTAGTACACGAGCTGCATGTGAACTTGAGCTATAACATACAGGCAGAACGAAACAATGAACGACTCCCAGGTTGTAATGGGATCGTGAAAAATTCGAATTCGATATATCAAGCTGATGACACTCGCTATTACGGCGCTTGTTTCTCGCCAGTGAGATTAACCTTCACTCATGGTAACATACCCAACCTACAATATCCCTGTCGCAAAAATACCCAACATCCCAACTTTACGCTGTAAAGGTAAATTTAGGTGGACAATGACCGACGCCGGTAGGTAAATCAAAAACAAGTCGAATACAACGTTCATGGAGCCCTGGATAATGCTGTATAAAGTGGTCTTCTGACAATTGATCTGACCCATCTCCCACGAGCCGTTGTCAAGAATCAAGGTTACGTTGGATAAAGTGGTAGCGGCGATAAAGACGCAAGCTCCGTACAGTTTATACCTGAACATCCTGTCTTGCGAAAACATACGATAGAACAGAAGGAGGAGTGCTGTCTTCGAGAAGAACAATATTGGGCCGACCATCGTCTCTTGGGCGAGGAGCAGCTGGGAAGATTAGTGTGAGTGAGTACAGATACCAGACAAGTAAGTTCCTGAGTCTAACATACTTTATATATTCTGTCTGTCACCATCTCTGCCAACGGTATATCCCACGCATGACGAGCGATAGGACTCACTGAGCACAATTCCAGAACAGTCATATTGATGTCATGGAACGTTATAGCATACATTTCATTAGGAGGGCGAAATACCCATAGGTGGAAACCGCTGCAAATATCACCCAATCTGATAGGGATTAGAAGGAATTCTTTCCGAAAGTCGTTGGATCTAGGAAATACAATCTTCGAGACGGAGTTTACCAAAATCTGGACATTGGAGCAGGTGCGGAAAGCAAGAAGTATAGTGTCAATCGCGATTAGTAGACTGCCAACTCCTACAGCCACAGGTGCCAATGAAGGAGGATTGATGAAATTTGAGATTTGACCTTTGGGTGGCGAGAGGAGAGGAAGTTTCGACAGGTCGATGCCCGGCGGTAGTTGAGACATGGCAGATATCAAAATGAAGAGTTTTGAGTCGCAAGATTTCGATCATGGTAAGATGGAAACCATGAGATTTGGTGCCGTATTTGAAAAGATTCCGACAAACCACCGAGAGATAGGCGGTCTTTCAACATAGTATCAACGTTATTGCCGAGAATGTGCGCCCCCCCTGTTTGGTGGTGTGTGTCGAATGTTTATCGAGTGGCTGCAATTCACGCTAAGTTTTCTGCTATGGAACGGCGCAGCTTTGACGACAACTCCAAATTTCGGCTATTGACTTGGCAAGGACCCTACAATCATCTAAGTATACATGACATATAGGGAAAATGAACTCACGGGGTGGGCTACCTGGGCTCAATGTCAAAAGAGTGCGAGGACACACCGAAGCTCTTCAAGAAATCCCAAAGGTTTGGCAAGGGAGGTGCCCAAGGATTCATCCTCTCCCTGCTGTCTGTATATAGACATAGAGCCTCTGTGATCGCCCAAGAATGTCTCTCGAACTCGCCAAGATGCTTTCCATGACCGGCACACCATCTATATGACTTGCAGATCCACATTTCAAGCTCCCGTCTTCGAGCATGGTCCGCGTGTCAATCGTACCCGGATGATCCAACCAATAGCTCAGAGCAATTCTGATGTCGTCGCCCAAAGGCTGACGCCACAATGCGATACAACTTTGTGCCAATCACTAATCAGTGGGATCTACTGCAAAAATTGCCAGAAGACATACGAATTGGAACGGCAATGTCTGCGAAGACAACGGCGCAGCAGCTGTAGCAGGCCTGAAAGGTTCAAGCCAAAGGACTTGGTGGGTGTATGGGCGCGCGATTCGGTTGGTCTCAAAACTTTGCCAATTTCTGCATCTGGTAAGCACAGCAAAAATGGTAGTTCGATTCAGCATGCAAAATGAGACTGCCACAAGATTCTTTCAGGTGCTAGCCCTTGCTACATTGCATGTAAGAAGAGTGGTATCATGCTGCTGTGTGGCGTATGATCTGGGCCTGGGCCTTGCTTTTTGGAAACGAAATCATAATGCAAGGTCACGTGACAGGAGAGGACATTCTCAGTGGTGGGATCAATACATTGGCGGTTATCATGCCTAATCAAATCTCGTCGTGAAAGCATCGAGAGAGGCGCTAACACTACAGTAATCTTGAAGATCAGATTGCCTCCCCATCAACATACCGAGCTATTCTCGTTGATTTCCGCTTAGACTTCAAGACCTGACGATCCAGATGTCTCCCTACGCCCTTGAAATCCTTGATCATGACTTTCTCCACGGTATAAACTTCTAACTCCATCACGGGGCAAATTTCGTCATTTTGCCTCCCTCGTCAGAGGAAGACCCCAAAGCTCCGTTGGTCCGAGTACACATCTCCACGTTCCTCTTTCACGCATCTGCGCTCCTCGTATCTAGGCTTCTCGCTTGTGACCATTGGACAACAACGACAGGCTTTGTATGGTTCTGTTGATAGCGGCGACAGCCAAAGAAGGAAACGCCTCAGATAATGCCAAAGACTTCCAAGCATGCATCTAAGATGTCTCCGCCATCGGAGTAGGAATCTTGCAATCCAAGGTACAAGGGCACACCCCCAAGCTACTTTCCGGTATAGAGCGTCCGCTTCGACGACGCTAGGGCGATCCAATGTGGAGAAGTAGAAGGTCCACAGACTGTAGTAGACAGCGGCAAATAGCACACTAATAAGTACCACATACCCTATCAAGCTGAGAATGAGGTCCATCAGAACCTCAAAAATCGGTGCGACCCGTGAGATAAGACGTTGTCCTAAAGTTGGATTCTGGCTTGCCATGATGTCGACGGCGTTTGGATGCTCACGGATTGAGATCGTTGATGATCGATGCTTTCGATGCTTCCCGGTATGATCTTGTACGCTTCTTGGCCTCTCCTCACGTCCAGGTTGTCTTTTGCCCTTGGGTTTCTTGAATGTAGAAAATAGGAGATGAGACGCAGCAGGCGGATTTATAGCTTATGACACATGTTTGAAGACGAACTTTCTATAATGCAATACTGTATATGTGTTCTCAGTGTGTTGGGGTTGAATCAACACAATGACAGTTGCTCTTTGTTTGCTTCATGCGCTGCAATCTTGATGTTTCTGGCGTATAATGTCAACAAAGGAATCAACATGTCCACTTTGTGATGATAGGCTTTTCTACCCGTGACTTTAGCAATCTGCATGTGGAGTGCTAGGTACAGCAATAAGACACTAGAGTTGCTTGCTTCATTCCTTGAGCGAGCTTGTCAAGTGAACACCGCGTTTCTCGTTTAGGTGGTGATAAATTGGCTTGGCTTCAATCCTGTCTGCTAGTCTGCAATATTGGAGTCCTTTCTTTGAGATCGTATCTCCTAGGTCGATTTTTGGCTTCAATATTCGTTTTCATTCATGACTTCTTCCACTTCAGCCTGATAATGACTTTCAAATCGGTCTTATCCCTCCGGGGTCTCCAACCAAGACGTCGACTACGTTCTGACTTAGTCCTTGAGCTGTTGCGTGTAGATCAGCATCAGTGTCTGAGATATAAAGAGTTGTACGCATGATGTACTTACTTGTAAAGCCTACTTCGGCCAAAACTTTATCTCCTACCGCGAATCCCGTTGCCGCAACCTCAAGGCTCATGCTCTTGGCCTCCTTAGTCTCGGCTATGCATAGTTTTGACAGGACATCTCTCACCCCTTGGGATAAGTTTTTCCAGCTGTGGTGACCGGTCTCCGAAAAGTAGAACCCTTTCTCTCCGCTGGGCAAATCTTCCCCGGCAAGGATTTTTGCAGCAATTATCTCATACAAGTCTACGAGGTCAGCGATATAAACATGTAATCTAGCGTTGAGCCCTAATCGTAATGAAATATTTCGCTTTACTGCAGGATCACGATGAGAGATGAGACTTACCGAGAAAATCTCATACGAGGGCTTAGCTTTGGCCTTTAAGGCCTTTTGGTGCTGAGTGTCAAGCTCCTCAAATTCGCTTGAGCCTAAGACGTTGTCGCTCTTGAAGTAACTTATCAGCTGCGGAAGATTGTAGATAGAAAGCGGACCATTTTGATCGATTGCCCACTGTTTTCGCGCCTCCTCTTGTACAGTTGGCGACATAATGTACGATGATCTATTATGAGCTCCTGGCTTTTGCGCTGCTACTAATTTAACATACAGTCGGTCGTAGCAATTTTTGCCGACGCCTGCACACTAAATCATCCGGAAGTTAGTAAAACTCGTAGGAATGGATGCGAAGTAGCGAGGAAAACCCGCGCATGCTCCTATCCAGCATATCTTTCGCGACTCAAAATAGGTTGTACTTGACTTAGAAAGGGCTGTATACCTCTAGAACGATTGGGATACCGTGGGCTTGGAGATCGTCTCTAGGCCCAATACCAGAGAGGAGCAGCAACTTCGGCGAATTTATCGCCCCGGCGGAGAGGATGACCTCTTTTCGAGCATAGACTACTGTCAGGTAAGCTACTTGTTGGAATACGGGCAAAAGAACGTCATATTTGATGATTGTATGGTTGATTGATTATTGCTATGGATAAGTAGTAGTAGTAGTAGTAGTAGTACTCATACAGCGACTCCGGCCGCAAGGCCATGCGCGAGAGGCATCCTTGTCCAGGCTTCCTAGGCCTGGACGTGGTAGCTCGAGACTATATACAATTGGTCATGACAGCCGCATTTTTCAGGCTAGCTCCCGAGCCAGTCGGCCTGTGGGTGGCTCCGCTGAGGCCTGCACTGTTGTGTAGGCCTCAGTGGCCCCCCACCTAGCCTTCTTCCGCTCGCTGGCCTAAAAAATGATGGGAATAAAATTAACGCCTCTAATATATATGGGATGTTGCTTATAGGGGCTGATCGCTTGCGATAACCCCCGAGAGTGTCCTAGCCGTGGTGGCAGCCCCGGCGCTTAGAACGTCCCTGTCCGCTTAAAAGTAAAACTAGAAACTAGAAAGCCGCTAGTCCTTATCCCAAAAGTCCTATCCTAAACCGGCTGTAATCCTAATCGTTTTCGTCTCGAAGGAGTGTTATTCAGCCATTTTATATAGCCTAGGTGTCTTCACGATGGCCCGCAATGGAGCTGGGGGTTTAAAAGTATAGGGGTCTTTACTCAATCGTCTTCCTAAAACTTATAGCGTGGATCAGCGATAGCGACCACATTAGGAAGGGATTAAACTGTGATAGAGGTATCCTAGCAGAGTGGCCGTTTTACATTTAGCCACCTAGCTAATAATAGGGTGTAATTATGAGTGGGTTGCCGGTTCCTTCGTAACGAAAAGTTTCGACTTTTCGCTACGCGTGGGTTGTTTACTCCACTCAAAATCCGAAGATCCGAACGCGACGTTACAAATCCTTATCCCACAGCCCAGCTGCGTGTCAAAAGATAGCGCTCGTTCCGGCCTATCCAGTGATAGGAATGAGCTTTTTATGGTATGTGTCAAGGTGGTGGGATTTCAAAAATTGGTTTGGAACGTTGGGTGTTGTTTTTATTGCTATGGATAAGTCGGATGTGGTTTTTCATGTCTCAAAACCTTGGCATAGGGCTGAAGACCCTGATTTCCAACACTACTCTGGATCGTCATATCAATAGCACAGGGCTTTAGCTGACTCCTTCTTCCCGGCACCTCAATGCCAACAGCTTTCTGTCCTTCGCAGAGGATTCTTGCCGCAGTGGTGTCAGTCATCACAGTGAGATTCGTGGGAGTAGTCGAGAGGTATGCTTCCGATGCAGTTATTCTATGACCGTTCGTAGCACTCACTTGGCAAACGCTGACACCTAGAGGATTGCCTGAATTGTGATCAAGGTTTTTAGGGTAAAATTGGTGAAGCTTCTCAAGAAACTCTCCAAGACTAGGGTCCCAATGTTCCGTAAGGCCTACATCGACTGACCTTGCAATGGTCAATGTCAGATCACGATGAAACTAACATTCTACATACCCATCGAAGCCATGCGCAGAGGCGGAGATGCCCATGAATTGCTTGTAATTGCTTGAAGGGTAGTGGAATCGCTCAATCTAGAAGAGATGTTAA
>JAABUH010004936.1_pt1 | contig 10616 bp, 14 predicted proteins | sample 5559121 | NCBI WGS metagenome assembly JAABUH01 (sample SAMN10711871, study PRJNA513364) | rock metagenome | isolation source: Antarctica rocks | place: Antarctica: Victoria Land, Battleship Promontory nord | collected 2015-12-28 | reverse complement strand
CGAAGATCTGCATGCCGCCGCGCAGGCGCAGCACCAGGTGCAGCGTGCTCTCCTTCTGGATGTTGTAGTCGGCCAGCGTGCGGCCGTCCTCCAGCTGCTTGCCGGCGAAGATCAGGCGCTGCTGGTCGGGCGGGATGCCTGCGCACAGACGTGACATTCAGACACAGCATGCATCATAAGCATAATACTTCAAATACCTGCTCACCGCTCCCCCCGACTTTGGCACACCTGCAAACGAGCTAAGCAGTGGCTCAAACATGAACGCTCTGCAAGAGTGGGCGGGCACGCACCCTCCTTGTCCTGGATCTTGGACTTGACATTCTCGATGGTGTCCGACGACTCCACCTCCAGCGTGATGGTCTTGCCGGTCAGCGTCTTGACGAAGATCTGCATGCCGCCGCGCAGGCGCAGCACCAGGTGCAGCGTGCTCTCCTTCTGGATGTTGTAGTCGGCCAGCGTGCGGCCGTCCTCCAGCTGCTTGCCGGCGAAGATCAGGCGCTGCTGGTCCGGCGGGATGCCTGCGCATACAGGCAACCTATTGCTCAGCAAATGTCGCACTGGAAGACTGCCACAGCAGCTGAGTGTGAACGCCAGTCACGAAACACGCCATTACCCATGAAGGTCAACCTACAGAACTGTTTGGCACCCTGCAGCAAAACACATACGAGGCCTACATGGGTTGACCTCGTGAAGGCAACGAAGGCAAAGCCGCAGCAGCGGAGTAGCGTCAAACGAAGCATGTCTGCAGCTTGTCGCCAGAGCGGGCGCCCACCCTCCTTGTCCTGGATCTTGGACTTCACGTTCTCAATGGTGTCCGAGGACTCCACCTCCAGCGTGATGGTCTTGCCGGTCAGCGTCTTGACGAAGATCTGCATGCCGCCGCGCAGGCGCAGCACCAGGTGCAGCGTGCTCTCCTTCTGAATGTTGTAGTCGGCCAGCGTGCGGCCGTCCTCCAGCTGCTTGCCGGCAAAGATCAGGCGCTGCTGGTCCGGCGGGATGCCTGCGCATACAACAACACCACAGTCAGACAACGCACAAGAGATAAGCAACGCACACAAGGTAGCTCAATACACGTATAGCATATCTCTGCTGACCCTGGCGCGCTGCAATAAAGCTAGACAAGCCTGGCGCTTGGTGCAGTGGTGCAACCATGACCGGCCATGAAGGAGCGAGAGCGCACCCTCCTTGTCCTGGATCTTAGACTTGACATTCTCAATGGTGTCTGACGACTCCACCTCCAGCGTGATGGTCTTGCCGGTCAGCGTCTTGACAAAGATCTGCATGCCGCCGCGCAGGCGCAGCACCAGGTGCAGCGTGCTCTCCTTCTGGATGTTGTAGTCCGCCAGCGTGCGGCCGTCCTCCAGCTGCTTGCCGGCGAAGATCAGGCGCTGCTGGTCCGGCGGGATGCCTGCAAATAAGTCTGGCTGAGTCAGCTGAAAACCTGTTCAGCGCAGCGCCTCACTGACTCAACAATCCCAGGCCAGCAGCAGGAGGACACTCAAGCGTCAGGCACTAGCTCGCACTTCTCCTGTACACACGGTCTCCGCTTGATCGTAAAAGTGTCACGCTGTCTGCACAGCGGGACGCAGTATGACAGGCACGCACCCTCCTTGTCCTGGATCTTGCTCTTCACATTCTCGATGGTGTCCGAGGACTCCACCTCCAGCGTGATGGTCTTGCCAGTGAGCGTCTTCACAAAGATCTGCATATTGGCCTGCACGCGCTCGCCAAAGTCAACGTCAGCTCCCTGCACGGTATTTCCCTGCTGCTCGGTCACTCTCCTTCCCAAGCGCACTGCCATTTACGCTCACTGCCTCCTACACCGCGCAGTCCCCAGGGCGCGCGCAGCTTGCACAGCCCCTTAAACCCACCCTTGCACCATCCCCGCAAGGCTGCGGCCAGGCAGCAGTGCCAGCCTCCCCAGACTTCTCTGGAACTGGATGTCAAATCGGACGAGACCTTGGTCCACCCTGGCAGTTGACAGTCCCGACACGAGACGAAACAGTGGCCAGCACAGCCAGAACCACAGCTAACAAGCACAGGCAACCCCGCTCCCCCGCAGGACAGCACCACGCCAAAAGGTGGCAGCAGACAGCCCTTGCCTCGGCACCTGCGCAGCCCCCTTGCCAGACACGCGCGCACCCCTGCACGCCGGCCACGCCAAGGCAAACCCCTCAGGTGCAGCGCAAGGCGCACTGCCGTACCTGTGGTGTCTGTACGTGTGCCGCGGGGCTATGATCAAAGCAGGTGAGCTGGGAGCAACGAGCGAGCAACTCAAGGCGTAGGCAGCGGCTGTCTGTGAAACTGGAAAGTGCTTCTGCCGTAAAGGCCGCAGCTGCGCATCAGCCTTTACCCTTGCAGGGTTTGACACTCGGCCACGCACACGCGCACAGGTATGAGGTCACCACCTCCACAAAGCTCGCCGGTGTTTAAAACTGCGGTGCAAGTGGGTATCATAGCTGCCACACGTTGAAGGCGTCGCGATGAAGCTATGTGCGGGCAGCCAACGTGCACCGAGCACAGGCAGGGCAGCGCCAGCCGTGACTGTGCCCCCAGCTGTGCGTGGCCTGGGCAGCGCTTGCCCAGCAGTGCGACACGGAGTAGCTCGTGGTCGCGTGCGTCTACCACCACCGGATGCCTACATTGCTGAGCGGGCGGGGCCTGCGGAGGCGCGCCAGAAGTTCCACGTGCTCAGCCTGCTGGCGGAGTCCGTCGAGCTCAACGTGCGCCTGCGCGGCGCTTGTCTGGCGTTTTGCTCTGCTGGGGCTTGGTGTGCGGCGGTGGAGCGCTGACCGCTGTCTGGGTCCTGCAGGCGCTCGTGCAGCGCTTTGAGACGCTTGCGGGGCGCTCAGCTATGGTGAGCTGCCCGTGGTGAAGTTGCCGTGCAACTGCTGCTTCCCGCTTGTTCCTCTGCACATAGTCAGTTGGGCCTGATTACGGCATGCTGCACTTGATGTACTGCTGACGCATATGCTTCACAGTGATTGAGATTCCACCAGCTATGGCCAGCTGTGGCCTGACTGGAGGATGTCTGAACAACGATTCACCTTCTTGGTGTGCAGATCGGGTTTTTTGTGGCGTCAGTTGCTGAGCTGGCAGTGCCGCGCGAGGGCCTGTTTGGCTCCTGGGCGCACTTTGATGCGTTTGCGACCTGCGCGGCGCTGCTCGTTGCCAGCTCCGCGGTGCGCCCTCGAGGGCGGAGCATCAGTTCAAGCACAGCGCCTGCACTGCCCTGCGTGTGCTTGCTTCATGGATACAGCAGCCTTGCTCAGGAATACAGCAAACCTTCACGTGTATGTCGCTTCAGTGTGCCTGCCTGACGCCCCTCGGCAGGCCACTATTTGTCTGTATGCTTGCTCCGCAGTGGTGGTTGCGGTGCAGGACACAGCAGAGGCTGGCCTGTGATGTGCGTGTGTGTCTGTAGATAGGTCCATGTGTGTCCTGGCACCCATGGCGTCGCGTGACAGGGCCGGTGTTGTATAATTGAGGCGGCTGGCCCCGCGCCGCAGGTCCTGGCGGTGGTCAGTAAGCGGCGGCTGGGGCAGCAGCTGAAGGGTCCCGTGCTGGACTCGCTGACCGCCAAGCTGGGCAGCGTGGCCGAGGGATTTGACGCCAAGCTCAGCAGCAGCCTGGACTACATCTTTGACAACTCGCTCGGCGGGCTGGTCAACCTCGACATCGACGACTTTTTGTAGGCGGGAAAAAAGAATAGCGTTGCCACATGAGCCAGGCGGCGTTTGCTGGCGGCGGCGCTGCGGCGGCCGTTGCGGCATGTCAGCAGTTTCAACGCATGCTCTGCTGCCCGCATGCCAGGCCCTACCAGATTGTCTGCCCCGGTGCTGCCGGGTGCACGTGTATTCTAGCCTGTAAATGGCCTTCCTGCTGTAGCATAGGAGCGCATGAGTTGACAATGTCTAGCATTTGAGAGGCACGCCTGCCCTGTATGTGTAGGTGTGTGAGAGGGGATGACCCAGGCACTCTATGACGTTGAAATGTATTCTGGCTGAACGTGTTAGGTCTGCTGGCTTTGCTGGCACAGCGTGGGTTGCAAAGTCGTTTTTTTGGTGGGAGGCCGGGGCGTCGATGAACAGCACTGAGGTATGGCAGTCAGTGCCAGTCACTGCTGTAACAGAATGTTGATGTGTGATGACGTATGTTTCTTACATCAGGCTAAACGCGCAGCCTGCAAGCAGCTGTCATGCAAACAGCACATCCTTGCTTGTGCTTGTTGCAGCCTGTCCACACGCCAGCTGTCTACACACCTGCCTGGCAGTCTCACACCTCACATGATACAAAACGTGGAGACCACATACAGCCCATGTTCTGCAATCGGACGAGGCACAATTGCTGTGCCGAACAGGCCAGCTCACAAAATAAAAGTGCCCGGCAACTGCTCACAACACGCATGAACGAGCCACGCAGTCTAGGCCGTTCCCGCGCCGCCTTTCAGCGCACGCTCGACGTCGCGCAGCCGCAGCAGCAGCGCGCCGGCGTCGGCGGCGCAGCCGACGCGCCGTCCGCCGCCAGCCACGGCCCGAGCCGCGCGCGCAGCCACAGGCGCAGGCCTGCGCGCCAGGGCGCCAGGCCAGGCGCCGCCGCCAGGCGCGCAAAGAGCCCGGCCGCGGACCCGGGCGCCGCGGCGGCGGCCAGCAGGTGCGCAAACGCGGCGCGCCACAGGAGCAGTTCGCGCGGCGCCATGGGCGCGGCAAAGTCCACGCCGCGCAGTGCGGCCGGCGCCAGTGCGCCGGCCGCGAGCAGCTCGGCGGTCAGCCGCGCCAGGTTGGCCAGCCGCCGTACGTCCTCCTTGGCCGCCTACGGGGCGCGTGAGCGCATCAGGGACGCCTGACGCGTGTGGGCGCCGCGGCGGGCGCCGGCGCGCCGGCCGTGAGCAGCTCCGCCTTTCATTGCACCGGGCTGGCAAGCCGCCGCGCGTCATCGCGGGGCGCCTTGGTGCGCCGTTCCGGGCCCGGGCAGCGCCTCGGCCAGCAGGCTGCACCAGCGCTCGAACAGAGCCCGGCGGAACACCCACCAGCTGAGGTGCGGGGTTTCCTCATGCGCCGGGGCGCTGCCGCGCGCGCGCCTGCTTGAAGTGGTCCCACAGGCAGAACTGGAGCGTGATGCGGTGGCCCTTGGCGGCGGCGGCCAGGCGGCCGAGCAGGTGGCCATAGTACGGGTTCCACGCGCGCTCCTGCAGGCAGCACTCGACCGGCACGCGCACCAGCTCGCGCTGCGCCTCGCCCTGCGCGGCCGGGGCGGGGCGCCCATCAGGCTCATCATCAGCTCGCCCATGCTCAACGGCCGCACGCCGCCGTCCTGTGGTGAAAACCCCGCAGCGCATGCGGAATTGAGCGGTCGGCGGCCCGCGCATTGCCCCGCTCGCGCCCATACGCTGCGCGTGCGGTCATCACGACTTGCGTCCGCCGGCACGACCAGCGCTTCACTCCTGACAGCGTGACGCCTCCCTCCCTGCGCAACAGGGGCGGGGCCGCGCCTTAAGCGGTAGACGCAGCAGGCGCTCCAGCGCGTCCGCGCAGTCCTGGCTGTCGAGCACGACGCAGAACACCGCACGGCGCGCCTCGGTGCTCATGCGCTGCGCGGCCGCCAGGCGCAGCAGCTCGCCGCCGCCGGCGCCAATGCCGCCGGCGCCGCCGCCTTCCGCATTCGCACCCGCACCGGCGCGGCCGGCCAGCGCCGCGCCGGCGCCCGCCAGCGCGGGCAGCGCACCGGCGCCGTCGGCGCTGGGCAGCCACCACATGCCCTGCGCGCGGCGCGCGCTTTCGCCCTAGTGAGGTCTTTGTGATGGGGGCCTCGCTTGCGCCGCGGTCCTCGTCACACCTGTCACGTCGATCAGCAGGACTCCTCACAATAGGATGCGTGCCTGCAACCCTACACGTCCTAAAGCCCATGACACTGTTGGTGCCCATGCGTCCTGGTGCAGTTTCGCTCACTGTGACGCCTGCCTGCGCTGCCTTGCTGCCCCGCCTGCTGGCCCTGCGCAGCCCGGGCGAGCGAGGGGACGCCGCGCCGGCGGGCGCGCACCCGCTTGTCCGGCGCGAGCAGCTTGGCCCACGGCAGGCCGCGCAGGCGCACGGCGTCCACGCCCGCGTCTTTGAGGAAGCGCGCCACGGCCGGCGCGAGCGCCGGTGGCGCCGCGGCCGTGGCCTTGCCCGCGCGGCGCCGGTTGTTCTTGATGTCCAGCACCAGGCCCAGCAGCACCTGGCGCCGCCGGCCCTTCACGTGTTGGGATGCGAGACGCCAGCTGGAACTTTTCCATATCGATGTCGCAAGGTTAAAGTAGTGTAGGGAAGAAAACCTAGTAGGGCGCTAAAGCAGTACACTCACCATACCAGGGGTTTCACCAATGCAGGGTTTTCGAGACGGCAGGTTCACAAGACAGCCAAAGCAACCCAAGCAGCAGCGTCCGCAGGCGAGCTCGGGCCCTGTTTGCAGGAAGCGTGCATGCGGCGGCATCGTCGCGCGCCCCTGCCAGCAGCACCGCAAGGGCACAAGCACCGAGCCGGTACGGGACAGCGCCTCCAGGCAAGCGTGGCAGCAACCACAACATGCAGACGCACCTGCGCGCGGCTGCTCATCGCATCCGCCGCGGCTGCCTCCGCCGCGCGCGCGTGCACCGCCACCACGAAGTCCTGCACGCGGAGTCCGGACGTTGGATGACGCCTAGTCGAGCAAGGATAGCCATGTTGCACCAACAATACTTCACGACTGTGCGTGCGCGCCAACGTGCTTGCACCGTCCGATGCAGCAGAGTGCCTGAGCGTGCACAACGGCTGCTGTAACAAGGGCAAAGAGCTCGGAACATGCATGGGCTGCCCATAAGGAACGTCCAAATGCAATGCCGGCTCGTAGGCGCTGCCATTGACATCCGGCTCCAGGCTGCAAGTGTGTTGGCGGAGCCGCACCTTCATGGCCGCCGGGTCATCGCGGCGCAGCTGGAAGCCGGCCGCCGTCAGCAGCGCCAGGATCAGCGCCACGTCCTGCTCGGCAAACCTGGCGCGCGTCCAGGCGCGTCAGCGCATGTGCCACATTCAGTCACACGCGGTTGTGACATCACATGCATTGGCTGACACCCGGCGACATCACGTGCATTGGCTGACACCCGGCGACCCGGGCGCTCATGTTGCGGGTGGCATCCCGCATACTTCGTCACGCCACCAAGGCGGCACGCGAGCCAAGCAAGGGTCATGACTTGCAGCGTGCTGGGGTTAGGGTCAGGGTTAGGATTAGGCGCGCAGGGGCGCGCCGCGCGCGCAGGTGCGCCAGCAGGCCAAACAGCGCGCCGGCGTCCAGCAGGCCGACCAGGTACAGCTGCGCCGCCACGCCGGCCAGGTTGCCGGCGGCCAGCGAGTCGGCCGCGCCGGCCGCCGCCTCCAGCCGGCCGGCCAGCGCGGCCGCAAAGCGCGCGCCGACGCCCGCGTCGCGCGCGAGGCCGGCCACACCGGCGACCGCCGCCGCGGCGACCGTCGCGAAGCGCGCCGTCGCGCGCGGGCCCTCCGCGACCGCCTGGTGCCCGACGGCCGCGCGCCGCTCACAACATGTGATAAGCTAGCAAGCGTACGGGTGCCGATGCGAGCCCTCCCTGTAGACGCCTCAGCTGAAACACCCTCACACCCCCGCTACGGTTGATGAGCCATTCAAAGTGCACACCTTCTCCCGCCCTCCAGGGGCTCTCTTGAGCTTGACACCACAATGTCCAAACTGACCCTCGGCCGGTGCGGCCCGACAAGACTTTCGCGCGGCCGCCAAAGCGCGCACGCGAGTGCAGCTGCAGGGCCTGCCGCCCGGCGCGCCTGCAGCAGCTCGTCGGTCACAGCGGCGGCCACCGCGCCGCGCCCGGCAGTCGCGTGCAGCGCGGCCAGCTCGCCGGCCACCGCCGCCACGTTGGCCTCCGCCAGCCGGTTCAGCAGGCCGGTCACGCGCCGGCGCACGCGCTCGCCGCCGCCGCTGCCCTCGCCGCCTGCTCCGCCGCACGGCCGCTGTGAGCGCCAAGCTCCTACACTTCGCATGCTGTTGACAGAGGCAGACTCGACAAGGGTGGCAAGCTCCAAGCAGTGGCATCGACCCATGCCTTTAAGGCGCGAGCACATGGTCTTTTGTGCGTGACCAGTTGGAAGGCCTGTCTGCAGGTGAGGGAAGGCGCGTCTCCCTCCATGCCAAGCGCAGAGAAACGTGGCGCTTTGGGAGGGCGAGAGGTCGCGCAGGAGCCAGCTTGGGCGGGATTTGCACCGGCCGCGCGCGCCGCTGGTGGTACATATGCGCCCACCGGCGCAGCCGCTGCGCCCCTCCCAGGCAAACCGCCGCCGCCCTCCTGGTTGGCGCGCCGCCCTGGCACCCTGACCGTGCCGCCGTGCTCCCCGCCACCCTGCCTGTCGCCGCCTGTGTCGCCGCTGCTCTCACCATCGCTGCCGCCGCTGCCGCCGCCGTCGCTCGGATCGCCGAGGTCGGCCTCGCCGCTGTCGCCGCTGTCGCTGCTGCCGGTGCCGCCGCCGTGCGCCAGGTCAGACAGGCCGTCGCCGTCGGCGGCCGCGCCCGCGCCGCCGGCATCGCTGCCGGCCTCGCTGCCGGGGCCCGCCAGGTCAGACAGGCCGTCGCCGTCGGCGGCCGCGCCCGCGCCGCCGGCGTCGCTCCCGCCCTCGCTGCTGGGGCCCGCCAGGTCAGACAGGCCGTCGCTTCCAAGCTCGTCTTCGTCATTGCTGACGACGCCGAGCTCGTCCTCGTCGCCGCGGTCGCTGTCGCTGCCAGCCTCGTCCGACAGGCCCTCCCCGCTGGAGCCGCCCCCCGCGGCGTCTGCGTCAGGGCCCAAGTCCGGCGCACGCCCGCCTGCACGGCCTGCCCCGCCAGCAGGTCGAGCGGCATGGACGCTGCCGCCGCCTGCGCAGGTGTGCGCACCACAGTTGTGAGCGGACCAGGTTTGCACGAGTCACATGATCCTCACGCTCACGCTCGTGTGACTATCAGAAGCCTGCCTCAGCATTGTGCCCCGAATTGGCCTCATTCGGGCTCGACGAGCCTGGCGCACTCAGACACCATGCGTTGACAACAGCCGGCCTGCCTGCTCCATGGCACCGCTCCCGGCCAACGCCGTGCGCCCAGGGCGCGCCGGCTCCACCGCCGCCGTTCGGGCCGTGCGCCGCGGCGGCCGTGGCGGCGCCCGCGGCGTCAGCGAGCGCCCTGCGCTTGGCACCCTTGATGCCCAGCTTGCGCGCCAGCTGCCGCTGCAGCGCGGCCTCCGCCTCCGCCGCCACCTGGGTGCTGCCCTGCGCGGCAGCGTGCGTCAGCAGCCCGATCAGCGGCCGAGCGGCACCAGGGCGGGGCAGCCGCCGCCGCCGCTGCCGCCGCCGCCGCCGCTGCCATGCCGTCTGGGCCGTAAAAATGCTACCTTCAGTGGCCTGTTGCAGGCAGGACGGCCAACAGGCGCGCTCTGCGGCGCGCGCCGGCCTCGCTGTGCAGGGGTCCAGCACGGGGCGGCGCGGCGGCGCCAGCCGAGGCGCGCTCGGGGCGCCGGCCGCACCCGGAGCAGGTCCGGCGCCAGCAGCTCCTCGAACCTGGTGCGCGGCGGCGGCGGCGCCTGCCGGGGCCGCTTCCCGCGCGCGTCCTCGCCGCCGCCGGCGCGCCGTCGCTTCCCGCCCGCCTGCGCGGCTGGCGCGCGCCGCGCGTCGCCACCAGGGCCGCACCCCAAGCCCGCCGCACAGCGTGCGGGCGGGCGCGGCAGGCGACACACAGCGCGGCGGACCGTGCCCAAGCAACCCAGCACGGACTGCGTGCCGCGACCGTCTCGGCGCACACCGGCAGCGCGAGGCCAGCAGTGCCCAGCACCGCCACGCTGGCCGCAGGCCTGCGGTGTGGCTTGCAGCGCCGCCCATACGCAAGGCTTGGCAGCTTTAAGGCGGCCGGTCGCGCACCGCAGTGCCGCTGTAGCCGGCGGTCGGCTGGCTGCGGCCGGCGGAGCGGCGCCCGCGGCCGCGTCCGCGGCTGGGCTGCGGCACGCCCAGCTCCTTGGCCAGTTTGAACGGGAGTGACGGCCCGCGGCCGCGGCCGCGGCCGCGGCCGGGTGCGCCGCGCATTTGCGGCAGGCAGCAAGGCAGCTGCAAAACTGTACCCGTGTATCGACCAACTGCGGCTACTTATGGGTGCAGCCTAGGCATGGCTACGCAGCAGGCTCTTCTTTGCAGATGATCTCATTCGAAGCAAGGCGCGCAAGGAGCAGCAGGCCACCGCGCAAGTTTCCGCGTGCTGAACAATCTTTAGCAGTGCACCCAGGGGGGTGCAACAAGTGTGCAAGCGGTCACATGTGCCGGTACACGGACGTACCGGCCCAGTCAGCAGCACGAGCTGGCGAGTATATATAGCCGAGTGCAGCATCCTTGCGAACAGAAGCCATTGCCATACACACAAGCACTCATTCAAGCACACACCTTTGACAAATACCTTCCGCTTAGAAGTCTATACTCACGATGACGGGCAGCGGCGAGCCGAGCAAGGTCCGCCTTCTGCCTCTTGCACCCGAGCTTGCTTGCCCAGGCTCTCATCCCTGCTGTTGTCAACAGTGTATATGCCTATGTCTGTGCCTGCCCACGCACAACCTGCATTGGCAACGA
>JAABUH010004935.1_pt1 | contig 10618 bp, 13 predicted proteins | sample 5559121 | NCBI WGS metagenome assembly JAABUH01 (sample SAMN10711871, study PRJNA513364) | rock metagenome | isolation source: Antarctica rocks | place: Antarctica: Victoria Land, Battleship Promontory nord | collected 2015-12-28 | reverse complement strand
TGCCGCGTGCACGACGCATATGCGTGCCGGGCCGCAGGTGCGCCTGTCTGGGATGTGCTCGCGCACGGCCGCGGCGCGCGCGCACAGCAGGCCTGCGCTCGCGCCCGCCGGGACGCGCATGATGCGCACGTATGGCGTGGCGGGGCCCCGCGTGGCGCGCGCGGCTGGTGGCGCCGCTGCGCACAGCAGGGCGCAGCGCCGGGCGCGGTCACACAGGTCACCCTCTGCTTCCTGCAACCGATGGCACAGGCGCCATGGCACACCTGTGCGAGCTGGAGCATGTCATGCGGTGCTTGCACACCCTGTACGCCATGCGCGCTGCCTGTCACGCTGCCCACCGGCTGCCTCAGGCGGGGTCGACCTTGGTGGCGCTGCGGTCCATAGGGGCCTGTCTGAACCCCGCGAGGCTCACCTGCTCCACGGGCTGGCAGGTCGCGTGGTGCGCGAGAGGTCCCCAGCAGAGCTCAGCCCACAGCCGCGCCGGGCAGCTTCGCTGAGGACGCGCTGCTTGAGCCCACTGCGCAGACCATCCCAGAGTTATCTGCGGACATGCCAGCCCGCAACGCGGACGGCCGGGGCCCTGCCGCGGATGATGCCGAGCGGGGCTGGCGCATTTCAGCCGTGCACGCCACGCATGCCGCCCGACCAGGTCTTGAGGGAGCCCCGGACCCTGCACTGCCCGAGCCTGTGTCGGCGGCAGGGGCGGGCGCCCAGCGGCCGCGCCCGCCAGCGGTGCCGCGGCTGCACCTGACCGCCGCGCTGAGCCAGCTTGGAATCGCCGGGCGGACAGTTGGCGCACCAAGGGGTCCTCCGGGGGCGCTTCGCCGCACTGTCGACCGCCATGTCAGCAGGGAGGCAGGCTGGGTGAATGTGCCGTGCTAGACCGGTTGTTTTCATGCGGACTGCGATGGCCCGTCAATCACAGGCGATGTGTGTGCAGACACACTCCGCATGATGCCAGCTTCAGGGTGCTTGAACAGCCACGGCTGTGATAGGATTGCCATGCATCCACACAGCATGTGAGCCGCTTCACGCAGGTAGCGCAGCACCAGGGGTGTTCTGTCACAGTCCAGATGCGTAGCAGACGGCCGCGGCTTGGCTTGCACATGTCCGCTCCACCTCTACAGCTTCCCTAAGGTATGCAAAACTTTGTCGCGCACGTGCTGCACTCTCGTAGTGCTCACACACCTCGCATAGCTACCTTCCAAACGATGAATGGGTAAGCTCGACATGAAGCTGAACGCACTGAGAACGCCTCAGAGCTTCATGTGCACAAACGTGCTGCCGGCCACCTTCTTCTCCCCAAAGCGCCCGACGCGGCTGATGCGCAGGCTGCCCGGCCCCTCCGTCTCCATGTACCGCTGCTGGACGAAAGTCTCCTCGCCCGGCAGCTCGCCGCCCAGCGGCACGCGCAGCGGCCCGGCCCGCAGCGCCAGCCGGAACGGCGGCGTGATGCGCACGCGGTCGCCGATGCGTGCGTCCGGCCTGCGGCACAGGCAGGCCTGGCAGGCCCGCGGCGGGCGCGCTTGAGCTCGTGCACAGTTGCATCCCCTTGCGGCTGGAGCGGGCGCCAGGCCCGCGCAACAAAGGCTGCCTGCCCCGCCGGTGCAGCCTCGCAGCCTGACCTTGCATTCTGCCGTACTACCAAAGGATGGCACATGAGGCCCTGCTTCGGGCACCTGGCATCTCGGGCGTGGAGCATCACTGCGCGCAGGCGGGCACACACAGGCCACCAGAGGACAGCTCGATGGTCAGCAGCCCGCCGATGGTGATCACGTTGGCTGCGCGGCCCTCCGGCAGGCCCCCAGGCGGCCCGATCAGCTGTACTGACGCAGTAGGAACTGGCTTCACGCGCGCAGAGAGCCGTGCGAAGTCGCTCTGCCCGCTACTCCACAGCAGCTGCCAACGCCCCTGCGTCCCCGGCAGTCTCCGGCACTTTGATACGCAGCGCGCACCGCCGATCTGGCGTTTCGGCGGCACGTGGCTGCACCCACGACGGGCTGCATGAGTCAGAGACGCTGACAAGCAACTCGCAGCGACCTGGCACGCTCTGCATGCATGCCTCAAGCTCATGGGACATGGCGGGGTTCCTTCAGGGCAGCAGGGACCCACGAGCAGCTCGGGCGATCGCGCGGGGTCTCGCGCGGGCATGGCGCCCGCAAGCGCCTCCGCGCACGCCTCCACGTCGCCGTCGGCCTCGATGGCCGCCAGCAGCGCTGCGCGGAGCTCTGCCACGCGTTCTGCGCCGCGCACTGCTGTCAGCTCGGGGCTGGCCGACGCGGCTGTCGCGCTTGCTGTGCCCTGCGCTTGACCTGTACTCTACCCGGTATGACAAGTGGCAGTGCGCTGCAGCACTGGCAACTCCTGGTGCTGCTCTGCAAGCACACAAGCTTGCAGGACAGAGAAACGAGCGGACGCCTCGTTGGAGCATTGCTGGGCGCACCTGCATCTGCAGGCCTGTTCAACAGGGGGCTGAGGAAGGCCAGCCAGCTTGGAGGAGCCTGCCGGTGGTGCCCAGCAATGTGTCGGGCAGTCCCGCAAAGGCAGAGCTGCAGCCGCGGACATAGCATCGGTTGATGCAGGCGCTCACCTTGGCAGCACTCGCAGCGCACCAGCGAGCGTGCTGCCTTTGCGGTCCCTGATTCCCGCTCTGGACTCTATAGGCGCGCTTAAGCGGCGTCCCGTGTCGGCTGGGCAAGCTCGGGCGCGCAGGCCCTGTCCAAAATGCTGCCACGTGGGTGCAGCTATGACTGCCCCTGCCCAAGCTGCTCGGGCCACCCATCTTAGGACTTGAAGCTGAGAGGTGCTGTCCGGGCGCACAGTGCAACAGGCCTGCAGATGTTTACTAGTACTAGTAGGCCACCGAACAACAGAGGCAAGCTTTGCCCAGTGCTGGTAAAGCCTAACGAGCTCCTACTCTTCCGTGCGTCACTGAATAGAAGGCTCGGGGCGCGGCAATGCTTCCCCCCGATGAATGCTGATGAACCTATTAAAAAAACCCCCTCGACATGTTGGGCGACAGTGGTGTGCATCGGCGCACCAAACATCCGCTGAACTGTCTCAGGTCAGCTAACGCCTTGTACCGCGTCGCACTGATTCGGTATTTCAGTCGGAGACTGAACACTGAAGAGTTCGCGCTCGCTGAGGCGAACCTTGCAACGTACACACTGAACACCGTGACATTGCCCAACGGCGCCAGCAACCTGACTTTTGCTTACGGGCCACATGTGGTGGAAAGCGGTAACCTTGCTTGCACTGTGTACCCTCGGCACCTTCCATGCACCGCAGCGGTAGGACCACCACCACACTGCCACTCCGCTTGTGTTGATCACACCTTTCCACCGCTACAGCAAACGATCCATGCCTCTTGGCCAAGGCGAAAGGAGCGCGCGCTACAGGACTTCTCTGCTCAATGTTCTTTTTCAAGCGAACAGAGCACCCGCCAACTGGCCGCATGCCAAGCAACCAACTAAACAAACCTGTGCTGCGCAGGCTGTACGCATGCATCAGCGGCCATGATGAAGCGGGCGCACAGAGTGCGGCTGGCAGCGCGCGCGCGCGCACAGCAGTGCTGAGCTGGAGCGTGGACGGCAACTGGCTGCCACTGGGCCGCAGCGAGGGCGACCCGGCTCACCCAGCAAGCGTGCCTGGCCTGCCCGCTTCCATGCTCAGCGTCGCTGCGGCCGGGCACTCCCTGGCTGCGGACGCCGAGGGCGGCCTGTGGAGCTGGGGCCGCAACGGCAGCATGGGCGGCGGCGGCGGCGGCAGCGCGCCCCTGGCGGCCAGCGGCCAGCTGGGCGGGCCGCGCGCAGGCGCTGCCGCCCAGCCCACGCAGGCAGCCGGCCCTGTGCGTACAGGGACCACCGCTTCCAGTGATAACATACCAGACGCATGGCTCAGGGAATGTGCCGCTGAAACGGCGATGCGCCCGCGCAAACATCTATCCACCACGCGCTGCTGAGCAGAGATTGCGTGCCCATTGCTAGGTGCATGGAGCAGCCATGCTGAGGCAGGGTCGTCAGTGCATGCCAGCCCTCTGCCAGGGAGATGTCGCTTATGCCGCAGCGCCCATGTGGTGGAATAATGCTGCAGTCAGGCTGCACAGCGGATGGCGCGCAGGTGGCGGGCGCCGGCGCGGGCGGGCTGCAGTTTGCGGCGGTCGCTGCCGGGCGGTACCACTCGCTCGGCCTCACGCGTGGCGGGCGCGTGCACACATGGGGCCTCAACGACGCGCGCCAGCTCGGGCGCGCCGCCGTCAACGCGTCCGGCGTGCGCGGCCCTCGGCCTCTCGGCCGGTGCACGGGCAGGAGCACGCTGACCGGCTCTGGGTCAGGCTGTTGTGTGGCGCCCGCAGGGTGACCCCCCCCCCTGCCTGCATGCGTGGCACCACGTCCGACCCTGCACCGGCGTGGCACCGGCACAGCATGGCTGCTGTGGCGACTGGCGCTGCCAAGCCTCCTGCTAATTCCATGAGGAGCTGCGCAGGCGGCATGCATGGGCGGCGGCGGCTGTGCATGCGCGAATGTCGCGGGCGGCCGCGTGCCCGGCCTGCCGCGCGTGCGCATCCTCGCGGCCGGGCGCTACCACAGCCTGGCGGGGGACCAGAGCGGGCGCGTGTGGTCGTGGGGACTGGACGCGTGCGCGCAGAGCGGCAGCGCGGGCACTGCGCGCGGGCTGCCGCCGCACCTGGTGCGATCCTGACGCACTAACAGACATGTCACGCTCACCATCGGTCTGGGCTGAGGGCGCGCAGGTCCCTGGCAGCATTGGGGTCCGTGCAAGCACTCTGCACTTTTGCAGCCGCATAACAGTTTACTGACCGCTCAGCATGCATGGTGCTTACGACCTGCTGGCGTGAAATGCTCCCTTGAGCAACTGCACAACGAGCGGACCAGATTCCCGCACCACGGCAGCGGATGCAAAGACGGTGCGCAATTTTGCCTTGTGGCAGCGCGTGCGGCTGCGGCAGCGGCTGATGCCGACATGCCCAGGGAGCCTCTGCGCTAGGGGGCCTGCGGCCAGGCACAGGCCCCGACTCGATGCCTGCGGCCTCCGCGCAGTGCTGACGCGCCGCAAGCGCGGTGCGCGCCCAGGTGGGCGGCGCGCTGGCCGCAGAGGTCGTGGTGGCCCTCGCGGCCGGCTACTCGCAGTGGCTGGCGCTGACCGCGGGCGGCCGCGTGTTCTCCTGCTCGACCGGCGACGACGGGTACGGTAGGGGCCTCGCGCTCGCTCCGGGCGCGGGCGCGCCTGACGCTGCGGCAAGCGCACGCGCCCGTTCTGGGGACGCGGATGGTGCGCTCGGGCGGCGCATCGGCAGGGGCAGCGCCGGCGCGCTGGCACCAGGCGCGCTCCACCCTAGGCGGTCCCCGAGCCTTGGTCGGCGGTGTCGCCACGCCACGCCGGCACCCGGGCTGCCATGCGGCCAGCATGGCAGGCTCACTGCTGTTTCTGAGGGCGGAGCGCCCTCACTTGTGCCACTCGCCGCTCCCTTGCCGCCCAGCCAGCGCTTTGTTCAAAGAGCCCCCGGGCGCGCGGCAGCGGGTTGCTGCACGCGTGCGCACGCCGCCCCTGCCGGCCTGCAGGCACGCCAGCCGCTGCGTAGCGCGGGCGCAGGCCGCGTGCGGGGCCTGCCGCGGGCGGTGCGGGTCGCGGCCGGGCGCTGCTGGGGCGCGGCGGTCGGCGCGGACGGCAGCCTGTGGGCCTGGGGCTGCGGGGCCGCGCCGGGGATGTGGCTGGGGGCGCGGAGGGTGGCGCTGCGCGCGCGCCGCCAGCCCGCGCGGCTGCCGGGTTTTGGCCGGGGTGGGCCCTGGGGCCGCGCGCTGGGCGTGGCTGCCGGCGAGCACTCCATCGTCGTGGTCACTGCTAGGGGCCAGGCGGGCGACCCGGACTGCCTCGCATGGGAGCGTCTCTGATGGCAGTGGCACCACTGCTTCGAGCAGAGTTCAAAGGTGCATGGCTGCGTTCAGCAAGTGATGCAGCATGTGCGCTCTGCAGTCGGCAAACATGCATGATGGACGCCATGTCCTTGCCAGCTGCAGTAACAAGCGCTCAGGCCCCGGCATGCACACTGACAGCTGGTGGAATGGAGTGCTTTGCGGCCGGAGCCTGCGGCTCTGCTGGCCGCGCGCGCGGGGCCGCGCGCGCTCGCCGTCTCCGGCGCGCACCAGCACTTCCTGGCCGTGGTCGCGGGCGGCCGGCCCGGGCCCGGCGCCGCTGGCCTGCCGGCGCCCGGCGGCCAGGCGGCGGCGCTGCGCGGGCCCGGCGCATACTCTGTGCCGGCGCACGTGCGCCACCTCCCCCTGTCACTGTGATTTTCCCATGACATGAGCATGAGGCATCGCCCGCTGGGTGGCTGAAAGAATGCTTTGCTCTCTGCCCCGAGGGCGGCCATCAGAGTCCAGCGCCCATGTGTCTGCAAGACAGACCTCCAGGCTTGCGGCGCGCCGCAGGTGCGCGCCGCCGCGCCAGACGTCTTCGCCGAGCTGGGCCCGCTGGAGCCCGGGCTGGCCGGCCCCTGCTTCCGCGGCGCCGCCGGCGCGCGGCGCTGCCTGCCCGCCTTCTCCATCATCGGCGTGTCCAAGTGCGGCACGACCGACATGTACCGCAAGCTGCTGGCGCTGCCATCCGTCCACCCCGCCGCCAACAAGGCGGGGTCCCCGCGGGCAGCTCAAGCTGCTGATGATCGTGGTCCCCGTCACTCTCCCACCGGTGCATGCTTTGCATGTAGAATCATCCACTAGTATCCGCCAGTCAAGGACATGCACCCTGTCGCAAAGTGCTCTGCGCTGGCGCGCATAAGCGGCTGCAGCAGCATCAATCTGCCCTGATGGCAAAATAGCGGCGGTCACGCCAGGGCCCCCACTTCTGGGACGAGGCCAAGAGCTTCCGCGCGTACCTGGACAACTTTGACGGCGTGGCGGCGGCCACCGCCGCCCACCCCCGTGCGGTCGCTGGCGACGCGTCGTCCAACACATTCTCCTATGCGGCCGTTGGCCTCAGGCGCGCAGCACGCTCACGTCACACAGTGCAGACATTGTGCAGAGCGAGCAGAACCAGGCCAGTCCACCTATTGCTGTTGCTGCTGCGCAGTCCAGAAAACATGGCTGGGGCATGCTCGACGCGTACAGCCGTGCCCCACTCTCTGCTGTGCATGAGGCTGCAGGCCGTAGGGCACCTGAATGCACACTTAGCGGTGCATGCTCAGCAGGATGCCTACAGCAAGAGCAATACAGAGTCCCGAGCCGTGCTGTGACGGTGCCATGCAGCTATCCCGGGCATCTGTGTCTGTTTCAGGGAGAGCGCTGGCATGTGGCACAGTCACATGGATGGGAGCATGTCCAGGCGCTGCGCGTGCGCAGGGGCGTGCCGAATGCTTCTGTGCCCCTGCCGGTGGTGCATCGGGCCGCGCAACCAACGACACGCCTGGTGCTGATGCTGCGCGAGCCGGCCGCGCGCATGCACAGCGCCTTCTACTATTACGGCTGTGCCCACGGCCTGTACCAGGCGCACGGCATCAGCGCAGCCGGCTTTCACTCGTTTGCGCTTGTGCGGCGCTGGTATCCTCTGGGCTAATGCATGCAGGGATTGTGCAGGTCACAGACTATATTGCTTGTGAGCGCCACAGAGCCATGCGGCCTCTAAACGAGCCTTGTGCGATTGCACCGTGTGCCTCCTTGGCAGAGAAATGCGCCAGGCTGCATGGCCGCGCCCTGGCATGCCTGGAGCTCTCCTGCCCCACAATGGAGCTCTTTTGCCCACGTTGCCTCCCCCAATATCACGGCGCCTTCCAGATTACCAGGGCAGGCCCTGCCCTGCGGGCGCGCAGGTGGTGCCAGCATTTTGTACCAAACGCTCGCCACTGCCTGATAGCCCACCGAGCCTGTGCGGCGCGTGCGGGCAGGCGGAGGTGGCCGCCATGCGCGCGTGCCTGGCGCGGTGCTCGCCGGCGGCGTGCGTCGCGCGCGAGTGGGGCGCCGCGCAGCAGCTGGCCAAGGGCATGTATGCGGCTCCGCTCGCCGCTTGGCTGGCCGCGTACCCGCGGCGCGAGCTGCTTGTGCTGACGCTGGAGGGGCTGCGGTGCGGCCGCCCTCACCAACCTGGCGGCACTCAGCGAGGGGCTGCTGAGTGTGCTCACGGATGTGAGCAGTGGCCGCTCCTGGGAGGCTGCTGACGGGCAGGCGACTGCGGGGCACGCGTGCTGGGTGGGGAGGCATGCAAGGCAGCGCGCCCCAAAAGAGAACCTGCATGCAGAGGCGGGCGGCCTCCGCGTATGCCGCACAACGCCTGGGTGTCACGTGCGAGCGGGGCCGCCCTGTCAAGCAGCGCATGTACAGCGAGGGCCGCGCACGCGGAGTGGCAGTGCATGGTCAGCGCCACGGAGACCTCCCAGGCAGAGGCCGGTAACTCAAAGGCCCAGGTAGGGATGCCGGTGCGACCGGCACCGGCAGTCCCTCCCGGTGCATGAGCGCTCCCTGTGCTACATAACGCGCAGGGAGGACCCAGAGGGCACGCTGGCACGCGCGGCAGCGCACCTACGCCTGGACCCGCAGCCGACAGAGGAACAGCTCGCCCGGGCGGCGCGCGCGCGAGCCAACCGCGGGCACGACATGCGCAGCCGTGTCCCGGGGTGCGCAGGCGTCCGGGGAGCTTGTGGCGTAGGCCGTGCTGCTCTGGCGCGAGAGTGCAGGTGCAGGGCGCTGTGCAGAGCGCAGCGGCACCACCCAACGGCACCTGTGTTCAGGAGAGTCCGCTCCCGCTGCGTCGGGGCCTGGTCCCGAGCGGAGGGACTGCCTGCCAGGACGCGCGCGCAACACAGCGCAGCAAAAGGCAGGCTGAGACTCTGAGCTCGTCCACTCAGAAACCTTGCTGCGGCTTGAAGGCTGTGCGCGCGGGCATACAGCATAGAGGAGACCCTCCCTTGGACTCCTTCAGGCCCCGAGCGGCAGGTGCAGTGCGGCGCGCGAGCCGATGCTGCTGGAGACGGCCGCGCTGCTGAAGTCCTTCTACGGGCCGTTCAACGCACAGGTCGCGGCCATGCTGGGGCACGCGGGCAGCCTGTGGCCGGCGGCTGCGTGACACGCCTGGACATGTGCGCAAATGGCGGCACCGCCTGGCTGTCTGCATGGGGCTCGCGCTCGGGTGGGCGTTGCTGCGCACACGTAGAAGGCATCTCAGCTTTGTACCAAATGTGACACCCGCCCGCACGGTGGCCCTCTTTGCGCAGTGCGGGGCTGCTCATGCAGGTGAGTTTGTCGGCTTGGACCAAGCGTGTGTCGGATCCCTTGAAGTGGTGTGCACAGAGAGCACCTCGGGCCTTTCTCTGGCACGACAGCTGTACATCAGCAGATTCAAACTGAGCCCTGGGAGAGGAGGCAAGCGCTTTGCGTCGCACTGGACATCTCACTGCTCCGCCACTGGGCATAGCCAGTGGCGTATCCCGTTGTTGAAAGCAAGGCTGTGTAATATATAAAGGACCTCGTTCACCAGCCAAGTGTGGCATCTGTGTCGGCATCCCGTTGCTCCGCGGCCACACGCCGCCGCGCGTCCTGACCCCAGCAAGCACGCCATGAAGTTTTTCGCGCCAAAGCAGCCCCTGGAGCCGGAGGAAGTGGAAGCCAGCGACCTCAGCTTCTCATCCTGGGTCAGCCAGAAGGACGCACCCGCTCGCAGCAGCAGCAGCGAGGGCTCCATTACAAGCGAGCACGGAGACGAGGCGTCCTCCCTGCTGGTGGGTGGCCTGTCCCATCGTGGTCATGGCCATGTAGGTTTATTGCTGTGCTAGAGTGCTGGACAAGCGTGGGATGCCCTTGGCTGACGCTTGTGGCCTACCACTGCAGTGCGCCGAGCCGCCGCTGCTGTTGGACGCCGGCCGCCGCGCCACCAAGCGCAAGCGCGGCGCCTGCGCGCCGCTGATCTACGACGCGCAGAGCGTGCTGCTGCGCTGCGACGAAACCATCTCCTGAATAAAACTGGTGCGCCCCGCCAGCCTGGCTGCTGACGGGAGCTTGGTCTCCTGGCGATCCCGTCGTACTGCTGTTGATGTGGCACCATGGTTGCATCACGCCACCCCTGATCCCACGCGCTGCCGCCTGATACGTATGCGTTGCATGCAGGTCAAGAGCCGGCGGCGCTGCAACCAGCCCCGGGCGAGCCGATGCGCGGCGCAGCGAAAATGGCGGGAAGGCCCTGCGGGCCCCCAGCTGGGACCTGCATGCACCGCACCCGCCGCAGCGCGCATAAACGGGCGCCAACAGACGGCCTGGGCGCGCCCTGGCCTGATTGAGGCCGAGCCGATTGATGAATGAACCCCCCGCGCAGCGGGCGCGGCGCGCGGGCCCCGCGCGTGGGGCTCGCGGCCGCCGCGCGGCGCGGAGGCCGCCTGTCTTAGCCTCGCGCCTCTGTACATACAAATGGCCTTCCGGTGCCGGAGGCCAAACCGGGCCGGCGACGGAGCAGCGGCGGGGCTGCCGCGCCGGGGCCCGGGGCGCCGCAATCCCCAGCGGCCCAAACTGCCTCTCAGGCTTTCATTTGTGGCACCCGCATGTTGCGGGCGCCGTCCGACGGAGGGGCGGGTTGTGCGCCGCCACAGTGTTTTCCGCAGGGGGCCTGCTGCGGGAGG
>JAABUH010004934.1_pt1 | contig 10620 bp, 11 predicted proteins | sample 5559121 | NCBI WGS metagenome assembly JAABUH01 (sample SAMN10711871, study PRJNA513364) | rock metagenome | isolation source: Antarctica rocks | place: Antarctica: Victoria Land, Battleship Promontory nord | collected 2015-12-28 | reverse complement strand
AGAGAAGGGAGACAGACGTGAGAGTTGAGAGTTTTGATGTTGCCGGAAAAGTGAGATGGTGGAAATGTGCTGTGCTGTGAAAGGGAAAGGGATAGAAAGGGTTTCAGGTGCTTCGAGAGTACATACATAGATAGTCATTGTACATACACAAATCTCGTTATCCAAGAGTCTAGCTAAAAAAAAACTACCACATGCTCGCCCAATCATCTATGCAGCTTCATCATCCCACACCGACATCAATTCCATATATACATCCTTCACCCCACAAACCTTCCATCGCTATCCACACACTTCAATTCCCACTCCTCATCTACTCCTCCCCCTCATCCACATCCGTCCCCTTCGACAGCTTCTCAAACTTGGTATAATTCTCGCGATACGTATCCAATTTCGTCATAACGCCCTAATTCACCCCCCCAAAATTAGCCCCACTCCACAACCCCCTTTCCCCTTCACACTCAAACAACCGCAACCAACCCCAGAAAAAGGGGGGAAAATATCAAACTCACCTTGTAAGCATCACTCCCGATAACCACCCTCAACGGCGGAGCCTCCATAACCGCCAACTCATACATCGCCTTGGCCCCCTTGACCGGATCCCCGACCTGCTTCCCATGCCGCGCCCCCATCGCCTCCTTCGCGTTGATATGATCATATGCCGGAAGTCTCTGCTCCGCAAACGCCATGCTGCGGCCCGCCCAATCGGTTCTGAACCCGCCGGGCTCCACGCACGTGAACTTGATGCCCCACTCGGGTTTTACTTCTTGCGAAACGGCTTCGGTGAAGCCCTCGACGGCCCACTTGGACGCGCAGTAGATGGAGAACATGGGCACGCCACGCTGGCCGCCGATGGAGGTGACTTGCTGGATGACGCCGCCGGAGGGCTGCTGTTCACGCATGACTTGCATGGCTTTGCGGGTGACGGCGATGAGGCCGAAGAAATTGACGTCCATTTGCTTGTGGATCTGGGCGTCTTCGAGCTCTTCAAAGGGACCGCTGAGGCCGTAGCCGGCGTTGTTGACCACGACGTCGACGCGGCCAAATTGCTTGAGGGCGGCGTCGAAGGCGGAGGTGATGGTGGAGTGGTCGGTGACGTCGAGTTTGATGGCAAGGTAGTTTTTCTCCGAGGTGTTTTTGAAGGAGAGGGTGGAGGGGTTGCGGGCGGTGGCGATGGCGATGTCGCCCTTGTCGAGGACTTCTTGGACGAGGTGTTGGCCGAAGCCGGTGGAGGTGCCGGTGATAAGGAAGACGCGAGGCATCTTGTATCAATTTGTGAGTGAAATCAAATAATAACAAAACCCAAGGTTTGTACGAAGACTAAATATGTACAGGTGCAAGGAGGAATATGGAAGATTTGAAGAGAGCGACCTACTCATGCATATTAAAGATAGAAAGATCGAAACATTTTCCTGCCATGACGTCGACAACGACGGCACGGACGGCTATGACGGTACTTTATTTTAGCACGCCGATAAATAGAATTGAGTTTATCCAGATCGTCGGATTAGGGTTTGCGATTGCAATAACCCTAATCTTCTGCTCGCAGAGTAATAGCAAAAGAATAGCAGAAGAGTAGCAGTACCAAGAGATGGCGTTGGACACTGGAGAAGCGTGTTTGTATCACAGAAGGACATGTAGGAAGTAGGAGATTTTGTATTAGAGAGGAACGCGTGTAGTGTGGGAATTGGGAAACTGTTCTAATCAAAGCTTCTTGAGATTACAATCATCAGATGGGAAAAGTGTGCAACACCGGGGAAAAGGCCCCATAAAAATACGAAACCTAAAGGATTGATTGACAACATCAACAGGCCTTACTGTTTTGAATAAAGGGCCTCTTGCTGTTACGCAGCCGAGGGACGGTATGTTGACCACTTGGTAGGCATATTCGCCCAAACGCGGTCTTCCGTACTCAAGAGCTTGATATCCTGAGCGGCTTCTTCCAGCCCAAGCCATGCATTGAAAACTTGATCGCTTGATCCAGCTGTCATTTGCCAACAACTGTGGCTGTGCTTGAAGCCGCATTCGTAGGTATTAGCGTGCATGTTCAATCTCAATCTGGCCGAATATGACTGTGATGTTCTGCAAGAACATGGTTTTCAATAATCAAATAAGCCATCCCAAGTACCACCATATATACGACCTGAGAAGTTGGTGAGCTGAAGGTTGAATTTCTCTCGTGGTTGCGGCGTTTTCCTTTTCGTCAATTCCCAACTCTGGCGGCTTAGGCGTACATAGTAGGGAGAAGAAATTCAATTTCTCTCTTCTACTGCCTTGATGATTGGTCCGAAGTATGACCTTAAACAGCAACGAATAGCCCGCCCCAAGCAATTGTCTTGATCTTCCGAAGTATAAGGTGGTAAGCAGTCTTTCGAAGGCACCTTAAACACCCGAGATCGGCGGGAAATGATAGGCCACGATAAGTCCTGGTTTCGTCCCATAAATATGGCTTCCAGTTTGCCCATTACTCAACCTCTTCCTATCCAAGGCACATATCGCAGATTTGACCACCCTCTTCAACATGTCAATAAGATGTGCCATCTCCTTGATTAGATGTCTTTCTCGCGGATACACGGCCATCTCAAACGGCACCCCCCAATACTGACAGCCTCCCCTAGAAGGACCGCCTGTGTCCGTGGTACTCTCTCGTCCTTCTCTCCGTGCATTATCAAAGTTGGAGGAATATCTTGGCCTTCCATTTCCCAAATGGCACTCCCCTGTCCAGCAGTCAGATCAGCTTTTCCGATGCCTCGTCCAACCAGCCAAGGAGCCACGCCGGCCAGCTCTGCCTCCAATGCCGGCATGTCGCTTGTCATGGACATCATGTCCCAATCAGTGACTCCGGCGCCATAAATTGCGCCTTTGATTCTCCAGCTGCTGTCTGGGCTACTTTGACTGTTACCGTCGAACGGCTGGTAAGTAGGGGGGAAAGCCACCTTGGCTCTAGCCCCCAACGATGATTTGCTCTGGATCAACGAAGCTACGCTTAATGCCTTCATCCACAAGCGCTATAACGTCGTCGTAATCCGCCGTTCCCATCCCTTTTCGGGCATGACCGGCGAATCCTTCGCCATGGGAGCTGCCTCCACGATAGTTTGGGAGAAGAATACCGTATTTACCAGCGGAAAGGAGAAGTGGCGGCCAATGGTACAAATATGTTATTGAAGCAATCCGTAACGTGAGAATAAGGGCCACCATGTATGAAAACAGATGTAGGAAGAGATTTCCGAGCGGAGCCTATGACGGGTGGAAAGCCAGTGGAGACAGGAACAGACCGTCGAGTTCAGTTGTGCCATCGGAGGAATTGCAGTGCAGATCTTCAGAGCCGCTAATATTACGCGAGCTGATGGATTGGCCGTGATTGGAAAGCCGGATGTAGGCTTGATGTGCTTGCCTTCGCTTGCTAGTCACCTGGATAGATTACAGCTCCCGAGGTGAGGAGACTTTGACGGTTGGATAAGCGTCCAACGCCGAAATCTTGTGGTTGTCTGCGAAAACGAGTACGTTCATGTGAATGGCTTCGTCGTTGAACAAATATATCTTGTCAAATAAGCCCGACTCTACCTTGATTGTGACCAGTCGTCCGTTCTGGCATACACCTCCAACACAGCTTTCTCCATTAATATCATGTGGGTATTCGCAACAGTTCTCGCTTTTTAAAGAAATTCGGTAGACCACCACGGAAGTGCTGCACTTATTGGGCTCGGTACCAGCCAAGAAAAACAAATTACTATTCATCCACAACAAAGGGCCTTTTATCGCTCGGGGGAATCCCATTATTCAAATCTTAGTATTGTCAACAATAGAAAGAGTCTCAAGGTGACACCTTTCATATACGCAGAATAGTCCTCGGGAGGTTCCTGTAGAACGTAGGCGATCTGCTTCGAGTTGTCACTCCATGCAAACATTTTTACATGAGCGTCCTCTCCATATAAGACCGTCACCTCTCGTGTTGCCAAACATATCAGTCGTAGCCGGTTGTATTCCCAATCTAGCCCGTATATTAGGGATCTTGAAGTCGACAAGCTCTTCCGGAGTAAGCCCCGACCTAGAAGTAGTTTTCGTGGATGCCATAATCAGAGACCCCGGATTCTACGATCAACGGCCTCCCCTTGACTCCTCTTTCAACCTCTTTAAGCTGACTCCTCACTTCCGTTTGCCCTTGGGGGTTTCTCCCAGATTCTTCTTTGGACCGTAGTTATTATATCTCCAAAACCACCACTGTTCCCTTTCTCGATTTCCTCTCTTCGGATCCTGAAGAAAGCGGCGGATGTGCCAATCAGGAGGGCAAATATGGGGTCCAATGACCTGTAGAGAGATTCGGGGATTAGCTGTAAGATCCCAGTTGGAATGATTCATGAACGATACAGCAGGGATGGGTTCTGCTGGAAAGGAGAATCTTGGAAGAAGATGGATCACAGGTGAGAGTTAATTACCGGGAGATGATGTAGTTATAGCGAGGCAAGCTGGCGGACATGGTTGCGTTGGCTATTCTGCCGGGACGTGGAGAGGAGTGAAGTTGAAGACTGCGAAGGGTGGGGCGGAATATTCCGCGCTCAATGACTTTGCACGATATGGGGTATTTATGATCTCTTGGAGCTTTGCTAGAGGACATCTGTTTGGGCTACGTAACTCTTTAGAAAATTTGATATTTGAGATGCAAGTTATTTCAAATGAGTTGTTTGGATCTACGGAGAACACCTTAAAGCACTTGCAAATTGCCACGAGCACTAAGCTCAGGTTAAGGCCCTAATTGGTTGGCCTCTCCTTCTTTCTTATTTCCAGATCCTACCTCCTCCAGCTCTGAAGCTCAGGGACAGATCACGTCCAGATAGGAGTCATTGAACTTCAACCATCCCCTATAGTTGCCTAGTATGCATACGTCCACCAACTGGATTCCACATCTTGCGTCTTCTCCCAAGCATGAAGTCTCGCATCATAATTCTCTTTTAGTACGACATCAGATAAGATATCCGCTGCCCAGCCCACCTTCTTCGCCTCTTCCTCAAGCCGGTCTACTTCTTCCTGTGCCAACTCTCCGCCGCGCCGCTTGAAGCTATCAGGATGTGTCTCTATCCGTCTTCTCTTTGCCGCGACCAGGATCTCTTCATGCGTGCTGTGACGTAGGATGTTGAGGGTGGCATAGTGGTCTGGTGGCTTTTCTCCTGGAGCCAACACTTCCGCACGGCGTGGTTTAGATTTCGGTTTAGGGTGCGCGTTCGCAGTGTGAACTCTCAGGTAAGCCGGATGCGCAAAGTTACTCTGGCATTCATGACAAAAATGTCTCTGGTGTGCGGGGCTTGTTGCAAAGTGGCTCTCGCGAAGCGACGAAGAGGCGAAGTGCATTTGGCATGAATGGCAGGGGAAATGCTCTTCTTCGTCATGGTTCGCCTTTTTTTCGGGCGTCTTGAAATGTAAGGTGCAGTCGGTGCAGTAGGTTTTGCGGTGATTCGTTTCGTAATGGGATATGAGGCGATCAGGAGTGGAGAAGTCGACAGGGCTGAGGCAGTGCATGCACATAAGATGTTTGGATGGAGTTGAGCGCTTGTGTTTGGTTACGGCTTCAAAAGAGGGGAAGGCAAGAGAGCATTTGGGGCACCCGAAGGTTTTTGGCTGGTGGTAGCCAGTATCATGAAAGCCCTCGAGGATGTCGTCCGCCTCGAACCCGGAGGACCTAGGGTCATCGTAGAAGTCTTCAAGCCAGTCTTCGGCCATGTAATCCAGTGGTCCGAATTCGAGGGATAGACACCTTTGGAGAGACGAGCTGTGTGATGTGGCGATCTTGTTTGTACTTGAAGCCTGCAATGGTGTTTGCTATCAGTTTTTGTCGGTGACAGAAATTCGGTAAATCTTCAAAGCGGCGACGCCGGCGAGGAGCAGAATCAGAAAGAAACGAACAAAAGTGAATCTTTGGAGAAGTTTGTGACAGACATGATGACTGTAATGTTTTGAATATACATGTGTAATTACGAGACAATGAGCTAGTCTTTCAATGAAAGCTGAATTGCTTTGTACTGAGCCAGGACTAAGAAGATTGTTTATTCACAAAACTTAGTAGCATGCAAACATGTAATTATCATAGTTACAGCGACTAACGTGAAGAGGAATACGTTTCGTGGCCATAAGGGAGTACTGGAATCTATCGAGGACTTAGTAATAGAGACAGGTCCATCAAGTATTTAGAGTCGCCATGTCTCTCTGACTGGATGAACACGAGTTCCATTAGTGATCATGAGGTCGAGATCACGTTCGCTATAGCTTGTTATTCCGCTCCAGGAACTGCCGCCTCTTTCTATCATAAAGCAGATCTTGATCTAACTTACACCTAAACTGGAATACAAGCGCTGGTCCCATGACCAGCGTTTTGGTTTCTTTTACACCCACTCTACCGGCTCCTTCAGGATCCTTAGTAACCTCTCTTCCCTACTACCTTCCTGTGGCTCATGCATATACATCCACCTTGCTGTTAATGGCAAACTCATTAGCACACTTTCAATCCTCGCGCCGGGCGTCGCAAGCCCAAAAGCCGTTCCCCGATCGTTTACGAGGTTAAATTCCACATATCTTCCCCTTCTCAGCTGCTGCCACTCCTTCTCGACGTCTCGAAATGTCGTGTCTTTCCTTCTCTCGATGATCGGCATATAGCCTGGCAGAAAAGCGCCAAGGCAGTCTTTAATAAAGCTGAAGAGCTGCTCCTGGTCCTTTTCGAAAACATCCAGGTCGTCGAAAAAGATGCCGCCCACGCCACGAGACTCGTTGCGATGCGGAATTCGGAAATATTTGTCGCACCAGGCTTTGAAGCGTGGGTAGTAAGCACGGTCGTGCTTGTCACAGGCGTCTTTGATAGTTTTATGGAAGTGGATGGCGTCCTCGTCAAAGAGATAGCTGGGGGTTAGGTCTGTGCCGCCACCAAACCACCATGCATTGCAGTTGCCGTCTACGTCCATGGTTTCAAAGTAGCGGTAGTTTAAATGCACCGTAGGGGCCATGGGGTTGTGAGGGTGGAGGACGAGACTTAGGCCAGCAGCGAAGAACTCGAGGCTTGAGACATCAGGGTCAAGGGCTTTGTGGTCGACTCGCATTTTCTCAATGGCAGGGCGTGGGAGCGTACCATATACGATCGAAGTATTCACGCCGGCTTTTTCGAAAACGTCCCCACCTTGTAGAACACATGAAACACCGCCACCACCTTTGGGGCGTGTCCATGTGTCTATGCGGAATTCATGAGACGGATCGAGGGATTCCAGAGCTGAGACTATCTCTTTTTGTTTGGCCTCGATTAAAGCTTCCATGCGGAGGCGCATGGGGGAAGAGTCGCTTATGCCTGATTCCCGTTTGTTGAGTTCGTCGCGGTCGGCGATGGAGGGGGAGTCGTTGACTTGGAGTGGAGAGGTGAGCTGGCATGTGTGATGGTCAGCTAGGAGAAAGAAAGGGAGGGTTTGGGGCGCAAACCATGGAATAGACGAGTGAGCCGATCAAGACAACGCCCAATGAAATACGCAGGTAAGGAGCATAAACGCCCTTTGGCTCTTGCTGAGCATTTGGACGTGACGAAGATATTCCCGTTGGGTTCAAGGGCGATTGTTGGGGGTTTGGTTGGGTGGTGGGCTTGACTTGCACAAGGGGCTTGGGCTTGAATGGTAACGGCTTTGGCGCCGGTGCTGATGGCCTGCCGTTGGAGTAATAACGAGCTTCGGGTATTTTGGAAAGCAAAGGTCTCGGGCCAGATCCTGTCTCTCGAAGGCATAAAGCCCCCGTCCATTGAATGCCATGTCTGCAATGTCTGATGGATGTCATCCTTTCAATTGATATAGCGACTTATTAAACACATGAGTATAGGCTTATAATAAAGTCGGTAATTGAAAAAGGTCTCATCGGGAGAGAACCGTATGGATTTTATTCCCCGATCATGCCTAGATTTGTGACAAAATGGTACGGAGTACTCCCGTACTCCACAGCGAATTTGGATTGAAGGCGTCACTGCCGGGACAAAGTATTGCCGGACCGCACAGCAAGGCTGAGCTAAAGCACATGACTGAGGTATCAGCTATCACGAGTGGTGTCTTAACTGCAATGCTCAGGGTTGAAGACAAAGAACCAATCATTATCACCAGTAAAGGCAAGTCGACTCCATGAGTGACACTTACTTGTGACTGCCATCAGGAACACAGCCTTCACCGTGTCTCGACACTCTCAGGTCATCCCACATCCAGATTAAGCTAGCCGCCCGCAGAGAGTTACTCATTCGCGGGGGCCTAAATCCTACCGCTCTTCCTACCACTTACCTACCTTACTCGTACCTACCTCACCTCAACCATCTACTGTTATCTCTTAATCCATCCACGCTTCCATTGATTACACAAAACCCTACCTGTACCAACAAAGCCATCAGCCAATATGCGCTCCAAGTTCAAGGACGAGCACCCCTTCGAGAAGCGCAAAGCCGAAGCTGAACGCATCCGCCAGAAGTACGCAGATCGTATCCCAGTAAGCTTTCTCTCCATCATCTCACAGTTCCTCTTCCAACGAAATCAAAATCCTAACCCGCTCGCTCAAGGTAATCTGCGAAAAAGTCGAGAAATCCGACATCGCCACCATCGACAAGAAGAAGTACCTAGTCCCCGCCGACCTTACCGTCGGCCAGTTCGTCTACGTCATCCGCAAGCGCATCAAGCTCAGCCCAGAGAAGGCGATTTTCATCTTCGTCGATGAGGTACTACCGCCTACGGCGGCGCTGATGAGTAGTATTTACGAAGAACACAAAGACGAAGACGGGTTTCTGTACATCACGTGCGTCCCTTCCCACCTTTGATTCACCTCTTCCACAATATCAACCCAAGCCATACTGACTTCTGAAAAGATATTCTGGCGAAAACACCTTCGGCTCCGCCACCGCTTAGACATTCACTCAACCTACGACCGTGCATGCTTGGAACGATGTCTGGGCGTTCAGGCTAGTGTAGTCGGCTTTTTCCCTGTTCACATGCGTGTATGCTTTTCTGGAAACAAGGAGGAATCACAGACAGACAAGGGGCGGCAGATAAGAGGACCCAGAGAAGGCTAAGCCTTGCCGCTTTAATACTGGGCGTGGGGAGATAGCGATGGTTTGCGTACCGGACTGTTGCTAGATGACAACGAACTCCTTGGCTATTGCCGTCTTGTCGAGTGCGTTCCTTCAAGTATCCGAGCCCTTGAGTCTCATCAAGTCTAGTCCCCCTGCTATTGAGTCATCGAGGGTAATACATTGTGTTTAAATATCATATTTTGCGCAAGGCCTTTCCACTCTAATCATCACAGTGCTCGAAACCTCCAACATGCACTTTGATCAACATGTCGAAAAGCTTTGCTCCAAAGCCACTATTTTTCCCCCTTACTATAAGAATTGGGCAACCATGGCTAATCTCACAAGCTTTTCCACTCCTCCAGCCTCCAACGCACCTTTCCCCAGCCCCCTAATAATCTCCCATCTTTCCCCCCCCCGTCCTCTTTTTTCCCCTTTTCCTACAAGCATGCGAGATATCTATCTGTTCTAAACTAGTTTGAGAGGGATCGGGGTATTTGGTGAGATGATGAGGGGAGACGGGGAGAATGGTGAAGGGAGGAAGGGGATGAGAGGGAGGGAAGGGGATGAGAGGGAGCGAGGGTGGAGAAGAAGAAGGAAGGGGAATAGGCCGATTGTTGTTATCACTAAACCTACCTCCATAGTAGGATGATGTGGATATTTTGGGAAGTTAAAACCAGAATTACTAAACCTACCTCCGTAGGACGATGTGGATATTTTGAGAAGTTAAACCAGAATTGCAAAGGAAAACAATATATCAAATATAGTCGAGGAGTGTGATGTGATATGATGTGATGCACGGACGTGACTGTGAAGAAATACTTGAAGGTAATAGACGCAGGATGTGAAGATGGAGTATATTGCGAAATATAGGTTCCCATAGCTGAAGGGGGTGAGAGTGAGGTTGGAGTACGTGAGGTAAGTAAAATAGTTACTAGTTTATACTAGCTAACCCAAAAACCTGAGATATATAGATGACAAAAGAGACGAAATCACAACTTCAAGTAGGGGTATAACCATCCAAAACCCAGATCCGAAAACCCAAACTCCCATCGCTATGCCCTCGTCTCCACCATCCTTTACCCACAGAGGGGTATTTCAGAATTAACATTGTACCAAAGGGTCCAGCCCTTCCTGCTCCATCTACTTTATACAGACTTACCAGGCATCGTCTGCTCCACCAACCGGCGCTGCTTGTTCAACCAACTGGTGTCCATATCGTTCCTCCGCAGCATCACCACGTTTGTCATTTGAAGTCGGCTGGCTAGAGTGTGGTACGCGGACGCCATTAGTTTGGTTTCGCGCTCGAGGTTTGCGATGTAGGATTGTTGGTTTGCGTCGACGGGCGTCTTTTCACACGGCGGGGGTTCTGCGTTGGCTTGTTGTTGAAGTTGGGCTTCAAGGTCTCCGATGCGCGCGTCTCGTTCTTCGATTTGCTATCAGGTTTTATTTGAGTTAGCGTTGTCCTTGGCTTTGAACCTGCCAACCCATGATGAAGCGTGTGAAGAGGGCGGACGATTTGCAGAAGACGGACGGCTTGTAGAAGGTGGGCGGTTTGAAGA
>JAABUH010004932.1_pt1 | contig 10624 bp, 7 predicted proteins | sample 5559121 | NCBI WGS metagenome assembly JAABUH01 (sample SAMN10711871, study PRJNA513364) | rock metagenome | isolation source: Antarctica rocks | place: Antarctica: Victoria Land, Battleship Promontory nord | collected 2015-12-28 | reverse complement strand
TGATAGTTGAAAATTAATTAGGTTATAAGGTTAAAACGGTTCGAGTTAATAACGGCTCTAAGTACGTTAACTAACGATTTGATTTCCTATTTAAAGAACTCGGAGTTCTTCGTGAGCCTACTGTTACTTATACCCCCGAGTAGAACGGACTTAGTAAGGTCTAAAACCGAACCGTTATAAGTAGTATTAGAGTAATATTATTTAACTCTAAGTTAACACGTTATTTATGGGGTGAACTCCTATATACTAAGGTCTATTAGAAGAATAGGTTACCTACCTCCCACCTTAAGAGGATAACTCCTTATTAAGCCTAGACCGACGAGATACCCTAGGTGGGACACCTACGTATTATTAGATATATCGTGTAGTATTATATACCGAAGGAGAAGAGGAAGAAACTTAATACTAGGAGTTAAAAGTGTTACCTAGTAGGTTACGATAGTAACTACATATTCCGTGTTTAGGATCTAACTATATAGACTATCTAACGAGTATCTTACGTTATATTCGATAAGACTTACCTAGAGAAGTCTCTAGTTACTAACTACGGTAAATAGTTAGATGATAAGGTCGTTATAGACCTAGAAGATGGGGTGGATAATAAGGCTCTTCTAGGGCCTATATACCTCGATAAAGATAACGACTTAGTAGTTAGAGACGTACTAAGTTACGTTATTAACTAATTAGGAGTCGTATATAAGGAAGAAATAGCTAGTGACTCAGCTATAGACCCAAACGATTAATTAGATTCTATAGGAGTGTTAAATGCGGGCGGTTATTTTACCCCCGAGGGCTCCGACTCTATCGAGGTACCTACGGATAGCCTAGAGACTTATCTAGATCTAAGTACCGATTTAACCTATAGACCCCGACCGATAAGAAATTTAAAGATATCGGAAAAGGCTTTACAAAATGAACGTTAGTTAACTACGACTAACTAGGCCTAGCGAGCTATAGCCTATAGTAAGCTCGATAAGACTATTTAGGCTGAGAAATAGTACTATAGACTCGCTACGTGTAACTACGATAACGCTAGCCACCACGATTTTAACCCTAAGTTCGACCTTAATAGAGTAATCTAACTTATAGGTAATAATCGAGTATATACGGCCATAGCTAAGGCCGCTAAGTAGGAGCTACTAACCTTCTATAAGGCTATAACTAGGCCTAATAAACATCACTAGAAGAAGTCTACCGACTTAGCGATGGCTAAGTTTAATAAGAAGAAGACCTAGGTCCTAGTTAAGAGGCCTAAGGATTCTCTCGTACTTAGTAGTAGGTGGGTCTTCAAAATTAAGAAGAAACTTAATAGGACCGTTATCTACAAATCTAGATAGGTTATACGAGGCTTTAAATAAACGCATAGCGTTAATTTCGATTAAACGTTTACCTTAGTAGTTAAATCTATGAGTTTTAAGACTCTATTTACTATGATGGCCCATTTTGATCTAGAAAGCGAATAGATGGACGTCGTTACGGCGTTTCTTAACTCTATTATCGATGAGTTAATATACGTAGAGTAACCCACTAGATATATAACTAATAAGAATATAGTATATAGATTGCTTAGAGCCCTATATAGCCTTAAGTAATTACCTCGGGCCTAGTACTCTACCCTCTATAACTTCCTATTATTAAAAGGATTTAAATATACCGAATCCGACTACTCTATATTCGTTAATCGAATAACTCGTCTTATCGTAAGTATATATATTAATAATATACTAATTTTTAGACTACGTCGGTCTATAGATATTACGGTACTTAAGAAGGCTCTATCGGCAAAAAGTTGAACCTAGCTTAGGGCTGGCAGGGCCGCCCAGGGCGGCCTAAGGGCTGGTTTACCACAAATATCCTACCTATGTCCCCGCTCTGTGCCTCTCATATCTAGCCTAGTTGCTAAGAGCGGCCCTGCCGCCTAGGGCTACTTTTTGCGTATACCCCTAAAGTATGCCCCCGTGGCATTGCGCCCGTAGCCCGTAGCATTGCGCCCGTGGCCTATAGCATTGCGCCCGTGGCCCGTAGCATTGCGCCCGTATAGCCTATAGCCCTAGTAGGGACTTTAGCAAATCCTAATATCGCTAACACCTTAACCCTAACTATAGACCGTATATATATAATAGCCGTATAGGGGCTAGCGTACGCGCATATAAATTACGCGAATCGATCGAATTTAATATTTAAATTACGTAAGCGTAGCTAGTACGCTCTATATACGTTTAGCGAGGCTACCCGCTTTAAAACGAACTTTACGGATTTAAAACCCTAAATCCGAAAATTAATATATAGACGTTTTAGGCTATAATAAATTACCTTAAAATACTACGCTAAAATAGACGAGATATAGCCGTCTTTAGCGGCTATATCTCTATTTTAGCTACTTTTAGTAGCTAAGAGCGGCCGGGCTACTTTTAGCTACTTTTATAAATATTAGCCCGCTAATAGGCCGCTAATAGCGGCCCTACCACGATTAGTAACTTTTTAAAATCTAAGCGGGCTAACTTTTTGCCGATGTAATAGCTATATAGCGATATAGCCAAATATTAGCTATATAGCTAAACATTAGCTATATAGCTAAATAGTATAGTTGTTTTTAAAAACATTAGCGCGAGACGCTAGTAGGGGAAAAAATTTGCGCGACTACGAAAAATAGGCCTATATATAAAATCGAGTATATAGCTACCGTAGACCTTATAAATAGCTATTTAATAGATAGAATTAATAGAATTAATAGAATATTATTAGAATTCGCTGTTTACTTAGTAAATAGGCTATATATTAACTATCTATAGTATATTTAATAGCTATAGCCAAACGGTAGCGATAGCTATATAGGACAAATATTAGCTATATAGCTAAACAATAGCTATATAGCGATGTAGCTAAACATTAGCTATATAGCTAAATATTAGCTATATAGTAAAACGTTAGCTATATAGCCAAACGTTAGCTATATAGCTAAACGTTAGTTATATAGCTAAACATTAGCTATATAGCCAAATAGTAGCGATATAGCTATATAGCTAAACATTAGCGATATAGCGATGTGGCTAGATAGTAGCGATATAGCTATATAGCTAATAGGCTCTATAGTAAATAGGCTATGTAGCTACTAGGCAAATAGGTTATATAGCTACTATGTAGTTATAACGCTATATCGCTGATATTTACATAGCTGATGTTTAGCCACATAGCTATATCGCTACTAATTGGCCATATGGCTGATGTTTGGCTACATGGCTGACGTTTGGCTACATGGCTGATGTTTGGCCACATAGCTGATATTGGGCTACATAGCTGATGTTTGGCCATATGGCTGATGTTTAGCTACATAGCTACACCGCTACTGTTTGGCCACATGGCTGATGTTTGGCCATATGGCTGATGTTTGGCTACATCGCTACATAGCTGTTATTTGGTCATATGGCTGACGTTTAGCTACATGGCTACATCGCTGATATTTAGGCTAATCGTTTAGCAAATAGCGAGTTAAAGGGTCTATAGTAGCTATATACTCGATTACACTTATTGGCCTATTTCTCGTGGTCGCGCAAATTATTTTTTTCCACTAGCGCCGTGGCCAGTGTTTTTGCAAAAAGCTGTAGCTCTAAACTTGACCGTTTGGGACGTGGCAATTGGTCATATATTAAGCAATTGGGTGGATTTTGTTAATTTGCTATGAAATCCCGAATTTTGGTGTGCGTTTGCGGGGCCGACGGGAAAAACCGCGCTACAACAGAGTTTTTACAGGTACGATACTAGCGTCTCGTGCCAATGTTTTTAAAAACAACTGTAGCTGACTGGTCGACCATCAAACCTTACCATTCTGTACTCAGATTAGTGGCGAGGATCAGTGCTAGGGTGTTTCTGGGGCTTCCTTTATGTCGCAACGAAGAATGGCTTGAGATATCCACCGAATTCACAGAGAATGGTAAATAAGATCCGATGCATAAATGGATGGAATGTGTACGCTGATACCCTGCTCAGTCTTCGTCTCGCTAGTGATACTCAAACTATTTCCCCCATGGACGCATTATGGACTTAGCTGGCTGCTTCCAACGACGTGGAGAGGACATCGCTATATAAGAAAGGCGAAGAAGCTTTTAGTACCCGAAATTCAGCGCCGTAAAGCCATGAGCAGCCCATTGGACTCCGCTGGTGCCAACAATCTCCTTACATGGATGATGGAGATCGCAGGCGAAAATGAGGGTGAGCCCCAGTCTCTGGCTCATCTGGAAGTGGTCTTATCTCTTGCTTCGATCCATACCTCACAGATGAACGCGGTCCATTGTCTTTACGACCTTATCGCTAGGCCAGAATATATTAAGCCAATAAGGGACGAGATCACACGAGTAGTCGAAGAAGACGGAGGATGGAAGCTGTGGCAGAAGTCTTCCTTTACGAAGCTACGTATCTTGGACTCCTTCATGAGAGAATCTCAAAGATGGAACCCTCCTACTCTACTCTCTTGCATAGAGTGATGCTACAAGCGCATGAGCTTCTCGATGGTACTGTACTACCTAAAGGGGCACATATCAGTATGGCTGTCAATGCTATTCAGAACGATCCAGCTGTGACTCCTCAACCCGAAATTTTTGATGGACTACGGTACTACAAACTTCGCCAAAAGGAGGGCGAGGGTCATATGCACCAATTCTCGACCACACAAGAAAGGGTCTTGAACTTCGGACACGGCTCCAATTCATGCCCCGGACGCTTTTTCGCCAGTCTAGAAATCAAAATTATCCTCGTCAGGTTGATCATGGATTATGACTGGAAGTTGCCCGAGGGTCAAGGTCGGCCAGAAAATCTTCGTGCTCATGAGTTCATTTTCCCCAACCCCGATGCTGAAATTCTTGTTCGAAAGCGTACGGGATCAGTCCTGAAAAACACTACGAGTACTTGATCTGTGTGAAAGGTGGTGATCTGGGATTTTGAGCCGGGATTAAAATCCGATCATGAGAGCATCGTAATTATACATCAGATCAGTTGATACTCTACAACAAACTTGGATCTGAAGTGCTCGCTGAAGTCAGCCCATGGGCTATACTACGAGTATCCGTTGTGGGGTCATTGACACCCTCGACGCTAGTAGTCGCGTCAGAAGATGATACACCCGGACTAGTATACTTCATCCCAATCATTAAGTACATAGCATTCCATCATACCCTGCATCTACATACGCGTGAATAATAGTAGCGTCACTTATGGGTCGTTGAGAACTTTTAATTATGTTTCGTTGAGAGAGCAACTATCCGTGCCACGCACTCTCGACCTGGCGGGGAGAGTTGTTTGCATACCTAAAGCCCGCCCGCCCTCCTAGTCCCGATTAGGGGCCCTGCCTCAGCCATGTGACGAACAAAAAATCCGAACACAGACAATACGATCTTCTTCATGACAGTTTCTCCTCGCAATTCATAAGATTTCGCCGCCGACCCTAGGTCCCTAGATAGCTGCATCCGCAGTCGCGATATGGGCCCGACGGATTTCATTTCTGCTCTCGCAGTCGTATGGCTTTTGGTAAGTTGCTAGCACTCTCCAGCCAGGGTTCGACAAATACTGACATCTCGTACAAGTCTATTGTGAATTATGCAATATACAACTTGTTTTTCCACCCCTTAGCCAGATACGAAGGCCCCTATTTATGGAGCGCCTTCAGATTCCCCTTCGTCCGATCAATGATTGGAGGGAGCCTGCCTCATCAAGTCAGAAAGATGCACAAGGAATATGGTGCAGTTGTTCGTGTAGCTCCCAATGAACTCTCTTTTACCGATCCTGCTGCTTGGAAGGACATTCACACGAGTGGATTTCTAAGACCATACGAGTACAAAGACAAACCGCCGGGAAAAGATGCAGAGAACCTGATTTCTGCAGATGAGTCGACCCATCAACGGTTCCGCAAGATACTCTCCCCAGCCTTTGTGGTAAGGCCCGAGCAAGAAGCAGTCATCAAAAACTACGTGGACATGTTGGTCCATAAATTATCATCGGTAATCGAAAATAATGGCTCGGCAGGAAGCGCTGAGCTGGACGTTCTACAGTGGCTCAATTACACCACATTTGACATTATTGGTGACCTTTTATGGGGCTCTTCATTCGACTGCCTCCAAGAGGTGCGATACCATCCCTGGATCCAGGTCATTGCCCAATTCAAGACTGCGTTATTGGTTGGAGCTACGAAGTTCTATTATCCTTTAGATAGGATCTTAATGATGGCAACCCCTAAGTCTGCTATGAAGGAATTGATGCAGATCTGGAAGACTACCGAAGAGAAAATTGCACAACGCACGAATGAGGGTAGCAGGCGAACCGACATGATATCCCATATGTTCGATACCGATGGTTTGTCATCGTCGCCATCTGGTTCAGGACCAAAACTGTCGCTGCCAGAAACAGAAATCAATGCCATGATGATCGTTGTTGGAGGAAGCGAGTCGGTAACGACAGTACTGACTGGGATTTTCAATTGCCTCTTGACGGATCAGACTAAGCTGCAAGAGCTCTCCCAAGAGGTCAGGACGTCTTTCAAATCTGAGAACGAAATCAATGGCGCATCTCTCAGCCGTCTTCCGTACTTGAATGCTGTACTCCACGAAGGCCTGCGTTTATGCCCCACAATCCCAGATGGAATGAGAAGGGAGGTTCCGACAGGAGGAGCAATGGTAGCGGGCCGTCTTCTGCCGGAGAAGACTGTTGTATCCGTTCCGCAATGGTCAACATATCAATCCGCCGACAATTTTGCTTCGCCCAAGACATTTTCACCCGAGCGCTGGCTGCAGCACGTTTCCGACCGCTCATTCGAACACGACAGAAAAGAGGCCTTCCAGCCTTTCTCGCTGGGCACCCACAATTGCCCAGGAAGGAGCCTGGCGTATCTGGAAATGCGCCTGATTTTGGCAAGGCTGCTGTGGAGCTTCGATTGGCAGCGAGCACCTGGACATGAATTTCCGCGATGGGAAGCCCAGAAAATCTATTGGTTCTGGGAAAAGCAGGCGACTCACGTCAAAATAAGCCCGAGAAAGCAGTAGGCGTGTCAGCCTAAATTGAACCCAGCTGAGTACGCAGGATGAAAGTATGCTTTGCGATCGACGATGAAACAGCATCGGAACAGGTCAAACTTTCGCTTTTCGGACGGGTTTAGCTCCCAAGCCTTCCTGCAGGATTTGATGTTTGCGAGGTGCATGGTGCGGGGTTAGAATTCATTTATTGGGGTTACCCAAGGTGCAGATCTTTGCCTCAACAGGATGCATACAGACGGTAAAAGTGGGGGGGCATCCTTTGTCTTGCATCCTCTAAATAGCTGCACTATGTTCACCGCTGGCACTCAGCTTCGATATCACCTGCCTATATTGGGGCTGCCGCCTAAACAATGTAGTGGGTACAAATGGGGCCAATATTGATGTGCCTCGCGCTCGCATGGTACGCACCAATGAGCATGCTCCACCTCCGTCAATGCAGGAATCCTCCGACCCACTGGAACGGTAAGCATCCAAAATAGGAACAAAAGTGCGTTGAAAATAAGTAGCTCAAGCCGTCGCAAATATGATGCTTGGCAAGGGGTGAAGTGAGTGGCCAGATGACCTACTTTAGCGTCCAGCGGCAACTAAGACTAGCACTGCCGGCAAAGCAAACAATACAGGACAGAGCCTGTGTTACGATACCTTGATTAGGTACCCATGGTTTATTTCTTACCGTAGTTGCTGGCTGGGGTCAGAATGAGCGAAAGCTCCGAGTAATTCACCAAATCTCCCAATTGCTAGTCTTCTCTCATCATTGTTGGTGACACTCCCGTCCGACTATCGTTGATATACGATCATGAAGCCTATTACTCTTTATTGGAGAAGTGGGTCAACACAGAAGCGGTGGTCTACAATCTTGACTGACGCATGCAGACCAAGTGCCCAACCCTTCCAAGGTGCTCATCATACTCGAAGAGCTCGGTCTACCTTATCAGTCAGAATGGGTTGAACTTGAGAATCTCAAGAAGGAGCCTTTCATATCTGTCAATCCAAATGGGAGAGTGCCTGGTAAGCCTGTACAACGTATTAAGGTTCACCCCAGCTATTGACTTGGAGGACTCTGCCAGCAATCGTTGACCCCAACACCGATATCACTCTCTTTGAGTCAGGCGCAATAGTGTCGTATCTCATTTCAACCTATGATAAAACCAATTCTCTCACCTACGCTTCGTCCCCCGAGACCTTCCAACTTCAGCAGTGGGCATATTTCCAAGCATCTGGGCAAGGTCCTTATTTTGGACAAGCAGCATGGTACGTTTACCTGGACCAAGAACAAAGGCAAGCCCTCGACTAAAAACTTCAATTCAATATTAGGTTCAATATGTTCCACCCAGAGCCCCTACCCTCTGCCCGTGACCGCTACAACACTGAGATCAATCGCGTTATCGCTGTGCTCGACACGCATCTGAAAGACAGGTCATGGCTTGTGGGCGACAAGTGCACCTACGCTGACCTGTCATTCGTGATGTGGAATCTGCAAGTCCCTTTTGTGATGAAGGATGCCAAAGATGCTTGGGACATTGGCAAATATCCTAACTACAAACGCTGGATGGAGGCTATGCAAGGAAGAGACAGCATGAAGCATGTTCTGGGCGTGATGATGGACAAAGAGGTCAATAGCCCAGGTAGGGTAGCTTGAGGCTCGGTATGAATATCACCAATATAACTATGCTACTTCTACTACGTGATGTCAAAGAGGAATGCGAAAATGAACGTACAGAGCTCTCTCACCTGCCGGCTTTCTTTATTTCAAGCGTTTGAAGATCAAGTCTGCATGTTTCTCCTCCAAGGCTTTCTTCAGTAGTTCCTGCCTCTTCTTAATTAACAGCTGTCCGTGAGATGGGTGTATGGCTGAGATCATTCCCAAAAAATATTGATTCTTGAATAAGGCTGTCACTCATGCGAAAGACAAGACTCTATCGATTACTGTTCAAACTAGGCCACCAAAAAAATAAAAATCATTGCGTTCTCCTACCAAAATCGCGCTCGTTGAAACGAGAATAAAGACATGAAATGTCCTCGATCCCTCTTTTCGACCCGTTCAACAGTCCAGGCGCACATACGAAGTTTAGCTAGCATGATGATAGAAAGTTGCGCAATCCATCAAAAAATTGCTGTCAATACTCTGTTCCGAAACCCCGCTTCACAGCGATTTGTAAAGGCGTTGTACGAGTACCTTTCTGCTGCGCTTCCAAATCATCCGCTTCTGGCTTCATACCGCCTGCGATATCGACAACATTTCGAGTGTCGTTGTCACTAGAATCAGTCCTGCCAAGCTTTTGCCATTGTCCACTACCTTTGGCAGGCGGGCCTAGGGCTTTCTCGCTGCCGGTGACGGCCATTTCATATTCGCTGGGCCGTGACCCAAATCGATGAGAGCTGTCGGTACGGCTACTCTAGGAGATGAATGATCGAACGCTACTCAGCCATTTCTCTAGACCCACATTGCCGGCAAAGATAGGTCCAACGTTGGAAGACAGGCATCGACAATGGAGCAGGTAGGCTCGATATGCGCCGATATAAATTCGCGCGTCGTATAAGAATACTGTTTGTGTGTTGGGCTTTGCAAGATTTTCTGATTCCCTTGTAGAGGAAATTTGTTTGTAGTGCGACAGCGATACAGCATCTGCTTTCGGCCGGTTGCTGACAGCTACTACGTAAAAGTACTAAGAGAGACACCAGGATGAATAATCACATACAAAGCACCTAGCCAGTAGATTTCTACATTTTGGACATTGTGTTGAGTTGGCATTTTCAGGGTTCGGATAACAGGCAGTGGAAAGCACATAACGATAACGTCAAATACCATACTTATACCCACAACAGTGAGAGAGAAAGCGCCAAAATCGAATCTAAGCTTTCAACTTCTCCATGCACCTGAAATTGGATTTGGATAAAGGAGCAAGGCCTATTCATATATCGTCAGTATTTTGACGGTAGGTTTCGACGGGCCTGCTGTATGCGCTGCATGACTTTGTCGAAAATATGATTGCAGTTCTGATTAAGTCGAATCGCACTTTGTTTGACATTTAGTCGAAGGATCCCTGGACGGGCGATGAACTTGCTTGGGAACTAGAGCCTTGTGGATGCTAACAATGGATTGACCCCGATCCGGCCTTTGCTGAGGTCTTGGGGCTTGATCCGGAGAATTCAAGCAGGGAGAGGAGAAAGTTGCTGCATTGATGCGCCTATCCGGGGTAGGGCTGCTGTACTCTACGAACAATCGCAACAATAAGGTCTTGACTGTGAGTCTGGTCTGCATACAGGGATTGAATCTAGAGATCACATCAAAATAATTGGACTAGAGAAAAGTCGGATAGACCGCATCAAGATACCACAATGCTGGTATATAATGTGGGGCCAAAGTCGTTTAATGGGCTACGAGGAGCTCTTGTCAAAAAAGGTCAAAGGTGAACGACAGAGCGGTAAAGCATTGCATGACAGTCTGAAGAATGTAGAAAGACCGGAAGAGGAATTGGAGGCAGGCATTCGCCTAGAGAGCGAGTATTTCTGATTACTACTCAAAAGATCTTCAAAGTGACACGATCAAGTCAAGTATAAATTTGCGAGGATTTGACCGTTGGTTGAGTGTAGACATGTCATGC
>JAABUH010004929.1_pt1 | contig 10626 bp, 10 predicted proteins | sample 5559121 | NCBI WGS metagenome assembly JAABUH01 (sample SAMN10711871, study PRJNA513364) | rock metagenome | isolation source: Antarctica rocks | place: Antarctica: Victoria Land, Battleship Promontory nord | collected 2015-12-28 | reverse complement strand
GGTCCAGGGCGGCGTTCGTATCAAGCTACCGATGCTGGCGGCCGGCGACGACCTCTGGCTGGAGGGTGCCTACCAGCAGGGCGCCTACCTCTATCAGGACTCCGGCTTCTACCTGAACGGCGGCTTCAGCTCGTTGTTCGCCGGTGGGTTCCAGCACATCGACCGCGACGTGATCGCGATCGGCATCCCGGGCGGCAATGGTGCCTATACGCTCCAGAAGGGCGAGGGCTTCTCGGTAATGGCCGCCATCAACCATTACTTCACACCCAACTTCCACGATGTCCTGTTCGGCTCCTACGAGCAGACCAGCTACGGCCGAGCCAGGAACATCGATTGGACCCTCGGTGGCCTGGGCGACGGCAGCGAGTACCGCGTCGGAAACCAGTTCCTCTTCGATCCCGTGAAGAACCTCGAGATCGGCCTGGAAGTGGTCTACGGCCACATCGACCAAACCCTCGCCCACAACCCGGGCCAGGCTGCCACGTCGATCGCCGGCCTCCGCAGCGTCTCCAAGAACCCGGACGCCTTCGAAGCCCGCCTCCGCGTCGAGCGCGACTTCTGATCTCACGCGATCCGAATCATTCAGGAAGCCCGGCGGTCACCCGCCGGGCTTCTTGCGTTGAATGGTTATCGGTCGGACCCGAGGCTCGGAATTTAGTTGCTCTAATGTCACGTGACTGTCTTGCAAGCACGCGGAAACTCCTATGCGGCCACTTTGCGGTTGTCGAATCCACGGCTCCGACTATGCTGTTTTCAGGGGAGATAGAGCCTCCTGCATCCGGAAATTCGGTTGTGAGCCTGCGCATCGACAGTTCTTTGGGCAACACGCTCAATGAGCCCTGGAATCAGGTAAATCGATGCACAAGGTTCGATGCAGCCTTGAAGATCGTGAGATCTTGAGAGAGTTCAGTATCGCAGCGTGAATGACACCGTCTGGGTCAATATTGGAGATTTAACGATGAAGCTCGGAAAGAGTCTTCTTCTTGGTTCGGCGGCTGCATTTGCTTCCGCTTTCGGTGCGCAGGCTGCTGATCTTCCCGTGCGGAAGGCCGCGCCCGTCGATTACGTTCGGGTCTGCGACTTCAGCGGTGCCGGGTTCTTCTACATCCCAGGAACCGACACGTGCATGCAGCTGAGCGGGCTGGTGCGTGGCGAATATGCGTTCATCAACCAGGCGCGGGCGTTCTTCCCGCAGACCGTCGTCGGCACCGGTACCGGCAGCACCAACAACACCAACGTGCTCGCCGTCATCCCGGCCGGTACGGTCATCCCGGGCCGCTCCCGCGACGCCAGCGGCTTCTTCGCGCGTGGTCGTCTGAACGTCGATACCCGCACGCAGACCGCTTACGGCACGTTGCGCGCCTACGTTCGCCTGCAGATCGACCGTCTGCAGGGCAACTATTCCGGCGGCGGCCCATCGGGCGGCATCGACAGCTTCGCCAACCAGGCCGGCAGTTCTCCGTCACTGAATAGGGGCTTCATCCAGTTTGCCGGGATCACGGCCGGGCGCGTCCAGTCGTTCTTCGACTTCTACGCCGACAATTACAACTACGAGGGCCTTGCCGACTCGGACGAGAGCAACAACGTTTTCGCCTACACCTACACGGCCGCCGGCGGCTTCTCGGCCACCATCTCGGCCGAGGATCGCACCGGCCGCAACCTAGCGCAGGATGTCGGCAACATCACGGACGGCACGAACGCCGTGGCAGCAAACGCAGTGTATGCCGGTGAGACCATTCCGGACATCGTCGGCGTGCTGCGTCTCGATCAGGCCTGGGGCGCCGCCCAGCTCTCCGCCGCCTACCACCAGGACAGCACGGTGACGGGCGCGATCGGCGACAACATCCAGGCGTTCCAGACAAAGACCCAAGATGGCTTCGCGGTCCAGGGTGGCGTGCAGTTGAAGCTGCCGATGCTCGCGGCCGGCGACGACCTCTGGATCCAGGGTGGTTACCAGGAGGGCGCATATCTCTACCAGGATTCCGGCGCTTATCTCAACGGCGGCTTTAACTCGCTGTTCGTCGGTGGGTTCCAGCACATCGATCGCGACGTGATCGCGATCGGGATTCCGGGCGGCCAGGGCGCTTATACGCTCCAGAAGGGTTCCGGGTTCTCGGTGGCAGCCGCCATCAACCATTACTTCACGCCCAACTTCCACGACGTCCTGTTTGGCTCCTACGAGCAGACCAGCTACGGCCGCGCCAAGAACATCGATTGGACCCTCGGTGGCCTGGGCGACGGCAGCGAGTACCGCATCGGCAACCAGTTCCTCTTCGATCCCGTGAAGGACCTCGAGATCGGCCTGGAAGTGATCTACGGCCATATTGACCAGACCCTCGCCCACAACCCGGGCCAGGCCGCCACGTCGATCGCCGGCCTTCGCGGCATCACCAAGAACCCGGACGCCTTCGAAGCCCGCCTCCGTGTCGAGCGCGATTTCTGATCCCACTCGGCCCTAGCCATCATGAAGCCCGGCGGGAAACCGCCGGGCTTCTTTCGATAGCCCGAATGCGTGCCACGTAATCCGCCCACGCACGGCGTCGTGCGCCAGCTATCGCGGTCCGGCGCGCTTGTTCGGCGGCGTCTGGCAGGTAGGAATGCGTGGTGGTCGGAGTGGATTCAGCCCCGGTTGCCAGCGATGGCCGAGCCTGGGGCAGGCCAACTACAGCAAGGTGGGCACGCGCGCGAAAGCAATAATCGACCGACCGCGGCGTCATGTGCTCCTCGCCGTGACCGGCGCGGTACTTCATCAGCGCGCGACAAAGATCGCCTTTTGCAAGATTCCAAGCTTCCGCAAGGTAGGCAACCCCGTAACGGATATTGACGTCTGGTTCAAAAAGGTCCGCTACCGATCCTTTATAGCCGAGCATGGCGGCTGTTTGAGGTCGAACCTGCATGAGGCCGATCTCGCCAACGCCGCCGACCCTGTTGGGGTCATACCCGCTCTCGACCGACGCGACGGCATCTGCGACGGCGGGGGGAAGGCCTCGGCTCTCGGCCTCACGAACGATAGTGGAAAGATAAAGTGCCCGCCCCGCCAATCGGACGGCCTGCTGAGCTTCCGGACCTGCCTCTGTTCGGGGCAGAGAACGCGAAGACGCTCCAGTTATCATGGCGGTGGATTTGACGACCACGTCGGAAGCTTTCGAGCCCGATGCCGCTAGCGCGATGAAAAATATCGAGACTACCGTGATTGGCCTTACCAAAGTGGACCTCGTCACTTTGCTTTCTGAATCCGGGTAACGGTGACTTGACCGTTGATCTCATCGGCTGAGAATCGAACTTTATCGCCCACCTTCAAACCTTTGAGAAAACCGGTATCTTGGACCTTATAGGCCATTGTCATGGCCTCCATGTCGACGTTTGGTATGCGTTCATGGTCCAGCGTTACCTTACCTGTCGCCTCATCCAGCTTCTTGACCGTTGCCGATACCAACGGCGTCGCTTTGGCGGACTCGGCTCGCGCGGCCTTGGCGGGAGCCGGAGTGTCCGGTGATGAAGGGGCCGGCGTACCGGAAATTGGAGCTAAAGCCGGTGCCGCGGCGGCCTGCTTATCGAGAGGCCCCGAGCCCGGCGGAGGCTGATCGGGCTGCGCCTTGTAGGCCGTTTCCCGGCTGCGGACTTGCCACTGTTTGATCTCGTCTATCTGTTTCTGCGGCTCATCCTGGAACCTTTGAGCGATGTCCCGGAGCTGCCGGTCACCACCATATTCAAGCTGCGTCTTCGATAAGAAGATCAGCTCTTCGTTCATGGCAATCAGCATAGATGCAAAATTCTGGTCGGGGTCACCGACCAGTTTTTCGTCCTTGAACCGATTTGAGATGACCTCGCGAACGCGGTCGAAAGCGGCGGCCGCCCCTTTCGCGGGTTGGGCCGAGGCAAGCCCACCCATGCCCGCCACGGTACCCGCCGATCCGGCGAGAATGGAACCGCAAACAAGATAAGCGGTAAGGCGCCGCATTGGTGTTCCCCCTAATCTAAAAGTGGCCTGCGGGCGCATTGCCGCAGGCCGGATGCATGTGTCTGTATGTTACTTCGACTTTTGCATGGTGGTGACGGTGTACTTGCCCTCGATTTGGTCGGCTTCGAACTTCACCTTGTCACCCACCTTGACGCCTTTCAGCATGCTTGGGTCCTTGACTCGATATACCATCGTCATCTCACCCATGTCGAATTTCGGAATAGGGCCGTGCTTCAATGTCACCTTGCCGGCCGCTTCGTCGACTTTCTGAACATCAGCACTGACCATTTGGGCAAATGCTACAGTGGAAAGACTGACAATCATAGCCAAGCTCGTGGCCATAGATAACACAACACGCATCCCGCTCTCTCCCATTTGGCTTACGGCTTGTCGATCGCCAATCACTTCACAACCACGGCCGCGTGCATCCCGGCTTCGTAATGGCCCGGGATCAGGCAGGCGTATTCATAGGTGCCCGGCTTGGTAAATTTCCACAAGACCTCGGCAGTCTTGCCCGCCGCAACCGTTTTATTGTTCGGATCGTCGTGCTCCATGTTGGGATTCTTGGCCATCTCGGCCTTGTGTTCCTCGTTCTCTTCGAACGTGTTGAGGACGAACTCGTGTTCGTTCTTACCCTGGTTGGTGATCTTGAACCGAATTTGCTCGCCCGACCGCACGTCGACCTTAGCGGGGATATACACCATTTTGCCGTCATCGGTCTCGCGCATGGTGACCAGAACGAGGCGAGCTAGCTTTTTGGCATCGCCCGGCTCGCCCACGCCGGATGTTTCCGTCCCGCCGCTATTCGCCCAAACCTGCGTTGCGCCGAGCGCCAATGTGCCGATCATGCCGATCACGGCGACGTACCTGACTGCCATTATCTTTCTCCTACTTCAAAACATTGTCTTCATCGGCGAAGCACTCAATGCTCCATGCCGCCGGTGTTCGCCGCCACGCGGCGCTCTCGCGGGTCGACGACCCGGAACTCTGCCTGCTTGTCCTTGCGGGCATCGGGTGCGCGTGCCGGTTGGACCAGCGCCTCGCCCGTCCACTCGTAGGCGACCGTGCCCTCGGGATTCTTGTACCAACCGGGGTCGGCGTAATCGTTGTGCGTGAGGCCGGGGCGCACCTTCATGACGGTGAACATGCCGCCCATCTCGACGGGCCCGAACTGGGCGTCGCCCGTCATCATGGGGAGCGTGTTGTCAGGCGTCGGCATCTCCATCCCACCCATAGCGCCCATGCCGTTCGAGCCCATCGGCATGTAGCCGGGCGCGATTTTCTGGATGGCCTTCGCGGTCTGTTTCAGATCGACGCCGATGTAGGTCCTCACCGTGTGGCCCATGGCGTTCATCGTGTGGTGCGACTTGTGGCAATGGACCGCCCAGTCCCCGGGCACGTCGGCCACGAATTCGATGGCCCGCATCTGCCCCACGGCGCAGTCGACCGAGACCTCCGGCCAGGACGCCCTCGGGTCCACCCAGCCGCCGTCGGTGCCGGTGACGCGGAAGTCGACGCCGTGCACATGGATGGGGTGGTTGGTCATTGTGAGGTTGCCAAAGCGCAGGCGCACCCTGTCGCCTTGACGCGCCACGATGGGGTCGATGCCCGGGAACACGCGGCTGTTGAATCCCCACAGGTTGAAGTCGGTCATCGTGTTGATTTTGGGCACGTAGGACCCGGCCTCTATGTCGAAGGCGTTCAGCAGCCAGACGAAGTCGCGGTCGACGCGGCGCTCTGCGGGATCGCGCGGATGGACGACGAAGAAGCCCATCATGCCCATGGCCATCTGGACCATCTCGTCCGAGTGCGGGTGGTACATGAAGGTACCGGAGCGCCGAAGGATGAACTCGTAGACGAAAGTCTTGCCCGGCGGGATGCCGGGCTGGGTCAGGCCCGACACGCCGTCCATGCCGTTCGGCAGCGACTGGCCGTGCCAGTGGACTGCCGTCGGCTCCGGCAGACGGTTCGTGACGAAGATCCTCACCTTGTCGCCCTCGACGGCCTCGATGGTCGGGCCGGGAGACTGGCCATTGTAGCCCCAAAGGTTGGCCTTCATGCCCGGGCTCATCTCGCGGACAACGGGCTCCGCGACGAGATGGAACTCCTTCCAGTCCCCCCGCATGCGCCACGGCAGCGTCCAGCCGTTCAGCGTGACCACGGGCTGGTAGTCGGGGCCGGACGTTGGGACGAGCGGTGGTCGCATGGCGCCGTCCGTCATCGTCGGTGCCTCCGGCAGGCCGGCAGCCTGGACGCGCCCGCTGATCGCGGAAGCGCCGATGAAGGTGATCCCCCCGGCGCTCGTGCCTAGGAAACCACGTCTCGATAAGCTCGTCATGGTCGTTCTCCGTTCGTTGTTCGTCTTCACGTGCTTGACCACTCAGCCACCCGCCGCGCCGGTCGGTCCGGAGGGAGCCGTTTTTTCAGCCTGCGACGTCGTCGCCTCCGGCGCCCCTGCGCCGAAGCCGCCGACGATGGCGGCCTTGAGGTCGGTCGCGGCGATCCAGAAATCCCTCTGCGCCTCGATCGCCTGGACGTTCGATAGAATGCGGGTCCGGGCGTCGATGATCAGCTGGCTGACGTCGACCAGCATGCCGCTGAACTGGAGCAGCGACTGGTCCTGAATCGTCTTGCTCAGCGGCAGGACGGTGCCCTGGTAGTGCTTCGTGATGTCGTATTCGCCGCGATAGCGAAGGTAGGCCTCGCGGACCTCGGACCGGGCGTTGACGGCGCGCTCCGCGAGCCGGTTGGCTGAGGCGAGGTAGGCCTCCCTGGCGCCCCGGATGGCGGTCTCGCCGAAGTCGTAGATCGGGATGGAGAAATCGATCGACGGGCCGCGGCGTTGGATCTTGTCCCGAGTTACCTGTGGCGTGCCGTCCGGGGCGACGCCGGCCTTCGTGGTTGACTCGGGGTTGCTGGTGAAGCCGAGGTCAAAGGCGCTGACGAACCGGGTCGCCACGCCGAGGTCGTACTGGCTGGCGAGCACGCTTAGATCGGAGCGTTCCACCCGAAGTTCAATACGCTTACGTAAGGCTTCGGCTTCCAGCGTACCGCCGTCCTGCGGTCGCCGCGGCAGTGACGGCAGCGACCCGGGAAGCTTGAAGGCGAGGTCCGGTCCCCAGAGCCCCAGCTGCCGGACCAGCACCTCGCGCTCAACCCTCTGCTGCACCCTCGCCTTAGCGAGCTGAGCGCCGATCTCGGCGTAGAAGGCGTGTTCGCGGGCCTGCTCCAGCTTGTTCAGGGCGCCGGTCTCACCGAGCTGCGTCGCCAGGGTCGAAGCGGCATCGGCGCTGGCGAGGGCCTGCTCCAGGAAGGCAGCGGATTGGTTCGCCGCGACCGTGCGGAAATACTGGCGACGGGCCTCGGCGGCGAGGCGTAGGACGTCCTCGGCCGTGCGATACTGCGCGGAGCGGAAGCGGGTCTCGGCGATGGCCTTGCGGGCCGGGAGGGTCGCGAGGTCGAAAACGCTCGCCACCACCGCGTAAGTCACGTCGACCTCTCCGGGTCCGGTCAGCGGCGTGTAGGTGAAGCGCGGCACGGGCGGAAGCGTCGCTTGCACGAACTCGGCCTCCGACCTGCCGAGGTCGTGGAAGGACGCCTGTAGGCCCCGGTTGTTCAGCAGAGCGACCTGCACCACGCTCTCCGGCGTCAACGCGATGCGGAGGAGCCTTGCGAGCTCGCGCTTCGCGATCGCCGCCTCGGCCTCGTCGGAGACCTTGGACACCGCTTTGCCCAGATCCGCAGAGGTGATCGCCTGGACGGCTCCCATGCCGCCGTCAGGCGAGAAGGAAGCGCAGCCTCCCATGAGCAGCCCGAGGCAGGCCGGCCCCATGATCCGTGTAAGCTCCCCTATACGGGAGCATGGAGGTAGAGCGCACCGAGGTCCGACGATGTCGGCGATCGCAACGCACTTCCTCACTGGCCACCTTTTCCATTCGATCGGCTGGGCTTTTCCATCCCAGGCATCCCCTGCATGGCTGAGTCCCGACCCGCTTGCGGCCCCACGGCCTGATTGAGCTTGAGCCAGTCCTTGGGTTCAACGATGCCGAAATGCTTCAGCCCGGCCGTGACCGGCGCATACCTTCGTGCATGGCCGGTACGTCCGGGATCGGCCGGCGCCAGGAGCGAAGGGAAAGCCTGTGAATGGAGGGGTCCGGCCCACAGGAGGCAGAGTGCGGTCGTCACCGCTGATTTGGTCGCGTTCATCTCGTCTTCCTGGAGCGTCCGAAGCGCGGCCATCTCCAAACCGAAGGCCATGAACGCGGCGCCTCGGCAGGGATGGCGTGGGATCATTGAGGGCGGATCGCGCCGCATCGAGGGTTGGGCGTCATCCTGGGAGCGTGTCAGAGCAGCTCTTCGCATCGCCCGGACGAGGTTCACCAACTGGCAGCGCTCTAGGCTCACAGCTCGTGGGCCGCTACCGCACAGGTCGTCCTAAGATGGAGTGCCACCGTTGGCGGTGGGTACCGAGATTAACGACCTTCAGGCCGCTGCGGTTCTCGGCGGGCGTTCCAATCCTCGCGCGGAACGGGACCCCATGCTCGCATCGTTCCAGAAGGTATACCAGGCGAGGGTCACATCAACCGCCCCTGCAGATAGGACGGGGTCGGTCAATAAAACGTGACAAAAAGCGTCGCAGCACATCCCGTCCGTCAAACAATCCGGGTCTGTCTCACGATCCTGATTCGAATGTGAATGGTTCAGGAAGTCAGCAACTGTAGCTCGCGAACCCGTTCGAACCAACTGCGCGTGATGTTCGACGCTGGCCACATGGCTTGAAGGGACGACTTGGGAGGCCGACTCGGCGGTTGCAACGACGAACCCGCCCGCCGCAAGGGCGAGGAGGAGTACGACCATTCTAAGCAACGCAAAAACCATAGACTATCCTTGAAGATGAGCATGTTAGTAGGATTGATTGAGGTGTCAACCCGCAATGTTGCCCGCCTATGACTCGGCGTGGAGTTTGGCGATGGCGCGATTCCCGACGCATCATAGAAACCTAGTTTCGCTCCCACATCATGATGCTTCCGAGATCGCCCATGGCGTGCCACTCGGGTCGGCCGACGTCACCGGTGGATTCGATCGCCATGAGATTGGCGATGGCGGTTCTCGCCCGATTGACGCGGCTTTTCAGGGTGCCCAGGGCGCAGCCGCAGATCTGGGCCGCTTCCTCATAGGCGAAGCCCGAACCTCCGACCAGGATCAAGGCCTCACGCTGCTCGGCGGGCAGCTTCGCAAGAGCGGTGCGAAGATCCTGCAGATCCATGTGACCGTTCTGCTCGGGCACCGACACCAATCGCGCCGCCATGGTCCCCTCGGCGTCCTCCACCTCGCGGCGCCGCTTGCGGTACTCGGAGTAGAAGACGTTACGCAGGATAGTGAACAACCAGGCCGACATGCTGGTGCCATGCGTGAAGGAAGCCTGATTGATCCAAGCCTTCATCAGCGTTTCCTGAACGAGGTCATCGGCCCGGTCACCGTTCCCACACAGCGAAAAGGCGAAAGCGCGGAGGCTCGGGATCGTGCCCAGCATCTCGTCCTTCAGGCGCTTCGCGGCCGCTTCAGCGGATAACGTCTCAGGCTGGCCGGAACGAGTGTCTCCGGTGTCCGTACTCATGACCACCTTCCTCGATGACGCGCAATAGCGGGCATGTACACGGGCTCCCGACGACACCAGCACTCGCCCGGGCACCGGCCGAGGATTTCCACTACGTCCGCCCCGCCGGGAACGCGCCGTCGCACCAAGACGACGCGCCGGAAGCGATGCAAGCCGGATCGTAGGAAGAGAATCGACCCTGGAAGAGCGTTGCAGTTGTCGATATCGGATGCCCTGCAAACGAAATCAACCCGTCACGGCGTGGCCGGGACGAGACGGCCGGTCAGCACCGGGGCCGTGCTGGGCTTCCCGTCGGGCGATCCTCCCGGTGGCTCGATCGTGACCGCATAAGTGGCATTGGTGATCACGGCCGGATCATAGGCGTTCAGAGACGCTTGCGAGCCGGATCCCGCTGGTACGAGCCCGAGCGAGCGCGGTGCACCGATCGATTGGTCGATGATCCAAAGTTCGTAGCTCTTGCCGGCCGGCGAGGGAGCCGCCACTGGACGAACGGTGAGGCGCCGCGTCGCGAGGTCGACTTCCAGCACCATCGCCGGAGATCCTGCGTTCCGTTGAAGAACGGCCGTGAAGTGAGCCCGTGGCGGCGGCCCGGCGCGCTCCTGGAGAACGATCCAAGCCAGTAGCGAGGCCGCCAGCGCGGCGAAACCGGCCGATACGGTGCGCCAGCGCCGCAGACGACGCCTGAGCTGCAGGACCGTGCCATCGCTCTGCGCGGTCTGGGTCCGGAACAGCCGCGCGACAAGGCTTTCGAAGACGGCCGCGGGCGGTACGACGTCGCGCGTGGCTTCTGACAGCGGTGCCAGCAACTCCTGCCAGGCCAGCACGCCCCCGGCGAGTTCGACATCCGTCGCGAGCCGAGACGCGACCGCTTCACGCTCCGCCGCGTCCAGGGTTCCGAGGACGTATTCGGCTGCGAGAAGGTCCCTGTCGTCCGGGTCACTCATTGGCTCAAGCAGAGTCTCAGTTGGGTCAAGCTGCGACGCAGCCAGGTCTTGATGGTGGCAACGGGCCGTCCGTACCGCTGTGACAGCCATTCCCGGCTGGCGCC
>JAABUH010004927.1_pt1 | contig 10629 bp, 12 predicted proteins | sample 5559121 | NCBI WGS metagenome assembly JAABUH01 (sample SAMN10711871, study PRJNA513364) | rock metagenome | isolation source: Antarctica rocks | place: Antarctica: Victoria Land, Battleship Promontory nord | collected 2015-12-28 | reverse complement strand
TGTCCTGGGCGCAGTTGTCGACCGAGCTGGACGGGCCGGTGCCGCAGCGGCGGGCGAAGGTCAGCGACCTGGCCCCCCGCGGGCGGTTCGAGACCGCCCGCGGCTATGACCGCCGGCGCCTGGCCGAGGGAGAGAAGTCCTTCCCCCATCACCGCGCGTGGCAGCGGGAAACCACCCTGGCCACCTACACGAAGCAGTGGAAGGCCATGCCCGAGGTCGACGGGAAACGGGCCGCCGCCAACACGGCGGAGGACACCCGCATCCAGGACGCCGCCCGCCAGGCGGCGGAGCAAGAACAGCACGACGCGATGATGCGGATGGTGCGGGCCAGCTTCCCGACCCCGATCCGGGAGATGCTGCGCCTGCAGGCCGAACGGGAAGCCAACCCACACACCCAGGCGGATCGTGGGGCCGCCGCCCGCCGCGCCCGCGAAGCCGGGCCAACCCGCGACCAGGGCCGGGGATTCGGACGATGAGCTACCCACCGTGTCGCTACGCCTACCGCTGGCCCGAACTGTGGGCCCAACTGCCCACCGACAACAACCGGCAGATCCTCAGCAGCATCCTGGCCAGCGGCCGCCTCGACGGCCAAGAACCCTCCCGAGCCTTCGTCGCCGCGTTCATCGACCGCATACTCGGCCGGATCACCCGGCAGGAGTTCCTCGCCGGCAACCACCACCTCCCACCCTGCACCCGCACCCCCTACCAACCCGCCCCCACTCCGACCAACCCGCCGACACCACCCACTCTTCGGCTGGCGCCGTAACCAACCACCCCGCAGCGAGCAGGCCGTCAAGCGGGCGGACCTCACCACGGGCGGTGCGTCACCCGATGCTGCCGCGCCACCGCTGCGCGCTGACTTGCCCCTGATCACGCTCGGATTTGCGTGGTGCGCGACACGCCGAGCGGAGATGCAACAAATAGGCCCACTTATCGGCAAGAGTGTGGCTCATGCCTGCAGGAGGTCCCGGACGACGACGGCGGAAAACAGCAACCCCGTTCGTCGAGATGAAGACTCGCGTACCTGAGGACATCAAGTCTCGGGTAAACGTTGCTGCCGACGCGCTGGGCGTCACCCTCGGTGAGTACATCGGGGTGCTGGTGCAGCAGGACGCACTCGACGACACCGGGCGCCCCCTGTGGGCCGACGCGGTGTTCGGCCCGTCCCAAAACCCCATCCCAGGAGTGGAACGGACCAATGCCGCCTAGACCGCACCACCGGAGACAGCCAACCGGCTGACCCCGGACAGCACGAAGCCCCACACCCCAAAGTCGTTTGGCCGCGCTTATTGGGTGCAGGGCTTCGCTAACAAACTGGAGTCGACATTACACCGCCCCCCTACTGGGGTGGTCACGCGGGACCCGCCGTGTCTTCGCTGCGCCCTCGTGATTGCACCTCACTGATTGCGCGTGGCCGGCGCCGCACCCCGCGGTGACCCCCCCGGTGCGCCACCGCACCGCACCCCTACCGTCTGGCGCCGAGCGGCGGCAGCCCCTCCATCGTGGTGCTGGCGCCGGGTCGCGTCCACCAGGGCGCCATGACGGTTGCGGCCCGTTTCCGGCCCGGCCGCCGTTGCGCCGCCCGGTGGCGCCCGGGGCCTATGCCCGGGTGCCGTGCTGGTGGTCCGCCGAACGCTGGATCACCCACGTCGAACGGGTCTACACCCGGCACTACCTGCTGATGCGCCACCGCCTCGTCGCCACCACCGGCGGTGGTATCTCCCTGCGCGCCGTCCTAGCCGTGGCCGCCGCCCACGCCCAGGCCGCCGACTACACCACCGGCCGCAACAGCTGGCCTCTGCTCGGCAAAACCAGTGCTGAGCGGGGCATGACCGCGACCACCGGGCTCGGCGAACGCACCATCACCCGAGCCCGCACCTTCCTGCGCCTGGTCGGACTCGCCACCGAAGTCCAGCAAGGCCGCCAACGCACCCTCCTGGAACGGCTGGACTCCGCCGACCGCGGCGACACAGCCCGCGGCTGGACCGCCGTGTACGCCCTGCACCACACCAGCACCCACCCTGTGGACAACCCGGTATGCAGCACTGCAGGTCAGACACCAGATGGCACCCCTCCACGTAGTGGTCTTTTTCCCACCTCAGCGCCAGCTGAGAAAAGGGTTTCTACCAAAACCAACCCGACAAAACCCCCTACGGGGGGCGAGGACGGCGCTCCGCGCCGCGCATCGACCGCAGCGGGTGGCTCCGGTGGGGGTGCCGGGCCCGTCAGGGCCCCGGGAACCGCCCTGATGCTGGCTTGGCGGACCGACCCCGACTGCCCTAGCTGGGCTAAGGCCTACGGCGCCCACCGCTGGGCAGGAGCCCTCACCGCCGTTGCCGAGGCCAGCTGGACCGCTCGTGACCTTACCCAGATGCTGGTTGATCTCACCAACACCGGCCACCACATCCTCACCCGACCCCGCCGACCCATCAGCTACCTCCTCGCCCTGCTCACCAAGATCGACCTCAACGAACCCCCCACCCTCACCCGCGACCTGCACGACACCGCCTACCACGCCGCACGCGCCGAGCAGGCCGCACAACGGTCCATCGAACGCTCCGACAACGACCAAGCCCGCCAAGCCGCGATCACCGCACTCACCGGGTCGGGCCGGGCACTCGCCCACCAGGTGCTCGCCACCACCTCACGTGGCGCCGCCGAGCGGCGCGCGATGGGCAGGCGGGCCGACGCACAGGCCCGCGCCGAGTTCGTGCGACGGGCGAAGCGCGGCGGAGGCTGATCCGTTACAGCAACAGGGCCAGGGCAGACGCCGGAACCAGAGAACTGACCGGAGTTGCTAGTTAGCTAGCAAGCTCCCACGTAAGGTAGCTAGGCATGCGACAAGTGATAGCGGTTTACTCCGAAACCGGGGGGGCGACCAAGACGACCACCGCGGTGTCGCTCGCGGTATCTGCAGCCCTGCTCGGTCACACCACCGATCTCATCGACCTAGATCCGCGTGGAGCGGCCACCAAATGGCTTGGCGTCGAACCGTCCGAAGACTGGCAGCACGTCGGCGCCATCCTGGGCAACGCCGACCCGAGTGGCTGGATCAACGACCTGGCATTACCGAGTCCGTGGTCAGAAGTCCCGAATATGCGGGTGGTGCCGTCCTCTCGGTCCCTGTCAAACCGGGAGAAGGCGACCGAAGATCACTCCGACGTGCGGCTGCGCCTTGCTCTTGAGGGGACGACGGCAGCCGTGACGATCATCGATCTGCCCAATCGTCAGGGCGGTCCGCTCATCCAGAACGCACTCACAGCGGCGACAAAGGTCGTGTACGCCGCCAAGCTCGACGAGGACGGACTCGACGGCGTTGATGGCGCCGCGGTATCGGTGCGCCGCTACCGGCAGCACCGCAGTCAGATCGGCGCACCAACCGACCTAGCCGACGCCGGAGTGATTGTCGGTGCCGTTCGGGAGACAGTCATGAGCCGCGATGCGCGCCGCGCGCTCAACGAGCTGGACAAGAGCTATGGCGACCTCGTACTACGGCCACTCGTGCCCGAGCGGGTCATCGTTCGGGAAGCCCGCGCCGCTGGGCGCTACTACGGCTTCTTCGGCGCCGGCGCCGTGGTGCACGACGCCTACATGACCATCGCCAGGAAGGTGCTTGACGTATGACCAACAACGACCGCCCCACCCCCCGCAGTCGACCCCGACCTGCAGCCGACGAGACTCTTGACCCTGTAGTAAGTCGACCGCAACGCGGCATGCCATCCGCAGGCGGGGAGCCCCCAGCCGTTCGCCGCGGTCCTGAGCCGACCGTGCAGCTCAACGTCCGCGTCGCAGCAGACGTCAGCGATCTGATTGACCGGGCAACCCAAAGCACTGGCCGCACCAAGCGTCAACTCATTGAACACGCTGTCCGCGTTACCTATAGCTAGCGAACGAGCTTTCTAGCTAGCTAGATTCTAACATGGATGCCTGAGCACGGTCCGAACGTTGTCTTATGAAGCCTCACGGTGTGGCAAGACTAGTGGCTGTGCGAGTGCCAGTCGCTGTGTGAGTGCCCGGTCTCTGCGCCCACGAGTTCCGGCACGAGCTCGATGAGGTTCAGCTCCGCCACAGCCCCGCCCTCGATGTGCACGACGGATCCTAACGGGCTGCCGTCGGTCGGGTGCCACAGCTGGTAGTCGCCGGTAGTGAGTTCGGGGTAGACCGCTGTCAGCCGTACCTCTCCGTTGGGGTTGCTGCGCCGGTGCACCCCGGTGTGGGTGAACGGCTTGTCGCTGTCGGAGTAGCCGATCTCAATCTCGCTACCCGCGAAGCTGTCGGGCAGGTAGGCGATCAGCGCACCGATGTCGCCGCCGATGTCCAGGACGAGGAGTCCTTCCTGCACCTGCGCGGTCTCCGTGGCGCCACCTTCTGTTGAGCCAGGCATCTTGTCTGTCCTTTCGGTCGAACGAAACCCGGCCTGCAGGATAGGCGCATCCTGCAGGCCGGGCGGTGAACTGCTCGCGGGAACCGGCCTAGTTCGGTGCGTAGGGCCGCGGCATGGTGGCGAAGCCGCTGCTCGGGGTGGCGATGTAGGGGAAGTTCGGCAGGAACGTCCCGTTGGAGATGGGCGAGTAGTCGGACACCAGGTTCACGGCGACGTCGGTGACGAATTTGGGCTTGCTCATGTCCGTCAACGGCAGGGTCGCCCCGGCGACGGCCCGTAGTTCGATGGTGGCGACGTCATCGACGGGGCGGCGACCGTTGGGGAAGCCCTGCAGGTCACCTCCGATGACACCGAGGCCGTTCGGGTTCTTCGTTACCGGGATGGCCATGTTCAGCCGCAACAGGTCAGCCTGGATGGGGCCGGTGTTGTTCTGGAACCCGGGGATTACGCCCGCGGGGAGTCCGGTGAGCAGGATCGCCACCAGGTCCTGGCGATTGGGCGCGTTCGCGCCAGTTTGTGCGTTGTAGAAGGCCAGGTTCCGGAACGCCAACGGGTATTCCACCGGTAGCGCGTTAGCGAGCTCCGGGTTCGTCACGCGGTCGATGAACTGACTGTCGTTCGTCGGGGACTGCGAGTTCCACTTGTCCTTCATGTCGATGCCGATCAACAGCTCGTTGAACAACGGGTTGGCCAACCGGGAAACCTGCGCAAAAGGACCCATATTGTCCACGGTGGGCACCGAGCCAGGTACACGGATCGTGGACTGTCGGCTGGCGGAGGCATAGACCCCGATCACCGACTCCGGCTTCATGACGTCACCGGGTCCAGGTGTCGTCCGGTTGCTGGTCAGCTGGTTCTTCGGGACCTGGAGGGCGATGGTGAAGACGTTTAAGCCCTGGAAGGAGTCGACGCCCGGCGCGGGGAACAAGGGCCCCTGGTGCAGGAACTGCAGCGGTCGCAGGTCGGCCAGGTCGAACACGGCGCCCAGGTCCACGAAAAAGGGGTCGGCCCGCTGCCCTGCGAACACCGTCTCGCCGGAGGTCAGCGTGTTGATCGCGGGGTGCACGTACTGCGTGTAGTTGGGCGTGGAGTGGACGCCGATGTTGCAGGGGGGCACCGGGAGGGCGGCGGCAAGTACCGTCCCCGCCGCCGGACCGCCCTTGACAACCTTCGTCACCGAGTACGTCTGGGTGCGGTTCAGGTTCGTGTACTTGCTGTCGGCCGCGCCGCTCTTGTTCACCACGATCGGTGCGGTGTTGTACATGTACGAATTGGGCGACTTGTACGTCTCGGTGAAGCGGAACTGGTAGATGATGTCCGGCGCCTGGCCGGGCGTGTTTATGAGTGTGTTGTGGATTTTGATCTCATAGAGCACGTCCTTGCCGAACGCGTAGAAGTTCGGGCCGCCGTCGGGGTTCTGGAACGGGATGAAGTTGGCGACGAGGGTGACCTTGGTCTCGTCGTCGGGGCTGACGAAGGCGTAGACGTCGGTGTTGTCGGCGGTGGGGTCCTTGGAGCTTGCTGGTGCTTCGCGGTGCGAAGACATGTGCTACCTCTTCTTCGGAGTGGATCAGGCGCACCGGGCACCAGATCAGCGGGGGTGGGTGAGCCCATCGACGACGACGGGCGCGGGGCAAAAACCAAGATCAGGCGGAGGGAGCTTCGTGCGTCAGGCGCGCGGCGAGCGACTTGTCGGTGAACGTCGAGGACTGCTCGCCGTGCATCACGGTGAACTCGCCGTTGCCGGCGTCGCGCAGCAGCAGCACGATCGGGCCGTCCACAGCCTTCGCGGCCGGAGCGGCGGGGGGCGCGGGGGTGGCAGCGACGGCCACCCCGCCAAAGAGCAGCTCGGGAGCGGCCACAGCCGCGCCCACGCCGACTGCCCCGAGTGATGCCTTGCGAAGGAAGTCGCGGCGATTGGTACCAGCCATGTTCATGCCTTTCGATCAATAAATGGAGGACAGCACCCAAATCAACGGGCCGATCCCATGCCATGCACCGGTACCGTTGTACCAACTTTGTAACACGCCGCACCCCCGCGCGCCACCCGTGACCACGGGAATCCCATAATGTGGGACGTGATTTCGTTATCGCCGTCCATTCGCAGTAACGAAATCGAGCGCCATTTGTTGTGGTGTCATCCATTCGAATTTGATCGAATATCGCCACCCAGCGGTGGATGCCGGGTTGGCACTAACGCTCAGGCCATGTTTTTCGATCTTGGCAGGCTCAAACCGACGCTGCTTTGGGCGATCATTGGCGCTCGAATTAGTTCGAGCGTGCTTGCAGACGGAGGCCACCGCCACCGCCCCCACACCCCATATGGCCCCTGAGTTAGGCGACCGCACGGCTGCCCCGATTTAGTTGGGGAGTGTGAATCTAGGAGATGCGTGGGGCTGAGGTTGCGCGCTCGGCGACGAGGGCCAACAGCGCACTGACCGGGATGGCCGCATCGGGGGCAGCATCCGCCTGAGCCAGGCGCTCTCCCAGCCACTCTCGCATGAGGGTGGTGACTTTCACCCCGCGTGCGGCAGCTGCGGAGCGCAGAGCGTCGAGGACCGTTTTAGGCAGCCGTATCGTGGTGGTGAGCATGGGTTCGACACCGGGTCCGGGCTCTTCCCAGATCGCCTGCTTGGTGTTGGTGGCCAGATGAGCGTCGCCGTACTCGGCGAGGTCGATCGGCCTGCGGTTGGGGGTCATGGTTGTCATCGTCCCTTCCGGCGAACGCGCGCCGCTCTTTGGTTGTCATCTCGCGGGCGGTGCCGACATGCCACTGTCTATCCAGCGGCCGATGTCGCGATCACTACCAGTGCCCGAACGGCGTCGCTGGGCCGGTATTTCTGTCCTACCCGTCTCGGCCGCGGCGGATAAGCACTGGCCGGATGCTGATGCGTCTTCAACTTCCTAAGAAAACATGCCATGTGGGCTTCACTCGCGTCCTCGGCAATCTCCCGTTACACCAATCAGCGTAACACAATCGTTGCACGGTAGAGGCATGGAGCGGCAACCGTCCATATCTGTCCGTTTGGGGTACACCTCAACACCACGTCAGGCACCGACCACAGTCACCGTCAGATTGGGGTCCGGATTGCGGTTGATTGACACATCACTACGAGGTTCTTAGAGTCCAACCGGACACATTCGGCAGGGAGGGCACCATCGGCGGGCAACGCGTCGCCTACACGCGGGTGAGCACCCTGGAGCAAAACACTGCCCGCCAACTCGACGGGATCGTCGTCGATCGCACGTTCACCGACAGTGCGTCTGGCAAAGACGTACAACGCCCGCAGCTGACGGCCATGCTCGGCTTCGTGCGCAAGGGTGACGTCGTGCTTGTGCATTCCATGGATCGACTTGCTCGCAATCTCGACGATCTGCGCCGGATCGTGCGTGAGCTGACCGCCAAGGGCGTGCAGGTGCAGTGCGTCAAGGAACAGCTCACCTTCACCGGTGAGGACACGGCGATGGCGAACCTGCTGCTGTCCGTGATGGGTGCGTTCGCCGAGTTTGAGCGATCGCTCATCGGGGAGCGGCAGCGCGAGGGCATCGCCCTGGCCAAGGCGCGCGGTGTTTACCGGGGCCGCAAACGGTCCCTCACCGAGGGCCAGGTGGACCAGCTGCGTCGGCGAGCCGGTGCTGGGGAAGCGAAGACCGCGCTGGCCCGCGAGTTCGGGATCAGCCGCGAGACGGTTTACCAGTATCTGCGCACCGCACTTTGAGCGCGGGACGGGTGTGCCCAGCAGGATGGGGGATAGGGTCCCCTAATCGAGCGTGGCTAGTACCTAGGAGGCATCGTCCGGCCCAACTTCGCGGCGGCCTCCTAGCGCAAACGCGCCGACCGCCGGCCCGCCGTAGCCCACGATGGGCGGTGCAGCAGCATCCATGCCGAGCGCAGGTTTCAGGAGTGCAACCACGGCGGCGCGGAGGATCTGAAGAAGTCGGCCCAAATCCGTTGACTCTGGCGACGAGAATGTTCGCGCACCGTGAACCATCATGCGCATCTTCCACATCTGCTTGGCGTCGGCAGGCGACACACCCACAGCTTGCAGCAGCCGTTGCAGGCTTTGCCCATTCACGCGACGCGCGGTGGGTTTGTCGCAATGCGGACATCGCTCGATCGTGTGGCCGCAGTTCGCGTTGTAAGGAGTCGCGACAGTGTGGGGCGTAAGTTTTTCGAGCACCTCAAGAGCGACCCAGAAGTAGATGTACCTGTCGGAATCAACTGGCGCGTGGATTCCCTTTAGGTACCAGTCGAGCGCCTGCTGGTGCCTGTTAGGCAACGCGGCGTAGTCGCTCCGGAGGGTCGGCACGATTGCTACCGTCTCGGTTCCCATCGCAGTGGAACGCGCGAACTTCCACTGTTGGTACCCCTGCGGGAAGGGGTATAGGAGCATCTCGCGTTCGTCGCCGATCGCCAGAGGTTCAGTCACGTCCAAGATCTCAAGTTGAAGCACGATAAATGTCGTCTGAAGCTGGAACGCCAAGTCATCGAGCAAGAGCTCGAGTGCAGGGTGGATCCGCTCCAAAGCTGCCTGCGCCGACTCCGCATCGACCTGCAGCCGTATCGCTGCGTACTCGAACCCAGGTTGCGGCGGCAGCTCAGTCTCACCCAAAGGCCTCATCCGGATGCTGATATCACCGAACGACGCACTCTGTCTCGGAATCCGAGACACCGGCTCAAGTCGCTCTGGGAGCGAGCCGTCGGTCGGCATGATCCCGCCCGCCGCTTGCATGTGCCACTGAAACGGGACAACCGCGGTCGCTTGCCAGGTCGGCATCTTCGGGCTAGTCGTTGCCGGTCAGGCGAGTGAGGGCGTCGCGGTAGACCGCGTGCTCGTCCCGTTCGCCGACAACAACGATCTCGACCAGTTCGGCGCCGACGTGGCGGTAGACCAACCGGAAGCGTTCGGGCCGGTGGTCTGGCAGGTCGAACTTGACTCGGAAGAGACCACTGAGGTTCCCCGTGACGTTGCGTTCCCCGAGCGCTTTGCCGCGCCGGCGGCCGAACTCAACATCGGTGGCCGCGGCGAGGGCGGCACCAGCAACATCCGTGCCTTGTTCGGCGGCAAGCGCCACCACATCATTGCGCGCAGGCGCGGTCCAACTCAGCCGGTGATGCGGTTGCGGCTCGGTCCTGCGTGGGCTCACCCGGCGTTGGGGTAGTGCGTCCGATCCAGGCCCGCGGCCGCCGCGACGTCTGCCGAACTGAACCGTGTGCCAGTGTCGCTGTCGAAGCGCTCCCGGGCGAGCTGAAGGTCACGCTCATCCTCGGCTTGCTCGAGCAGCTTCTCCCAGACCTCGAAGGGCACGATCACCGCCTGAGCGCGACGATGGGAACCGAACACGACCGGCTCGACCTCACCGGCATCAAAGCGCGCAGCGATCTGGCTGAGAGCTGCCCGGGCCTCGCTCGTCGTCACCACCGTCATACCAGCAGTGTAATAGAATCTGTACAGGAATGCGAAATGGTGTCGATCGCTGGTACGCAGCCGACGAGCATTCGGGTTCCAAACAGCTGTAGCGGTGCGCACCCCACCATCGGGCCTTTCACCGGGTGGTCCTACGGGATTGCGCTGGGCGCGGCCCACCTTGGCAAACGTGCCATCCGGCCGATGGCGCCCAAGCGCTCGCCGCCGGCGGCGTCAGCGCGTCGTGCTGGGCTTCGAGGGACTGGGGTCGGTGGAGACCTGTGCGCATCCGATGACCGCCATGCCATGAGCGTCGCAAAATTCGGCGTGCTCTCCGCCGTAGACGTGTCGGGCTTTGGACCGTCTTTTGCGACGACCCCACCAGCTCGGATGCTGTACGGGTTTGTCTCAGGTGGTGTCGTCGCAGAGCTTTGGTTCTCTCAGGGTCTGGCTAGTTGTGTCGGACTGTGGCCCTAGCTTGATCGCTTGCTGGTGGACGACGGGTTCTCTCCCCGTGTCGGTCAGGTGGTCGTCGTTGTGATGACCAGGACGGACAAGGGAGTTGAGGATGCGAGCGTTTCCGGTGCGGATGCCATCTGGAGTGCGGTACTGGACGGTGATCGACAGCGATCTCCGTGTGATGCCGGTGGCGGATGCTTATCTGCGGCATGTGCGGTTCGGGCGTGATGCTGCCGAGTCCACGACCAAGACTTATGCGGGTGCGGTCGCGCTGTATCTGGCGTGGTGTGCGGCCACCGGGCAGGACTGGGGAGTCGCGGCGGGGCGGATGCCCTCGTTCGTGTTGTGGCTTCGCCACTCTCCGGCGCAACCGGGGGC
>JAABUH010004926.1_pt1 | contig 10631 bp, 21 predicted proteins | sample 5559121 | NCBI WGS metagenome assembly JAABUH01 (sample SAMN10711871, study PRJNA513364) | rock metagenome | isolation source: Antarctica rocks | place: Antarctica: Victoria Land, Battleship Promontory nord | collected 2015-12-28 | reverse complement strand
CGGCCGTGTGTGCGGCCGCGACGGCCTCGCGCGCCGCCTCGTCCGCCATGTTCAGGGTCTCATCCGCGTGGACAATGGCGGTGCGCGCGTCGCGCGCGGCATCCGCGCACGAGTCGTCGTCACGCTGCGCGGGGCCGGCGGCCGGCGCGGCGGCCGGCGCGTGTTCGCGCGGCGCGCTCTCGGCAGGCTCGGCCCGCTCCGCCGCCTGTCAGCGCGGCGCAGGGTGCCGTCACTCCGGTGTCACGCATGCGCAAATGAAGTGGCTGCTGCCTCATTGAACTGGCTGCTGCCGCATTGCACCTGTGAGCTTGCACTCAGTGCGCTCGCATGTGCCGGACACACATGTGCCGAGAGCTTAGGAGTCAAGGGCGTGCATGCGACGGCTTGCGGCGGGCATGGCGATGCTGCAGGCGGGTCTCCCAGGCGCGGCATGCGTGTTCGCAGGGTCAGGTGCGTCAATGTGCGCAGGCAGCCTGGTGCGCTGCCGGTAGTGCGGGTCAGGCGCACGGTGGGCCCCGCAGCGGGAGCATCCTGGCCCATGCGCTCGTCCACGCGCGCCAGCTCAGCCTCCGCCTCCGCCATCAGCTCCTGCGCGGGGCCGCAGCCTGTCAGCCCGCGCCTGATGTGCCCTGTCTCACGAGCCTGTGCTAGCACATCACACAAAGCTCTAATTCGACAAGGAAGCACAGCCACAAGCTTTTCCCGCACACCTGCACCACACACCGGCGCCGGCAGCCAGCCGCTTGCAGTGACGCAGTCGGAGCATGCAGTGAAAGAAGCGCACCTGCGTGTCCAGGAGCTCAGCGCCGCTGATGGGCGCCTCGTGCTCTTCCACCAGCACCTCGGCGCCCTGGGGCGCGGGCGCGGCGCTGCCGCCGGCGCTGCGGCGGCGCTTGGACTGCGGCGCCTCCTCCTGTCGCGCCCAACATTGCCAGACCTGATTTGTCTTTCCCGCCGCACATACGCCATGTACTTCATCATCTACGCTAGCGAATGACGACCTCGCGCCCGGCACGGCGCCCACAGACATGCATACCTTGCAGGCACTGCATTAATGCAAGCATGACCTTTCTCGGCCAACCACATAAGAAATGCCATGCAAAAACCACGCCACAAGCACATACTCCAGCCCGCACTCGCATTCCATGCTGTAAACACATTTTCAACTGTCCAGTGAAGGCACATGAGAGCGACCCGTCCTCCGTGCCCCGCACCGTGTGCGCAAATACCCATCAAGCACGCTTGCGGCCACTCTGCGGGTCAAAGCGCAGCTGATTGCTCTGCCGCGTGAGGGACAGCCTGCCCACGCAGGTGCGTCCACCTTGCGCCCAGAGGCCGCCACGCGCGCGCCCCACAATTCGCACGCGCAGCAGCCCGCGGGCAGCGACTGATTGAGCACCTCCCCCGGGCGCGCACCTCAACAGGCTGCGACGGTGGCAGCGCTGGCGCCCGTTTGGCGCCGCGCTCCATGGTCGTGCGGCGCGTGGTGCGCTGCTCCGCAACGGTGGTCACCGGCGCCTCGCCCGCCGGCGCCGCGTGCTGGATCTCAACACGGTCAATTACCTCTCGGGTTCGCGTCACCTGCGCTGGCGGCTGGCGTGTCGGGCATCTGGCCCATGCTTGGCCCCGTGCATAGCGCGCAAAAGTGCCACTGACAAAAGCTCGCATGCACACCTGCTCCTATGCACTGCAACCCTCCTCCATGCACGCTACAAGCAGCGTGAAGCACGCTTCGCTCTGGGAGGTATGCCGCTGAAGCTAGCAGTCCTGGCGGAGTGCTTTCACAGTGCCTGGCGCCTGAGCAAGCCCGCCCTTGTCGCAAGCAGGCGCATGAAAAAGGCAGCGTATGTCAACAGAGCTCAGCTCCTACCGAGCGGACTACACAGTGGCCGGGCAGAAAGCCAACTTGCCATTGGCATGCACTGCTTGCTACTCGGTGCTGCAGGCAGCCGAAATACTTGTCAACAGCACAAGCCAACTGTTGCCGCTACGGGCAGCCTGGCAGAGCGGCGGAACAGGCAGATTGGCCTGCGTAGTACAAGCCAAAAAGCAAGTCGAGAGGCACAAACCTTGGCGCTGCGAGGGGTGCGCCGGCTGCCGGCAGACCCGTCCGCCGTGCCAGCACTGCGAGTCGACATCCTCGACGCTTCAAGTGTTTGCAAGCCGTGCTCGCTGGTTTCACGTAATGCCACAGAGCGTCCGTCAGCGGCACGCGACTCCAAGTTGACTCCACGGGCGTGTGCAGCTTTCCACCCGAACGACAATGGAAGTCTGAGTTTGCAAGAGGCTCGACGCCGAGGATGGCCAGCACCGCTAGGGCCTGAGGGCCTGAGCCTAGGAAAGGAGGTGCCTCCGATCCGCCTTCCAGGAGTGCACTCATCCTAAATACACTGTTGGTGTATGCGTGCGAGGCTTGCCCAGCTTAGGGGCTGCCTTCACACTCAGAACACGCGCGCATCGCGCCCAGCCTTCCTGTGCACGCCCGGCATGGCGGGCTTTGCAGGCGGCCGGCCTGATGCGGGCGCCGATGCGCAGGACGAGGTGGACCGGTGCGGCTGGGGCTGCGTTGTGTTTACTTGTAGGATGCGCGGGCCCCCAGGACGCCTGTCCGTGTGCTGTGCGAGCTCCTGCACTTCCCCTGCGTCACTGTTATACCAGTTCACGCGCAAGCAGTGCGTGGTTGAAGCCTGACAAGGCCATGCATAGGAGTCGCGGCCTGCAGCGCTCCAACAAGCAGGTGCACATGGACGGTGCTTTCACTCTTGCAGAGTGGACTTTTTCATATGACAGGAACAGTCAGTGGCAAGACTGCACACAGAAGCGTGTGCCTGGTGTGGGAACTGCGCAACGCTCAGCGAGTGCGACCACCCACAGGCGGAGGGCGTGCCCTGCGCAGGTTCCAGCGCCGCGTGGAGGACGCGCTGGAGGCCGTGGGCGGCGACCGCGACGCGGCGCGCAAGGTCAGGGACGCGGTGGCGGACGCCACGCGGGGGCAGGGCCAGTCGGGCGTGACGAGCGCCATTCAGGTAGAGCAGCGCCCTTGCCAGTGCACGCTTGATGTGCTCAGGTTTGCAGGAGGGCAGGGACGGACGTCCCCAGAAGTAATCTGACACGCAACACCCAAGCGGTGCCTTGTGCTGGCACCACCCGATATGGATGGCAGGTGCTGCATGCATGCATGTACTGTGGCCTCGCATCGGCGGCGTGCTAGACTTCATTGTAGATGCAGCTTGTGATTGCTAGGACAGTGAAATGCATGCAACCTGCACATATGGGTTGTCACGCAGTGCTGCCTCTGGCATAGCGGCTTACACATCTGCTTGCGGGCCCCACTCCTCATACCACATACCTGCATGTGAGCCATTATTGCTAAGTAACCTGACATGTTATTGGCCTGGTGCGTGCAGGCTGCACAGCCGAAAGTGGACGCGATCATAGCAGAACACAAGGCGCAGGCGGGCGCAACAAAGTCGTCTGCAGGCTCCATGCTCAGCAACATCGCGTCCACCGTCGCACAGGCGGCCGTGGGCGGCGGCGAGGTGCGTGGCGTGGCAGGCCGGGCTTAACTTTGTGCTGCATTGCACATAGAGATGCCCGGGGAGCGCGTGCTCTGCAGACAGAGTTGTGCACTGTGTTTGCCTGCTTGAGGGTGCGCCTATAGCGGGTGAAGCATGTAGGATAGGCAGATTGGGATGAGCACTTGCTGGTAATGTGTGTTCACATGGTTATGTTAGCAAGTACGGTGAGCTGCTGCGTTGTGGCTGCGCCACATGATGCAACTCCTCCAAATGCCTGTCAGGTGCTCGACGTGCATTGTGCGTGCCACCCTGCACGAATCAAGGCGTCCACCTTTGTGTGACACCTGCGCCGTGCGCGCTGCACAGATCCAGCACCTGGTGGAGGAGGAGGAGGCGGCGTACAGCGCGCAGTCGGCGGTCATGCCGCTGCGGGAGCTGGCATCGGCGCGCGGCGCTTATGCCGGCTCCGAGGCAAAGCACGGCGCTCAGCTGCCCGGCGGCGCGACCGAGCTCATGGGCGGCCACACGGCGCCTCCGCCCGCGGCGGCCGAGTTTGCTCCCGCGGCCGAGGCGCGCGCGCGCAGCGGGCGCGAGGCGCAGCAGGCGGAGCTCGTGGCGAAGACCGGCGATACGCTCTACAAGTCTGCTGGTGAGCTCCCCAGACCTCCCACATGTGATACAGCTGGTTTTCTAGTGGTAACGTGAGTACGGGGTGCAGCAGTCGCCAGACAGGCTGTGCTCTCTAGATGTGATGGTGTAGCTTCTGCGTGTTTTGCGGGGTTGTGATTTGTGGCTACAGGCCTGAGGTGGGCTGCGCGGTAGGCCACTGCAAGGCGTGTCATGCAACCACATGTTTTGTGCTGTGAGACAGTGCAGATGCAACTGTCTTTTGTGTGCGCAGGGCGCGAAGAGGGCGAGCAGGCGCCCCCCGGCGACACCAGCTTCGCCTCTGACATGGACAGGAGGGCAGAAGGAGGCAAGTCGTGATACGCTCTGATAGTGTTGGTGTTTTGAGTGCCAAATCGCACCAACGGTGTTTCTGCCAGCGTGGGAGGCTTTTGGGTGAGTGTGTACACCAGCGTTCCACTAGGCCACGCTTGGCACTACACGGCTCAGGTCAACGACACTGCAGTGTAAAGCAACCTCCTAGCTACCCATGGATGCTGCCACATATGCTGCGTAAGGAGGGTCGAGGCCTGCCAAGCATCATTGCCCTACACAAGTGCAAACAATTTTGCCAGATGCAAGGACCATGCGTACAAGTGAGACACAGGACCAAAAGGCCCATAAAACAGACACCATTGTACTTCATCACACAATGCATAAGCATGCATGAGACAAAAGTCAACCACTCTACACAACATTTCAGCCGGGCAGTGTGGTTTTCAATTCGTCGAGCGCTATTAAACCCCTAACGCAGGATGGGACGGTTGAAGCATGACACATAAACGAACCACGCTTCATGCGTGCAAGCCCACCCAGCTCACAGCCTTCATCGAGCAAACCAAACCCTGCAAGTGTCAGCGGCATGCCCAAGCTGCTGGCCACACGTCTGCCACCTGCACGAACGGCGAAGCCTAACACGGCAAAGGCCAATTGGCAGAGGGAAGTGTCCTGCACATACTAGCTCCAGCAACCCTGCCTGGCTCATCCAGGGGTCGCTATCTGGACCTGCCACCCCGCTGCATAAAAGGAAGGAACACCCGACTTTCCCCACCACCACGGCATGACCAAGAACCCTGCATTTATCAAACCTTGGCAGCTCCGCGCGGCTCGGCTGCGCGGCCGCCACCCTGACCTGCTGCCGCGGCGGGGCGCGGTCCGGACGTCAGCCTGTGGCCCAGCCACTCGCGCGGCCGCGCAACCAAGTAGAACCTGCCGCGCGCAGCACGACCTCTCAGCGGCGCTGTGGCTCACACTCTGTTCGCCGCGTCCCAGGCCTGGCGAGTGCTGGCAAGGCGCCGGCTTGACCAAGCGCACTCTCGAGAGTCTGTGACGTCATGAGTATAGGCTGCCGGCCGTACCGCGGAGCACGCAGGGATGTGCGCGGCTCGGGGTGGAAGCATGTGCGCACGAGCAAGGGGCTGCGAGCCCAGGGCAGCACGCGCATGCTGCCAGGCGCGCGGGGGTGGGCGCGCAGGGGCGCCGCGCACCAGAGCTGCCAGGCGCGCGGGGGTGGGCGCGCAGGGGCGCCGCGCACCAGAGCTGCCAGGCGCGCGGGGGTGGGCGCGCAGGGCGCTGCGCACCAGAGCTGCCAGGCGCGCGGGGGTGGGGCCGCAGGGGCGCCGCGCACCAGAGCAGGAAGGCGATGAAGGGCAGGAGCGGGAGCAGCACGTAGGCGACCAGGCTGTAGGGGTCGCTCCAGTCCATGTTCGGGTACACCCACTCGCCCGTGGCCGCCGCGATGCTCCACAGCACGATCGCATACGCTGTGCCGTACCACCACAGCACCTGCCGGTGCGAGTGCACGCATGTCAAACACTGCTGTTGATGCTATTACGATCAGACTGGTCACCTTCCGTCCCTTGCCGGGCGCAGCTACAATACATGCAGCGGCACCCAAAACAAGCTCACAGCAGCTGTCGAGCTTGCCTGCGAAAAGTAATACACAGCACGCGCATCACCGGGTATGAACAGCTCCCAGGAAGCACTACATTGCGTATGATAAATTATCCAGCCAGCCGGCGCGCACTGTTGGGTGGGGCCATTGTCCAAACATCAGACAGCCTCCTGGGAGCTTGGACGCGCCGCACCTGGTAGTGGTACGACACCAGGGGTATGCGCGAGAGGGCCAGGTCCAGCAAGATGAAGAGGTTGTGGCAGCCGTGGACCTGCCGTGCAGGGCTGCCTCAGCCGCGCGGTGGACCAGCCTGTGGTGTGCAACAGGGCGGCAACGCCTCCAGCATGGTGGCAGCCCCAGTCGGAGCAGCCCAGACCCATTGCTGCAGTCCGCTATACAATACAAATGCAGCCTGCCGAGCGGCATGCGTCGCATGGCGGGAACACGCGTTGCGCTGGCCAGTCCTGGGGCATGTAGCGATGCTTGGCTTGCATGCGCATCGCCACTGGGCACCAGAGCCAGCGGGGCGCACCATGGGGTTGGAAGGGTCGATGCGCTTCACCTTGGCGAAAGCGTGGACCTGGACTCGCCCCCGATCCGGCATAGGTCAGACACCAGCGACTGCACTTCAAAAGTGGTGTGCTTGATGCCGCCCTGCACATTCAGAGCAAGCAGGCACGAGCGGAGTCACTGCCTTGCAACGCAACAGGTCCTCACAGTCACCGTGCCTGGTCGCCAGCATGGAGCAGCTGTCAGACAGGGTAGACCGGCTGACAATTGAGATGGGCTTTTATCGACTATATCCCTAACCCTAACCCTATGCTCGCGCAGGCGCCCACCAGGCCCCAGTAGAAGGCGGTGATGAAGAGCGCCATGCATGCGTTGGTCTCCATGAACAGCAGGTGCAGCTTGTAGAGCAGCGGGTACTGCACACACGCGCGGTCCTTTCACTGGCAGCGCAGATGGACTGCCACACACTTTCTGACAAACCAGCCGAGCACTAATACGCAACACGCTGACTCACTGCACAATATACAGCCCTGTGCAGACCCGACAGGCCCCATGCAAGTGGTGCGCCTAGGCTTCTTGCATCGCAAGCCTTGTCTCAGGTACCAACCATAAGCCAAAGGGCCAGAGGGCGGCACCTCATACACTGGCCAGTCGCCAGAGGCTGCTGCGTGCACGTCCGCATCGTGCACAGCGCCCACGGCGTCGCCAGGCCCCTCCTCGGCCGGACCTGGCCCCGCACTGGGCCCGTGCCACTGCCCCAAGCCTGCTCCAGCACGGTCGGGCGCGCGGCCTGCCGCGCTGCCGGGGGCCGCGCTGGCGGGCAGCGTAGGGTAGGGGAAGGGCACCCGCGTTGCGTCGCCCGCCGCAGGCGGCGCTGCGCCGTTCGGCGTAGGCACGCCCGGCGCCGCATGCGCGGCGGCGCCGTTGGGCACCGCCGCGGGCGAGGGCGGCCGCGTCGGCGGCGGCAGGACGCGGCAGGGGCCGCGCAGCATGTGGTGGAGGACCACGGCGATGCCCAGCAGCCCGGACAGGCCGAAGAGGATGAATGACAGGTTGGTGAGGAACCTGGGCCGGCGGCGCTTCTGGATTAACAGGCCCGTGCGCGCCAGGGCGGAGACAGTAAGGAAGCAGGAACAATACAAAAGCCACCTTCTTGCAATAGGATGCACCGCCAGTGGTATCTCATGCTTAACTCTTTGCGTGACAGGGCGCAGACGAACCACGCACGCCTGCCGCACAGCGCATACTAACGCGCAGGGGGCAGGCACAGGAGAGCGCACTTAAAGTACTCGCCCGGCGTCCCCAGGCCTCCAGGGTCTGTGCACGCCAGCAGCCTGTGTCAAGTTCTGTGCACGCTATAAAACCAAGTGCTCGCAGACGCAGAGCGCTCCCGCACCAGCAAAGCGATACACCAGCAGCGTCGCTGCAAAGTAGAGCATGTAGACGAAGCGCAGCACCAGCAGCTCCCACGGCCGTATGAAGAAAGAGGTGGCCTGTGCATACCCAGCTCCGGCTGCTTGCTCACAATTACCGCGTACATCAACAGTAAGCGCCTGATTATGTTGCCGCTGCTTGCGCATGCAAGCGCACCTGGTGGTTGGGGTTGAGCAGGTCCCAGCAAAACCATTTCCGGGGTCGGGCGCCAGGTGGGACGAGCTCGGACCTGCAAAGCACATCTTCACACGCCTGCACAAAGGTGCGACGGCTGCAGGCGCACGGGGCACGCCTGTTGCTGATCAACAAGAGCCTTGGCAGCCTGAGCATCCGCGCCAGAGGGAAGCGCTCGTTGGTGAAAAACAAGACGATGTTGGTGATGACGAAGATGGCGATTGGGATCCCAGGGCCGGTCACCCCCATGCTGGAGCGGCGCTGCTGCAGCCCCAGGCGCCGAGATGCGCAGCCCGAGGTGCAGGTCTAGCTAGTGTGCACCTGCAGCTACTTCGAAAAATGGTAAGACAGCTGCCAACCCAAGGCCCAGGGGCGGGGGAGACTTGGGGGGGGGGCCTCGCACCAGCCAGCAGGAAAGTCTCTCATCATGCCTGACAACTGGAGCTGTATCACAGTCAAAAGTATGCCGGGGACAAAGGCCGAGGTGCGTAGTCTGCAGATCGTATGCCCCTCGCGTCTGCTTTAAATACACAAGTGAGTGCGTGGTGCTGCACATGGCCGGAGCGCTTTGATATGCTGCACATGCATATGCTTGTGCACATAAACAGGCTACAGTCCTTGAGTCTTGGCGGGCACTGTGACTCATCATGTTTGTGGGCGCGCAGCCCATCGAGTGCCTGGCGGCTGTTGCCTGGGAGGCCAGCAAGCCCCTGGACGTCACAACTGTGGTTGTTGACCCGCCCAAAAAGGGCGAAGTGCGCATCCGGGTGCGTATGCTCCGTTTCTGCTGCAACACTGGCATGGATGTTGGGAGACCAGCTGCACTGCATATGGGATGGACTCGAACAAGCACCTAAAGCACTGTGTTTTGCCGTGCAGATCGTGGCCACAGCACTATGCCATACAGACGCGTACACGCTTGACGGAAAAGGTGTGCCCGGCTGCCCCCCCTGCAGAAAGCAAATTTCCTTGCTGTAGAGCCTAGCCATGCTTCCAAGCGGCACTTCTTAGGTGTGTGAGTTGCCTGACTGCGGCGCGCGCGCCTGTCTGGGTGCCGTGCGCTGCCGCTCGGGCGCGCAAAGCGCACGTGCGCCACAGACGGGCGGGCGCCTGGCGCAGACCCGGAGGGCCTGTTCCCGTGCGTGCTGGGGCATGAGGCCGCCGGCGTGGTCGAGAGCGTGGGCGAGGGCGTGGAGAGCGTGCAGGTCGGCGACCACGTCATCCCCTGCTACCAGGCGCGCCCTTGGCTGGCGTTGCAGCAGATGGATCCGCGGCCCTGCCCGTAGCTGCCCCGCCCCCCGCCTCGCTCACGCCCTCCGCTGCGGCCACTGCGGCCAGCTCTGCGGCCGGCGCAAGGCGTGCCGATGCGCACTCCAGTCGCCGCCTGGGTATGGCGGCCCTGAAGTGGTGGATTTAGTGCGAGGCGCTGCTGGCTTCTCAATGACGCTCAGCGACACCGGTCCTCCCATGCTGCGGCAAGTGCATGCAGCGCAGTTATGCGCATGCACAGCAACAAGCCACGGGCGCACATGCTGCTGCTTAGCGTCCTGCGCCGCATCGTAAAGCCTGCATGCGCGCGCCTGCGCAGGCGTTCTGCGGCGCCTGCCCCATGTGTAAGAGCCAGAAGACCAATCTGTGCGGCAGCGTGCGCAAGTGGACCGGCAAGGGCGTCATGCGCGCCGACGATGGCGTGCGCTTCACACACAAGGAGAGCGGGAAGAAGATCTACCACTTTGTGCGTTGCCTAGTGCCCATCCTTGGCATGCGTATGTATAATTTCAGATAGAACCACTGTGGGGCAGCTGCTGAGCGGGCGGCAAGCACAGGAGTGCTGCGGCATCGCATCTCAAGATCCTGGCTTCATGGCTGCAAAGGGACCGCGTGCCTGCTGAAGGCACAATACCCTTGCGGGAGAGCACGCTTCCAGTTGCAGGCAAGAGGTCATCAACCATGAGGGGTTCCTCTTCAAAGAGGTAGTGCTTGCACACAGGTGCTCCAATGAACGTGAGTTATATGCGTGATCAGTTATATTCCACAAAAGTGTTTAATATGCAGATGGGCACATCCACGTTTGCGGAGTACACGGTGGTGCACGAGGAGAGCGTGGCCAAGGTGGACAAGGCCGCGCCGCTGGACAAGATCTGCCTGCTCGGCTGCGGCGTGACGACCGGCATCGGCGCCGTCACCAACACCGCCAAGGTCCGGCGGCGCTGCCGCCTCTTGCTTCCTGCTTCAGCTCACTTGAGAAACGCGAGAACAACAGGTCACTTGAAAGTTACAAGAAGAACAGGCTGGGGCAGCAGTGGCGCACATGGCCACCAGGAGGAGCCGACCGCGCGCAGGTGCAGAAGGGCGACACGGCGGCGGTGTTCGGCCTGGGCACGATCGGGCTGGCCGTGGTGGACGCGCTGGCGACGGTGGGCGCGCGGCGCTGG
>JAABUH010004925.1_pt1 | contig 10631 bp, 12 predicted proteins | sample 5559121 | NCBI WGS metagenome assembly JAABUH01 (sample SAMN10711871, study PRJNA513364) | rock metagenome | isolation source: Antarctica rocks | place: Antarctica: Victoria Land, Battleship Promontory nord | collected 2015-12-28 | reverse complement strand
CGGGCCGCCTCGGTCCGGGCCGTGGCCATGGACTCCTCCACCTGGGCCGGGTCGGCCAGGGATTGGACAGCTCCCTCAATCCTCCCAGCGAGGATGGCCAGATCTCCGGTGGCCACCTGCCTCAACTGGTCCAGAGTGGCTGAGAGGCTGGCTTGGGCCAGTTCTGGGTCGGGTGGGGGTTCGATGGCCGGGGATGCGGCCTCCGAACGGCGCCTCTCCCTCCAAGCTCGGGTCCGGGCCGCGGCGTCGGGATGTTGGCGGGGGCGTCCCGGTCGATTGGTGTCGGTGTCAGGGGCCATGCGTCGACTGTGCCACGGACTTGTGACATTTCGTCTCGGTGACGTAACTACGGTTGACGAAACCTGGTGACGTGACGAATCCAGAAAACCCATAGCTGAGAGTTGTAGGTCTCTGCAAGCGTGCGGAAGACCTCGCGGTCACCGCTCGCCGTGGCCGGCGAACTCGTCGAACATCCAGTCGATGAGGCGAACCGGCATCGTGAAACTGATATCGCTGGCCCAACGCACTGCCGTGACAACCGTCAACCAACTCGCCCAGAAGATATGAGGTCGGTGGGCGTCAATAAGCGGCTGGTGCGCTGGTCGCACTCCCCCACCCACCGCGGCCGCATAGGTGAAGGTCGCTGTCGCGGTGTCGAGCGGAATCTCGCGGACGTTATTCTCTAAGTCAAGCCTGGCAAGTAGACTCGGGAGTTCGACAAAGCCGGTCATGTCACCCCGCACCTGGTAACGGAATGCTAGGCCCGCAAGGTCGAGCATAATGAAACTTGCTACTGCCGTTCGTCCTCTGTCCTGGCCCAACGGAGCAATTATCGTGCACGCCCCCTCGGGGTCATTGTCGATTGATTGTACCAGGAGTGCCCTCCTGACGATATTGGGAAACTTATCAAGATCCGCTGGTGGGTCCATCGGTTGCTCCCTCCTTTCCTGGAATCATGTCTGTTCCAATCCAACGACATTCTATATGATGACAAGATGAATAAAGAACTGGGTCCCGCGTGACGGCCCTCAGCTTCCCCGACGGATTATGGCGACCTCGCCGCTGGCGGCATAGGCAGCGAGACCCATGGCCTGGTTGGCGGGGACCACCGCGGTCAACGATATGCTGCCGGGGCCGTCGGGGGAAACCGACCATACCCGGGCCGCTGACACAGCAGCGAAGGCCGTCTGTGGCCCCTGGGGGCCGGAGGGCACCACCACGACACTCACCGAGTCGCCTACCGCAATGCCACCTGAGGGGTATTGGCCGCTCTTCAAGGAGAGGCCAACCAGGGCCTCGTACGGCCCCGGAACCACTCCTGCGTGACCGAGGTCGCCGGAGGTGAGCAGGGTGCCGGCAGCCATGGTGTGGGTAGCCACCATGCCCATCATTCCGGGTTGGTCTTCGGCCGGAATGTGCGACCGGTCACGCCCGGCCAAGGTGACGGAGCGCACATCGGCACTGGTGAACTGGGCGCCGGCTGGCATCGCCACCGCAGTGGCCAGCACGGAGGTGGTGGGCGCCACTGGTGGTGCTGGGGCACTGAGGCGACCCCCGAAGAACGCGCCGACAACCACGATGACGGCCGCGGTGACCAACCCGCAGATCAGAGCGACCCGGGGTCGGGGCCGAGGTGGGTCGGTCTCGACTTCGGGCTTGATCGGCTCCAGCACCGCGGTGGGAGCGGCTGGGCCGAATCGGCTGGCTATCCGGTCTGGCATGTCCGTCACCGAGGTACCCCTTCCTGAGTGGGATCGAAGCGCATCGAGACATGCACGCCGGCACCCTTGGGCGCCGCCGTGGCCTGGTTGGCAATCCTGTCCCGCAGTGTGGTCAAAGGAGCGAACTCGACCACATCACCGTCGACCACGTTGGTATCGGCCAGGGTGGTGGAAAGCCCCAACGGAATGCCGCGGTGGCGGGCCAGGTAGTCGCGGTTGTGGCCAATCACGTCACCCACCAGGCGAACCAGCTCCTCGACCGGTACATCGGTGCGTACCGCCACGTCCACCGAACCGGAGATGCCGGCCAGGGTGACCAGTACCACCCGAGGAGCCTTCATCGCCGTCTTCCTGCTCGCGCCGCAGGTGAAGCGCCATTGGTCGTAGCAGGCTCGGGCATTGGCTCAGCCTCATCGTCCACACAGCACTGGATGAGTGCAGGCTTGGACCTACCGTGCACCAGGAATCCCCGCCCAGGAGGTTGGGAACGGGGTGTGACTCCGCCCAACAGTGGGCCTTCGTCGCTCGGCCCGGACAGCAACAAACCTGAGGGGCCTATCTCATGCAGGCGTTGGTAGAACGACTCGAAGGAGCTGCGCATGGTGCCACTGGACCGCCTGGCCAACAACACATGCAATCCGATGTCGCCCGCGGCGCCCAGGCACTCGACCAGTACCCCCAGGGGGCTGCCCATGGCCAGGTCGTAGTCATCGACCACCAGCACGTGGTCAGGCCCTTCCCAACTCGCCCTGGCCATCTGACCCGGTGTGCCCTCCTCGGGAGGCATCCGCTTGGTCAGCAGGAGGTTCAACTCCATGGCCAGGTTCTCGGCTCCGGCCCCGGTCGAGACGTATTGCTCGACATGGGGGTCGTCGGCCAGGTCCACCAGGGAGCGCACCGGATCCAACACGTGCAGGCGGACTTCCTCAGCCGAGTACCTATGGCAGAGGTACCGAGCCGCCCGGCCCAAGACGGTGGTACGTCCCGAGCCTGAGTCACCCAAAATCAGCAGGTGCGCACCTCGTCCCATCAGGTCGAGCTGCACCGGGGTGGAGCGGAATTCGCTAATCCCCAACAGGAAGGCGCCCTGCGGGTCAGGTGGTGCCGAACCCGCCGCCTCAGCCAACTCGCCAACCTCATGGGCACGGATTCTGGCCGGCAGGGACGTGATGGCCGGCGCCCGCAGGCCCCCTGCTCGCTGCCTGGCCCAGGCCACCGCATCGGCCAGGCCGGCCGCATCGCCCGACTCCGGCTCGGGGTCAAAGCTGGGCAGCACCGCTTGGAACAGGTGCCCCGCCCGGGTCAGGCCCCGCCCCGGCGTGTCAGCGGCCACCCTCAGAGCGGCCGTCTTGTTGACCCCGGACTCCACCGGGTCGCCCAGGTGCAACTCCAAACGAGAACCCAGGGCGTCGAGCAGTTGAGCTCGTATGTCCATCCACCGGTTGGCACCGGCCACCACGTGGACCCCGTAGGACAGGCCCGACACCGCCAACTGGGCCACCATGGGGTCCAGGTCCGGCAGGTCGTTGCGCAGGGCGGCGATGTTGTCGATGACGCAGAACACATGGGCCGCCGACAGGGGTGCCTTGAGATTGGCCGCGGCGGGGCGGGGTCGTCGTCCCTCCCTCAGTTCCTCGATGGAGGCGATGCCCAGTTCGCGGAATGTGCCCGCCCGCTCTTCGACCAGGGCCTGTAGCTCACGCACCAGGCGGGCCGCCGCTTCCGGCTCGCCCCTGCCCACCACCGCCCCGACGTGGGGAAGTCCCTGTAGGGCGGCCAAGGCACCCCCTCCCAGGTCAAGACAGTAGAGCTGCACCTCGGCGGGAGTGGCATCTTGGCAAAGGGCCAAGATGAGCGACCTGAGCAAGGTGGACTTCCCGGTCCGGGGAGCCCCGACGATGCCGAGGTTGCCCCCGGCCCCGGACAGGTCCACCACCAGTGGTGACTGGGCCTGGCGCTCGGGCATGTCCACCAGTCCCAGAGACACCGCCAGGGGATCGGTCTCGGCTGGCCAACGGTGTTGCAGGCCTCCCAGGGTCAAGGCGTCGGGCAGCGGGTCCAGCCACACCGGCCGAGCCTTGGCTTCCCCGGCCGCCCGACCGATGGTTTCCACCAGGACATCGAGGTCACTGCGGCGGGTATCGGTGGCCTTCCTGTCCGTCTCGGTGCCCGATTCGTCGCTGATGACCGGCGACAGGCTGAGGGGTCGCATGGCCGGGGTGACCAGAAGCTGCTCGTCCTCGGCCGCCACCGGCCGATAGGGCAGGGTGGACAGAGCGGCTTTGAATCTGACCATGTCGGTGTCCACTCGCAGGTAGCCCAGGCCCGGCAGGGAGGGCAGCTCGAAGGCGACGGGAGAGCCCAGCACCGCCCGGGACTCCATGGCGGTGTAGGTGCGAAGGCACAGCCGGTAGCGCAGGTGGGGCTCCAGGCCGTGGATGCGGCCCTCGTCGAGGCGCTGGGTGGACAACAACAGGTGCATCCCGAGGGAGCGTCCCAGGCGACCGATGGAGATGAAGGTGGCCAGGAACTCCTCTCGGGCTACCAGCAGCTCACCGAACTCGTCCACCACCACCACCAGGTAGGCCAGTGGCTCCAGATCCTCACCGGCAACCCTGCGGGCGTGATAGGCCCGGATGGAGTCACAACCTCCGCCGGCCTGGCGCAACAGCTCTTGGCGGCGGGCCAGCTCACCCTCCAGGGCGGATTGCACTCTGTCAATCAAGCCGGTGTCGTCAGCCAGGTTGGTGACCAGCCCGGCCACATGGGGAAGCCCGGCCAGCCCGGCAAAGGCTGCTCCGCCCTTGTAGTCCACCAGCAACATGTTGAGCAGGGCCGGGTCGTGTCGGGCAGCCAGGGCGGCGGTGAGGGAACGCAGGAACTCGCTCTTGCCTGAGCCGGTGGCCCCCACCAGTATCCCGTGTGGCCCCATGCCTCCGGTGGCCGACTCCTTCAGGTCCAGCACCAAGGCGCTGCCGTCCTGCCCCCGGCCCACCGGGGCGGACAACAGGTCAGGCGAGGTACCCTCGGCCAGGTCCTTGGCACCAAGCCAACTTGAGCCCACGTCGAGCAGGGCCGGGTCCTCGCCCCCCAACAGCTCCACCAGGCGCAGGGCGTCGGCATCATCGGCTTCTATGCCCCCGTCGGCCAGGTGCAGGGGAGGAATCCCCGGGCCAGGTCGATGGCCACCTCCTGGTCGATGCGGTCGGCTGTTACCGCCGTTTCCACCCGTGCCCCCGGCCCGGACTCCAAGTAGCTGGCCAGTCCGGAGGGGGCCAGCTCCACTCGTGCCCCACAGGTGGTGGGCACGTCCTCCCCGGAGGCGACCATGACCACCACGGTGACCCCCAGGGACGCGGCGTTGGCCATGAGGGCATCCAGGTCCCTGATTCCTGCCACCGGCGCATCGGGTGCCCAGCCGTCGATTATCAACACCACGTGCTCTGCCGATATGGCCACCGGCGCGCCCAGGGAGGACTCGGCGGCCCGGCGCAACTGCTCCATCCGGGGCCGGGCGATGCTGCTCACCTGGCCGGCGAAGGCGTCGAGGTCGGTGGTGAGCGCCCGACTGGCCCGCCCGAAGCCGTCACCTCCCAGCGGGTCCCGACAATGCGGCAGCCACTTGGCCCAATCCCAGTCCGAGATGGCATCGTCGGGAACCAGCCCGGCAACACGCAACTCGCCAGGGGCGTGGAATGCAGCCAGGGAGGCCACCCAGGCCCCCACCAGGTCACGAGCCACACCGGCATCGCCCACCACCGCTACGGTGCCCAGGCGCCCCAAAGGGACCACCACCGGGGCCTTGTCGATGCGGGCGGTCTCAGTGACCAGTGCGTCGGCCAGGCTGGCCAGCTCGGCGTCGGGCTCGGCGATGGCCCCTCCGGGCTGAGACACCACCACCGGCCGGACAGCGGAGACTGCCCCGAGCCCCAGGCGCACTGCCGCGAAGTCCTCGTCGCTGCGACGACGCTCCCAGGTGCCCTCGGTGTACAGGGCCAGTGACACCAGGCGGTCGTTGCCCGGGTACAGCCCCTCCAGTCCGGCCCTTTGTACCTCGGCGGCATGGACTGCCTCGGCCCGGCAGGTCGCCAGGTGTGCCCGGTAACGCTGGTCGATCCCCTTCCAGCGCCGGCGCTGGGCGCGTACCTGGGTCAACTGCGTGCCCAGGCCGGCACCCACCATGGCCACCACCATCACGCCGATGACGATGAGGTAGATGAGCGAGTGGATGATGAAGGCGAAGGCGATCATGGACAGGCTGCCCACCAGCGGCAGAAGGGTGGACAGGGCGCCACCGGCCGCCTTGGCCGTATTGGCCGGGGGCGCCTCCAATTGGATGGGACCAGGTTCGGGGCTTACTGGCCAGAGCCTCTCGGGGCGGTGCAGGCCGTACCCCTCGGTTGATGCGGGTGGCTGGCTGGCCGCTCCGGAACCGCTGGACAGGGCCACCCGGCCAAGTTATCGTGCGCAGGGGAGGCTCACCAACGGTTACCTCTCCAATACGAAAGGGGTCCATGCCATGCCCGGTCTCATCAAGGTCACCCCCGAGCAGTTGGCTGCGGTGGCGGGCCAGCTCAACGGTGGGGCAGGTTCCATCGAGGGCACCCTCAACCAGCTCTCCGGCCAGGTTGCCCCCTTGGGCTCGGACTGGGCCGGCGTGGCCCAGCCTCGTTTCTTGGCCCTGTGGCAGCAGTGGCACACCTCGCAGGCCAACCTGCATGCGGCCCTGCTTGAGATGAGCCAGCTCATGCAGCGTGCCGGCGTCGCCTACTCCAGCAACGATCAGCAGGTGGCGGCCAGCTTCGGTCGGTAGTACGCCTCGTGCGTTAGCCTCACACCATCCGTCTTCGACATGGCCGGTATCGAGGACGCAAACGTCATAGAACTTGTTGGAGAAGATGGCGCTGGTGAATGCTTGGTCGTCGTGGTCGAAACACGCCCGTGGAGCGCTAGCCCTGATCAGTCCGAGCAACTAAAGTAGAAGATGAATTCCTATGCGGGCTATATCCTCGATGGCACCCTCGCCCGTCAGTTCCCCGAGACAAAAGGAAAGCCGGTACGCATCCGGCTCGATTGTTCCGAGCAACCGAACACCGAGATCGCCGTGATCGTCGACTGGGCCGCACGCCAGTTACGCGAACACGGCATCCGCGTCGAGGTCAAGGTTTTTGACTAAGGCTGCCAGCGCAAAACCCACGGCGGCTGCCGCCCGAGCCTGAGCGAATGCCTGTAGATACTCTTCCCAGGTACCCGCGCCAGACTCCGCCCGCTCCTGGATGTTCCAAGCGACATCGTCCAACTCCTCGGTTAGACCTTGAATGGCGGCTCGCTCAGATAGGTCACTGATCAGCCCGCTTGCGAGCGCCGACTCGGCGTGGTCGATTCGAGCGTTCCGGAGACCAGCTCGCTCGACGGCAAGGTGCGCTGCCACCGTCGCAGCATGACGCCTCCCTTCCTCATCGATCCGCTTAAACAGATCCACAAGGTCAGGGGCGATGAGAGTGAGCCCAAACTGGGTCATGGCACTTTCAACGGGCCAGCCGGGGAAGTACCGGCATCCTCAAGCTCTCCCTTTAGTGTCTTCTACCATTCTCGCCTGTCAGTTAGATCCTTGCGGCGAATCATAGTACCATTAGGAGCAGGTACGGCAGAGCCCAAGTCAATCAACTCAGTGGCCGGGTCCTCAGCCTCAGGATGATGTTTCCTCCAGTATCCGAGCGCGATTTCGAGTGCCTTCTCCGGGCCATACCACGTCAAAACATCCAATTGGTTGGTGCCGTCTGAGGAACGGAGCCGTACCTCATAGCGGTGCGGAGTTGAGTTGGAGGTCATCTGATTTCCTCACTCCCCGTGATGAACTCCAGATATTGCTGTGCTGCCGTCTCATTCAGAGCTTCCGCCAGGTCACGGGGTGACCGCCCAGCCGAATCCCGCCAATGCGGATCTGCACAGGCCTCGACCAACTTCTCCATGACAGCTACATGCCCCCCTTGGGCAGCAAGGAATAAGGCTGTGTCTCCCCGACCTCCACCTGGCAGAGGGCACCGGATTTCCTCAATCACTGACTCTTCGGCTCGGGGTTGCGCCGCGACCCCGAGCCAGTGATTCCTTCAGCGCCCGAGACCGGGAAAGGATCTCTTCGCAGAGGGCGGGATCCCACCGCTTCTCGTCGGACAGGTGTGGCAACTCGTGAAGGCGACGAAACGCGGTGGCCAATGCCAGCCCTTGAAGTGCCACTTGTATGTCGAAGTCCTTCGCCCGGTACTTAGCGTCTTCGTAGGCACTGAAGAGTGCGTCGAGGACCCGGATATCCTTTACTTGGTGAACATAACGCCCGCCAAGACGGACAGCGAGACCTTGTACATCGCGATCAGGGAAGTCGGGGTCGCCGATGTCCCAGTCCACGCCCCGGATGAAAGCGACCAGATCATCGACGTAATGGGAGGTCAAGTCCCAGTCGGTGCACAGGACCTGGAGAGCCACATAGGCAAGAGTGTTGTCTTTGCAGTGCAAGAAGGGCTCGACCTTGTCGGCCAGTTCCGGACCGGCTCCCTCTCCGAGCGCTTGAATGTAGGTGTACAGAGGGCCGTTAGGGTGCTCGGAGGCCAGCTCGGTCAGAATCTCTTCCACCTCAGGCGAACTTAGGCCGTCCTTCGTGAGTCCGAGGCCCCGCTGCTTGGATTTCTGTAACAGGTCATCTGCCCTGCTCATTTGTTCACCCTCCCAGTCATAGCACGAATTGTTCGGAATAGTCGAGGAGCTTGCTGGCCTGTGACAACAGGCCCTCTGCCTGTTGTCGGGTGGCTTGGTCGGTTCGAGAGTCACCGAGCACAGCTTTGAGATTACTGATCTGGGTTCGCAAACTACCTTGTGCCTCGGTGACTTTATTGACGTGGTCGAAGGGTGTCCCGTCCGGCTTGGTGGCCACCACCTCTCCCTGCAGCTCTCGCCGGGCAGCATCCAAAGTCGGTGGGTCTAAGTTCCCCTTAGCCCTCCCGATTTTGCCTTCAGCCTGACTCACTCTGGTCTCGACTGCGTTCATCGGGGCAGACGGCTGATTTGCGTCCTGAGCTAGGGAGTTCATGGTGGCTAGTTCCTGGCCGCCCTTGACCGCGAAGCCGACGGCCGCGGTCCCGCCCGCAACGACGGCAGTAGTGCTCACAACGTCGAGGGGCACGCCGATGACCGCGCCCACTCCGGTCAGGGTAAGGGCGCCCCCCGCCGCGTCTCCGGCGGATCCGGCGATAAACAGCAAGGCTCCACCGGCTGACGCCAGGGCATAACCGAGAACCTTGAAGCCCTGGCCTGGGTGATTGGCGTCATAAGAGACGAAGTTCCACAGGCCCTGACCAAAGGCCTCGCCAGCATGGATGGTGGCGTGGTATCCGGCTGCAAAGGTGTTACCTACGGCACCGATGGCCTGATCCCACCATGGCTGGGACTTGGGCTTGGGAGGTGGTTGCCACCATGCTCGTTCGCCCCGATGTTGGGTCTGCCAGCCCAGGTTGGCCAGGGCCAGCAGACCGGGGACTCCCGGCTCCCCGGAGGCGAGGCCGCCACGGGCCTTCTGGATGACACTGGCCAGGCCAGCCACATGGGAGAAGGCGGCACCGCCCCGCAGCGCAGCCTGGCGAGCCAGGATCTCTGCCTCCTGAGCCAGACCCATGGCCTGACTTCGCTGGGTGGAGAGCTGGTCGGAGAGCATCTGGGCCTGGTAACGGGCCTGGTAGGAGGCATCCTGAGCTTGGGAGGAAGCGGCTTGAGCCTGGGAGAGGAACTGGTTGGCCATCTGGGCGCTGGCCTGAGCAGTGGGGGCTGCACCGGGAGTAGACGCCACCTGGGCTGCCTGAGAGGCATTGAACTGGGCCTGGGCAACGCCACTTTGAGCCTGGGCGGCATTGGACTGGGCCTGGTTGGCGGCACTGGTGGCCCCGTCCAACTGCACGGCGGTGGTGTTGGCCTGGGCGATGGCGATATTGGCTTGGCGGGCAACATCTTGGGCATGGGCCAGGTCCCGGGAGTAGGCCGACATGGCCAGAGATGCCGTAACAAGAGACTCGCTGGTGGTGGACAGAAAAGACGTGATTGCCGAGTTGTCGCCCCGGTAGGCGTTGGCCCCCCGGCCCTTCCACTCGGGTACCTGGGCGGTGTGGCCGACCTGGTTGGCGGAGGTCCTGGCCACATCGACCAGGGCTGCCAGAGTGCGTGCCCCGGCAGCCAGGGCGCCCGGGTCACCGGGGGGAATCGGCACCCCGGTCAACAAGGTGGTCACTAGTGGCCTGGGGTTCCGGTGGTTATGTGGGCCTGCATCTGGTGGGAGTCGGTGCTGACGTAGGCATCGGATGCACCGGCGAGCTTGTGGGCCATTCCGGCACAGGCGGCTTGGAGGAAGGCCAGCTCCTTGGCCCAGGCTGCGTGCATGTGCTCATATGGCCCAGCCGCTATCGGGTCACAACCTGCCGCCGCGTTGGCTGTCGAGGCGAAGCTGCCCTGGGCGGACTGGAGCTGCTGGGCCACTCCGGCAATAGTGGCCGAGGCGGCGTGCATCGAATCGGGAAGGACCTCAATGGCGCTCACGGGACCTCCTGAGGGGCAACCCTGATGAGACCGAACATGGATCCCCTCCTCGCTGGCTGCTACTCGCTGGCACATTGAGCGTAGGCAGGGTTCCCTCCGGGGTCAAGGCTTTGTCATGGGGTCTTGCACCGGCCTTGCCCGGAGCCTTCCACCTGCTCTGTCGGAGCGACAACGGCCGGGGATGGCGACGAAGTTCAGCGCGGCACGTTCTAACCTCGATCCGACCAGGGAAGGGAACGACGCCCTATGGCCATCAATATTGACTCAGCCCGCGCCATTCGCAGGCCCGCTGACCAGCGGCATCTTGTTGAAGCTGTGCGCGATGCCCACGCT
>JAABUH010004924.1_pt1 | contig 10634 bp, 17 predicted proteins | sample 5559121 | NCBI WGS metagenome assembly JAABUH01 (sample SAMN10711871, study PRJNA513364) | rock metagenome | isolation source: Antarctica rocks | place: Antarctica: Victoria Land, Battleship Promontory nord | collected 2015-12-28 | reverse complement strand
CATGGGCATGCCTGCACGGCATGGAGCGCCGCAGACAATGATGCCTGGCGGGCCGCGCCAGAGCGAGGGTGTCCGACGCCGGCGCAGGTGTACGCGCCGGACTGCGAAAACAACGCAGGGTTTGGGGTTGTGGGGCAGCGCCTGGATTCGCGCGACCAGCAGGGCGCGGTGTACGTGATGGGCGGGCCGCAAGCCGCCACCGCGCCCGTCGCCGAGCCGGCGAATGCTGGGGGGCCCGCTGGGCCGCGCGGGGCGGCGGCGACGGGCGACGGGCGCGCCGGCTCCCTGCGCCTCCCGTCAGGCGAGCAGGCCCGCGCCGCGCGCGTTTGGGAGGACAGACAGGGTCTGTGTTGCGTCGCCGCTGTTGCGAACGGGGCGCCTGTGCTCGCCCTGCGCGGGCGCCGGAGGGCCGTGATGCAGCGCGTGCACAGGCAGCCGCGCGCGCCGCGCTGCGACCCGCTGCATGCTGGCCGTGTATGGTGGGTCTCCGGCGCACTGAGGAGCTGCGCATCCTGCCTGAGGGGCTCGGGACGCGCCAGCATGGGAGGCGAGGGAGCGGCGGCCGGGCCGCCCGCGAGGGCGCCCCAGCCGCCAACGCTCGCCGGTGCTGGGATCGTTGCTTGATGTCCCTCGCAGGCTCTGCAGCGAGCAAGCGCGGGTGCGGTGGGGCTTGCAGGCGTGCATACTTGGCCGCCGGACTGCGCGGCGGAGCGCGGGCTACCCGTGCATGGCGTCCAGGTACGACAGCACCGCTGCCACTGCTCACTTCTCCATGCCAGCGGCGCTGTGGGGTCGGGCGCGATGTGGTGAGCGCGCCTGCTGAAGCGTCGGTGCAAAGCACGCGGCTGCGCCCGGCGGGGCTGGCACGCTCGAGCGGCGGCCCCATCCTCATTCCTTGCTCACAACCCCCCTTTCTATGGGGCAGCTGCGCTGTGGAAGAGTCTTGTGTCGGCCCGGGCTCTTACTCCCAGGGCTCCTGGCCGCCGTGCTGCCGCTTAAGTGCCGCACCAGCGTGCGTCTCTGTCCGTCCTGGCAGCTAGTAAATGCGTTGCGGGGCGGCGCAGGAGGGCGACACGATCGGCGTGCACATGGCGCTGCGCGCCGACCAGTCCTACCGACACGATGCGAGCCGCAACGTGCACCTCATCGGCGACTGCGCCACCGTCATCTTCAGCAGGAACGGCGCTGTCGTCGGCCGCGCGCAGCATGTGCGCCGCGCTGCTGCTGCGAAGAGCTATCAGTGCCCTGCCAGCCGCCCGGGGCCGCTCTGAGCTCAAGGCCCTGAGTGACCTGGGCTGCGATGCATGCACGCAGGCTTGCTTGGGGCATGCGCGGCTCCGCTGAGCCAGCGCATGCATGTCTCCCTAGCCTCATCCGTTGAGCTAGCGCATGCGCTCCCTAACCCTACCCATTGAGCCAGCGCATGCGTGCGTCCAGCGCCGCATGACATGTTGGGCGACGTCGCTGTGCGCGCCGCAGCTCAAGGTCGGGAAAGTACCCAGGCGCGAGGGGACGTACGACGCCCTGCCGCAGGAGGGCTACCAGGTCGTGGTGGCCACGCGCACGCCCGGCACGTCTGTGTCGCTGCTGCGCCGCTGCCCGCAGGTGGTCACCCAAGCACTCGTCCGTGTAGCCTGCAGACAGCACTGGCCATTGTTATGAACCTCAAACCTGTGTCGCAGTCTGAATGGGCGTGTCAACTCGTGCATCCTGACTGCCAGCCGGGCCGCTCTCCGTAAAGCACAGAGATCGCCTGCACAGCCTTGTCCCAGGGCTCTGCATGTCCACCCAAGCACAGAGCATGCGCTCAGCTAGCCTGCACTAGTTGCCGAGTACCTGCGCTTCAAGCCGGATCGCGGCGCTGAGTCTTGGCGGCGCCTGCGCAGGCCCGCGCCGGCCAGCCCACATGGGCGCTGCACCGCAGCCTGTGCCGCACCGGCGGCCCGCTGCACATGCCCTGGCCCGACGAGGAGGCCCCAGGCGCGCCCGGCGCGCCGGATCACGCCGGGCGCGCGCCCGACGTGCGCGACGGCCGCGCTGCGGGCCCCCACTGGCACGGGTTGCGCGTGGGCGGCCTGCAGCCCGAGGACCTGGTGCTGCTCAACGACTTGGCCGACGGGTCCATCACCTCCGATGACGGTGGCGAGGACGAGGACGCGGACGACGATGGGTATGAGTACGGACAGGATGTCTATGGCTATGGCTACGAGGAGGAACCCTACTACTAGGCCGCAGGCGGCCTGCTGCAAAGCGCGGGTTGCTGCGTATTCGCCGCCTGTGAGCGGCGGTGCGCGGGGCGTGGCTGCTTTTCAACGCCATGCGAAGGTTGGCGCGCACTTATGAGGTTTGTGCCGCGCCTGCCTGTGCGGTCCTGTGGCCGAAATGTGTGGCCGGCGTGTGCAGTCGCGAGCCAGCTGTGATTGTGCTGCGCGGCAGACATGGAGTTCTGAGTGGTTGACTGTTTTGCTGAGTAGGATATCTATTCCCGATTGTCTTGACGCGCATTCCCCTTGCGTAAAACTTGTGCAGAGGTTACTGCGGGTCAGCTGACCGGGTGGGCTTGCGCCCTGTACATGTATGTCTATGTCAAGCTGTAGAACGCTTGCATGTCAGCAGGCCGGCAGCTGTTGCACTGTGCTCATTATCAGCGGCAAGCCCTGCCATGCTGACAGCGGGAGAGCCTAGTTTATAGCCTGCCGCTGTCGTGTCTGTGAGCTGAGGTCTTCAGCAACCCCTGCAGCTTTGCCTATGCATTGCTCATGACAAATTTTGCTCTGCTGCATACCTCAGCCTGTTGTCACGAGTGGATATTGCCAGGTCGCCTGCAGGTCTGGGCAAGACACTCGACCCTGGACATACATTTATCTATTTTTGACATGCAACTCGACTTTACATCAGGGGCGTCACTTCTGCAACCACTCAGCACTCACGCTCCATGCGTCCTGTGATGCTGACACGGCCAGTAAGCTCAGGTTGCCTGATTGGTTTTACTCTCCGTGTGCGCAAGATGTAACCAGAACCTGACCCTGGCGGCAGGGTCAGGGTTCCTTCCTTGGAACAAGGAAGAAAACATTGCTTCTTTAACAAAGCGAGAGGCCTGCATGGCGTGACTACATGAAGCGCAAGGCACTCAGCGGTGCCGAGCTCATGGACAGTAAAGGCAAATATAGAGGCAAGCAAGCTGTGCAAGAGTCCCCGGCAAGCAATGAACATCAGGCAAGCCACGAACAGCGCTTGCCGGTGTCGGTTACCAATATGTTCACCTCCTTGTCAGGTGCCACAGACAAGCTCTGGCGCAAGGCATTGAACGCGCTAACAAGCTCTTTGACTCTGTACAGGACACCAGGTGGGTGTCAGTGGCGCCTCGCGTGTACGGTCAAGCAGTATGCAGCGGCTTTGCCAAGCTGTACGACGAGCGGGATCAGTTCTCTGATGTGACGCTCCTTGTCAGCACTGTGGAGGCACGCGTCATGATCAAGCCTGTGTGGTCACCTGCAGGCGTCTAGGCTGGTCATAGGCGACCCAGTTCTGCTCCAGTGTCCGTGCGTAGTGGTCACCGCTGGTCGCACACTGCAGTGTGAGCGGCACGCAGACAGTCAAGCCTGAGTTTGCTCAGCTGGTGCCCGAGGTATACCGCATGTAAACGCGCACAGCGCTGCGTGAACCATGCCAAGGCAAGCCCTGCTCGCAGGTGCCGAGCCACCGGGTCGTGCTGGCATCCTGGTCGGACGTATTTCGCGTTCTGCTGGGACGCTGGGTTGCCGACCGCGGCGAGCGCCCCACCATCCTGGTGCGGCTGTGGTCCCAGCACAGCCTGGTGAAGGCAAAGCCTGACACATGCAGGCCAGTCTGCAAGCGCCAGCGCAGCGCATAATGTATCAGAGCTGCGCAGGTGGAGCTCCCGGGTGAGAGCAAACTGTGCGATTTCATGGAGTTGCTGAGGTTCATGTACGTGGGCAGCTGCAGCATCAGCAGCGCCAATTGCACCGCCCTGCTGCAGCTGAGCAACTTTTATGCGGCGCGCGCCTGTGCACCGCCTCAATGTCTGGTTGAAACACAAAGCGTGATAATCAGAGTTGCATGTGCGCTAGCATCCTGTGTATCAGTGGCTTGGCAGAGCCGCGGGTGTGCGGAGGGCATCATGAGGTGCTCGAGCCAGTGACGCGGCACGCATGTCGCCAGGTGCTTCCGCTCAAGTCCGCTGTGGGGGGCTTCCTGCTGGACACGCTGGAGGCCCGCAGCCTGCCCGCCCTGTTCAAGCTCGCCGAAGAGTACGACATGCGCCGACTGCGCAGCGCACTGGTGGCGCACACCGCGCTCAACCTTGGCGCGCTGGTGAAGAGCTTGCCGGTGACAAGCCTGGCCGTGAACGTGTGGCAGGACATCCTGAGGGCCGACACGGTCTCGGTGCGCGGCAACACCTGCCTACGCTCAGGCACCCAGCTCGAGCGCTTTCCACTTGCTTGCCGCAGGTCCGGCCGTGCTGCCATCTGGCTTTGCGCTTGCCAGAGCGCGCCTGCCTGCTTGGCACGGGGCTTGCGGCGACCTGTACCTATGGCAGCGGGGGCTTGCCGAGTCTGAACCCTACCCTATGCCACACTGCACCTGTGGCAGGTGGACGAGGACGCTGTGCTGGCGCTGGTTCTGGAGTGCGCAGAGGCGCAGCCGGGTCAGCCAGAGAAGGGGGAGGTGATAGCAGCGCTGCTGCCCTGCGTCCGCTTCCCCTTGCTCAACATACCCACGCTCGTGCGCAACGTGGAGGCGAATGCCCTGCTGATGGCGCAGCCGGTCACCAGGGTGCGGCCCATGGCTCCGTGCGCCGTTGGGGCTGCGTTGCTGCACACTTTGAAGGAATAGGGGGCACGACAAGGCACTCACCTACCGATGACCCACTCCTTCTGCACGTAGACTTGAGCATGCCATGATGGCTGCATGGTTGTGTTGGCTGCTCCATTGTGCTTGGGGCCACCAAGAAGCGTGAGCGCCGTGCGGCAGGACCTGCTGTGCGCTGCGTTCCGCGGTCATCTGGTGATATCCATGCGCCGCAGCCAGCCAGACATGTCACGACTGATGGAGCATGTGCCAGCTGCCTACTGGGTGCAGCCGCAGCCGCCCGCGCGGCCACCCGGGCCAGCGACAGCGGCGGCTGCTTCGGCGCTCGACGACGCCGCGCAGGGTGTGCGCACTCTCGCTCGGCATGCGTGAGGCTGAGCGAAAGACATGCGCTCACGACCGGTTTGATGAAGGGGGACTCTTCCACTGAGGTCACGCATGTTGGGCTTGTAAGCATTTTGGCATGGCATAAGGGCAGGCGCAATAGGCGCTCATTTGCATGGTGTAAAGCAGGTGCTCTGGTGGTGCTCTGCTGCACGCATATGGCAGGCCTGGCAGGGCCATCATGTCCACCCAAGACAGTGGTGCGGTCATATCCAAACTTGGTTCGCCGCTGGTACGGGCGGCAGCGGGCCGCTGCGCAGTGCAGCACAAGAATGTGGGCGGCGCTGCTGGCGCAGGCGGCGCTGCTGGCGCAGGCGGCGCTGCAGGCATGTGGACTGTGCTGCTGTCGGCGCAGTTCCGCGGGCGCCGGGAGCCCTGCGTTTTCGACCCCAGCAGCTCACCCGGGATGGTACAGCCCGGCTCTACACACATGGCTGTGCTTCCATGCGCGCTGATTGCAGGCTGCTTCGCTGCGCCCTATTTGTGCCCGTGGCTGTCCTTCACGCTGGCACTCCTACTGCCCCTGCGGCCTCGCGCAGGAGCTGAGCGGCGGAGGGCTGACAGCGACAGCCCGGCATCATGCCGCAGTGGGCGCGCCTGACCCGGGCGCCGCCCGGGCAGCAGGTCCGCGCAGGCCCTGCCACGCACGTGTCCCTTCCTCTCACACTTTGTGGGTGCGAGGACACACTGCCTGCGAGCATGTTGTTTGTCCTCGCTCCAGGTCCAGGTTGCAGAGCCAGTGACATTCTGACTGTGCTGCATGCCTGTGGTCCAACCATGCTGGGACTCTGAGGCACCGTGCGGAGGATGCTCTGTGCAATCAGCCAGTGCGCTTGTCGTGCCTTCGTGCGTGCTCCGAGCACTGTGTCCGGGCGCATTGCTCCTTACCAGCGGGCACTTTGTGAGAGCGCCATGCGCAGAATGCCTGAACGGCGCCCCCTGCAGAAATAAGCCTGACCATCATCGTGCCCTGGAACAACGCTGCCGCGGCAGCCGCATGGTGCAAAAGGAGCTGGGAGCGGACCAGTCTGCTAATCGGGCAAATGGTAGCTTACATGGGCTCATTGTTACCTGGCGCGCGTGTGGACGGGCGGCAGGGCCGGCCCAGGTCTCTATGGGTCCTCACGGGTTGCCACCGCTGCCGCCGCGCGCGCTGCATGGGGCTGCCAGAGAGCCGCGCATGTGCTTTGCGTCCATTGCGCCCCGCCTCAGTCATGGCGTGCACTGCCTGGAGATCGCCGTCAAACGCGGGCCTTTCGGCCCGTGCCATGAGGCGCAGCTCTCCGTGTGGGTGGTGCGCCAACCGCAGCGGCCCTGCCCTGACATGCCTGGCAATCTGTCATGGAGGTATTGCGGGTCTGGGCGCAGGTTTCATTGGAGCGTGAGCCCAGGCAAGGGTAGGGTTGGACGAGTAAGGGTGTTGCCGGGCCGCACAGTGTCATGCAGCTCGCCGCATGCACCAAGTGTAGCCAGCCTGGCACCATCCTGGCTCGCCTGGCTGCGCACTGCGCGTCTGAGGCATGCAAAAATTGCAGCTGATGGACTGAACGTCCTGCAGGTGTACTCCCCGCGCTTTGACGATGTGGGTGGCGCGAAGCAGCACCTGAGCTCCAATCACTGTGGCGCGGTGTGCATGACAGGGCCGCAGCCGCTTTTTGCGACGGCCAAACGTGTTCCAACCGGGGCTGTTCTGGCCCCGGAGGCCACGGCCGCCGTGTGGCGCGCGTTCCCCCAAAAGCTTGTGACAGGCAAGCAGGCCCGCCCAACGTGTGCGCGCGAGGAAGGCAGGGGCCCCACAGGGCTATAATCGCAGTTTTGTATGGCGCCTGCCGTCGGTGCCCTGAAAGGCGTGCGCATGGCTGACGCGGGATGCAGGGAGACCCGAATATGATCATGACAGACATTGCAACCCCGCTGCATGCTGATGATGCTGGTCCGGGCTATTGTGTCTGTGAGGCGTGCATCCTGCTTTGAGACGCGGCAGCAGGGGAGGCAAGCACCTGGTGGCAATGTGCCAGGCATGGTTGTCACTGCGTGAACAGCTGGCTTGCTGTGCGCTCGTGCTCATGCAGACACTGGCAGCAGCTGAGTGTGGCCGTGGCTGGGCATGCAGGCCTGTTCTCACCACCCTCTACGCTTGTCGCAGAGCGCTTGCCTGGCGCCAAGGTATGCGAGGGTGTCTCGCGGGGCTTCGCAATAATACCACTCCCCAATGTTCTGCACTGCGTGGCCATGCGTGGCATAGTGGCGGGCGCCTACCCCAACCCTTCTTTCTGTCTTGTCGGTACCGCGCGGCCATGCGAGGCATGTGGACCTTCTATCCTAGCCCTGCGCACGGCGGGCCTGGCACCCGACAGCTGCCTTACTATGAACATCATGCGCCTGGCATGTTGTGTCAGGGTTCCCCTTCGTCAGGCTGCTGTGGTGCACAGAAGGCCTGCCTAGGGGCTCACACGTTGTCATTTATTGGGCGCGGTCTTGCTGGTCCATGCACTTGATGACCGACCCTTGCTGTGCATAGCGCCTTGATTCGGCTCGAGGAGCACCACCCAAACGGCTGGTGGGGCGGCGCAGGAGGGCGACATCATTGGCGTGCACTTGGCGCTGGCCGAAAACCAGTGTCACTCCACACACTCGCCGACTGTCGCCGACTGCGCCACTGTTGTCTTCAGCTGCAATGGCACTTTTTCGGGCTGCGTGCGCGTGCGCCCACACACACGCCTGACATGATATGAGTTTGCGTATGCCACCTGTGCATCACTTCCCAGGCTTGCGGCCGAGTCTGCTTGGGCTGCCGGGAAGGGGATGCCGTCCTAGGGTACCCTTGAGCTTTACCTGCTGCCTCAATCTCTACGCTTACCTGCTGCCTGCGCCAATCTCACACCCAGCACACTCACATGCATGCCTGTAAATTCCGGTCATGTGCCTGCTATGAACGGAGCCTGTGCTCTAGTATGAGCGCTCGGACGCCCGCTCATGCTTCTTGCAGCCATGCCCGCAGCGACAGCCCCAAGCAGTGTACTGGCCCTGGGCAGAGCCTGTGGGGGAACCATGTGAGGCCTGTGCGCGTGTGTGCGGCCGTATCCAGCTGGACCTGCATCTTTCTCTGCGCAGTTTGGGCAGTTCTCTATGTTGCGATGCTGATGTCGATCTGCGCATCACAGCTCAGGGCCGCGAAGCCGGCTGGCGCGCATGCGGACCTTCTCAGCGATGGGAACGAAGGCTACCAGGTCGTGGTGGCTGCGCATGAGCCCGGCACCTCTGTGTCGCTGCTGCGCCGCTGCCCGCAGGCGTGTCCTGCTGAGCATGGAGCCATGTAGCTTGTAGGCGCTTGGAAGCAATGGCAAGAAGACTTCCACCTGCATGGCACGTTCTGTCCTTACACATTGCTCTCGTAGTCCGGCCTCGTATGGCTGTATCATGGTCATCTCTTTGTGACGAAGGAGGAAGGTCTGGCATGCTTGCCTGAGCACAACGTTTACAAGGTCTATGCGCTCAGCTAGCCCGGCTCGGTCCCAGGCGCGGGCGCATGGGTGATGGGCCGGTTGCGGCGCTGGCGACTGAGTGCAACGGAACCTGCGCAGGCGCGCGCTGGCCAGCCCACGTGGGTGCTGCACCGCAAGCTGTGCCGCAGAGGCGGCCCGCTGCGCATGCCCCGGCGCGGCTGTGATGACCCGGCCGACCCTCTGGCGCGACACTGGCAGCAGGCGCCGCATGAGTTGACCTCGGACGAGGTGAGGCACTCTAATAGGACACGCGTTCCCTGATCTGTGGACGCGAGCGCTTCCTGGTGATGAGGGCATGGTTCAGGATGACACTCTACCCTAATCAGACTGGATGACACCCTACCCTGTTCATGGTCCAGGATGATGACGACGATGACGACGAGGCTGACGACGGGGCGCGCCGGTTTTATGAGGAGGAGGAGGAGTGGGATGAGGAGGAGGAATCCTGTGCGGTGCGTGCACGCCGCGCGCTTGCACTGTCTCACGTTGAGGACCGGCAACGAGGGCCGCTGTCACAAACAGACACACTTAGAGCTGAGCGTGCTTGCAACAGGGCACCCCTTCTGCGCCGAGTGCATCTGCCGCTGGCGCCGGAGCAGCTGGCGCTGCCCGGTGTGCCGCGTCGTGGACAACCGGCGGCTCAGGCCGGCTGGCGGGGCAGGCGTGACTGGCGCCGGCAGCGACGGCAGTCGGCTGCGCGCGGTGCTCGCGCACACGCTGGAGCGCAGCGGCGGCAGCGCGCTCGACCTGCTGAGCGGGCTGCTCGAGGCGCGTGCTGTGCTTTGCTGCCGGCCTGGTCGCTCAGGACTCAGAGTTCTCTCCACATACTGCGCACAAGCAGTGGTGAGCAGGCCCCGATCACGCTAGGTGGTATGAGCCTGTTGCCCGACGCCCTTGCGCCACAGCTTCTGTCAGGCTGCTCATGCGCAGTGTCCGGGGGCGGCAGGGCGTCCAGGAGCAGGTGCTGCTGCCTGGCGGCGAGGCAGGCGACGCGGCGCGCGCTGCCGCTGCTGGCTCAGGCAGCGGGCCAGGCGGCGCGGCCGCGGGGCGGGGCACCCAGGCGCCCGGCGGAGGGCCGGGCAGCGGCCGCGGCGGGGAGGCGGCTGCGGCGGGCCACGGCGCTGCGCCAGGCCACCCGAGCAGTTCCGCGGCCGCGCGCGCCCAGCCAGGCGCCGGGCGGCCGGGGACCGCGCCGGCGCAGCCGGGGCCGGAGGGCCTCGGCGCGGGCGGCGCGCTGGGCATACTCGCGCCGCTGGACCGGCTGGTGCTCGCGCAGCTCGTGGCGGTCGTGCAGCTCGTCACGCAGGCCGTGCCGGGCGGCCAGGCGCGCGGCCAGCGGCAGGCGCGCCACGAGCGCGCGCACGGCGCCCCGCCTGCACCCGTCTGGAGGATGCTCGGCTGATCTGACAGGCGGGTGCACAGGAGGTCTCCTCTGTTCCGTTGTGCAGCTGCCTGTGTGGAAGGAGCCCTAAGTGATGCTGAGCGTGCGTGACCCACTCGGCACGGTGCATCATGCTTGAGTCGTCCCACGGGCATGAGCGCACGTGGTAAAGCCAGGCAAGTCCCTTGTTGCAAGCAGGCTTTCCATGGCCGCTGCCACAGGGAGCGGCGGTGCGTGCTGTGCTGCGCTGCGTGAGTGTACACAGCGTGCCTCGAGCAGGGCCGCGGTGCTCGGCAGCCGCAGCCCGCGCCGCGCCGGCGCGCCTCCTCCGACGGTAGCGAGGTCGATGTGCGTGTGCGCGGCCGCTCGCGCCGCGCCTCCCCGCCGCCCCGCCGCGCCGCGGCCCGGCCCCGCGCCGCCGCCGACCCGGGGACAGCCCCGCAGCCCGCTCCCCCGCCGCAAGCAGGCGGCGGGGATTCGGGCGACGCGCGCGGGCGCTCCGCCGCACCCGGCCGCGCAGGGCCGAGCGC
>JAABUH010004923.1_pt1 | contig 10635 bp, 11 predicted proteins | sample 5559121 | NCBI WGS metagenome assembly JAABUH01 (sample SAMN10711871, study PRJNA513364) | rock metagenome | isolation source: Antarctica rocks | place: Antarctica: Victoria Land, Battleship Promontory nord | collected 2015-12-28 | reverse complement strand
GACTGACCAGCAAAAAGAGCCCGATACTGCGGCGAAATGTAAGTGAAATTGAATGCCGTCACCGCAGGCCACAATTTTAACGAATTGAGGAAGCTCGTGGGAACTGTACGTTTGATTCGTTCCCATGCATTGATAAAGCCATCGCCGGATAGTACGGACTGCATGCCGAAGAAATAGCTATTGAATAAAGGAGTAAAGACTATTTGGTTGACAGTCACCTTCGTAGCCATAGACAGCACCCTTGAAGGGTAGTTAAAACATCGGTTGAGGTACATAAACCTAGGCACAAGCGGTTGGCCGAAAAATTGTGAAATAATTGAGATACTAGCAGCTTACCATGAGTAAGCTGGAATGGAACATCCTAAGCCAATAGTCAAGTGCCTCAAGGTCCTCCATGGATTATACGGTTCTCCATCGATATTCTGCGCCAAGAAATCGCCACAGAGGTAGACCACAAGAGAGGTTCCAAGTTGTGTGGCCCATGGTCTTCTCTGCTGCGTTCGAGCGTAAGCGCCAATCGCTCCAGATATTGGGCCAAGCCGTTCCAAAATTGGTTTCGGAAGGTCTCGAGAGCTATTGGTAGAAATTTCTTGCACCTTGATGCTTGATGGTGGATACTGGTCGTTTGGCCTCTCTGGAGTGTTCGATTTTTGTCGTTTCGCTGGTGATGGCAGGTTGTGCTGGCGTTGGAATGATCTTTTGATAATCAACCTAGCCGAGTATAAAGAGATCGCTCCCATAGTGAACTATACCGTGTATCTCACGATTTCAGATCTGAAGATATTATAAAGCCTTGTTCCATGTCTTTGCTACAAAGTGCCTGAATGAAAACCTATCTCGCTTTCCGGGATAATACCATTGGGCCGAAACGAGCCTAGTGCAGCAGCCTACGTAATTGCCAAGCATTATGGGGCTGAATGGGCTGAATTTGGGAGGCTCGGAGGAATCTTGTGGTCGAACTATATTTTCCACCCAGTGATTCCTGCTGAAGCTTTGAGATTGCGCAGAAAGTAGTAAGAGATCGTAATGCTTGATGTTGTGCTCGACTTGAAGATGGACTTATCCCTCACTACCGCACTACCGTGCTAGGAGCAGAGAGACATTAAATAATCGTTGACGGTGGCATCAGATCAACATCACAAATCTAACACAACCTTCTGCAGCCTGTTCGGGATAGAAAGACATCTGAAACTAACTCTGAGCCTCATCCGCAGAGCCTAAGTACGCGGGTCTCACGCATTAATAATCTTCAAGATTCCCTACTGACTTTTACGCTATGATAGTATATAGCACGATGGATTCAATCCGTGAATCCAACTACTGGCATTGGTCACTATCGTGAAATTTGCAGACGGCGCCGAGAGTAACGTCAAGACGGCTCTCCGGCAAGACTCTCTCTCTCTCACTTATCCGGCCCCCATCTTCATTCGATCGTCAAACATAGCCACTACCACAGCCTCATGGAAGGATAGCCCTACTGCATGGGTAGCGAGGTGAAAGGTGGGTAATTTGCGATTTCATTTCATTCTTCTCTTTCTGTTCTCTTTTCGTACTCCTACTTCGCAAGGAACAAAAGAGCATTCTTCCATGATTATGGAGCGGCGCCTAATAAAGCCCTTCTCAACTGTAAACTTATCCTCTCACAAGACGTTGCTGCGCTTTTTCTACAAATATCCCAAATCTCAGCCTTGTGCTACTTCCCCGATAAATGAACAACAAACGATCTTGCCTGCTTTCCCGATCAGCCTGAAAGCGCGTGCTGTGGAATTGGGTGGACTTGCCTTTCAAATGGGGTCTGCAAGACCATCAACTCCACCGAAGATGCAAATTATGCAAGAGGTTCATGTACAGATGCCGACTGGAAATCTGAAAAATGCCCTCAATTCTGTCAATCAGGTGAGATGGCTTTATCCTTCAAGATCTCATACAACGTACCGACAAGTACTAAGTGAACAATGATGGCGCACCGATGTACCTTTGCGACGCTTCTGCCGGGAATTGGTGCTGCGATGAAGGCGATGTCTACAAAGGCTGCTGCTCGGATACAGGCAACCTCCGTTCCCTCGGAACTGGGACATCCGTGACGGTCATAGGCCAGGCTGCTACGTCGTCCTCAGCGGCAGCATCATCCTCCGTGCCGGCCTCCTCAACGAGCTCGACTATTTCTACACCCGCTCAAACGACTACCGGCACTGCAAGCCCAACAGCTGCCCCATCCAACGATCTTGGGGCCAAGGTGGGCGCTGGAGTCGGCGTCCCACTTGGTATTGCTCTCCTTGCCGCATTGGGCGATATCGGCTTCCTTGGCAGGAAACGCTCGCGGGACGCCAGAGGTCGACCAAGGGACCTTTCCCAGACGCCGTCGTCATACCCGCCCTACAACCATGAGGTACCCTACAACAATCAAATACCGTACAATAGTGATGCGACGAAAGAGACAGATCAGCTAATGCTAGCGGAACTCAATACTGAGCCTCGACCTCCGTCACAATTGCCAAGCTAGTACGTGGCCTGATACATATCGCGACTGGGCGGCTTTAGCCAAAGTTCTCTCCGTGAAGGACGAAAGACAAACGATGGCGTTTCCATTTACACGGGGTTGGGACCACTTGGTGAGGTACCACCATCATGGCAAAACCCATGATTATTAGAGAAGAGGGGCCAGTATAGTCAGCGCCACTGGCAACTTACGTAATGTTTTCCGAGTTGAAGAGCATATGTACATATCTTCCCTTGAAATTTCAAAGCCTTCAAGATGCGACCAAGTATTACAGGTCTATCTTCTTCAAGATACCCAAGGATGAGACTCTCCGACCCTCTCATAGCCAACGGATGCAGCACCTCAAAGGTTTTACTTTGGAACGATCTTCAAATGATCTACGAACTTGTAGGTCTTGCCATTTAGGACTATTAGAATCAGCGGTGTTGAAGAAGTGGTAGACTGTTCTATCAAGGGAAGAACCCGAATTTCGTTCGCGAAAAGGCAGACGCAAGCGTGACAAGTACAGAAGGGAGGGTTTGTAAACTTAGACAGGTAATTGAGCAAGGGGCACAGAAAGCATGAGGATATCGTAAGTGGATATTAATGCTAATCATACCAACATAAACTCATCTATTTTTTCATTCATGATTCCAAAAGTCACAAATGCGGTACCCGTAAACTCGCCAACCCCAGATTCACAATACTAACCAACCCCTCCCCCAAAATAAGCCCACTAGCAAGCACAATAACAGGCGTATCCTCCCTCTTCCGATATATCCGCCAATACCAATTCACCAGCCCACCAATAGTCCTAGCCAGCGTAAACGAAGGCGTATTATACATTCCCACCGCCACCGCAATCCCTCCAGGTATCCAAGGCTGCCACCAAGTCCCTTGACCCCTGACGCGCGCTGCTGTCAGGAAGGCGAAAATGATGCCAGCGCCGAGAGCCCACTGCCATGCCATTTCTGGCAGTCCTTGTCCGGTGACGAGGCGGGCGGTGAAGATCCAGACGTATGCGGTTGGCACTTGGAATAGTCCGCCGGGTATTTCATAGACGCTGGTATAGAGCTTATAAACACCGGCACTTACAATAGCGCCTACAAAACTGCCAATCATCTGACCCCAGAACTGTGCTCGCGGCGCCGCGCCGAGTAAATGGCCGGTCTTGAGATCTTGCATCATATCGCCGGCTTGCAATGCTCCTGATTCGGAGATGGCGCCTGCGAGGAGATTGATGGTGATTGCGTTGGGGTTGGAGGAGGGGATGACGAGGGCGAAGAAGAGCTGGGTTAGTTTACTGATGCCGGAGACGGGATTGAGATCTGTTTCACCTAGTGCTCGCACGCCCATTAGGGAGAGAAAGAGAGCGAGGAGGATGGAGAGGAGGATGGCGCCGAAGGGGATTGGGGGGAAGACGTAGCGGATGGCTAGGATGCAGACGATTATGCTGAGGATAAAGAGTATTGAGACTGTCTTATTCGAAACCAGGTGGTCTGGCGGAGCGTCGGGTTCCGCTTCTTCTGAGAGCCTTTTATCGTCGTGAGTTGAAGTGGCGATAGGAGGCGCATTATCAGAAGAGACGAGAGCGGTGTAGTCGCCTTTTCTGAGACGGTCGAAATGAAAGATGGAGGACAGATCACCTCGCCGCCAGCGTTGGCGAGCTTGGTGATAGTACGAAGGTCCATGAAGAAGGAGAGGGCGAAGGACAAGCCAGCCCAGACTGATGATCGAATCCGCAAGCATGATAGCCAGGCTGACCCAGACGATCCAGCCTTTACTACCGGTCGTCCAATCTGCGACGGGACCTGGCGCCCAGCCTTTACTCTTAGCTAATGGAGAAAGCACCGCCCAGCCTAGTATGGCGCCGAGGAGCATATGAAGTGTCGTCGCTGGACCCATAATAATACCTTGGCCAATATAGGCTGGTGATGGGTTGAGTGTCCACAGCCAGTTGTTCGCTAGCGGCAAACCAAAGACTGGGAGGCTGCGTAGATGGGGGATGAAATAGGATGCAAGGGTCTATCTTTACATCAGCATGTGGTTCAGCATATGAAATATATATTCATAACCCACATATACTGCAGATATCCCAAACGCTATAATCAGCAACCTAATCTTTGCTTTCCAATCGTCCCTGTGGTCTTCCTCACTGGTACTCTGAATGTTATCGTAGCTTCTCGATGTAGTCCGCAAGCTTTGCTCGCTATTTCCAGCAGGTATACCATCCATACTGCTCTCCCTCATCATGTCCCGACTCCTTCGCCTGAAGATCTCCAGTCCGCCTTCAGGCTTCTGCTTTCCTTCTTCGTCTGTATTACCATGTAAGACACCGATTACTAGCGCTGTAGCAGTACCACTTGGGAATTTCAGCTTTTCCCGGATAATGACTTCTTTCCTCAGCGGCACTGCAAAGACTACCCCGAAGAAACAAATCCCTACACTCCATACGATAAGCTTTCCTGTGCTTAGGACCAATGGACCATTCTCCTCAGGCTTCAGCAAGTAGTTCAAGGCGGGAAGCACCCCCACGAATCCACATCCCAGCGGCATCGTCCCTAAAGCCCCCGCGACGGTTTGGACGAGCACGTTCTCTACCGGTGTAAACGGATAGTCGATACATCGCGCTACCGTCTTGAAGAAGCCAAAGCCTATGAGAGCAGCAGGCATAGCCATGCCACTGACCCAGCCGGTCTGCAGGCCAAAGTACATGTTGCTAAAGCATATGATAACGCCGATAGCAAGGCCGACGAGTACGCCTCGTACTGTGAAGTTCTGACCTTGCTCCGCTTGCTCAGAAAGGAACTTCTGCGCTTCATCGCTTTGTAGAAGAGAGACATCAGGGCCATCGTCGTCGCCATCGCTGCTGTTAGCCGTTTCGGTCATCTCTTCCTCCGCTTGGTTCGTTTTGCCTGTATCGCCAATATTGTGCTCATCTTCAGATCCGGGAGACGCTCTGCCCGAAGCCATAGTATGGCTTCGACGCTCGATGACATGGGGAAAGGTGGAAAGCTCCACATCAGCCTCGTTCGAACGTTGTCGCTTTGACATGAGATCGCGTCATTCTGGGTCCCATGTCAGATGCCGAGGATGCGTCGTGGCATTGTAGGGTTTGTTGCGCTAAGACCGGTGGTTCCTTCCGCAGATAGTCTTCGCTTAGTCATGTGGTATTCCAGCTTAAGCAGACGTCAGTCCAAGACATCTGTCTTTTAAAAAAAGAACAAAGACGTGTCTCTCGCCCAGGTGGGTGACACTGTTCCAGCAGGCGCTGAGGACTGCCTTACTCGCCGCGAGTTCCATTGTGATCACATAATACTTAGGCCTATTCAGGAACGGTGTCTTCTGTTTCAATGAAGATGCTCTACAAGTGTGCAATGGAAAACGGAACTGTATCTTGCAAGTTATGAAAGCAGCAGTAAGTGTAGTAACCATGATATTCTATACCTAATCAAAATTAAGTGTCCAATGATTTGAAACCGCAGTGGGTAATGAGAGCAAATTTCGAAGCTTTTGTTTCATTGATATATATTGAAAGAGAAAGAACACATTATCGATAGACGGGTCCAATGGCCTAGTGGTAACCTTGCGTATCAATTGTAATTGACCAAGATAATAACCTTGCTGCATCAATCTCCGGATTGACCTGGGGTTAGCGTCTTGCTGCATCAATGGTGATTGGTCGACGTTAATATCACTAACCTTGACCTAATCCCAGGGTTCTGGGTTCGATACTGGGTTGAGACTTTCGAGTTTCGACCTGGGGATGAGTAGGGCTGATGAAAAATTCAGGCCGAACATCTTTTTGCCTTTTACGAGTAAAATGTTGTCTCATGGCTATATCGTCCTTTCACATACCTACAAGGGACACCAAGAGAAAAACAACAACACGATAATCACCAGAAACCGTCGTTCAAAAGTCTCCGCGGGTCAAAATCAGCAGAAAGGATGGCTTGAGCCAAGTTGAGTACTTGATCGTCTGGCCTCCATGGCTGCATGTTTCATTTGTTCTACATACTTCAACGCAGCCATTACATGTAAGCAATGAATTACTATACAACCTTTCAGCGTTTAAGGACACTCTGCAAGTTTTAAAGATGCCAACCTTCATGTAATGGAAATAGTTGCATCAGGCTGGCGTACCAAGTATCTGTGTTACCCTTATTACCGCTCAGTTGTGCCAAAGGCACCCTATTTTGTGAGTTCCAACTTCAGTCAACAACGACCCAGATAATGTCCCTTGTTCATCTTCTATTCTCGATTGCGATCCCTGTTCTGTTGGTACCGCCACGAATATCATTTTCGATGGAGTTATTTCACCAATATACTCGCCAATACACAAATAACCCAATGCTATCCTTGGCCCATGAGGTATCCCACCGTGATTCCGCCAGTCGAATGTTGAATCAGCCGAATACCTCACCCTCACGCTCTCAAGATGTCAGGGAATGTGCGATCCGAGAATCCAATGGAACTGAGATACCGGTCCTCGGCTCTCCATCTGGCTGATACCTGTCCTCCTTCTGATCAGCAACATGGGGTTCCACCCCTCAACAGGAGCAATTTATTTTGCCATTTCCCATCTACTTGAGGATCCGATGGACTCCATATAGTCTCTAGTACACAAGTCGGATTCCCGAGACCACTGCTACTGTCTTGCCGAACGGTATGAAGGTGATTACGAGCGCTACAAACATACCATAGCGTTGCTAAGCAATGCCATGGGGAATTTCCCTCTGCTGAACGCACAGATGAAGGGCTTCAAACCTAACCCAGCGGATCTTTCCTGTTATCAGGCCTGCAATCTCCTGCCCATATCTCCTGCGGCCTCTTTAATTTCTATTATTGCTGGGGTGACTTCCCTCTCGACCAAAGAAATAGTCACATCCCACTCCACTCGGATCCCTTTTACGACCCCTATGACCGCACTGTATCTGCTTGTTGTTGGCGTATGTACTCTACGGCCCTTCAATTGTTAGTCTTTGGTATCATCTTGACAATGTGGTGTCATGAATTGAAGAATTTTAGATGGAGCGAATCGGCTGGAAGCAACGAATGGGAACGAGCAGCTGGCTACGTGACTTGTAAATGTATGTATGGTAAGGAGGTTGCGGAGCCGAAGCATTGATTTTGTTGAGGTTTTATGTGGCGCGATTCGAGTAATGGGGATTTTTGTATTTCGAAATCGTTGATAGTTTGCGAAGTTACCCAATTGAAGCAGCTGGATATGTAACTTCACCTTTGATTACACAAGAGTCGCGGGCTATTGTCTAGTTCTACATCAGTCGAATTGGTGTTTTTCTCTCCCATGTCCAGTGTAGAAGAATGAGCAGGCAGATATTATGTGTAATGTAGAGAGTTCACCATAGCATTAGTCATGTAGGAAGCTTTATTCGGTACTGGGGAGGTACTCATTTGCTTGAGTCATCTAAGCCGCCTATTGAATCGGCAGTCTAGATCGACACGAATTCTTTTGAATATGCTGCTATGTACAAGCCGTAGCACAGTATCCAAGGGAAACAAGGTCAACTTAACGCATTGACCATGACTGTCTCCCAGTCTCTTGGCTACCTTCAATCTGCCATTGCACATCGATGTCCAGTGCTCTATTGTCTTCTTGCCTCTTCCTGTATCCAATAGTACCTTCGATTAACTGCCCCTTTTTAAGCATTTGCGGTTCCTTCCCTCGATAGTCGATCAACAGCACGCCTTGCTGCCAGTGCGTTCTCTTCCCGTGCGGCCCCGTCGTGAATGCGATGGAATTGCCTCCCTCACGCTTGCAATCCTCGGCCTTGAGATCGGCAGGCACCTGTCCGTCTGGCGTTGTCAAGAAGAAGGTATCGAACCAGAATACAAATCCATCCAAAGCCTCGATGTCCGCCGTCAGTTTGAAAGAGAACTTTGCGTCCTCGAAAATGAGCTCCTCGGTCGCAGTCTTCTTCAAGTTCAGTCTGAGAAACGGCGACGACTCCGCTGGAACAGAAAAGTCCTGAACTTCCCTCACCATGACATCATTGTAGATGTCCTTGTGCATGCTGAGCATGTCAAAGCCATAGACATTCTTCCAATGGTGGATATGGTCATTGATGTATTCCGCATCGGTCAACGGCGCGATGCGTAGTGTGCAGTGCGAAGGGATCATCAGCCCGTCTTCTTTCAGATAGCGGTCGCGAGCCCAGATGACGGAATCGAGCATAGCTTCGTATAGGAGACAGTAGCCCATCCATTCGGAGACTATGATGTCAACGTTCTTGACGGGCAGGATAACTTCTTCAATTTTGCCTCGTAGGCAGCTGAAAGCATGGTTAGGGAGAGATTGTTAAAAGCAACTATGGAAGCTTACGAGATCGTTTCCCCCATACCGTTTTTGTAGACATTTTCTCGAGCAAAGTTGATTATATCGGAATTGTCCACTGCAATGACCCTGGCGGCCCCCGCCCGAGCACAAAACATTGAGAGGATACCCGTCCCGCAACCGACATCTAGGACGGTCTTGCCTTGGAAAAGATGCTTGTTCTCGTAGATCAGATCTCGATACGCATCTGTTCGAACTGTGTCCTTCAACATGGTCTCGTGTATTTCTATCATGTTTAGCGTTTAAACGTTGCTCAAGACTTCGAAATACTCACCATGGCCAGAATAAGACGCAAAATACGAAGAATCAGTATTTCCCATCATCACGGCATTCTTGATTGCCCCGGTATCGGTCTTCCAGGTACCATCCTCCAGGTAGGTATTTCCTTCCTGTGAGTCATGATGCAAAGGAGCCCCAAACTGCAGCTTGATCGCGAGCAGTTCCTTCTTTCGTGCCTCGATTTCTTGGTGGGCGCGCTGGAGCTTTTCCTCCAGCTCTTGAATGCGATCTTTGCCCCGGGCAGCGTCTCCATAGCTTTTATCGCCCTTAGCTCCAGATGCGCTATCTCCGTCTTGATCTAGACTCTCTCCAATAATGTCATGTAGGCTATAGAGCAAAGCGTCATCCTCGAGTACTGGCTTGAGATAGCGGTCGTTTTGGAAGGCGGTCTTCGTCGACAAATCTGGAGCTAGGTTCCCAGCCCTAGCTTCGTCCCTAATGTAGTTTATGAGCTTCACCATTCCCATGAAGTCCAATCCTGCACAAACACCGACATTAGCAGACAAGTGACAAGAGTTAGGCAAGTAAGTATACACACCCAGATCCTTCTGCACCTCAATGATGTCCAGTCCATGTCCTTCTGCGCAATGAAGCAATACAGCCTTGGTGTCTTGAAGCTTGAGATCGCAGAGCAGACAGCACGCTTCCACTGTCTCTACATCTGGTTCAAGATCTTCCCATCCTTCATCGTCGGCGAGATCAAGCACATCTCCATCGTCCAAGTCATCTGCAGACAGTGGTGTCTGACCAGAGGCTTGCAGAGCGACCATGGTCGCTATCTGGCTGTCTGAGTTCACACCAAGGGTCGCATACAATGATCAATGCGTCCATGTTCGGAATTTTACCGTGTAGTCCTTGAAGCTAATGGTCATTTACCTAGTTGTTTATCGATACCTACCCGGGCGGAACCATGTCCGCCATCACCAACGTCCGAGGTTCCCCCGCCAATGGGGAGCAACGGGTGACACTACTCCTTGGCATCAAGTTCTATGTATGGCTTGATGGCTTCACTGCTACAACCACAAAGGCCCAATCCCTGCACAGCAAACCAGTCGTGGGCAAGTATGATAGCTTTCTCGCAATCCGCACTTGGGAATCCCGCATGTTCGAGAATGGCGTGTACTTAGACATCATCACTGCGGAGCTCCTCGAGCTTGCCTCCACGCGTGTAATCGATCGTCATCGTATTGACCCTATCCCTACTCTTAACTCTCATTCTTTTGGGGATATGGCCTTTTTCTTCCGCACCAAGAAGCAGGATGTGGTCAAGCCCACAAAAGAATTGCTTACTAGACTGTGGCAGCCACCAAAGTCACAGAAAGTGAGGTGTTCATAGATCGGGTGAGAGGAATGTGGTTGACAAAAGCGCGTAGGCTGAGGAAGAACTGAGCAGATGTCTCAGCCAGATAAGGGTAACGTTGACAGGGACACAGGGTTTGGGTCCTCCTGGCATTGGCACGCAGGATGTCTGAGCTAATATGTCAAGCTAGAACTCGACAGCGATCCTGTGGCCGTAGCGGAT
>JAABUH010004922.1_pt1 | contig 10636 bp, 11 predicted proteins | sample 5559121 | NCBI WGS metagenome assembly JAABUH01 (sample SAMN10711871, study PRJNA513364) | rock metagenome | isolation source: Antarctica rocks | place: Antarctica: Victoria Land, Battleship Promontory nord | collected 2015-12-28 | reverse complement strand
GAGGGGGTCGCATGATGTCGCGCTCGGCGGTGATCGACCGGCAACTGTTGCGCAACGTCTACGGTAGCTTCCCGGTCGGCGTCACCGTGGTGACCACCCGAGACCCCGACGGCCGGCTGTGGGGGATGACCGCCAGCTCGTTCAACTCGATTTCGATGGACCCGCCGCTGGTTTCGATCTCGATCATCGCCCGCACGCCCAGCCATGGAGCATTCACCCGCAACGATGAATTCGCCATTTCGGTGCTGGGAGCCGACCAGGCCGACATGGCCCGCAAGTTCGCCACGCCCGCCGAGGACAAGCTCAGCGGCGTCGATTTTGAACAGACGCAGTTCCGCTCGCCCGTCCTCGCCGGCGCGTCGGCCTGGCTGGTGTGCACCCCGGAACGCGTCCTCGAAATCGGCGACCATTCGCTGCTGGTCGGCCGCGTGGTGGCATGTCGGTCGTCTGAGGTGTCATCGCTGGCCTACCACCGTGGCGGTTTCTTCGGCTTGGTCGAACAGGACGCCGCGCCCGTCGAGGTGCTGCCGTCCTCGCACGCCATGGTCGGCTTTATCGTCGAATACGACTCGAGGATCGCCCTGGTACGCGCGGCCGACGGCAACGGCTGGTCGCTGCCAGCCGCCCCGCTCGGCGGCGGCCGGACCACGGACGAGGCCCTGCGGTCCACCGGCCAGCAGCTGATCGGTACCCCGGTCGAACCCGATTTCCTGTATTCGATCGTCGACTTGCACGAACACCTGGCCTGCAGCATCTATCGCGGCCGGCTGCTGCACGTCCCCTCCGACGTCGACGGCGTGCGCTGGTTCGCCGCCGATGACATCCCGTGGGACGACCTGCACCCCGACGTGCTCGGAACCGTGGTCCGTCGCTATCTGAAAGAGCGGGTCGCCGACCATTTCGGCGTCTTCGTCAACGTCGGGCAGGGCCGATTGGCCACCATCCACACCGAGACCGACTGGCGCCTCACCAAACGACACACTCGAAAGGCCGAACCCAATGCCGTACGTCAACATCCAGATCGTCGAGGATGAAAACACCATCGAGAAGAAACGCGCCCTGGTTCGCGGCGTGACCCAGGTGATCGTCGACGTGTTGGGCCGCCGGCCCGACGGTACGTACATCATCATCGCGGAGGTTCCCGCGGAGAACTGGGGCATCGGCTACACGACTATCGCCGACCGTCGCGCCGACGGCGCCGGCCAGTGAGCAAGGGAACCGTTGTCCTGACCAACGCCCGCCTCTGGGACGGCACCGGGAATGATGTCACCCCGAACGCGACCATCCGGGTGGCCGACGGGCTGATCACTGCGGTCGAGACCGGTTCGGCGCCCGCGGCAACCGGCGCGCTCGACGCCGGCCCGACGATCGACGTGGGCGGCGCGAGCGTCATTCCCGGGCTAGTAGACATGCACGTCCACCTGACAACCAGTTCCGAGCGCACTAAACCCGTCGACAATGCGATCTACCGGACGCTGACCACCCGGCCCGAGAAATTACTGCACGGCCTGCGGAATGCGATGCGGTCGCTGGCCTCGGGTTTCACCACGCTTCGCGTGATGGGGCACCGCGAAGTCGGCGAGGTCGAACTGCGCGATTTCATTGACCGCGGCTGGCTGCCCGGCCCGCGGTTGAAGGTCGCGCCGTGGCCAATCTCGATGACCGGTGGGCGGGGTGACCTGTTTTTGCCGACCACCGTGGGCCGCGAAGTGTGGGACACCGCCGACGGCGTCGAGGCGTGCCGCGCGCTGGTGCGCATGCAGCGCAAGATGGGCGCCGATTTCATCAAGGTGACCGCGAGCGGCGGTATGCTCTCGAGCGGAGACAAGCCGCACTGGCCGAATTATACCGTCGACGAACTCAGGGTGATCGCCGAGGAGGCGCACACCTACGACATGCGAGTGGCCGCGCACGCGCACAGCACCGAGGGCATCAGACGGTCGCTGGACGCCGGGATCGACAGCATCGAACACGGCTCGTTCCTAACCGAGGAACTGGTGGCCCAGATGGTTGAGCAGGGCACCTACTTGGTACCTACGCTGGCCATCAACCAGTGGATCCTGGACCGCGGTCGCGACAGCGGCGCGACCGCCGAAGGCATCTCGAAACTGGAACAGGCAGGGCACCGGCAGGTCGAGTCGGTGCAGATGGCGCTGGTCGCCGGTGTGAAGATCGCGATGGGCACGGATTCGACGGGCACGATCTGCCCGCTGGGCCACCATGCGCGCGAACTGGAACTGATGGTTGCCTGCGGCATGTCGCCGACCGGCGCCCTCGCGTCGGCCACTCGGGTAGCAGCTGAAGCACTAGCCCTAGAACACGAGCAGGGCACCTTGGAACCGGGCAAGATCGCCGACCTGGTGGTTGTCAACGGCGACCCGACCGTCGACATCAACGTACTGCGGCTCCCGGGCGGTATTCGCTCGGTGTATCGCGCGGGTGTGGACGTCAGCGACCCGTGGCCCGGACTGACCGAGATCCTGCGTGAAACTGATACACTGTTCCCGCAGGTCGGCGCGCCGGCCTAACCGTTTGCGCGCCGTATGAAGCCGCGCTGCCCCGACACCTAGCGTTGATACCTGATCATCTGGGCATGAACGCGACGAGAGCGGAGCACATTGTGGAAGCGGCATGGCCGCTTGCCGCCATGTTGAGGTCTGGCCTGGTCAGCGGCGGCGGTCAGGGTCGAGTGCGGCGGTAGCGGCGGCGAGGCTGGCTGACGTCGACATAAGGACGTCGCTCAATCCGGGACGGCGATGCGACGCGCTCGGGCATCGGTTCGGCGGCGCGCGGCTGACGACGACGCTGGTACACCACGTGCGCCGAGCTGTCGCCCGATGCGCTCAGCACGTGAGGATGAGCTGCTCGCGTAGCATCCGGCTGTTCAGAGCGGTGAGCGGCGTCGTCGAGTTCCCGCCGGCGAGCCAGTCCGACAACGAATCGACGACCGACTCGGCGCCCGGTCCGCCAATGTTCTCGACGGCCTTCGCCCGCAGATCATCGATCGTCAACGGGGACGCCGGGTCGAAGCCTCGGGGACCGATGGCCTGACCGTCGACCGTCCGGCCGTCGCTCGTGCGCACGCGGACGTGGGCGGCGAAACAGTCGGTGCGACCGCGCGGACGGACTCTCTCGTCCTCGGGCAGCTCTGTCAAGGGCCATTGGAATCTGCTCGCCGACCCGTGTCCGTTCGAGCAGTCGGCGCACCGGTAGGTCGGCGATCGCGTCGGGTGCGAAGTCCGCCGCCGAGACGTCACCGCGCGCCAGCGTGACGGCGGTGGCGTACTGCACGCTGAATCGGGCCTGGGCCGGCGTTACAGGGAACGGGTTATCGGTGTGCGGGAGTCGGCGGGGATGCATCCAGATGTCTATCGCCTCGATCTCCGAGGCCGATGGCCGGGGGGCACCGCCCGCGGTGAGTTCGCGAGCCGCCTCGATCGCAGCGTGGGTGCTCCCGCAGTACGGGTAGAGCTTGAACACGAGGCCGGGTACCACTAGTTCCCATGTGCTGTCGAGGTCGGACAGCCGCGACCAGTCCGGCGCCACAGCCGCATTGAAGGCGCCGGCGAAGGATCCTGGTCCGTTCATGATCGCTGGCGAAGCGGTCGTGCCCAGTTCGGCGAGATCAGCAGCCTGCACTCCCTTGGCCGCCGCGAACCCGACCTGGAACGGCTTCATCACCGTCCCGAAGTTGCCTGTCAGGCCGGATGCGAAGGAGGCACAGATCGACAGCGCGCGGACGGTCGCCTCTTCGCTGAGCCACATCAGCCGAGCAGCCGCCGCGGCCGCGCCGAAGATGCCCAGCGTCGCCGTCGGATGCCAGCCGCGTTCGTAATGTGTGTGGTTGAGGCAGCGGCCCAGCGCGCACATCGTCTCTACGCCCACGGCGTAGGCGCACACGATCTCGTCGACGTCGGCGCCCACCGACTCGCCGACCGCGAGGGCCGCCGGCAGGACGACGACAGTGGGATGCCCGCCGACCGTGTCGTGATGGTCGTCCTAGTCGTGCATGTGCCCGGCGGTGGCGTTGACGTAGGCGGCCGCCTCGGCGACGAACGGTGTCGGCAAACCGATTGCGGTCGACGGGCCGGCCGCGTACGTCTTCGACACGTGCTGGAGCAACGGCCCGAGATCGGGATGCCGGGCGCCGGCGGAAACCACACCGAAGTAGTCGAGGGCGCCGACGCGCGCGGCGTCTTGCAGGCTCCAATGGCCAGCGCCACCACCTCCGGCCCATACCGAGGCAGCAGCGGTGCGCGGGGCCGGACGATCCTCGGTGTCAACGCCTCCTTCAGCGCCTTGCGGGCGTGGTTGCGGTGCCACCCCGTCGTGGCGCACAACTCATCGAGAATCCGTCCTTTCTCCGCCTTGTCCGCGCGCTTGTACCGCGTCGCGATCGTCTTGGTCACCGCATGCCGCTGGCCCATCGAAAGTCCCATCACCAAGGGCCTACCGGCCCCAACCAAGCCAACCCGGTAGGCGCGCCCTACGCGCGCATCCCTGGATGAGTCAACGCGGCCCCCTTGACACCGACAAGGAGAAAAAGCATGCTCACTAACACCTCAAGGTGGTCCCATGCTCGTGGCAACGAGATGGTCCCATCATGCTGGCAATCGACAGCGACCGCCCTCCCGGGGCAAGCCGCTGAGATTTCATTCGCCGGGCGGGTGAGACCCAGCCACACGCCGCATGACTCCGGACGAACTTACGAGCCCGCCCCGAGATTTTGCTGGGCCCCGTCACCGCATCATCCGCGCGGACGTCTTTGCCGTGCTCCCAGATTCGGGGATTGACGACCCAGTTCGTACCCTCGTGGCTGGCTATGCCCGGGTTGGGCGTTGTGCCCCGCCTCGACCTACCGCTGCCGTCACACCGCGGTCCAGCCGCCGTCCACGGTGACGATCGAGCCGGTCGCGTAGCTGCTGGCTTCGCTGGCGAGGTACAGTAGTGCTCCGTCGAGTTCCTCGAGCCGACCGCCCCGACCCATCGGCGTCATCTTTTCCATCCAGGCCTGGCCCGTGTCGGTCCCAAAGAGCTCGTTGGTCATCTCCGTGGGAAAGAATCCTGGTGCCAGTGCGTTCACACGCACGCCCTTACGCGCCCATTGGGCGGCCAGCTCGCGCGTGAGGTTGACGACTCCCGCCTTGCTGGCGGCGTAGGACGCCTGCGGCATCCGGCCCAGCCCCACGAGACCCACCATGGACGCGACGTTGACGACGTTGCCGCGGCCTGCCTTGAGCATCTGGATGCCGACGAGTCGGCTGAGGGTGTAGGTGGCGACGAGGTTGACTTCGACGACCTGGCGGAAGGTCTCCGTGGTCTCGTCCTCCGCCCTGGCGACATTGCTGACGCCAGCGTTGTTCACGAGGACGTCGATACGGCCATGTTCTTGCATCGTCCGCTCCACCAGCGCCACGCAATCTGACTCGTCCGTGACGTCACATCGCGCGCCGATGGCTCCCGGAAGCCTAGAGGCCAGCTTCTCTACAGCGTCCTGGCGGCGCGCCGCCAGGACGAGGCTGGCACCGGCCGCGGCCAGGACCTCCGCGAAGCGAGCACCGAGGCCACTTGACGCGCCGGTAACAACCACGACCTTGCCGTCCATGCGGAACGGGTCTGGGATCACGGGGAAGCCTCCTAATCGAGATGAGCTCGTCCTCAACGGCGAGCGATGTCCATTGACGTGGCTCGCCTCGTCGCTCAGCAACCACGCCACGATTGGGCGACCTCCCACGTTTGGCGAAGCGACCGATGGTTTTGGCGTCTCACTTGCGACGCCTGACTGAACGCCACCGAGCGTGGCAGTTCATGTAATCTCGGCCGACCCTCTCATCCTGCGCAGGTCGGAGCATCCGGCTGATCCAGTCGTTGCGCTCCTCGCGGACGCAACCCACTTCTCGCGGACGTGGCCCCCGTGCTGAGCCACATCGATCAAGGTTTTGTACGCACCGGTGGTGATGCTGATCCGGGCGCCGCTGGAGCCTTGCCGGCTGTAGCCCCCTCGCGCTGAGGCCTTCAATAATGCCCGGGTGCGGTGGCCTTTGCCGTTCTTCAGCGTTAGATCGACAGGCGCGTCGGGTCTCGTCATCTCATGCTCCTGAGTACCGGGCGGTCCGGTGCTCGAGGAAGGCGTGCAGTCCTTCACGTGCGTCGTGCGACGTGGTGGCGTAGTGCTGCACAATCTGCTGTTCTTGGCGCAGCCCTTCATCTAGGTTCGTCGTCTCCGCCAGGTGCACGAGCTGCTTCATGCGGGCGTACCCGAGGCTGCTGTGTCGCCCGCATGAAGCGACGAGTTCAAGGGTAGCCCGCTCGAGTTCGTCGTCGTCGGTAACGAGACTGACTAGCCCCATCGCCTCGGCGTGCTCGGCGTCGTAGAGGCGGCCAGTGAAGAGCATCTCCTTGGCCTTCTGTAGGCCGATGGCACGGCAGAGCCGCTGACTCCCGCCGGCACCCGGCAATTGACCCGATCCCAGATGCCCGTCGCCAATCCTCGCGGCGCGGCCCGCGGTGATGAAGTCGCAGGCGAGGGCGAGTTCCAGGCCTCCGGCGACGCAGGCTCCGTTGACCATCGCGCATGTCACCAAGGAGCCGCGCTCCAGGCGCTGGCAGAGCAACGCGAAGTCAGACAGGAAGGCGGCGTAGCGGTTTCCGTCCTCGTAGAGGTCGAGGTACTTGCGCAGGTCTCCGCCGGCCGAGAAAGCAGGCCCAGACCCCGTCAGGACGACCGCGCGCACCTCAGGTGCAGCCTCCGCCTGGTCGAGGTGCGTGATCAGCGCGCGCACCGTGTCGTGGTCCAGCGGGTTGCGCAGCTCGGGGCGGTTCAGGCGCAACACAACACCACCTACGCCCTCATGCTCCCACCGCTCGTGCAGGACGGGCGCTGGGGTGTAGCGGCTCATCCTTTCACCTCGCGGCTCGTCATCGACAGTTCCACCTTGCGAAGCTTGCCGGTGGCCGTGTGCGGCAGCTCGGGTAGCAGGCGGAGCCGCTGCGGCAGCTTGTACGTCGCGAGGTCGCGGGAACGCAGGAAGGCCACGAGCTTGTCGAGGTCGACTTCGGTCTGATCCTCCGCGACGATGCACGCGCAGACGACTTCGCCGAGTCGCTCGTCGGCCACCCCGATCACCGCGACCTCGATGACCCCGGGCATCTCTGAGATGAGATCCTCGATCTCCCTGGGGGCGATGTTGAGGCCGCCGCGGATGATGACCTCCTTTCTGCGGCCGACTACGGTCACGTAGCCGTCCTCATCCAGCGTGCCGAGGTCGCCGGTGCGGAACCAGCCGGCGGGCGTGAACGAACTCGCCGTCTGCTGGGGATCGGCGAAGAAGCCCAGGCACACGTTCGGACCCCGGACCGCCAGCTCCCCCGGGGTATTTGCGGGCAGTGGCCGGTCCAGCTCGTCCCAGACCTGGACCTCGACGTCGGGGAGGCGCAATCCGTCAGTCCGCTCGCGCTTAGCCTGAGGAGACGACGGCTGGTTCCAGGACATGATCAGGCCTTCGGTAGAGCCATAGAGCCTCAACACCGTGATGCCCGCGTGGCTGGCCAAACGGACCAGCTCGGCCGGGACTGGCGCTCCTCCGCACCCGAACAACCTTAGGGAGCTGACGTCCAGTCCCTGCTCGCGCGCCACGCGGAGCAAGTCGCTGAGAAACGTCGTCGCAGCTAGAGTATACGTCGGCCGGTGCATCTCGATGAGCTGCGCCGCCGCGGTGGGATCCCACTGGTCTTGGAGGACCACGGGCAGCCCATGGAGCAGCGCCAGGCGCACCCCGAAGTTGAGCCCGGTCGAGTGGCCGATCGGCGACGGCATCCACACGACATCGTCGTCACCCAACCCCAGGTGCCGAGCGGTCGCCATCGCGGAGTGGTTGAGGGTCTCCTCGGAGTGCATTACCGCCTTAGCTCGGGACTCCGTGCCAGAAGTGAATATGAGCTCCGAGACGTCCGCAGGCACCGGCTCTGGAAAGACTGTCAGCGGCGCGTGCTCGAGCACCTCGGTGAGACAGGTGCGCCCGGCAACCGGCGGCGTGTCGACAACTATGTGGGTGGTGAGGCCGGGCAACTGCGCGAGCAGCGAGTCTGCGAGGTTTGCGTGGTCGAAGCCGCGGTGGTTCATCGGCGTCACGTACGCCTTGGCCTCGGACACGCTCAGGATGTGCGCGAGCTCGTGTCTGCGGTAGTCCGGCAAGAGGGGGTTGAGCCGGGCTCCCAACAGCAAGACGGCGACGTCGACCGCGACCGTCTCATAGCGGTTGGGCAACTGGACGGAGACGCCGTCACCTGACTCCACTCCGCGGCCTCTTAGGAAGCCGGCGATGCGTGCGGCGTCGTCTAGCAGCTCCCCGTAACTCACTTGCCGGCCATCGGTGCCATCGACGACTGCCAGGCGCCTCGGGGACTCACGGGCGATCGCGCGAACGCGTTCCGCGAGCGTGACCTGCGGCCACAGTTTACGGCTCCGGTAATCTTGCTCGAGTTCCGGCGGCCGGGTGGCGACCACCGTCATGCCTGAGCCCCCCGCTCCGGGCGGAAGATGAGGGGCGGCCCTTCACCGGGGTTGGCAGGCACTCGCTCCACGCGAAGACCCGGCAGAAGCGCGTCGAACGGGACACCTTCAAGTCGGCCGTAGACCCGCGCGCTTTCGTCGAGCTGCACAGCAGCGACGACGTAAGGAACGTCGCCAGCGAAGGCCGGATCGAAGGCGTGGTACACCACGACCCAGCTGTAGAGCGACCCCGTGCCGCCGGACTGGATGACACCGGGGTCCTCCGTCGCGCAGTAGGGGCAGGAAGGCAGCGGCAGGACGAAGACGCGGGCGCAGTGGTGGCAGCGCCGTAGCGGCAGGCCCCCCCGCTCGACGTCCGTCCAGAACGCGGCGCTGCCTGTCCCGATCCTCCCGGCGGCCGCTGTCATGCGACCCCTCCCTTCGCCAGGACCAGGGCCGAGCCATCGGTGAGCGCGCCGGACGTCACCACGCAGGTCTCCGCGCCCTCCACCGTGCGTTGTCCCGCGAGGCCCTGCAGCTGTAGGACCGCCTCGACGACGGTGTTCATGCCATGCAGATATCCCTCGTTGAGTAGGCCACCGTTGGTGTTTAGCGGCAGGCGTCCTCCCGGCAGCGTGTGACCCTCCCGGATGAATGCACCGGCCTCACCGCGACCGGTGATCCCGAGCCCCTCAAGCGCGAAGAGCACGCTGCTTGAGAAGCAGTCGTAGATCTGCGCCATGTCGACGTCGCCCGGAGTCATCCCCGCGCCACCCCACAGGTCGTCGGCCAGCAGGCCGGTGTAGTTGCGTGAGAGGTCGTCCCACAGCAAAGCGTCACCGGCATCCAGACCGGAGCCACGCCCAGCTACGTAGGCCGCGCCTTCGATGACGACGGGTGGGTGGCGAAGGTGCGCCGCCCGCTCGGTCGAGGTGACGAGGACGGCGCAGGCCCCGTCCACCTCGCTGGTGCAGTCCGGAACCCGGAAGGGGTCGGCCACCATCGGCGTCTCGAGGTACTCGTCGAAGGTCAGCGGCTTGCGCCGGAGGGCGCGCTCGTTCATCGCGGCCCAAGCGCGCTGCGCGATCGGAACGGCGGCGAGGTCCTTCGCAGACCCGCCCGTCTCGATGAGGAAGCGGCGCGCCCACAGCGCGATGAACTGCGGATAGGCAGTGAAGCCGATCGGGTACCGGAAGTCGGCCGCCATTCCTGGTACCCGCGTGCTCCCGACCCGCTGCCCGCTGCGGCCGTTGAGTGCGCGGAAGACGAGGACGTTGTCCGCCAAGCCGGCTGCCACCACCGCCGCGGCCTGCATCACCAAGTACGCAGGCGCCTGCCCGCCCATGCTGACGTCGAGCAGGAAGCGGGGACGGGGCAGGGCGAGCGAGGTGGCCACTGCCTGAGTGGGCACGGAGTCGTTGTTGAAGCTGAAGCTGAGGATGCCGTCAACCTCCGACAGCGGGAGGCCAGCGTCCTCGACCGCAAGCCGGCATGCCTCGGTCGCCAGCGAGAGGACGGACCGGCCCGATGCCTTGGTGAAGGCAGTGGAACCGGTCCCGACGAGGGCGGTCATCCCGAGGAAGGCCGGTCGGGCTTTCGTGCCTGGCATAGTCAGTCCTTGCTTCCGAAGGGCGGAGGTGGGTGAGCTGGCGCGGATGCAGGGTCGCCCGCGCCGATCCTTGAGCTAGAAGTTCAGATCGGACTGGACGGCCTTCGGGCCGTCCATCTTGTAGGCCAATAGGCCACTGGGTACTTGCCCTCGAAGAATGTCGGAGACCGGGAGCATCCCATGCTCGCCCGGCCGGGCAGATGACCACCTGGCGGCCGGACCGCACGAGGCCGCCCGACCCACCTTTCAGGGTGTCGCCGTTGCGCCCGCTGGTGGTCGGACCGAAGCCGTACTGGGTCAGCGCGGTGACGATCCCGGTTGCGGTTACCTCCGGTTACCAGGGCGGCTAAGTAGGCGCTGTCCTGATCCTGGCTCATTGGCGCATCCCCTCGCGCGGTGCCGTTGGTCCGACTGCTGCGGTTGTCGGCTCTCACGCTGGGTCGCTGACTCGTGCGGTGAGGGCCGATAGCTCCGCGTCGACCCGCTGGGCGTCCCCCATGGCGTTGCCGATGCCCCGAGGAGTCAAGCAGTCACCG
>JAABUH010004920.1_pt1 | contig 10636 bp, 13 predicted proteins | sample 5559121 | NCBI WGS metagenome assembly JAABUH01 (sample SAMN10711871, study PRJNA513364) | rock metagenome | isolation source: Antarctica rocks | place: Antarctica: Victoria Land, Battleship Promontory nord | collected 2015-12-28 | reverse complement strand
ACCTGGGCCCCAGGTACGCGGTGGCCAACCCACTGAACGTGCACCTCTCCGGGCGCCCGGCCAAGGTCGTCACCCGGGCCTACCACCTCTACGCGCTCCCTCGCGGGGCCAACCGGCTCTTGGTCGCTGCCGGCTACCTCGCCGATCTGGTGATGCCCCGCGCCCTCGTCTCGCTCGGACTGGTCCCCCAGGCGCGGGCCAGCTTCGCCAGTGAGCACCGGGCAGCGGAAAAAGGTCTGCACCCCTGACAGCCGAGGACGACCTGTTGACCCCCGCCTACACCGCCCGACTGGGTGCCAACCCGGTGCCGGCGACGACGCTTCCGGGCGGCGAGACGGCGCCGCAGGCCGCCTACCGCTTCATCCACGACGAGCTGATGCTCGACGGCAGCTCGCGGTTGAACCTGGCGACCTTCGTCACCACCTGGGTGGACCCCGAGGCCGAGCGGTTGATGGCCGAGACGTTCGACAAGAACATGATCGACAAGGACGAGTACCCCCAGACCGCCGCCATGGAGTCGCGCTGCGTGTCCATGGTGGCGGACCCTGTTTCACGCTCCCGGCGACGCCAAGGACGCCACCGGGGCGTCCACCGTCGGCTCCAGCGAGGCGGTGATGCTCGCCGGGCTGGCGCTGAAGTGGCGGTGGCTGGCCCGGCGCGGCGGGCAGGACACCACCCGGCCCAAGCTCGTGCTGGGCTCCAACGTGCAGGTGGTGTGGGAGAAGTTCTGCCGCTACTGGAGTTTCGGGCGGCGACCGTCCGGTTGGAGGCGTTCCTGGACGAGTTGGCCGGGTATCTGCCCGGGGTTGATCTGAAACACGTCGACTGGTGATCACCAAGATGCAGCGCGGTACCCGGACGCGGGGCCTGGTGGAGTACTTGTTCGGGCCGGGCCGGGCGGAGGAGCACACCAACCAGCGGATCGTGGCGGCGTGGGATAAGGCGTGGCAGGGGATCACCCACCCCGATGGGGTGCAGCGGGCGTTGCTGAGCGCGGAGGTCGACGCCCCGGTGCACAAGCTTCCGGAGGCCGCGAAGCCCGCCGAGCACGTGTATCGCGTGTCGATCAGCAACCACGGTGAGGACCGCAACCTGTCCGACGACGAGTGGGCCACGGTGGCCCGGGCGGTCGCCGACAAGCTAGGGATCTCGGGCACCGACACCCGAGCGGGGGCCCGGTGGTTCGCGGTGCATCACGGGCCGCTTCCGGGGACCGGGACCACATCCATTTCGTGGCGACGTTGGTCCGCGAGGACGGGCGGGGCATTTACTTGAACAAGGACAAGCTGGCCTTGCGGGAGGTCGCGAAGGAGATGCAGGCCCGGTTCGGGTTGGCGGTGCGGACCCGGGAGCCCGGCGCCGGGCAGCGGGCGCTGTCCCGCCCGGAACTGGCCGTCTCCCAGGACCCGGTGGTGGCCGCCACCGGGGACCCGGGGCAGCAGCGAGCGGCAGAGACCGTATCGGCCGCGACCAACCAAGGCGGCGAGCAGAAGTCGGACCGGACCGGTGCGGCTGGTGCGGCGGTCGAGTCAGCCGCACCGGTGGAGGTTCCGCGGCGCCGGTTGGAGCGGACGGTGCGGGCCGCCGCCACGGCCGCGAGCACCGAGTCGGAGTGGCTGGCCCGGTTGGGTGAGCTGGGGGTGGCCGTCGAGGCGCGCTGGGCGCGCGGCGGGGACCGGGTCGTGGGATACCGGGTCGCCCTCGTCGACCCACCGAGAGAGCCCGCATCATCGCCGGACGGGTTCCGTCGTCGGTGACGGCGGCCACGTCCCGGCCGGTGGACTTCAGCAGCTGGTCGGCTTCTCCGAGGGGCGCGGATGGTTCGATGTTGACATCGTTGTGCCGGAATCCGGCCTTATGTTTCTTGACCGCAGAGACCACGTCGGCCTGCTTGTCGATCGGCTGGTTCTGGTGGATGAACGCGATACCGCCGACCTGAGCCAGCGCGATCGCCAGCTGCGGGGATGAGACGGCGCCCATGATCGCGCTGACCAGCGGGGTGGCGATCCGGATCGGCGACTGTTCTCCGACAGGGTGCCGGACAAGGGGTGTTGAGAAGTCGACGTCGTCCGGCGTGCAGTTCTCGTCGGTGAGGTTAGGCAAGAGGAGGTATTCACCGAAGGAACGGGAAATATCGGGCAGGATTCGCACTGCTGCACTCCATAACAGTCGATAGGGATATCCATCTGACCGGACTATCCTGAGGGGGTGGTCGCGCTGTGGACACCGCAGGTGGGCCGGCACTATCCCCGGTCCACGGGGGAGTTCCAGTCCTGGTTCGCGAGCGATGCCGACTGCTTGGACTACCTGGATTGGTTGCGCTGGCCCGAGGGTTTCGTGTGCCCGGAGTGCGGGCATCCTGGAGGGTGGGCCGTCGCTGACGGTCGCTACAAGTGCGCCAGCTGCGGGTCGCGGACCTGGGTGACGGCAGGGACGCTGTTTGACCGTCGACGCAGCCCGTTGACGGTGTGGTTCACGGCCTGCTGGATGTTCGCCGCGCGGAAGGACGGGGTTTCGGCGTTGAGCCTGCAGCGGGCGCTGGAGATGGGCTCGTACCAGACGGCTTGGGCGATGCTGCACCGGTTGCGGTCGGTGCTGGTGCGTCCGGGTCGGGAGCGGCTGACCGGCACCGTGGAGGTGGACGAGACCTACATCGGTGGCGAGGAACCGGGACTGGCCGGCGGCCGGGCGAAGGGCAAGAAAGCCCTGGTCGGCGTGGCCGTTGAAGTCATCGAGCCGCGCGGGTACGGCCGGTGCCGGATGACGATCCTGCGCGACGGGTCCGCTGCCTCGTTGCACCCCTTCGTCACCGAGAACGTCGAGCCAGGGGCGACAGTCATCACCGACGGCTGGCAGGGTTACGCCGGGACCGACAAGCTCGGCTACCACCGCGAGGCACGCAGCCAGCGAGCCGCGCGCGCCCGTGGCGAGGACGCCGGAGCACTGCTACCCGGCGTACACCGCGTCGCCTCGCTGGCGCAGCGATGGCTGCTCGGCACCCATCAAGGGCGCGTCGACGACGGTCACCTACAGCTACCTCAACGAGTTCGCGTTCCGCTTCAACCGGCGAGGATCCCGCAGCCGGGGGATGGTCTTCTACCGCGTGCTTGAGCTCGCCGTCGGGCACCAGCCCGTGCGCTACCGAGACCTGGTCGTCAACCCCAAGTCCAAGCCCAGGCCGCCAACTCCTCCCGGGGCACGAGGCCACCCGCCGACCTTGGACGGGCCACGCGCCGGGCGCCCGTGGCGAGCGTCCTGACCTGGTCAAGTCCGCTCAGATGGATTTTCCTAACAGTCGATATGCTGGTGGTTGCGGTGGTTCAGCTGCTTGCGCCGGTACCCGGTTCGGGGCCTCTGGCTCTCCCCGCCGTCGGATTACCCTACGAGCGCTCAGGCACCCCCACCGGCGCCGCGGTTAAGGCGGGTGGTCATGTCGAGGCGGACCTCGCCGTAGGGCAGCAAATGCATCCAGAACAGTGGGGTCAGCCCGCGCCGGTCCGCCGGGGTGAGAATGTCCGCCCAGGCGGGTTCAGCGAGGACGTCTTGGAGCATGAGGGTGTTGACGTAGACCAGGGCGGTCTGCAGGATCCGCAGGCACAGCACGAACATTTCCTGCTCGTCGCGGCGGTTACTGGCCATCTCCCCGCCCTTGCCGTAGGCGATGACGGAGTTGGCACCGTTGGAGGACTCCATCACGTTGAGACCTTCCTCGATCTCGCGCTGCAGGTCCCGCAGGCGCAGGTAGCAGGCGCAGAAGATGGTCTTCTGGGCCCGCCCGACCTCGTAAAAGCCCAGGTCCCCGGCCGATACCTTCATCTGGCGGGCGACGAAGTCCACCGCCTCCTGGGGCAGCTCCGAGCGGCCCCGAGGAAACCGACCCGACCGCGTGTAGAACTTCAGCAGCAGCGCGAAACCCAACCTCGTCGCACCACGCTTGCCGGCCACCAGCTGCTGCTCATCCTCCAGCACCGTCCAGTGCTCGACGAGCTCATCCACTTCCACCGGCGATCGTCCCACCCCAGCCCATCCTGCTGCCAGGGCTATATCCACCGTCAACGGGCAGCCGCAGAACGCCAGATCACCGCAGTTTGGGGCTGGTGACAGCATTCTTACCGGCACCCCTATACGAGGAGAACCGATGAACCACGGCTCAGCCCGCACCTGGGTACACACCCGTCGGACGGCCGTGCTCGCGGCCCTGACCTTGTTCGCCGTCGGCTGCGGCGCAACCGGCTCGCCGGTGGACACCACCGCCGCGCCCACGACCACGACCACAGCCACAGCCACAGGAGCGTCGGCGACATCTACGGCGCCGGCATCCACCTCGGGCTCACCCCAGGGCGGCCTGCTGGCTACCGACCCGCCGCACAACGCGGTCCAACCCTTCCCTGCCGCGGGAAGCTGCCACGCACGGCAAGCGGCCAACGGCGTACTACCGGACCCCACCTGCACACCCGGCGCCGTCGACCCCCACGTCACCGACGCCACGCTTGAGAGCACGGTATGCCGACGCGGCGGCTACACCTCCACCGTCCGGCCACCCACGAGCGTCACCAACAGTGAGAAACGTCTGGCTCAGACCGCCTACGGGCAGAGCGACGGGCCCTCGGCATACGAGCTCGACCACCTGGTGCCGCTCGAGTTGGGGGGCACTCCCAACAGCGCGGCGAACCTCTGGCCAGAGCCGGGATCCTCCCCGAACCCCAAGGACAAACTCGAGAGCGCACTGCACGACCTTCTCTGCGCGCACCGCATCACCCTCACCGCCGCCCAGCACATGATCGCCACCGACTGGATCACCGCCTACCGACAGATCCTCGGCACCCCACCACCCGGCTGAGGCCTGGACTCCGGCGCGGCGACCGTGAACGCTCCAGTGGCCGGACGCTACCCTGGCGCCTTCGCGCTTGGCGATACGCACACCGACAGTCCGACCGGTGCGCAGCCTCACCCGCACCTCCAGTGCCGCGTACCGCCTCTCGCCAGCACGGTAACGGCACGGCAACTAACCGCGCAGGGTCAAACAGTCTGGCTGGTGTCCTGCGCCGGCTGAGCGCTGGTCGACGTTGCCGGAGGCAGCCATCGGCACACCGGTCGATCACCGCCACCTGTGTCAGCGACCGAGGCGAAACTTACGCCGCAGTCGGGTGAGCCTACCGACGGGCGGATCTCGGAACTGGGCGACATCACGCCCGGGCTTTGCTCCGTCCGTTTCGTACGGCTCCTCCGAGTTGTTGCGCGCCCAGTACATGCCACGAGAATCGATCCACGTGAGTTGAATGCGTACGGTCGAATGTGGAAACTCGGGGAGCACGGTCGATGTCATGTCGACTCGCGAGTGAAGATCGAGCGGCCGGAAGTCGCCCTGCTCGGCGTGCATGGTCCCGCTGAGCAGATAGGGAGCGAAGCCTTCACCGCTACCTACCCACATAGCGCTCGTGTTGTTCGCTCCGCTCGCCCACGACTGGAAGAAGACCTGTACCCGGACGGTGTTGATGACTTCGCTACTGCCATTGACGACTTCGACTCGGGCTGGCGAATCGACGGGTGGTGCCGGGCGCGGGCCGATAGACGGCGATGACTTGTCGACGGGAAATGCGCCGGGCGTCCTCAGTGTTCCTGACAGCGTCGCCTCTCGCGCGGAGGCCCAGCCACAGAGCAACACTCGCCGCGCCGGCTGTTCCCAGCGCGATGAATACGCTGACCACAAACGCTGCGTCGTCAAGGGCTCCACCAGCGGCCGAGATCATGGCGCCACGGTAGCGGGGCTGGAGTACCTGCGGTCAGTGGGTTGGTTCCTCTGCTGTTGGAGAGTCGCCTGCTGCACGCGGGGGAGCGGCTGCCGCCGCACCACGACGCGGGTTCTGTTGTTTCTTCACCATGCGTTTGCTGATGACCTGGTTCACGGCGGACTCGACGAAGGAGCTGGAGATGGTCTCTCCGGCTCGGTGACGCTCCCCGTAGTCAGGTCACCGGTCAACGACGACACGGTCGGTCCGGCGGTGGCCACCACCGCGCCGAGCGCGACCCGGGTGAGCAGCAGCATCAGGAAGGAATCGAGGCGCCGCTGAGCACCATCGCCACCGACCAGACCCCGATCGCCGCGGTGAGCAGCTTCGTGCGGTTGACCCGGTCGGTCAGCGCCCCCAACGGCAGGGTCGCGAGTGCCCCGACCGCGGTGGACACGGCCGCCAACAACTCGATGTCGGTGTTGCCGATGTGCAACGCCGCTTTCAGCTGCGCCGCGGTCGCGCCGATGGTGGCCTTGTCCGCCGAATCCAGCGCGAGCACACACGCCAACAGGACAATCACCCGCAGCCGGGCGGCCCGCCCACGGTGTCCTGGAGCTTGTCCTGCACGTCGCGGCGGAACCAACTCTGCACCCGTGCCACCGGGCGCGGCATGCGGTGCTCACTCATCAGTCCTCGTCCTCCTGCCTGCCGGCTGCGGCACGGGACTGTGACCCCTCGCCGTGCGGGTCGGCTCAGTGGCCAGTGAGGGTGTCCTTGACTTTGTCCACCACGTTCTTCGCGCCCTGCTTGTGCGCGCCCTGATTGTTCGCGGCGGGCGGCTCGCCGGCGTGGGCGGCGGGGTTCTGGTCGAGTTCGAAGCCCCACGTGCTCTGCTGCTGCACCAGGTCGAAACCCTCGGCAGCGTCGGTGGCGCCCTCGGTGCCGTAACTGGCGGCGTCTTGGAAGTAGGCGTGGTTCAGTTTCTCCTCGCCGGGCAGGGTGCCGGGCGGGAAGTTGGCCTGCAGGGAGTCCAGTGCCGCCTCGAACATCTTCTGGTGCGCGACCTCACGGCTCATCAGGAAGTTCAGGGTGTCCTTCAGCCCGGCGTCGTCGCACACCTTGATCAGCCGCTCGTAGGTGATCTTCGCGCGGGCCTCGGCGGCAATGTCGGAGCGCAGATCGGCTGCCGGCTGGCCGAGGGTGTCGACGTAGGCCGCGGTCCACGGGGCGCCCATCGAGTCGGTCAACCGCGGACCGCCACCCCCGAGGAGGTTCGGTCCACTGTTCAGCGCCAAGTTCATGTAGTCAGGCATCTGGCCGTTCAACAGGTCGCCCAGGTAGTTGCCCTCGACCTGGTCGACGAGTTCGGCGGGGGAGCCCTTCAACAACAGGTGCAGCGACTGGGCCACCATCTCCAGGTGCGACAGCTCCTCGGTGGCAATGTCCAGCAGCATGCTGCGCCGGGCCCCGTCGGGTTCGTTCCAGCCCTGGGTGAAATACCGCATTGCCGCGGCGAGCTCACCGTTGGGGCCGCCGAACTGTTCCAACAGCATCTTCGCGAACATCGGATTCGGGGCATCGACGCGGACGGTGTACATCATGCGTTTGTTGTGCAGAAACATCAGGCCTCCCGGCGGCGGATCAGGACCCCGCGGCGACAGGACGAGCGGCTGCCCGCGGAGAAGCGGTCAACAAAGAGGCGGCGGGGGCGGGACCATCCCGCGCTGCCTACCGTAGGACGGTGTCGCCGTCTCTGCTGAACGAGACCGCCGACACCCATGGAAACGGGAGTTCGGGGTGTGCTCGCTGTCCCGGGAGAGCCGTGGCTGGTCCTTCAAGTTCAGGGAGCGGGCGACAGCGGCACACCCGCCCAGGCGCGTTTTTTTGGGAGGCTTCCCACGCGGCGAGCGGGTTACTGCGGCGACATGACGGAGCAGAGACCGCAGGCGGGTATCGCTGAGGCGCTCGGGGACCTATCGGAGCAGACCCGCCTACTGGTGCGGGGAGGAGATCGACGCAGCCCAGCAGGAGATGTGGGGCAAGACCAAGGCCGCCGCACCGGCCATCGGCCTGGCCGCCGTCGCCGGTGTTTGCGCGGTGATGGCCGCCGCCTCGTCCTACCGATTCAGCTTGCGGCTGTTGGAGAAGTGGCTTCCGCCGGCCACCGCGGCCCTGCTCGCAACAATCGCCTACGGCGGCATTGCCAGCGGCGTCGGCGTGGCCGCAGCCCGTGGGCTCAGGAACGTGCCGCCACCCTTCCCGACCGAAACCGCCCGAAACGTCGGTGCCCTCGTCGCGGAGACCGCCACCGAGGACGGCGGCTAAGCCGGGATCAGCTCCAGTGCACGGTGCGGCGCTGACGAGCAGATTGCAATCGGGCGGCCGGGGCGGGGGAAGAAGGCCCGACGGCGTGTGAGGGTGTAGATACGGATCGACTCCGGGGAGGCGTGCCCCAGCCGCTTCTGCAGGGCCAGCTCCCGCATCCCGCCGTCCCACATCGCGGTGGCGTGCGTGTGCCGCAACGCGTGCGGGGTCTTCTCCGGACTACGGAACCGTCCGTCCGGGAGGTTGACCTATGGCATTCGAGGTTTTCGACAAGAGGCAAGCACCGCTGGCAAAAGCACCAGCGGTGACGATCCAGAGACGCGGACTGATGTCGCTGAACCGGGCGGCGTACAACATGATCAACGAACCGAGCACAGTCGAGCTGCTCTACGACCGCGACACATGGTCGGCTTCTCTCGGTCGGTAGCAGCGGACGGTCAGAGCAGCGAGCTGGTCGGCAGCCCGCGGATGGAGGCGTCGAGCACCTGCACCGTGTGAGCCATGCTGATCGGGTGGCCTGCACGTTCGGCCGCGGTGGCAATTTGCATGAGGCAGCCGGGGTTCGCGGTGACCAACAGCTGCGCACCGGTGGCGAGCACGTTGGCCGCCTTGCGGTCACCCAGCTCATCGGCGGGCACCGGATTGAGGATGTTGTACACCCCTGCGGACCCGCAGCACAGCGCCGCGTCGGCGATCTCGCGCACCTCAAGCCCGGGTATTTCACCAAGGAGCTGGCGCGGTTGGGACCGGATGCCTTGGGCGTGCGCGAGGTGGCAGGCGTCGTGGTAGGCGACGGTTACCGGCAGCGGATGCCGTCGGGCGACCGTCCCCAGCTCGGCCAACAGCTCGGACACGTCGCGGACCTTGGCGGTGAACTCCTCGGCACGCTCGGCGTATTCGGGGTCGTCCCGCAGCAGGTGCGCGTAGTCCTTCATCTGCGATCCGCAGCCGGCGGCGTTGACCACCACGTGGGTGACCTCGGCCGCGGCGAAGGTGTCGATGAGCTCGCGGGCGAAGCGCAGCCCCTCATCCTCCCGGCCGAGGTGCTCGCTGAGCGCGCCGCAGCACCCCTGCGCCTTGGGGGTGATCACCTCGCAGCCCTCCGCGGCCAGCACCCGCACGGTGGCGGCGTTGACGTCGGGGAAAAAGGCGCTCTGCACACACCCGGTGAGCATCCCGACCACAGCTCGCCGCTGACCTACCGCCGGGGTGCGCACAGGGATCGGCTCGCGCTTGTTCAGCGGCGGCGCCAAGGACTCCAGCACCCGCAGGCTCGGGGATATCCGGTCCAGCAGCCCCGATCTGCGCAGCACCCCCGATAGCGGCGTGCGCTGGTACAGCCGGAGCGGTCCGCGCAGCAACCGCAGCCGCTTCGGATACGGGAACAGTCGAAAGATGGCTTCCCGCAAGAGCTTTTCGCCGCGGGTACGTTCGTGGTGACGTTCCACCTGGGGGCGGGTGGCGCCGATCAGCTTGTCGTACTGCACGCCGGAGGGACACGAGCTGACGCAGGCCATGCAGCCCAGGCAGGCGTCGAAGTGTCCGACCATGGTGTCGGTCAGTGGGGCACCCTCGAGGCCGGTCTTCATCAGGTGGATGCGGCCACGCGGGGAGTCCATCTCCTCGCCCCACAGCGCGTAGGTCGGGCAGCTGGGCAAGCAGAACCCGCAGTGCACGCAGTCGTCGATCAACTCCTCCGACGGCGGGTGGTGCGCATCGAAGGCGCCAACATCGTCGGGTGAATCCGAGGGTCGGTAGCCGACCGCCGGGATGCCCAGTTGGGTGTTCTCGGCCATATCAGATGCCTCCGAGCAATCGTCCGGGCGACAGGGTGTGCGTGGGGTCGAACTCATCTTTGACCCGGCGCATCAGCCGCACCAGTGCGGCGTCCTGCGGACCCCATACGTCCAGCTCGTGATCGGTGGGTGCGCGCAGCACCACCGTGGTTCCGTGCTGCTTGGCGGTGACGGCTCTGGCCGCGGCGAGTAGCACGGATGCGTCGGCGGCTGCGCAACCCACGCGCAACACGCCGACCCCGGCGGACCCGTTGATCTCGTGCTCTCGGTCGACGGCGGCCAGCGCGTCGAGTACGGCGGCCAAGGAGGCTGGGGGGTAACTCAGTGACAGCAGGACCGCACCGCCGGGCAGCGCGTTCCAGCCCGACGGAAGCGAGTCCACAGTGGATGCTGCGGGACCGAGCAACTCGCGTACGGTATCGGCGCGGACGTCGATCCCGGCGGCGACTCCGTCGAGCTCCACACCGACCGTGACCCGGCCCTGCGGTGTGCGGTGTAGCTGCAGCGCGCTCGGGGCCACCTGGGAAGCGCGGACCGCGGCGATCGCGGCCGCCGCCGCGGCGGTGTCAGGGACCTCGGCGGTGACCCAGCGGCGGCACTCCGGCAGCGGGCGCAGCCGGAACCAGACGTCGGTGAGCACGCCCAGGGTGCCCCGCGAGCCGGTGTACAGCTTGCCCAGGTCGTAGCCGGCGACGTTCTTGACCACCTTGCCACCCGCGTGGGCCACGGTGCCATCGCCGGCCACCGTGGTGGTGCCGATGAGCAGGTCGCGGACGGTGCCGT
>JAABUH010004919.1_pt1 | contig 10637 bp, 8 predicted proteins | sample 5559121 | NCBI WGS metagenome assembly JAABUH01 (sample SAMN10711871, study PRJNA513364) | rock metagenome | isolation source: Antarctica rocks | place: Antarctica: Victoria Land, Battleship Promontory nord | collected 2015-12-28 | reverse complement strand
ATGAATTCAAGTTCGCATCTTGCAGACATCATGCATTTTGTTTAACATTGCACAGATTTCTTTGATAAATTTATTCTAAATTAGTATGTTAATGTTATTTATGAAGTCAAGCACTTTTATTTTAATTGGAGATGAAAATATAACAATCTCGCACCCGTCGTTTATATGCATCAAACCAAATAGTCAGAATGCTCGAGCCAGAGTACTGGTATTTGTTGCGAAAAGCGCAAAGGAATTTACCTGCACGTCAAGACCAGACATTGTCAACAGCGAAGACATACAAGCGATATCAATAGCGAACGGCAAAATTCCGAATAGAATTTTACTATTCAATATTTACAATGAAAAGGCACAAAACACAGATGAGGAGCAATTATACACGATTGAGTGAGAGTTGGCAAAGATTAGGCTAAATGACGATCAAAAAGTGATTATTGCAGGAGAATTATATGCGCATCATAGCTGGTGGAACGCGAAGATCGCGAATCCCATTAGAACGAAGGCATTAGTAAATTGGGTAAGGTTGCATGACTGCGACCTAATTAACACACCTGATATAGACACATATCACAGCTATACCGGACGGTCAAGCTCGGTAATTGATTTAGCTTTTGCATCAAAGAATGTGCAAAACTACGTCAAGAACTGGCATATAGACGAAAACGCAGACACAGGATCCGATCATGAAGTAATTCTATTTACAATAGTTACAGAAAAGGTGAATTTGGTCGGAAACCCGTTGAACGCGCCATACAATTTGCAAAAAGCCGACTGGAAAGGCTTTGATGAGCATTTGCAAAAGACGAAAGACAAAATGGTGGTCAAAATGCAAAGAACCACGAATCTAGAGGAAAAAGCCATCTATTTGACTGAATGCATCAAGAGTGCGGTGGAACTATTCATAACTAAACAACGAATATGCGAAAAATCAAAACCCTGGTGGAACAATGAGCTCACCGAAATGCGAAAAGCGCTTTCGACGAGAAAGAGAAGGTGGAAAAGGTGCAAAAATGAGGACGCATGGGCAGAGGTAATGCGAATGCGCAATTCGTACTATGATGCAATAAAGCTGGCCAAAAACCAATCCTGGACCAACTTTTTGAATAACGCCGAAGGGAAAGAAGTGTTTCAGGCATACAAGTTCACCAAACCACGCCTAATCGAAAAGCTACCACCGATACAAAACACGCAAAAAGAATTGAAAACCGAATTCAATGAAAAGTGCGAGGCATTTTTGGAAGAAATGTACCCGCCACCTCCGAAAATTCAAGTCAACGAAGAATTACTACCGGATGAAAGCATACAGTGGCCAAGAATTTCTGAAGGGGAAATTAAGCACGCTATTAACTCCTCAGCACCCAGGAAGGCACCAGGGCCAGACGGTATGTCGTTCGCAATCGTGCAGCGAGCGTACAAAAGTGTACCGGAAATCTTCAACCTAGTATATCCGAATTTGGTCGAAAGTGGCTACCATCCGAAGATATGGCGCGAAGGCACAGGAATTATTCTGAAAAAGCCGGACAAGCCGAATTATTCAATTCCGAAGGCATACAGAATTATTACACTGCTAAATTGCTTAGGCAAGGTAGCGGAAAAAACAATAGCGGTGCGACTGTCCTACAAAGCGGAAATTAATGAGAAGCTGCTAGACTTTGACCAAATGGGAGGCAGAAAGCAAAGATCAGCTATAGACGCAGTACTAAACTTAGTACATGACGCACAAATGGCAAAAAGTCGCGGAAACACGCTTACGTGTCTACTTCTAGACGTTAAAGGGGCATTTGACCACGTTGCGTTAGAACAGCTGGTCAAAATATTGATTAAACAGAAGATACCGATCAACTTGATCAATTGGGTGAAATGCTTCTTACAAAACCGGGTTATTGGCTTAGCATTTGATGGCGAACGTTAGAAATCAAAGGAAATAACCACAGGAATACCGCAAGGATCACCTATTTCGCCTATTCTATTTCTAATTTATATTCGATATCTATTTCCGAAAATTCGCGCAAAGATAGGAAATCTACAGGCACCTAGCTACATTGACGACGTAGCACTCTACGTGGAAGGAAAAAATATTGACAAGAATGTCGAAACGCTCGAAATGGCAGCAAAAATCGCCTTTACATGGGCAAAAGATAACGCAGTGCAATTCGATGACTCAAAATCTGAATTAATTCATTTTGGAAGTCACAAAGCGGCGCCCGACCAGACAGTCATACTACCTAATGGCACGATCATAAAACCAAAGATCTGCGTACGATGGCTAGGAGCGTGGCTGGATCGAAAGCTCAACTTCAGAGTTCATGTGCAAACGAAAATTGCCGCAGCCACAAGAACGCTACACTCGCTATTTAGACTAATGAACAGCGAGTGGGGACTAAATGCCAAGTCAGGAAGACAATTGTATCTGACATGCATTACACCCATTAGCGATTACGGCGCCGAAATCTGGTGGAATAATCAAAAGAGTCATGCAGCCAAATTCCGCAAGTTGCAAAACGCGGCATTGCGAAAGATACTGGGAGCATTCCGAACATCGCCCATAGACGCCATGCAAATCGAAGCCGAAATCCCGCCAGTGGAAGTACGATTGGACCAAAAATGCAAGAACTATGCAATTAGAACAGTTGGATTGCCAGAAAAGCACCCAATCAGGAAAAGAACGCCCATTTCGTATCCACCTCAATATGTCACAGGATTAGATCTGGACCTGGACGCAGCAAAATATTTGGATTGGAACGAGTCGACGGCGGATTTGCCCCAAAAGCCAGAAAGTGCAAAGACAAACCTACGCAAATATATCGAATATTGAATAAGGTGCATAAAACACTGAGTTCAATACAAGAAATCGAAATACCTCACTTTAAGGAACCATGGGGCCAAGAAATCGAACACCTGGCGAAAGTGCAAACCGAATTCGCATAATGCGAAATGCGCGAAACGATCAATACGCACTATAGGGAACTACAGAGAATTACCAGAAAGGCGAAAAGCATAGTGGTGTACACCAATGCATTGCAATCTCGGAAAAAGGTAGCAGAATCTGAACCAGGAACTGGAACGGCAGTGATATTCACGCATGGGTCCGTCAGATGCAGCAAAGCGACAAACGTTTCAGGCAAAATCAGCATAACGGAAGCGGAACTGCAAGCTATTAGCGATGCAATCGCAATGTGCAGCGAAAAAGCACCCTATGGTCGTTCTTTTTCTGATACCGGCTGTTGCATTTTCCTGTGCTGCGCTCTTGGCCAATCGGTCCGCTTTTTCATTCCCAATAATGCCTTTGCGACTCGGTACCCATTGTATGTGAGTTTGACACCGATTCTGCTGCAAGTCGACCAAGTTTCGCCGTATGTCATCAAATAACTTCGAATTAGCATTACTCTTTGCCTTTAGTCTTTGCAACGCCATTTGACTGTCCGTGTACACCCAAATTTCGCTGTTTTTGGCTTCATTAAAAAGCAGATAGCCAAAGAAGCAAAAGCACAATGGTTGAACGCATGGAACAGCAGTACCAAAAAGGGAAACCAATATCGAAAATACATATCGGAAGTAAACCTGAAGCAAAGACCGCTAAAGGAGCTTCAGAAAGTTGATAAACTGACATATTCCACATTTATTCAGTTGATAAACTGACATATTCCACATTTATTCAGTTGAAGATAGGACACGGCTACTTCAGGAGCTATTTGCAGCGATTATCTGAGGATGATTCGAATAAATGCTATGGAATATGCACTGCGAGTCAAACGCCGGAGCACTTACTACTAAATTGCAAGCACTACAGAGCAGAGCAGATAAAGCTCAAGGAAAAAGCTCAGCTCAAAAACACAGACATCATACTGACACTCTTCGCCACCAAGATCGGAAGAATTGCAACACTAGAGTATCTGCAAAATACTCGAATTGCGACAAGAAAATGGCTATTAGGAACGGAAGACAAAGGGACGAAGGAAAACGGAAGTACGGTTGCGGGGGTTTGAACCAGAGCGCTTGTATGCGCAAACTACCGGTGTGATTGACCAATGGGAAGATATAAAGCAGCGACTTTGGTCAAGTTAAATGTAACTCAGCACACACACAGCGCCTAGACAGTGCCATAGCCATAGGCTGCATGCACTTAATGAAGAAAAAAAAAATTCAAGAGAACAGAACAACTATAGATAGTTTGTCAAGTATTGTCAATTGATTATTATCAAGTGAAGCATGATACACCTTCAACATATTAATGCAAAGACATGACGTAGTCTAAATGATGTCTTGACAGAGACATAAAGTATCAATCAGAGCTAACTCAGTTCTGATCTTTGACTCAGTTTCTGACTCTCGCCTTTGATCTAATTTCTATGTATCAATTCATCATGACAGTCTTCTGCAAGATTTGTGAATTCTCTGTTATTTGCTTTGCATTGATTTTCTTTTTAATGTTTTCAGCTTTTTTTTACATCAATTGCAGTTGCATGCTCTTCAAATGTAAATTAAGCTATAATTTATAGTCTCTTTCTATTTTGATATTGTTTGTCTTAATTAATTGACTGCAAAATTAATTTTTTCACGCAGTCTTTTCATCTGCATCTTTTTAAAGATAGCTTTGTAGCACTTGCTAGTACTAACTTTAACATACTAGCTTTTTTTTGCAAGTTATTCATTACTTTTCTCTTTTTCAGTTCTTTGAATTTCACAATTACTTGTGTTTCCTTTTTTTGCTGCAAAATTGCATTTTGCAAATTGATTGTATTTTTGCTGTTATGCACATCTGTCTGTGAGTTAATTATCAATGCATTGAGTGAGCTAAATATGTATTACGTTTTTCTATTTACTGATGTAAATAATTTTTGTTAACTGTAAAATAAATTGACAATGTTATTCTGTAGTTGTTTGCTTGTTGATAAACTCATGCTAAGTTTATTTTATAAAAAAATTTCAATCTTTAATGTTGACTTTTTAATTTTTATCATTAATGTTTTAAGTTTTGATGTTGAGTTATTACTTTCGCTGAGTTTTGCATTAACGTCTGCAAAATAAGAAAGAGAAGAGTGTATGAAGCAACTCTTTATATTTCTTTTTATAAAGAGTTTTTTAAGTTTTGAACTTTGAACTTCTAGAAGATGTTACGAGCGTACCAAGGATGGTAAGGCTAAATAAGGCTGAACAAGGCTGAAGCCCTAATCAATTCGCAGTGAACTTTAGCGCGTACTCTGCGTAATAATTAGGGTTAGCTAGCGCAGGCATAGGGCCAAACCCCTTTCCTTGTTCCTCAACATCCCTTTTTGTTCACCAAACATCTTTCTTTCCGCAACACATCTTTACTGCGTCACAACACGTTTTCTTTTAAACTAGCGCAGTCTCTAAACATTATATAAGAAAGCTCTTGCACTCAGATTCTTCTGTATTCTTAATATTCAGTTATACATACCTCTAAAGATCAAAATATATTTAACCCTGACTTTCGTAGGTTGACTCACCTAGGCACGGTCCTGACAGTTCAGACTAATTCAAACCAGTCTTGATACACTCGTAACAGCTTTTTACATTGATTATCAGAGAATAATTTGAATAAATGCTATGAAATATGCATTGCAAGTTAAACGTCAAAGCATTTACTACTAGATTGCAAGCATTATAGATCAAAGCAGATAAAGCTTAAGGAAAAAGCTCAGCTCAAAAACACAAACGCAATACTGACACTGTTTATTATCAAGATTGGTAGAAACGCAATACTAGAGTACATGAAAAATATTTAAATTGCAACTCAAAAATGACTATTAGAAACGAAAGACTAGAATGCAAATTATGCGAAGAGACAAAGGAAAACGAAAGTACGACTGAAGAATCTTAAGCAATCGCGCTTGTATGCGCATTCTATCGATGTGATTGCTCAATGAGAAGATATAAAGCATTGAATTTGGCCAAGTTACATGTAGCTTAGTACACACACAGCGTTTAGATAGTGCCATAGTCCTAGACTGCATGCACTTAATGAAGAAATAAAAAAATTTAAGGCTTCATCATTTCTGCATCTCTCTCATATTCGCGTTTTTAACGACAGCGCTTATTGCATTTCAAAGAGTTTATTGTTTCATCAGAGCTTTGATTTTGCGCATATTCGACGATTCGCTATTTAAATACAAATAAGTTCACTGTATTCTTGATGCATTTCATCAAATAAATGACTTTTGCTTTCAAATTCATGATTCGTTGCATCTTGATAATCATTTTGTCTTTCGCTTTTTGCAAATGCTTATCAAAGTCTTTTCAGTCAACTTTTTGCAGATTGTATGATGCATTTAATAAGTTTTCAATGAATAGAATTACTTCATAATTGAATTCTGTGTTTGCATTTTCGTTTATATGTCAATTTTGAATGAGATTGCACATATTCTTTGATGCAAAAGTTAAATCAAGTATTGAGCTTAATTGTCATTAAATAGCTGTGATATGTGTCTATATTAGAAGTGTTAATTAAATATTTTTTCTTCTTTATTAAGTGCATGCAGTCTATGACTATGACACTATCTAAACTCTGTGTGTATACTAATTTACACGTAACTTAGTCAAAATTGTTGCTTTATATCTTTTCATTGAATAGTCACATTGATAGAATGCGCATACAAGCGCAATGTTAATCAGATTGCACTTATGTAAATGCACTTAATTCATTAATGCTTTCGTTCTAATAAAGTTTGAGATTTTTGCGTTTCATTAATTTAACATAACTTTTGCTAATTTTTGCTCAATCCTGTACAATTACTCATTATCTGTGTTTTGTGACTTTTCGTTGTAAATATTAAACAATAAAAATCTCTTCTGTTCGCTATTAATACTGCTTGCATGTTTTCACTATTGACTATGTTTAATCTTGATGTGCATCTAAATTTCTTTGCGTTTTTCACAACAAACATCAATACTCGAACACAAGTATTCTGAATATTTGATTTGATGCAGATAAACAACGAATTCAAAATTGTTATATTCTCGTCTCTCAGTTATGATTCTTGTAGTATCACAATATCTGTCTTGTTTTTCGCAAACGTCATGCATGTATGCATAATTTGCGTTAATTTTGCGCAGTTGTGCTGTAGAATTTAAATATTTGACGTGTTTGCAAAACTTTCGTCATTTACATTGTTTTGCAACATTTTGAATGTGATACTCATTACAATTCCGTGGCTAGATGATCTCTTTGTGAGCTAATAGGCTGAGCTGCCTGATATGTTTTGCACATTGCGCTATTTGCAAAGTGCGAATTTTGACAGTTGCAACATTTAGAAATCGTGTGATTGCATAATTGCTCATCTTTGCATAGACTGACCGTCGGGTCGGGTTTCGGGTTGACATTTTGGATCCGACCCGACCCGACCCGACCCGCCAAGGACCCGAGCTTGGCGCCAAGAGGGCTAAATATAGAAATTTTTCCGGTTTTTGGCTTTCGCATTACCTTTTTGCATTACCTTTTAATAGGGAGCCATGAAGGGGAACATGAAGGCCGTTTGGTAGAAATTCATGACGAAAAACATGAAGAGAAACATGAAGGGGAACATGAAGGGGAACATGGCGAGGAACATGGCGGGGAACATGAAGGGAAACATGAAGGGAAAACATGAAGGCCGTTTGACTTTGGTAGGGAGTCATGACGGGGAAACATGGTAGGAAGCTATGAAGGAGACCATGAAGGCTGTTTGACCAAGCTATTTACATCTATCTAATATCTTGTCGGGTCGGGTCGGGTTTTCGGGTCGGGTTGTCGGGTCAAGCTTCTCAACCCGACCCGAGTGCTCGGGTTCAACTTCTCAACCCAACCCAACACTTTTCCAAAAAAATTCCAACCCAACCCGAACTCGGGTACCCGACCCGACGCGGTCAGTCTATCTTTGCATGTAAATAATTGACATTTATGATCTCATGTCTGATGATTTCGCTCGCAGTACAAGCATCTTAATGATCTGTTACATTTATTTTGCAAATGTTCAAAGATTTGACATTTTTAACATTGATTATTTGATTAATAATCTTAATATTCAGCCGTTTAATATGTTGATCTTGCAGTTAAGAGTCATTTTTTCAAATGTTTTTATACTTTTGTCTTAAATTTAAAAGCTAAAATTATCAATGCCTGTCTGTTTCGTGATTGATTTTCGCTTTGGAATAATTATATAAGATTGTCTCAATTTGAGATTGAAAGACTTTAATTCAGTTTTTAGATTTTTTATTTCAACTTTTGTGTTGAAGATTTCAATTTTTGTGTTGAAGATTTCAATTTTCAAACTGTATATGATTATCTTGTGTCAGTTCTTGTATTTTTGATGCTTTATCAAAAACATGCTTTCATATTGCTCTTTGCATTAGTAAGACATCTGCAATGTATTTTTTCAGCCTTATGAAGACAATGTTGCTTTTCTTTTGCATTTTGACTACTGTGATGACTATCAGATTGACTTTTGCGTTTTTCAATGCATTATTCATTGAATTTCGCATTTTTATCGTCTTTAAAGTTAAGTTCTCACTTTTGAGATTGACAATTAATCTTTTTTTGCAATATAATATTTCTTATGATTTTGATAAGAGTTTTTTGATAATCAGATTTTATTCATCTGTATTTGCATTTATGCTTGTGAGTTGAGCTGCTTTTTGCGCATATGTAAGCTTTTGCATTGATTTTTGCGAATTTTGCATGAGTTGCAACGTTTGCGAAATCTGCGTCTTTAAGATTTGCAAATTCTCTATTATTTGCTTTGCTTTGCATTGCTTTTCTTTTTAATGTTTTCAGCGTTTTGTCGCATCAATTGCAGAATAATCTTCTGTTTGTTGTTTATTTTACTCTGAAGTTAATTAATTTGCTTTTGAATCGAGTTTTCTATGCATGCTTTTTGAATGTAAATTAAGATATGATTTATATTTCTCTTTCCGTTTTGATATTGCTTGTTTTAGCTGATTGACTGCGAATTCACTTTTTTTGCGCAGTCTTTTCACTTGCATCTTTTTATCACAGCACTTACTAATACTGACTTCAATGCTAACTTCTTTTTGCGAGCTTTTCATTGCTTTTCGCTTTTTCATTTCTTTGAATTTCACAATCGCTTATGTTTTCTCTTTTTGCTGCGAATTTCCATTTCGTAAATTGATTGTATTCTTGCTATTATTTGCATCTGTTTGTGGATTGATCATTAATGCATCAAGTGAGCTAAATGTGTATTACGTTTTTCTATTTGCTAATGTAGACGATTTTTGTTGATTGCAAAATAAATCAACAATGTTGTTCTGCAATTGTGTGCTTATTGATGAACTCATGTTAAGTTCATTTCATAGATTTATCATTTTATAGATTTATTTCAATTTTTAATGTTGACTTTTTAAATTTTATTGTTGATGTTTTGAGTTTTGATGTTGAGCTATTGTTTTTGTTAAGTTTTGCGTCAACGTTTGCAAGATAAAAAAAAGAAGAGCGCATGAAGTGACTTTTTACATTTCTTTTCATAGAGAGATTTTTCAAGTTTTAGACTTCAAACTTCTAGAAAATTCACTTGACATTACTCAAATATTTCTTTCAATCTTTTACTCAGAGCTTTTCATGTAGACAGTAACTTTGATGTAAAGATTCTTCAATTTCTATCTTGAAATCTGCAACAAATTCTCTTCTGTTATTAATTTACGTCAGATAAAAATGTTATAAATTTAGTCGGTAAGAGTTTACATAACTCTTTTTGATAGAAAATGCTTGATGCAATTACTTTATATTTCAGATATCAAAGTAATCATGTTATTTCACTCAAAATAGTAATGATTGATCTTAACTTATTATCTTGCGCATTGTTAGGGGCCAGCATAGAGCGAGTCATATGGGTGTAATATAACGAGTATATAAATGCTAAGGAAGGAAAGTATCTAGGAGGGAAGGACCGACTATCTATATGTGTGCGTCCTAGCCCTGTGCTAGGCTCAATCAGGAAGGCTAGGCGAAGGGTAGACGAAGGCTAGGCGAAGAATAGACGAAGGCTAGGATCGTAACACGCATCAAGAAAATATAAAACAGATAGTTATTTGATAAAATATGCTGTACTTCTCTGAAATAATGTTGTTCTCTGTGCAATCTTAAAATGCAAAAGTTAAAGTGTTTGATTTCAATTTTTGCTTTAGCATGCAGTTTTCTTTGTTGTTCTGAAGTTGATTGATGACTTGTTCTTTTTATCTGAGTTTGCTTTTTAATTTGTTACTCAAATTACTGTCTGAGTTGATGATTTTTTTCTTCTGCGCTGAGAAACTTTTGTTTCCTTGTTGATTTTGATCTGCATAAGTGCAAAAATTTTCAATTTTCAATTTTAAACTTGCAATGCAGTCATACTCATCTGTGAAAGACTCACTTTGATTGTACGGCAATCAATTCTCTCTCTCCTTTGATTCAAATGCCGGTGGCCCGTCTCCGGTAGGTAATCCTTCAGTCACCATACTTCCTGATAATGCCTTCACCCAGTATACTTCCCAACTGGATAGGCAGGAAGGGTGTATGTGGTCCTGTTCTTCAGGTATGACTGTTCATCGAACAAGTCCTTGATGATCGTCGGCGATTTCCGCGATCTCCGCATTTTCAGTGGTTTTTATCGGGGAAGGTGCATCGTCGGTTTGGTCATCGAAGCTTA
>JAABUH010004918.1_pt1 | contig 10637 bp, 14 predicted proteins | sample 5559121 | NCBI WGS metagenome assembly JAABUH01 (sample SAMN10711871, study PRJNA513364) | rock metagenome | isolation source: Antarctica rocks | place: Antarctica: Victoria Land, Battleship Promontory nord | collected 2015-12-28 | reverse complement strand
TACAGGGCATTGATGATTGCGTATAGCTGGGACCTTGGGGTTAGTGTGCGGGGAAACATCTTGCTTCCTCTGCTGCTGTGAATGCGCCTTGTGGGGACACATTCTAGAAACGTTTTCACACAGAAGTCAGTGCTAGCAAAGCAACCTGTTTCGTTTCCCTGCAGGTTGACAAGATCAACAACCAAGTTGCGTCCAGACTGGTGTCTTGTTTCACCAGCTGGCGGCAACTGGACAGCGAGAGACAAGCTATGATGAAGAGCGCGCTTCAAAGAATAGTTGAAACAAATGGATTGTCAGACAATGTGTTCGAGATTGCATCAAAGGCACTTCAGGATTGATTTTGCAACAGTGTAACCAGAAATCTGCCTAGCACACACTGTATACATCGCCCCCTATGAGTGAGTCCCACATCAATCTGACTCTAAGAGCAGCAGCAGCAGCGAGCACTGCGCAGCAGCAACAGTCACCTACCAGAGCCTCCAGTAGCAGCCCTCGTTATTCACCTGGCCATATGAGGTTACCACAAAACTGCAAATCTCAACGAATGTACCTAGTGTAACGTCATCAGGTGACAATGCTGCAGACATGGTGCGCAGCACAGGCACTGTTGACCGTATCAGTGCAATGCAGAACAAAACTGTCCAGGCCAGAACCTTTGTTGCTCTTGGATTCAAGCCACTAAATAAAAACCTTCTCAGGTCGCTCAGGCTCCGAAACCATCAGCTAGCAACAGGCATGCCATTCCAAGGAATTTCCAACAAGTCACTCAAGCGTGGACAAAGCTGCGCTTATCACATCGATCTACATACATAGATCGCGAAACCACTGTGTGTTCCAAACAGTCAGCAAAAGATGGGCTCCGACTTTAACCTGCCGCAGACAGATCCGCAGACTGTTCGACAGTTCCAGAAGGATTACCTTGACATGAGCAGAAAGGGCGACAAAGAAGCGCCGCACGCTTGTTTTCGGTAGGTCCTAGGCTTTGCAATAGATGCACGGAACATCAGCTCTTGTTAAGGTAGCTGCAGCTCACAGGTTTACCGATCTGCAGCTTTGTCTGGGCTTTGGTGCACTCGCCTGACCCTGCTCATGTCGAGCGAGGTTTAGACCTGGCACAGTCCATGATCAAGGCCGGAGAGCTAGAGCAGCAGGGCCTGAACGATTTGGTGTATCTGTGTGCTGTGGTAAGCAACAAACAGGCTGTTCATGCTTGATGACTTGCTTGCTCTGGCAAGTCAGCGCAATGCTTGTGTTTCTCTCAGATTACATGCTTGACAGGCTCAATATAGGCGTGGCAGCTACCAGGCTGCCAGAACACAGATTAATGAGTACTTGAAGGTTAGCACACCTTGGCTGTGTTGCAAGAATATCCTAACTAACAGCAGCAGCTTATGTGCCCAGACCTTTTGTCTTGTTGCTATGCATGTAGTGAATTGAGTCAAGTCAACGCAATCTTAGCCCAGGTGTGAGCCTGTGCAGGTGGCACCCAGCTCACATCAAGCAGCAGAGTTGAAATCTGCAGTTGATGATGCAATAGTGAAGGAGGGTTTGATAGGTGTCGGTGTTGGCACAGGACTTCTTACATTTGCAGCAGTCGCTATTGGTCTGTTGATGTCAAGCAGGAAGCGCTGATGGCTAGAAGTGTTGCCTCCATAAGGTTGTGTTTGTGCTTCATGAGCATCACAGCTGCTGTTGCGCGAAGTCGAGTGCCTCGAGTAATGTATGAGTCATCTTTAAACCCAAATTTGTTGAGTTGTGTTGTAGTTGCCACAACGTATGCTGAACTTGTACATTAGAGATGTGTCTTGTGTTTGAGTAACTTAGGCATGTGTAGGTGTTTGCTATAAACAGTCCATCACGCACAGCATTTGAGAGGGACCCAAAACACACAATGCTTTACCTTAGAAATCTTGATCCTCCCTGGATTTGACAGATTATTTGCTTTTTGAGGCGAATTAACCATTACACCAATCACTATCCTCCTTGAGGTTCATCAAAAACAGTTGATTGTCATCCATGCTGACGTAAACATGAACATAACAACGATTGGGCGCAATCCCGGTTCAACAAGTCCCCGAAAACATCGTCCACCCTGCTGCAAAGGTTGCACACCTCAGAATCGTCATATATGCATGGCAAATGTCGCCAGTTTTGTGATGCTCCAGCATCCAAGGTTCATGAAATACGAAGTCTTTGAAAGTGTTACTAGTACTGCAGTTGTCTGAGGGACATTATAAGTCGAGGAAAACTGATATCCCTGTTGTATAGCTGTATGCCCTTGCTTTCCTTTGCCATTTAAGGTCTCAAGGGCAACTGTAGTCGGTTTCTCAAGCGGGAACAGCCTTGCCTTGAGACAGATTGTCAACATGAGACCTGAAGACCTGCCATTGGCTGGTGTGAGACAGGTCCATACCAGAAAATAACAATGGCACAGACTGCTGACTGCATATGGGCTTCCTTTCAGAAAATGAATGCCTCAAAAGCTTCTGCAGTGAAGTAGCACATATCTTTGGACATTTATGACTGGCACTGGGCAAATCCATGCCATGTTCAGAGCTAAGCCAGCCTGGATTGTACATGACCAACATGTGATGCACAACAGCAGCTGCAAACGTGACATGCCGCCAGAAATTATCGGAAATCTTGTCGCAATGTAACAATCAGCTACAAACACCTAAAACCAGAGCTGCATCATATGCTGGTCTACAGCGTTCTTCTTCATTCATGAATTTCAGACCGACTTAATGAGCAAAGTTGTTCTGCATCATTCCTTGTATAGCATCAAACGTTACAGTGTCTGCCAGTCACAGTATCACCATACCAGAAGAAATAGGATCTAGCAAGCGCTTGACAGCTGTGGCTTTCTGACCAACCATGAAAGACAGGGCCGCATGCCATCCATGCCATGCCCCCAAAAACAATACCCTGCAATGCAGCACCATCTCACCGCCTGATACTACAGATGCATGTGCAGCAAAGCACCTAACATATTCCATAATACTTAGACAGCACGCTAAAGACACTGTGGTGACACTCACACACAGGCTAGCAAACGCACAAACCGATTACAGAATGCAGTCCATTTGACAACATGAGAGCTACAGAGCATCACTAGCAACATACTGGAGGTGTGTGTGAAGACTTACAAGTACTTGACATTCTGGCATTGCTCAATGTCGTGGAGCTCTTCACATTCCCAACTGTTCAGGGCACTGAAAAGGAGAAGGCCAATAAGGCCAGAAATTGCAGAGGTCAAATAGCCCAAAATGCGGACAGCCTGCACCAAGCGATGATTGTGAAAAGTTGGTTCAATCGAATTTTGCTGCAGGGGCGGAGCAATGAAGTCTTCTGTAGTATGATCTTTGCCTCACCTTGACAATACTCCGCAGGTCCATGCCCTGAAAACAGTTACACACTGCCAAGGATGAACCGATGATACCCAATAGGCCGGCCAAAAATCCGACGTCAAGGCCCACAACGTCAAGCATGACCATGAAAATACTCGATAGCAGCCACAGTATCTGCAAGCCCCGCTGCTCATGCCACGTTGTAATGCCATCTGGAAGACTGGTCAAGTCAAGACCAGTGGGTGCCGTGTACTGAGGTGTATGAGGTGCTGTCTGATGCTGATACGCTGGTGCATCAACCTGAACCTCATGTACAACGGCTGTGTCAGATGCTGCTTGATCGGAGCGAGCTGAGTCGTGCTGGCCATCGGCCTGGCCTGTGTCAGGAAGCAGATGCTATGTCAGGATCTGCTATGTGCCAAAGCCTGAAGATCGTTTTTTGAGCGGTCAGCAACGACGGCAATACGCGTGCTGATTCTGAACAACAGACCTCTCTCGTGCTCTGCCAGCAGAGGCTGCGCTACTGCTGTAGCTTCGTCTGCATCGAAAACCAGAGGGGGTGGAGAATAGTGTCCTGCATCGTCTGCCATTCCGCAAAGCAATCGCTGATCCCTACGTGCTGAACAACAAGCGGAGTCGAATCGCGCAACACTCTACTGTTGTGACTAGTTGCTATTGATGATTACAAGCAAGAATCTAGAGACAGGAACGCCTTCCGAAAACGGAGTGCGCATGCGAGAGCGTTCAAAACTTCACAGCTGGCTTCACCTCAATCATAAAATCGTATGAAACGACTTCACACTATTGTACATCAGACAAGCTGACCCGCACATGCCTGAATGCTCGAGTGCGCTAGGCCTGGCCGCATCTGCTGTGTGGTGACTGCACTTCAGAGGACTAACACCTGTCATGGTGTGACGTAAATTGTGTCGCTTAGGTTTGCATTTCAAGACTCTTTGCAATTCTAAAAGTGCAGATGTAGACAAAATAAGCAGCATTTGCAACCTGCCAGATGTGTTTGCCTGGTTACACCGCCAATCAGTTGATCTGAATCAAACCTTTTGGTAAAAGCTGCTGACACTCAAAGGAGATTGCACAGTTGCAGCTACACATGAGATTCATGCCAGCAGCTTGACTGCTGCACAACTTCATGCTCATGCAGACCTGAACTTCCGTGAGACATCATGCAGTGGCAGGGCACATGGGATGCCTGTCACGGCTCTTTTGGGAGAAGCCAATCTGTCTTGCTGCAGCATGTAAAGCAACAACTTTGCCCCAACCAGACTGCTGCACCTCGTAGCTCTGCGTCCATAGGCAACAGGTATGTAGGCAAAGTGCTAGCTTGAAACAGTTATGTGACCTGAGGTCCATGGCCTGCCGATAACAATGCTTGACAGTCTCTGCACTGCATATGCAGTGCATATGACAACGCATCACAAACTGCATGCGCATCAGCAGTGTCATAAACAAAATTCATGATATGTGTGCATGATCGTCAGCATTTTATTCACGCCTGTGCAAAGTACTCAGCAGCATGACTGCATATGCCCCTTACAAGTTGGATAGGTACTCCTGCAGATCTTGCCCGAGCTGTGAGCAGCCTGGCTCATCCCGTTGCTCATCCAAAACAGCAGATTTTCTGGACGGTGCAGAAGGGCTCAAAGATGTGCTGCAGGTTTAAGTGTGCTTGAGAACAGCTATGTGAACTGGCTGCAGGCGGTATACGCTGGTGTCTGGGAAACGAACCCTCCTGAGGAGAGCTTCACTGTTAGACATGACATGTCCCTTGTCACTTTGCAGCAAATCAGGGAATCGGGCAAAACCCTGGTCACACAACTGCATGCCCACAGCTAGGGCGGATGTAAGCAACAATAACTATGCAGTCAATGTTCAGATGGACCACTATATATCTTGTTGCTGTCTACTTTACCCAATGGCATACCACTCTAGACTAGACCCCAATGTCGTACCTTTGTAAGCTTAGACCTTGTGAGCCTGGAGCCTTACAGTTCCTGGACGCTCAGAGATAGCGTCTTGCATTGTGCACTGGCAGTCCATCCTGGAATTCGGCTATCTAGGAGCGGCTGCCACGATCCTCAGCTGCCTTGGCTGAAAATTTGATCATCCTGGATGAAAATATTCAAATCTCGACGCGTTGTCCAGCTGTTCAAGTCTACCTGCCCACAGCTTCGCCCCTGATGCCTTCACAAGCGGATCGTCACGTTGTGCGGCGCTGAGGCGCGCAACGAGTTGCTTGGTCAGTTAGCATATAGCCCAGCGCAATGGCCGCCAATGCTAGCAGCTTTGGCATTTCCATCGGTTTGGATGCTGCTATTTGCGTGATCATATTGCTGTTTTTCGGCTTCTTCAGGCGCACCTCCTGGACCGAGAAGTTTTATGAGCCAAAAAGGTACTTTTCAGTGCAGCACTCGGCCTTTGCGCTTTCGGCGACTCAGCCTACCGAACGGTTCGTGTTTGTGCAGTCTTGTCAAAACTCAGAACGCTCCCAAGAGGCTGCCCAGGAGCTTTGCAGGCTGGATTGTGCCCACATATAAGTTCAATGAGAATGAACTTGTCCGACTGGGAGGCACAGATGCTGCAACATACCTGCGCTTGCAACGTTTTGGTAGGCTCATAAATAAAGATGCTGTGCAAATAAATCTCTTCCACAAACACTGTATGCACTGATCCAGCAAGAGTATCAATCTGATCTGTTTTTCAGGCTGGGAGCTATTCTTGTTCTGTACCTTGTGGTGCTGCATAGTGCTGATTCCTATTCATATCACACGGGTAGGTCTCAGACGTGGCTGCACTCTATCTGCTGGACGCCATCATGATGCATAGTGTGCTTGCAATCCTTGCATATGCACTGTACACTTCCTATCCCACTTGTCCTCTTGACATGTAGTTCTCTCCCTCTGTATTTTGCTGGCTCTGTATATTCTGCTTGCAACACCATCACCTCGCAACTTAACTAAAAATATACCATCACGCAGGGCACTTTTGTCAGTGATGAGATTGCAACAGGTAGCACAACCTACAGCAATCTGGATAAGGTATGTCCTCAGCAAGTTGTGTATGATGATCAGCATCATGATACACTCTGGATCAGACCAGCCTTACCTTAACGTCCTGTCAGCCAGTCACCAGGCAGTGCCTGGATGATCAGCTGCGTCATCCTGGACTGTACGTGACTGAGTGCCTGACCATACTGGTACTGTCTGCTGCAGACTTCAATCACCAACTTGCAGCCCAAGAGCAAAGCTCTCTATGCTGACTGGATTTCCATCTGGATCATCTCGCTCTTTCTGTATTGGGTAAGCCTTGCATCCTCTATATTACAGCTGCACGTAGGCAACAAATGTTCAACTGGGGTAGTACATATGCATTGGAGCGCTTATACTGTTTGCTCTGATGTAGTGCTGAGCTGCACCTGTGTATGCAGCAACTGTGGCGGTATAACACACACGCTGTGGAGATGCGGATCGAGTATCTGAACAGCAAGACTGGAGCTGGCACCGAAGCTCAGACGGTCATGGTCAATGACATTCCTGAAGTCAACAAGGTGTGTCAGCTGTAGTTTATACACACACAAGTTCACCCACACAAATGTTTTGACTCATTACTCAGTAGCATGAGTGATGTAAAGTTACAGCCTCTGACTATGCGACTGGTCAGTCTGCTCGTCAAAGCAGCGGTCATCTGCTCTCTGACACATTCTCAGAGCTCGGGAGCACCCTTTGTGTGCTTTGGCGTGCCATACCAATTGCTCAGACCCAAGCTTCCTGCACAGGCAAGACTGGCCTTGCACCTATCTGGCAGAAGTTTACAAAGGTTGTGTTCATCGTTTACAATGGCACCATGACAGGGCCAGATCATACCAGCATCTCACAGAAAACACTCTGGCCTTGACTTTGACCTGATGCTCCTTCTGACAGGGGATTGTGAGCAAGCTAGCAGACAAGATCCCAGGTACTGGTAGTAGATCTGTGTCGCGCCAGAATAGCAGGCAGAACAGCCGAAGCATGGCCAGAAGGAAGTCAGGCACTGAGCTAGAATCCTTTGAGGATGCTAGGACCCACCTGTCACGGCCGAGTGGAAGCTCAGATGCTAGCTACCATGCTTCAGACAGCCTGGCTGAGCCCACGGCCACTCACCAGTATGCGCTCCTGATAAGGCATCACTTGTTGCTGCAGTGTGGTGCCTGCCTGGCCCATTGCTGGCCATCCAATGTGCAGTCATCAGCAAACCTTACTGTAGTTTGGAGACTTGCCTGTTGCTTTTAAGATTTGCCCGGCATGTGTGCTGCACCACCGCAGCTGGCTGTCAGCTGGTATATCTGGCTCATCTATGCTTGCATGGAATATATGAATGCAGGGGGACTATGCGGCAGCATGTTGTATCAACACTGAACTCTGGCAGCCCGGTATACTACTTGGCTTCTCGTTAAGTTGACGCCAAAAGATGTAGTCTTCTCTTTTCTTTTCTATCAACACTGAGGCTTGCCATGTCCTTGCAGTACTGGGTATGCCAACATGTTGGCTGATCAAGGGATGCCACCTCCACAGGCAAGGTACAATGGGCAGAGCCAGGAGGACTTTATGTCTACTACTCAGGACCGCATGGTCCCTCAAAACGGCTCTGCCAACTATAATGCTCCTGGAATTGGATTCAGTGCTGCTCCCAAGGTTGCCTGTCATCTATGGCTCAAGTCTCTTATATTTTTGCAGCTGTTGAACACAGACAACAGGAATGCGTCCTGCCTGTTTTTGAGAAGCATGAGCTTCTGCAGCCTTTTGTGCTTTTGAGTTCGTGACGCCTACTGATGGACCTGAACAGTCATAGAATTAGTATAGTATATGGGAAGGCCTCATCAGGGAAGCAGATTTGTCTGTGGCTGCTGCTGAACCACAAAGCAGTATTTCAGACTTGAGTTCTTACCAGCGGCCTTCAAATGACCAGGCGCCTTGTCAGCACTGGTGATCGTTATGGCTGGCATAGCTGCTGCTCATGATGTCAGCGCAACACAGCATTCATGGTGTGTGCTGTCGTAGGCAAGGGCCATGCTGGACTCTGGAATGAGTGAGCAGGACATGGTGAATCAGGAGTTTGAAGAGCTGTATCCTGGCAAGGTTGAGCGCACACAGATCGCGTACAATGCCAAGGTATGCATCACATCATTGCTGCTGTAAGTGCACACCCTCTCAAATGACTTTGCTTTCAGAAAGATGCGGTGCTGTGAGCAGGTCCGAGGCTATAACACACTGGCAATTTGTGTTGTCCTTGAATGATAGCGATCCTGGGTGTTCGTGTGTTGCAGCCAGGCTGTGCCCTTTTCCTTTAGAGGCATCTCACCAGCTTGTATGGACACAGGTATCCAAAGATGTGTCAGAATATACTGCTTGCACTTGCTTGCACACCCATCACCTTATGACATTACCAGAATACCACACTCACACCTGCGGGAGGTGTGTTAACTGGTAATATTGTGAATATTGCGGTGAATATTGTGAATATTGCGGTTGCTGTGTCTGCGTTGCTGAGCTGTGTGATACTGTGTGTAGGGGCTGACCAAGATGTACAATGACTTCGAGAAGACCCGGGGCAAGCTGGAGACTGTTCTGGACAAGTACCAGATGAAGATGGAGCGTCACAAGAAGATCAAGAAGAGGGAGACGGTGTGCTAGCTTTTCTGTTGTTGTTGGCAGGCACACTTGCATCTGGGCAGGCTGTGCAATGAACAACCTCTTCACCTGCCATGCCTTGTACTGCTGTAGACTTGCTGTACTGCATGCTGCCTTGCACAAAAGAAACCAGACAGTGCTTTGCAAAAGTTTGTCAAGGTCCTTTGGCAAGGGCATACTACTAGAGCAAGCATCCAGATTTCTGTCTTGCTACTATATGTGCTGCAAGCGCTGTTTGTGCGCTGCATAGAGTGCTTGTGCGGGCTGGTGTGGGGGGGGTTTCAATCTTGCATCCCCCAGACATGCATTGCATTGCGCTACATGCCAGGAAGTTTCTGTTCATGTGGGGGAACCAGCATTGCAAGCGTGACCTTGAGACTGACGGAGTGGATCACAGTGCGTTGTGTGTGGTGTCATGCATGCACCAATGCAGCCATAGGATTTTGTGCAGGCTGCTAGCTGGTGCTGACATATGTTGTGCTGCCTTGTGCAGGTGAGGGTCATCGGTGCCAGGTATGGCAAGTGGGGCCGAGACAAGTATGGGGCCAAGCCACAAAAGGTAGATGCCTTGGAGTTCTATCCAGACCGCCTCAGAGAGCTGTGGGACAGGATCCAGGAAGAGCAGGTATGCTGACTGACCCACACGCCTGGCTGTGCTATAGCAGGATCTGCAATCTGGTGGTCAATGCTGTTGTTAAAATCGCTCATCACGTGGTATCTGGTGCACACTGGTGGTCTGGATAGAAGCTCTGTTTGAGTTGTATTGTGTTACCCACACCAAGAGGTACAAAGTCAAAGGCAATGCAATGACTATCTGTCTGTGTTAGCACGCAATTGACCACACAATTCTGCATGACCTTCACATACGTAGACTGCTAGCACACGCAGCTTGTGTGGTTGCACAGGGCAAAGCCAAGGACAAGGCGCTGTCAACAGCCTTTGTGACCTTCAAGGATACATTTGCTACAACTATTGCTGCAACCAGTATGATGCATCACGACCTACGCCACTGGTCCACACGAGAAGCGCCTGCTCCAAGGGTATGCATCCCTGCCTGGGATTTTTGTGATTCCTTCGGTTTCCAGGGTCTGTTGCCTTATGTCACATGCTGTACTGCTGTCAGCATGTCATGATATGCGGCCACAGCAGAGTATGTCTCAAAGCACTGCTACTGCTCCATCATCATCACCACTGCTGTTCAAGGCCCCTGTCTGACAGCTATCCAGTTCATGAATGACAAGCATCGTTGCCCTTTTGCAATGTGTGCATCTGCCGGTGATCATTGCAGCGTACTGACCCAACAGAGGGAGGTGTTCCATGCTGCAAGCCAAAGGTAAACACTGCTTGCCTTTGAACTGACCTAGATTGACTAGTGCATGCGGTGCAGGATGTCTTGTGGCAGAATGTCGGCTTGACCAGCAGCGGCTACCTAGGTGCAGCTGTGCTGGCATGGACTCTATTTTCCCTGTTGGCCATCTTCTACTTGATCCCTGTGGGCGCTGTGCAAGCACTGCTGCAAGTGGATAAGCTGGAGAGATTCAAATTCTTCACAGTCATCATGGACGTAAGTTGACACAACTCACATTGCTGTTTCTGACTGTTCTTG
>JAABUH010004917.1_pt1 | contig 10639 bp, 18 predicted proteins | sample 5559121 | NCBI WGS metagenome assembly JAABUH01 (sample SAMN10711871, study PRJNA513364) | rock metagenome | isolation source: Antarctica rocks | place: Antarctica: Victoria Land, Battleship Promontory nord | collected 2015-12-28 | reverse complement strand
CGGCGCAGCCGCGCCGGCCGGCAGGCGCGCCTCCCACGCGGCCAGGGCGGCCAGCGCGGCGTCGCCGCCCGCGAGCGGCACCTGCGCGCGCCCCCCGCCTGCCTCAGGCGCGTCAGCGCCTGGTTCCGCCGCGCAGGCTCTGGCGTTTGATGCGCGGGGCAGGGCGGGGGGCATGATGCGCCTGACCTTGGCTTGCAGCTGGCGGCAGCAAAGCCCGCCGCACGTAAGGGCCCTGAACGACGCGGGCATGTCTGGATCCAGAAAATAGCCCTCCGGCGCCGCAGGGCAGCCCCAGCATGCGTCCCCGACTGGCGTCGCTCGGCGCCCGGTGCGCCGGCGGCGGGGACGGCGGGCGCGGGCGGGCGCCGCACCTTGAGCTGGCGGTGGAAGAGGTCGCGCACGCGCTGCACCTGCTCCCTGTCCGCATGCCCCTGCGCGGCCGCCGCGGCCGCCTCGTAGTCCCTGCAGCACATCCGCATGTGAGCGCCTTCCGAAGAAACGGCGGTGGCCGGTGACGGCACGCGGCAGAGCCTGGGCCTCAGTCCGCAGGCGTCTGCCGTATGACAGACGGCTGGGCACGTCAGGCTCATGTACGCTGTCGCAGAGCGTCTGCGCCTCCCCCCCACAGCGGCCTTGCTTGGTCGCACTCCGCCTCGCGCTGGTTCAATCTCGCACATGCTGTGAATGGGCGGGCGGCGTGCGAGCGAGAGCGCGTATGCAATCGGAGAGCGGCAAGGGCGACCGGGGGCCGGGTCAAGGGCGAGCGCCTGTATGCGGTCCACAGCTGCGCGCCGGCCGGCAGGTGCAGGCCGGCGGCCGTGAGCGCGCGCTCCGCCACAGCGCGGAACTTGGCCAGGCCCGCGTCGGTGCGCGCGCGCACGTCCGGGTCGCTGTCCTGCAGGAACCTGCGCGGGGACGCGCCCCTCAGGCGCGCGCGTGGCGGCGCGCGCACCCAGCCCTGGCGAGCCCTGGCGGCCGGGGGAACGCGGGCCGCGCGGTCGCAGCAAGTACAGCGGGCAGGCGACCGGGCACCTGGCCCGACGGCGCCTCGTGCGGCCCGCCGCGCGGCACAGTGCCGCGGCCGGCGCGCCGCAGGCTGCGCGGACGCAGGGCGGGGGCGCGCGGGGGGGGGGCGAGCGGGCGCACCGCAGGTAGCGCGCCCAGACGGGGACGGACAGGTAGTCCTGCACGGCGGTGTCCAGCAGCGCCTCGGCCTGGGCGCGCGCGTCGGGCTCCCGCGCGCCAGGCAGCTCGTCGTCCAGCCACTCCAGCCACAGCGCCTCGCTGAAGGGGAAGCGTGCGTGCATCGCGCGCCGCGCCGAGCGGAGGCGCTCGCGCATCTTGCAGCGCCGCAGCGTGGCGATGTACTGCGGCGCGCGGCACGGGAGTGACCGCCAGGAGCAGGTGCGGACTTCAGCCAGCGACTGCATTGTAGCGCAACACCGCCATCACCATCACAACTCTGCATGCACCTCTACGTGCTTGTCGTACAGGTTGGCGTTCACGCTGAGTTCGGCCTCCAGGTCAGTGATGCGCTCCATGTCCTCCGCGCTGGCCTCCACCTCCTCGAAGTCGCTGTCGCTGTCGCTGCTGGCGTCGCGGGCGCGCGCGGACTGCGCGGCCGCCGCTTCGCCGCCGCCGACCTCCATGCTGGCCAGCGGGGGAGGGCAGACAGATGTGCGCAGGTAGAGGCAACAGGCAGAGCAAGTCAGGGCAGAAACCCGAAGTTTCTTGCCCTGGCTGACTTGAAGTACAGAATGAAAGCCTGGGCTGAGTATGAAGCCTTGCTCATAAAAAGCACTGTGGCGATCGGTGCCTCGAGCGCCTGGCCGGGCCTGCCGTGGCTTGCGGACACTGCGTTTGCAAAGCATACGTCTGCGAGACGTGCCGGCCCCGAGCTCCCCTCGTACGGCCCCGGCCCCGCAATTAGTGTGCCTGTGTGCAGCACAGCCTGCAAGCGCCGTGAGGCTGTGCACTTCGACTGATGGAGGCCGCCATACACTGATTATAAGCATCGGTACTATAAAGCTCCACAGCGCGATCGGAGCCTTGGAGGAACGGCAGCGCAGCTGAAAAAGCCGTGCGCTGCTGGATGCAGGTGCCAAGGCGGCGACTTTGATGCTTGTCCTACGCGTAGGACTTGTCCTCTTCCTGGTACGATGCTGAAGCGCCTTGTGTATGTGCCCGTGTGAGCAGTCGCACTGCGTGCCTTTGGGTGCCTAATGCTGCCGGCTGAGCGCGGCAGGTCGGCGTGGCGCGCCAGCGCCTGTGGGCCCCGCAGGCAGAACCTAACGTTGACGTCGGCCTGGTGGCACCGCCAGCCCCGGCCCTGCCGCTGCGGGGCTGCGCAGAGTGGTGTGCAACCGCCAACAGCAGTGCGGGCCGGCTGCGCAGCTGCCAGGAGCGCTGCCGCGCCTACCCTGCGCTTCAGCACCACCTGGGGCACCTGGAGGCAAAAGGCTGGGCAGAGTCCGTGAGCGCGCCGGCCGGCAGCGGCATCACCTTCGCCTGCTTTTACGCGCAGGGCGACCGCGGCACAGAGGTGCGCCGGGGCGCCTTGCGCTGGCGGACTGCCTTGCCGTGCTGCAGCCCTCGTATGCACGGTGCCCTTGTGGTCTCTGCCCCTGCCCTGATATGCTGGCTGATTGAGCTTGGGCAGTGATGGTGTGCGCGGCACAGCCCCGCATGATTGCGCTGATGGCAGTGCGTGCTGTGGCTTGCTGTGTGCCTGTACGGCTGCAACGCGCCGAGCGGGGCCGCTGTGCAGGCGTGCACTGGATACGGCAGCGCTCTGCTGAAAGGCACCTCCGATAAGCTCCCGCTATCGCACGGCGCAGCGCTGGCAGGGCATGCCTGGCACTCCTTGCCTGGCAGGCTGGCCGCCCCTGTTGCTTGAGCGCCGTGGTGCGGAGCTGTGAGCGCAGCGTGCTGCTGCTGCCCCCGTCATTGCAGCGCCCCAGGGCGCTGATCACCCTAGGGCGCTGATGCACCCCGCGCGTACCCTGCGCGCAGGGCTTTGACGCGCACCAGCTCGCGCGGCCCAACTTCAACTTCGTGCCCATCCTGCGGCGCAGCAACCCGGGCTGCAACATCACCCTCCTGACCGACCAGTCCACGCAGTTTGCGGGCCTGCCGGCGGACGTGCAGGTGTTCCGGCACCCGCTGGACAAGGCGCGCCTGGGCCGCAACGCGTGGGCCAACTACTACCAGTTTCGCGCGCAGCAGGCGCGCGGCCCCATCCCGTGGCGCCGTACCTGTCCTTCCGCAATCGGCTGGCTACAATGTACTGCAGGGGCAGGTTTTGTCCAGGAAGAGCGTCCTTGTGTCCCCACATTAAGTGGCCGTCAGAGCCTTGTCTGTTGGCACTTGTGCATAGGCTGCCGGCTGACTTCACTGACAGTTTTCCCGGCACATCACTTTCTCAAGTACTCTACCTCATCTGCTGCCTACACGCAGCGCTCATAAACCTGATGTGTCTGCATTGTTATGGCTTGCCTGAATGCACAGGCCTGCGAGGTCAAGGCCACGCCAAAGCAGAGGCGTCCACCAAGCGCGTGCCGTGCGGGCAGGCCTTCCTGCGCCGCCTGGAGCGCGCCGGGCAGGCGCGCGACGTGGTGTTCCTGGACATGGACGCGCTGGTCATCGCGCCCATGGCGCCCGCCTTTGCGCCGGAGGCCGCGGCCAGCGCGCCGTTCGACCTCGCGCTCACGCTGTCAGATGCGGTCGACATGTGCGCCGCCCAGCACGGCCTGTCTTGCAACCTGCCCCGCCTCTGCATGCGAGTTTTCATGCACACCGCGCCATGACCATGCTGCACCTCTTGGGCCCATGACCGCAGCTGTGGAAAGGCGTGTTGTGCGGCCCCGAAGAGGTGGCCAACCATGGCACGCATGGGCAAGCCCTGTCTCTTCGCAGCCAGTGAGCCAATCAGGGGCTCCTGCTGGCCGCGCGCGCATTGCGGGGTGCATGCCGCGCGGCAGGCCGATCAACATGGGCGTGCAGCTGGTGCCGCGCGGGCGCTACCCGCAGGCCATCGCCGTGCTCGACGCGGTCTGCGACAAGTACCCCTTCAATGAATCGTTCATCGCCGGGCAGGTGCTGCCCAGCTCCTTCGTGAAGGCTGGACAAGCAGCAGACAGCAAGTGCCCAATGCCGCCGCGAACGCATGTGTCCCCAAGCTTTGGCCTGCCGCGGATCCGTCCTCAGCCGCGGTCACTGCGGTGCGAGCCTGAGCTCTGGCCGCGAACCAATTGGCCGCGAACCGATTGTCGCTCGACCTCAAGCTGAGCCGCGGGCCTGACGCCTGCCGGCTGCGCGCCGAAGATCGCGCTGGCGCAGTATGTGGGTGTGCTCAACCAGGAAGACGCGCTGTTGGGCCACCTGGCGGCCAGCGTGCAGCGCGGGCGCAGCTGCCTGGCGCTGCCGGTCGCCGGCGGCGGCACCGGCACCGTGTGCCTGCTGCCCTGCCACCGCTGGAACTACTGCCACGACGACCAGTCGTGCTGCACGTCGCCGCAGCGCCTGCCGCTGGGCCTGACCGCGCGCGAGCAGCTCGAGCGCGCCGGCACCGCCGTGCTGCACCAGGCGCGCCCGCGATGCGCGCACCTGCGCCCTGCTGCCAGAGGCCGCCGAGCGCATCCCGGTGCAGTGTTGAATGAGGTGCTCTGCAAGTTGCAAGGCACAAGACAGGCACCAGTGCGTCGCCAACTAATGTACAAAGCATACTGTTTTACATGATCGTGGCATGCATTGACTGTTGTGCCGTACCAAGGGCGGACCTGCGTCGCATGGACGCCTCCCTCGCCACGTGTAAACCTGCCTGGCAGTGGAGTCCTGTAATGCAGCTTGCAGAGGCAGGCACACATGCTTGCCAATATTGAACATTGATGCGACTTACGTGTCACAGCAGCATGCTGAGCAGAGGGATCACGTGAAAGATATGGACGAATGGCTGCAACGCTCGCGCTTGCCTGCACTTTTACGCGGCATGTCAGCAAGTGGTTATGCATTCGGGTTTTTTTCATGTGCTGTGCATCAAATTAATCTATTTGCGCCAGGTGGGCCCGAGGAAGAAGGCGCTGGACCTGCTCGCCGCGGCGTACCTCATCGGCGGCCGCGGCGCAGCCTACGAGGTGTTCGCAGGGCTGGCGCACAGCGAGGAGGGCATGGCGGCTTTTGACAGCGCAGGTGCGGCCGCACGGATGGGCCTGGCGCCAAGCGCATAGGCCATGGCCCTGGCGTGCCAAGCAGCGGGGCTCGGGCAATAATCTTAGGGTAAAGGGGCGCACCTGGGATGGTGGACGGTCATGTGCCGACCATGACCGGGCCGGTGCTTGTCCTGGTCATGGTGAAAGTGTGAAGTGTGAGCTGTGAGCTGTAATCAGCGCCATAGAGTAGGTTGGGTTAGCTAGAACAATTTCATCACTGCGTCTTTTACCGCGCTGGCCCTGCTGGTGCGCACAGCAGGGCCCCTGCGGGTGCACTCGTGTATAGTCGCTGCCGCCCTGCCCTGGCAAGCAGCGCATTTGCCCTGTGTCTTCTCCCAGTGCCAGAGAACTGCAGACTCCTGCATTTACGCTCCTGCGCCTGTGTGTCCACCTGCCATGCATGTCATAGCCGGAGCCCGAGCTGCATTGGGTCCTGCGGCGGGCTTTGTTTGGGCATGCGTTCCCCCAGAGTTTTGCAGTTTGCCAGACCTCAGTGCGCTCCTCGCGTAGCCCGCTTGTGTCCAGCCTGCGAACCCCATGTCTTGTGCCGTATATACTGGGTGTGCATGTGCGAATGTGCTGGCCTCTCTGTGTCGCCTGCTTGCCTTGCTGCGAGTGTGCGCCTGCCTCAAGCAGGTGTTGGGGTGTTATCCTTGCGAGACAGAATTGATTGCTGGGTCGCGTTTGCATGCACAGTCGAGTCTGGGTTGCTGAGTTTGCGTTGTCGAGTTGAGTGCCAATAGAAGGCCTGTTGCGTTGTAACTCTGCAAATTAGGGTATGTTCGTATAGTGACAGCTGCCTGCCTCTCAGCCGTCGATCCTCCTCGAAAGCACCAACTCCTGTTTGCGGTGCCACAGCACGCCTTGTGGCCTGTTTTAGAAGTGCGGACGAGGTAACTGACGAACAAACACGGAACTGCTGCCAAGCTAGGCATGTTCGCAAGCTGTGCCACCTCTCTTGCCGCGCACTTCACGGACCGCAAGTGCGTGCCACTCCCTGCCGCTTTGCCGAACAGTCTGTAATACGTTCAAGGCGGGGACGCAAGCTTATTGTGCGTGAGCAGTCTCTCACAGTGAGTGACTGGCTCAATCCAATCACTGCCACCCAGCGCAGTTGCACGGCGTGCACGTCTGCCGCTTGACCGGGTGATGCCTGCCACCCCAACAGGTGGAAAACACAGGGCCTCAGGCTGTCAGCCGGCGTGCGCGCGCTGATCTTGGTACTCTTGGCGGCGGCCGCGCGCCAGAGGTTGTGGTTACGCAGGAGAGAGTGCCGCACATAGGGCGCCCGCGCTGTCGCCAAACGCATCGGTGGCGGCCTCGCCAGACACCGTAGCTTGTGCGAGCTGGTGCGCGAAACAAGGCGGCGACCTGGCGCGCCTGCAGCACTGCCACGGCACCTGCCTGCGGCACCCGGCGCTCAGCAGGCAGCTGGAGCTGCTTGAGGCTTCGCGGCGCGAGGCTGCGCACCGGGGCAGCGATGGCAGCGCGCATATTTTTGCCTCATTCTTCGCCCTGGGCAGTCGCGGAGCAGAGGTGCGCCCCATGGCTGCGCTGTCCTTATACTCCACAGAGCCTAGTCGCCTTGCAGCCCTGCCTTATGCGCACAGCGGCTGCATTGTGCAGTGCTTCTAGACTGTTCTTGCGCCCCTTGCATGGCTGTCACGTGGAGCTGCTGCGTGCTTGCTGAGAGGTGCTGGGTCCGGCAGATGCCGATCTGCGTTCACTGCAAACTGGCTGGGGCCTCAAGGTAGCTCGCTTGGCGTGCAGCCTGCCTGCCACGCTGGCGCGGCTGTGCAACAGTCCCAGTTTCGACTCTCTTGTTGCGTTGCGCGTGACTGCAAGCTGCTTCCCTTTGCTTTGCTGCGAGCTGTTGCGCCCTTCTGCGTGCTGTGGAAGCTATTGCGCCCCTGCTCGGGCAAGGGTGGAACCTGAAGGCGCGGCGTGCGGGCTTTGTGCAGGGTCACGACGCGCACCAGCTCGCGCGGCCCGACTTCAGCTTCGTGCCCGCCCTGCGGCGCAGCAACCCGGGCTGCAACATCACCCTCCTGACCGACCAGTCCACGCAGTTTGCGGGCCTGCCGGCGGGCGTGCAGGTGTTCCGGCACCCGCTGGACAAGGCGCGCCTGGGCCGCAACGCGTGGGCCAACTACTACCAATTCCGCGCGCAGCAGGCGCGGCTGGCACCCTGCCGTGCCCAAGCGCCAGCCTTCTCGTGCATATCGCGAACTTGCTCAGCTCTGTGCCACCTTTCCCACTGCGCGTGCGTAAACGCATAAACGTCAGCCAAGGTGGCATTCCTACCCACGCGCACATACTCATGCTCTGCGCATGCTCATGCGCAGACTGAGAGAGTGGTGCCTTTGGCCAGGCGTTTCTGCGCCACCTGCAGCGGGCGGGCGTTGACCTGGACGTGGTGTTCATTGACATGGACGCTCTGGTGATAGCGCCTGTGGCGCCGCTCTTCGCGCCCGCTGGCGCCCCGGCAGCATTCGACTACGCTGTCACGCTCTCCGACGCGGTCGACATGTGCGCACTCTAGACCACACAGGGTTGATGACATGCTGGTAACAGATGTGTTCATGTGGCCTTGAGTGATATACCATGCTCAGAGGCCTACGCTCATATATTTTGCTTGATTTGTGAGTGCTTTTCCACAGTAGGATTGTGCGGGGTTGATGCGTGGGGTTTATGCATGCGCAGGCATGGGGTATGAGGCATGCTTGTGACAGCGCACCGTGTTTAGTTCGCTGATGCCGGTCGCGTGGCAGGCCAATCAACATGGGCGTCCAGATGGTGTCACGCGGCCGCTATGAGCAGGCAGTTGCGGTGCTGGATGCCATCTGCGAGGGCTATCCTTTTCACGAGTCCTTCGTTGCTGGACAGGTGAGCGCCGTAGCATGCACCGACATGTTATATACCTGTACTTTGGTGAGCGTTGCAGCATGCGCCTGTATCTGCTGACGCCGCTATTGTAAGGTTGCATACATGCAGTGGAGGCTGCAAGGATGGTGCAGAGCCTCGCCAAGGTACAGATATGTTCCCCATGGCGCCAGCGTGCAGTCACTGTGCGCTTCAGCGCATGCCGATGCTCCGTGTGAGTGCAGGTCGCGCTGGGGACCTACCTGGGCGTGCACAACCGCGAGGGCGCGCTGCTGCGGCACCTGGCGGCAAGCCTGCAGCGCGGGCGCAGCTGCATGCGCGTGCCCGCGGGCCGCAACAGCACCGCCGCCGTCTGCCTGCTGCCCTGCCACCGCTGGAACTACTGCCATGATGACCAGTCCTGCTGCACAGCGGGCGGCCGGCTGCCCATGGCGCTCACCGCGCGCGAGCAGCTAGAGCGCGCCGGCGTGGCTGTCTTGCACCAGGCAAGCCCGCCCCGCGCGCTGTGCTGGCCGCGCAGCAGTGCGGCGGGCTGAGCCGCTCGCATCATGCCCAGTCGCATGGTCCATGCGTGCTGAAATGCATAGAGATGTGCGTGAATGTGGGTGTTTGTGCTCTGGCGGGCATGGCGGGCATGCTCCAGCTGCTGCAGCATGCTTGCTTGCTTCGCTAAATGATACACGCTTGCAGTGCTGGTATGACATGTGCCACCCTTGTGGTGCCAGCCAGCTGCTCACCATGCCGTGGTGGCGCAGGTGGGCCACAGGAAGCAGGCGCTGGACGTGCTGGCGGCCGCATACCTGCGCGGCGGGCGCGGCGCGGCGTACGAGGCCTTCGCGCGCCTGCCGCACAGCGAGGCCGGCTTTGCGGGCTTTAGCGCGGACAAGGCTGCCGCAGAACTGGGTCTAGCCTTGGGATGATGGGATTGGTGGGTGGTGTTCACCCTGCATGGGTGTGCGGGGTCGTAGCAGGGGGCCGCTGTTGTGCTTTGTGGCACAAAGGCTGGCACCTTGCGCAGCCTCATGCGGGTGCCTTCCATGAGAGGCTGTAGTGGTACCAGGTCTGTTCGTGCTCTTCAGTGGCCCCAGTGTTCGCTGCGCTTGTGCACAGTCATGTGTGTGTCTAGGCGGGTCTAGTATCTTCACAGCAGCGGATGCGCCGCTGCGGGCGCACCAGCCGCTGCGAACTGTGGACACTTGTGATTTGAACTTTGTTGCTCGACCTGACCATGCCGCATGAGGGCGTTGTCTTGGTCAGCAGCTGTGTGTGCGGTGGTGACGTGGAAGTATGTTGTCGTGGCTGGCCAGGTCGGCACTGAGCAAACAGACGAGCCATCTAGGTCGGACATTGTTTGCTGGCCTTACACCACTCTGGTGCAAAGCGTAGGACGCACTTGACGGAGACTTGCCTGTTTGCTGTATGTCATGAGCCATGCTTTCTGGCAGGTTGCCAGCCTCTGGACTGGCACCATTTCTCATGCGTTTGCTGTACTTGCCTGCCAGGGCGGAGCAGTCATGCTCTGCACCGTCCTGACGGGAACGCGGGGTGAGACTTGGGGACAGCTTTAGAAGTAACCTGTTGAATGCAGTGTTGAAGCACTCACTGGAGCATGGCAGCAGGCAGTAGCAGTGCAAGCAAGAAACTGGAGTGTAACACATGATAGCCGTCCGCCAGTGTGCTATGCGACCGGAGTTTTTCAACTATCTCTTGCATTGCTTGTTTAGACAGCTGTCTCCACATCGTACGGGCATGGCAGCACTAACATAACATGCAACTCATGCGTACCACCTGACGCAAGTTCAAGCATCGGCACGGCAATGCCGTACCAGCCAATCCTTCTGCAGATCGCACGCCCAGCTGATGCGTGTGCAGGTCAAGCTGTGCTTACGGAGTCATGCACACCTTCGTCCAGCCTCATAGCTATGGCACCAGGAGCACAGCAGGATACCTGCAGCGGCTGCAGAGCAGCCTGTGTCGCTCACAGCCCTCCACAGGCTCTGATGCATGCCAGCGTCAGCACTGCTGCTCGGCCAGGCCCAACCTCGTGTTGCATGCATCCCCACTCACCTCGCCGCAACCTGCGCGCCATTCAGCCCGCCCTGTGCAAACACCGACTCTGGCGCGATCCCTGCGCAGGTCACAGGGTCACAGCGCCAGGCGCCCCCGGGCGGCGCTGCGCCGCGCGGCGCAGCCGCCCCGCAGGCCCTGCACGCCGCGGCCGCGGACCGCGAACCTGCGCGAAGCGCCAGCGCGGCATGCGGGCGACGCTGGCGCGCCGGCCCGCCGCGCCGTGCGCCGCCGCGCCGCGCTCAGAAGCCCGGCAGGCCGCGCGGCCAGACCAGGTTCTTGAGCCACATGTAGATGGGCAGCAGGAAGAAGTAGCCGCCGGCCAGCGTGCCGAGCACGAAGCGGCCCAGGAACGCGAGCGGGTTGCCGCTGCTCTTGCCGCTCGCCTCCAGCTTGGGGCCCATCTGCAACGGCGAGTCGCCCGCCTGCCACGCGGCGCGCGCGGCAAGCCCGACGTCAGCGGACGTTTCAGAGCCGTGGTT